>ERZ1090880.1761-NODE-1763-length-10249-cov-5.597116_pt1 | contig 10249 bp, 5 predicted proteins | sample MGYA00478471_ERZ1090880 | MGnify/ENA primary metagenome ERZ1090880 (study PRJEB33644, sample SAMEA5815734) | chicken gut metagenome | biome: Chicken; feature: Gastrointestinal Tract; material: Caecum | place: Ireland | collected 2019-01-01 | study: A study of the... | reverse complement strand
AGATTAGCTGCAGTCTCGTGGGCTCGGAGATGTGTATAAGAGACAGATTTTTATTATGCAAAATAATCAGATTTTGCAATTACTTGCAACAGAGCGTTGCGTAGAAATTTCCGACTAATTATTCTGATAGCTTCCCTTTCCTCCACTGCTGCATATTGCATTATGCTGCACGCCGCTAAGCATGCATTCATTGGCAACGGCAAACTTCTGAAATGTGCAGAGTACGCAATTGGATTACAGCTGTTTAACCCTGATTTTCGTCGTCTGACTTTGGAGCAGGTTGCTGTGCTTGGGGAGCTGAAGTATACGGCTGCGGAACATACCCCACCCTCTGCGAAATATCGTACGGGACGGGTGTCGCAGGCGGCATAAGTACATTTCCTGAATAGGGCACTGGCGCCTGCTGATTACTATCCTGTGGATTTGCAACGGGAGGCTGTTGCGTCTGCGATGGGATTTTATAATCGTTGACATTTACAATTTTACCAAATCCACCATCATCGGCAATCTGAAATTCATCTTCAGGAGTCCGATTTTCACGGCGACGGTACATCACTACCGCATACGCAATCAGCAAGGCACATATAAGCACCGCAATGCCGAGCAATACTATCAGTGCTATTTTCCATTCAATGCTCCATACGGGAGCAAGTAATAATGCTGACATTATTAACCTCCTTGTTCAGGCCATATCTGCAAAATAGTTCCGGATGCAGGATACTGAGGGTTGGTTACCTCCATAAGCGCAACTTCAGAAATTGAACCTGTTGTCGTCAGATTTATACTATCTGCCGTACCTGCATCATAACCGCCGATAATTACATATGAATATTCACCAACCGTAAATACCTCATAGCCATTTGCCGATGATACTTCTCCTTTAATGCGCAGCACATAGTACTTGTCTTCGTGGCGGATATCTGCAGGTGCGTCCGAGCCCCCGTTATCTGTAACCGTATATGTAACTTTATAGCTACCCGATGACCCTGAAACTTCTATTTTACGTATCACAGCGCCATAAAGGTTTACCGTAGCAGAAATTGAACCAGTAGCCTCAACTTCAGATTCAGAACCCGAACCATCCACTACGGAGCCTATATCGTCCTTGTTAAATGCGGGTTGAGTGATAATGTTTGTGATGTGTAAAGTATCCTTTGCTTCTGCTATAGTTACAGAAATTGTATCTTCACTAATTGTCTTATTATTAGGCAGTGTTACAACAAGGTAATAAACTTCACTTGTAACTGTTCCGTTGTAAGCAAACATTTCAGGAGAGCCCTGCAGAGCTGTAAAGCTTTTAGCGACAATAGTAGTTTGGCTACTATTGTCGGCAGTGACAATATATTCACCAACCGAAATAGGGGTCTCGTTCACCTGGTAGAACAGTCTTATCGCCGTATTTTCAGGCAGTGCCTGGCTGAAAGTAAACTGTGCCCCGCCACCAAGAGCTTGGGTATGATTTATTGCATAACGAACAGTAAAAATACCATCTTCGCGCAAATTTATCTCCGAAGCAAAGTCACTGTCGGCGTCAGTTTCACCGCGTGCAAGAGAAATGTTATCACCATAAACTTTTACTACTATTATGCCGTCAATCTCTGAAGGATCTGTTATGTTATATACGCCGTCCACAACAGTAAAATCAAGCGACTTTAAAGTTTCACCATTCTTAGAGAAGATTTCTACACGTGGAATGCCCACATAGTTTGACGAAATTGTAAAACTGAACCCGTGTATAATATCTATGGGAATCAGCCCCATAGCTCCGACTTCCGTTTCTACAAGATCGCTGATAAGCGCACTCTTTATTGTGATGTTTTCAGGCGCATACAATTCCACAATATAGTTCCAACGCGCATAGTAGTTAAGAGCGCCGTGCACCTCATTGCCAGAATCAAGAATACTCAAAAATTCTGTGCCATATGCTCGCAACGACGAAGCACTGTCTGTGGAATAGAACCCCTTGAATACAAAATCTTTGCGCGAGTCATCCGCAGAACTATATATATGGTTTGTTCCTTCACTATAGGTGAGACCAAACTGGTAACAGAATGTTTCATTTATGCTATTAAGCAAAGGCGTATCAATATCCGTGTTCTGCTTTACTTTATAAATGAAGTAACGCGATGAAGTCTGGCCATCTAAAGAATTAAAGTATGCCCCATATCCAAGGTCAAACATTATGGAGTAAACCCTTTCAAATTCGGCTGATACTCCAACTTTCGTAAGCCCGCTTATTGCAAACAATTCTTTCGGCAAAGTTATTGTATATCTGCCAGATTGAGCATCAAAGGTATACTCAACATTAACGTTATCCCCTAAACTTGTAAGCGGTATTGTCCCGTTCAGGTTTGTGATATGCTCTTCGTCGAAAGCCAACACATAAGTAGCTGTAGCTGGTGTGGCGCCAGTATATATATTGAGCGTAACCTTGGGATTAAGTCCATAGCCAGGATTAGGGTCGAGGTAGAATGTATACTCATGCCCCGTAACCGCGTTGTTGTTATCCTGAGGTTTATAGCTGGCACCCTGGATATTTTCAGGCGTTACCGTGATAGCGTTTGCCACCATAATGTGTATTTCACCAGTAACTGCCTTATCCAAAGATGTACATTTTACAGTAAATGTATTTGGTAACTCACCATTCTCCGAAGTCTCAACAACTTCAAAGTCAGAACCTATTTGCACCGTACCATTAGTACGGACATTTACTGTATTCGGAACATTATCACCGTTGCCATAGGTAACGTCTACTATATACAGATTATAAGGGAAACGTTGCGTAAGTATCGCATCAAGACGGAACGTATCTCCAGGCGAGTATACGTAATAGGTTATATTACTTTCTTCATAGGTGGCTCGGGCGGGAGTATCTTCCGCAGGGGTGACATCAATATCATCGATTTTATTGGGAATAACTTCAATTACAACATAGTATGAATCATATTGCAAAATAAGCGCCGCACCAGTATTTCTGCCAAGTACGGGAGAGATACTGAGTGAATTCCCTGCCTCTGACTCAATTATATTGAAGTATTCAAGCGCTTCACTTATCGAACTGATATTTTCGCCACTCCAATAACCTGACAAAAAGCTTTGTATGTAATTTTCCAGTTTTATTGTTTCACCATTTAATACTATTTCGCCTGCATCATTAACTGTATTATCAAGATATCCGATAAGACCAGAGGTTTCCAAGTATACAGTAGGCTGATAGATATTATCGGACGAAACAATTACATTCTGAAGATAATTTGAAATATCCTCACCTGCATATATCTGGAAATAGGTAAAATTATTTTCATCATTTACATAATAATGGGAGTTATCAGCATTTACAGTGCCATTTGTGCCATCTTCCTCAGTAAAATCGGGTGTGGTTACGGAGACAGTTCCGGCACCAGAAGCAGGCTCAAAAATTATAGGGTATGAACAAAGCAATTCATACTGACCATTTGGGGTCTTAACATAAAACTGCGCATAATATGTACCACTAGAATTCTTACCATTAACACGAAGATGATAGCTCCTCCAAATAAGACCACTCGACTCACGATTAAGTTCTGCACCATTTTCACCAATAAGCTGAACTTTAAAATCTATATCATCAACAGTTCCATCAACGACATTACCATTTGGCTCACCATAAGAAACATTTATGTCGTCATATATCCTATCTGAATTTCTACTACTATCATATACAGGCTGATTGTTAGCATTATCAGAAACTTTATTTTCTCCACTTCCGACAAGTGCAATGGCATAGTTATTAGAGCCAATACTACCATTAAAGGCCTGAGCAAAACTTAAGGATGTACCAGCCTTGACATTTGCGGCAATAAAATAATTATTACTATTATTTCGCGATGTACCACTCGAACAAATACCTATACCAGATACTTGCCTGTTATCTCCGCTTGCTGAGACAACGGCATTCGAAACGCATTGCGATATATAAGAAGATTGATAAACTTTGGGGCATATACCTGCAGCATATGCAGTTTCATTGTTTGAGTAAGTGATTGCATTAACGATGGTATCTATAACATAGGAAGAAGTGATATAAGATTCGCTTCCTTGTATCAGACCACAAATACCGCCAGAATATGTCTTATAAGATGCCGACGATGATAACACAGAGCTGTTTCGGATAATACAATCCGACACATAAAATCTATCCATATACCATACGCCGCCAAAAACTCCGCCGGCATAAGTGAGCATATTCTCTTCTCCAACGGACTCGATATTACTGTCCTCAACCACGATACCTGAGGCAGTTACGCTGTCGTTCCACTCCACATCTTTATCTGTACCAAGAACACCTATTGCGCCGCCAACATATAAATCGTAAGGGGGATCTTTCTGTCCGTCACCATAATAAGCCCTGCCTGCGACATGGACGTTGCGGACTGTACTGCTTTGAATAGTATAGCCCTCATTATTCGTATAGCGTAATCTTGTTGCACCTATCAGACCACCTATACAAGCTGTATTTGGCGAATTTGTACAATTAAGATATACCAAAGTTTCTGCGGGGGAAGTACCATCCACTACCAGATTGCTTGCGGAACAGCCTTCAAGCATACCGAACATACCGCCGGAATATCCTTCTGAACAGTAGTCACCATCACCCGTCACGGCATTCTGTATACCGCGGACAGCATAACCATTTTCAGGCATACCTGAAAATTTAATGGTTATATTATTCAGAACAGAGTTCACAGTTGAATCTGCTACAGCATAGCCCAATACGCCGCCAGCATAGACGTTGTTACCCTGTTTTTTATAACCATACACTGACATAAATGAATGTCCAAGAGCATTTACGGAGCTACTTTGCATGTTTACTGTTAATGTATCTATCCTGGCACTACTATTTTCGCTAAAAGACGCTTTACCCGCTATGGCACCTGCAGATATGTCGCCTACAGCAGAAGTACCGGTAGCACGACGAGCTGTTACAACAGAGTTATACACATTAAACGTAAACTTGTTGAGACTGTAATCTGTCTGCAATTTACTGGAAAAGAAACCAGCGCTTACTTCATATAAGCGATATAAATGATGACTTTGGTTATCAGCGTCATACCAATAATCTCCAGTGTCCTGAACTTGGGCAGTTTCAGTCTGTTCAGCAGTTACATTTACGCTGCTGCCTTCAGAGGCGTTGAGGTTAAATGTTATTGTTTTATCCGTTGTTGTAAAACTGAAGGCATTGTAGCCAAAAATACCGCCTGCATAGGCAGGGCCTATACCGCTCTGCGTAGACGTTATATTGGCATCACAGTTAAAGATAGTTTTGCCATTACCCTCACTTGATAAATTAGGGGTATAAGTGACCCTGCCTGAACCACCATGCATTATATAGCCAAAAACACCGCCAGCAAAAGTTGCACCGCAACCTTCAGACGAGGAAATTGACGCGATTACATTGAGGGCACCGCTGGCCCCCTCTACCTTGTTGAGATTTATATTCGTAATGGAGATTGGATCGCTTGCCGTAGCATATACTGTGCCAATCACACCGCCTGAAATTGCTACGCCAAAGGTTTTGGTATTAGAGATAATACCATCAGGAGTAACCACGCCCGAGCTCTGCATTGACGCAGAAAGAGCAGATATGGTGCTTTCCGCAGCGGAAATATTTATCTGCTGAATTGATGAGGACTCGGACGAAGAGAGCTGTTCCGAATTGCCAACATTTTCTGCAGAATAAATTACACCCGCAAGGCCGCCTGCAAGCGCACTGCCGCTGTTTGTGGAGTCTGCTATTATGTTGGCGCCGCGAAGATTGGCGGTAAAACCATTCACGTAGGCATTCTGAATGACGCCCGAAAGACCGCCGACAATTGTATCATTATTTACGGCATTGCTATAGTTGGAAACACTGACTTCTGAATAGTTGCCGTTATAGGACACATTCGACCAGAAATTGATACCAGCAGACGAAAAGCCGAACAAGCCGCCTGCATAGACATCTATACCTATACCTGAACCGTTCGGCGTACCGGCATTCACCGTCAGCGATGCCGAAGAGGTTACATTATCCAGAACGACTTTATCGCCTATGGTGCCCGCCATACCGCCTGCATACAGACGATAATCAGTATTAGCATCATAACCAGATTCACCAAACTGAGCGCTTATAGATATTGTTCCGCGCACATTGCCGTCTATTATGGCGCAGGCATTCTTTCCGTCACCCTGAATGAAATTGAAAAATCCTATACTGAGAATTTTTTCGGAAGCAGATGATGATATGCTTCCGTCATCATTTATTATAACAGCATCAGAAAAGTTCGCTGCAGTAGCCTCCGCGATTACCATATTCATAGTAACGGTATAACCGTTAAAATCAAATACGCCGGAGAAAGGCACTCCGCTGCGACGCGAACCAAGTCCGAAATAACCCGAATCGTAAGTTGCGGTCGTAGTATTACTCTCGTTGAGCATTATGTCGTCTGTAAGACGGAAATATGCCTTAGAAAGATTTGTCTGAGCCTCCTTAACCCTTGAAATAACGTCGCCTGTATCAGACACAGTAATATCGCCATTATCGTTATAAAAATCATCGGCAAAGCCGAAATAATTAAGATATTCTACAAATTTTTTCGCGCTATTTGTATCTCTTATATCACCATTATCAGGGTCAAGATTTGCGGCAAGAATTTTGGAAAGTGCCATCAGCTCATCGGCAGAAAAAATTTCGTACGGATAAGCAAGGCTTTTGCCGCGTTCAGTATTAACCGATGCTTCTATATTTATTTTTATCTCGCCATCCGTACTGCCGCTGTTTACTTTTAAAAAATTAGCACTACTGCCAGTCTCTACATCAAGCTTCTCTCCATCTTTTGAAACAGACAGGGAAGTGCTTACCGTTGTGTTGTTTACGACAGTGATTTCTATATCAGTATTTTTAGGAATACTGTAAGTGCCATCCGTGTTGCGGGTCACGCCGTTACCAGACACGTAGACATCCACACCTGCATAGCCGTTGCCGCTTATCAGCGTGGATACGTTTTCAGCAGAATAAGTTGCAGGCGAAAGGAATGCCGCCGAATACAGCGCCAGTACAAGGCTTATTACTAATATTATTGCAAGCGCAATTATTCCGAGCGCTCTCTTGTTTATGCGCGTTTTCAAACGGGTTTCCTCCGTAAAATTATAGTCATAAATTCACTACGGCAATATATAGCCTCATTTTTGTATGCTGACAAGAGTATTGTCCGAGAGTAAACCGGCAATTTCGTTATAGTCGTAAAGTACTTTGTCGCCATCATTGAGAAACTGGGCTGTTACTTTACAATCATAGCTTGAGGGTACATAAAAATATAACGTAACATCAGAGCTGCGTGGCAGGAAGAGCGTCAACGTAAGCGTTGACTTACCAGCTTCAGTACCTGTTACAGCATGCCAGCCATTCGGCCATCCATCATTATTCCCAGGCAAGCTGGTCAACTCTTTCAGATTGTTTTCTGTAAGCTGGGCAAATCTGCCGCTGTCGAATATTACACCTTCGTCAGAAGTCCAGGAAAGAGTAATCTTTGCCGGAGACGAACTGGTTATTGTTTTGGTGGCGTTATTCCGGACATAATCATACTGATATGAGCGCGAAGTCTGTACGCGTACCTCCATCTGGTCATATCCGAAATGCTGACCCGGATTTACGGGAGATGTTGCGCCGACTGATACAAGACTTGTGGATGCGTTAATTTTGAATACGTAAACCGCGCTGTAAGGTTTTACAACCTCTATTACTATGTAAAAAGCTTCAGGCGTAGTTGAAAGATTGCCACCTTCTGTCCTTGTAATTTTAAGAAGGTCTGTACGGGAAGCACGCTCGGGCTGAACGCCTGACCCCACATCGCTGCCAAGCGGTAAATTTTCGTTTTCACCAGTCGAAACTGTACTGTCATAGCTGACCGTGTAGTTATAACTGTTTGCTATTGCAGTGCTGTCTTCAAGCGGCGTAACGGTGCCCCAGGCATCCTCTATATGGTCGCCGTCTTTCACATCAGCTGGCTTCAGCGCGCGGATATTGTACTCTATCTTACGCGCGGAGATGTTATCGCCTATGTAGTTATACGCAGTCAGAGGCGTATAGCCGACATAACTGCCGCCGTCTTCTTCCATTATTGCGGTGGAACCTTCGCCGTTATGGCTGAAAAATAATGTGGTGAAACTGCCGCTCATATTGTCGTTCTGCTCAAAAACGTAGCGCGAAACTGACGTACCCGCAACTATCGTTGCAAGTAGCGCCGCAATAAGCAGAAGTATTAAACTTATCACCTTTTGCTTTTTTGTCATACGTCTTGTTCCACTAAAACGGCTGGAAGCCGATAACTACTTTTATTAAGGCATACGCCCTGACTTGCGGCAAAGCCGCCGCTTTACATTATTTATATATAGCAACCACGAGGACAGACCAGGGATTGCCGATTATTTTCGTTTTTCAGGATGTTTCACCGGGATTCGTATTCGTGACCTGTTCGGCATAAACCTTTATGCTTACGTTGAGACGGAATTCTCCGTACTCTTCCGACGCCGCTGTCTGCGAAGGTACAAGCACGTTAAAGCCGAGCTGCTGCTGACTTAACGCATTAACGCCCGAATCGGTCTGCGCGGGATAGAGGAAGAAACCTATTTTCTGCGTATACTGGTCAATACCGCCGATTGTATCCGTCTGCTGTACGGCTTTTACCTCTGACGGATTTTCAGGGTCGTAATAACCTGGCACGTCACCCTCCTCGGTAACGATATAGCTGTCGCCGAAAATAAAGAATACGTTAGGGGCTACCTCAACAGTGCCATCCTCTTGCGAAAGAATTTTTATAGCGTTTAAAGATTGTTGTATAACAGTGACGTTGCCGTTTTCGTCCTCATTGAGATAAGAATAGGTGAAAGTGAATGAGCAGGTTATTTTGAGAAGTACTTCGTTGTAGCGTACCTCCTCCCCCTCTCCTTTGAAGTTGTTGACGGAAAAATTATATGTAAAGAGGTCGCCGGGAGAAAGTTCGGATACCGAAAAACTTCCGTTTTCCTCAACTATATCAATTTTAACGTTGTTTCTGAACGCCTTGCCGCGCTCATATTCAGCAATGGCTCCCGCAACGGTTGCGCCGTCCTGGGAAAGCACGTCACGGCGGTATGCGGCATAAGTAAAGGACACGGCTACTATTGCGGCTATTGCGGCCATTATTACGGCAATCGCGCAGAGTATGAACTTTTTACCTTTAAGAAAAGCAGCCATCGCCGCGTCCCTCCTTTGAAAAATTCCGTTCAGCACCGCCCCGCCTTTTACCATAAAAGAGCAAGGTGTAAGCAAAATCGTTTTTATATTTTTACTTGCCTTTCATTTCGGCGGGTCGGATCTGAACGAGTTTAAAAATATTGCCTTTAAGGCTTACAGCAACGCGCCGCGTCCCTTATCATTTGCCGCGCCTTACTGTTTTGTACGTATGCGTGAACGGACCCTATACCTTTATGATGTATACGGCCGCAACTACAATGCACGCGAAAAGAAGAATTAAAACTATGCCCGAAGGCGTTTTGAGCCATTCGAGAAATGTGCCGAGCCCCGGTATTATGAGCACGACTTTGCCAGCCACCTGACTTTTTGCCACGGGAAATTCGTCTTCCGTATTGTTGTTTATGCCCTGCGTTATATAATAAGTGGTACCGCTTTCGACATAACTTCTGATAATCTTATGCGTTACGGAAGATTTTCCGCCTTCCACCACGTAAGTTATGGTATCTCCGACGGCGTAGTCACTCTGGCGGTGAATTACCACCATATCCCCGGGGTATATTTCGGGTTCCATACTGCCCGTTAAAACGGTCAGAGGCGAAAAACCGAAAACCGAAGGAATATTGCTTTTTGCTATGACTCTGTCCGCCGCAAGTGCGGTAAAAATAAACAGCAGAACTATAAGCAAAGCAAAAACTATGGAAAATACTACGCGCTTTATCCATAAAAGCACGCTGTCAGGCTTTGCGGGAGGCGAAAGCGGTTGCGCGATAGTGCTTATCATTCCTGCCCCACTATGGAGGCGGTTATATCGATATTGAGCATATATACGCCGTTGGCGTGCTGGCCTGCCTGCGTATCCGATTCATCGTTGCCGCTTTCAAACGGCCATCTCCATTAAATAGTTATTATATGCGATGAACCAGCCGCAAAAAATATATGCGAAAAGGCTATCGTATTCCCGCTAACGTCCATTGCAGTCCAACCGTTGGTTTCGAC
>ERZ1090880.1759-NODE-1761-length-10252-cov-7.533490_pt1 | contig 10252 bp, 7 predicted proteins | sample MGYA00478471_ERZ1090880 | MGnify/ENA primary metagenome ERZ1090880 (study PRJEB33644, sample SAMEA5815734) | chicken gut metagenome | biome: Chicken; feature: Gastrointestinal Tract; material: Caecum | place: Ireland | collected 2019-01-01 | study: A study of the... | reverse complement strand
CCACGCAACCAGCTTGGAAGGCTAGTGTTCTACCATTGAACTACACCCGCAGGTTAAAATTTTTAAACTTGCCTGCGCGCGCAGAACGCGGCGGAAAGCCTTGCTCAACTCAATGCTTAACGATTATAGCAAAAAGAACTGCTTATGTCAACTCAATTTTAAAACAATTACGGGCAATTTTTTAATTTATTTTATTATTTTTCTTTCCGCCCGAAAAATATATATTCCGCTGACTGCCATAATGTTAAACAGCCGCTAAGACCACGCATAAAAGCGAAGAAAAAAAAGATTATGCGCCGCTTACGCCGCGGCCTGTTTGCCAGATTTTATTCTGTTTTTTGTTCATGACTATGCTGTGCGGCGCAAAAACTGCTCCGCACAGCATACTTAATGCCATGAAAACAAATCTGTTGATAAACTCACATCGTTGCAGATTGCCGCAACAACTGCTTACTGTCTTTTAAGATTTTGACTTTCCGCCCGACCTCTTTAAAAAGCAGGCCACTATGCTTACTACCATAGCAACTGCAAGCAGTGCGGCAAGAATATAGTTGTAGATTGCCAGTTCCTTCAGCCCGTACATAACTATATTTTCCACCGAGTCTGCAATGTTGCCCACTCCCCCTTCCAGGGTAAACGCAAGCGCAACCGCCGAGCATACCGCAGGCAATGCCGCTATTATATCGGCGAACAAGCCGTCGTAAAAGAAGAGCGCTGCCACAGCGGCGAGCAAAACTGCAAACGCAACAAACACTAACGCGTCCGCTCTGCCGCCTCCCGATATATATACTATATATATAATGAGCGAGATTATTGTAATAACCGCGGCGGCAAGAAAGAGAAAGTATCCGATAGATTTGCTTTTAAATTTTTCCAATGCTTTCATATCACCCCTCCGAAAGATTACCGCTGCCAGCGCCGTTGTCCGTCGCAGCGCCGCCTTCGCCCGCATCGCTTTTACGCTTTTTATCTTTGAGTTTAAGAACGGTACCCGTCACGAGCAGGGCAGCCCCTGCAACTGTAATAACCGCACATACTGCAATGGCGCTGTCTATTGCGGTACGCCACCAGGGAGTTATGGAAACTATCTTTGAATTACGCGAAATTCCGTTTATGACGCAGGAGTTGACTATGGCATACTCCCAGTGAATGGCGGCGTCTATCATAAGTTCAAGTATGTTGCCGTCGTTGGTCTGCTTTGCAATCTGAAGGGCGGCCTTGCCGTGGCCGGCATTACTGTCGAGACACCACTGCTGAGTACCTGCGGCAAACACCTCTACCGCGTGGTCCTTGTATGAGCTGTGGTTTACGTATCCCGTACCAGCAGCTGCGCCGTCGGTAATGGCGTGACCCTGGTAGCCCCATTCGCCCCTGACTATGCCTGTATTCATGGCGTAGCTTGCAGAAGACCACACGGTGCCCAGTCTTTCAAAGGACGACATATATCCGCCCGCCTTTGCCTCGCGCAGAGCGCCCTCAAAGGCGCGGAGATTGCCTTCACGGAAGGCCTGCTCACTGAAGAATACCGATACGCCTTCGCGCTGGAATTCCTGGTCGTTGCCCGTAAAGTGCTTCGAGCAGGCGTGAACGCCCGTCTTCTGCATGGCCTCTACTTCCGCTTTGGCGGCAAGGTAGGTCATTGTGGAACATTCGCTGAAGTATTCAAAGTTGCGCCCGCCAAAGGGTGTGCGGTGCATATTTGCGCCCGTACCGAAGTTTTCAAGGTTGCCTCTCCAGAGCCCCTCTTCGCCCATTATAGTTCCGCGCGAAGCGTGCAAATCGGGATTGAAAGTGCCTGTGAGTATGGGCTTGCTGCAATAGCGCACGCAGGCCACGCTTATCTTTGCCTTATCGTCCTTATTTGCAGGTTTGTTCGTACCGCTCTGCTGGTATATGACTATGCTGCCCGAAACGCTGTCGCAACCGTCGCCCACGGGGAATGAGGGTGAAAGTACGCTTATGGCGGGGTTTACAAAGCCGTCCGCAGTGGCGTAAGGAAGGTCTTCTATATTCATCTGGAAAATGAACTTGCGCCAGGTGTCTACGTCGGTAATGGGCACGTCGCGCATATCTATCAGCGTAAGGTCGTTATTCTGCCCGAACTGGGAAGCAATTTCGCTGTATGTGGGCGCATCGGCAGGTTTTTCATACCACTCGCCGCTGAGCGCCTCTATCATTTTGTCTGAAGCGGATATTGTAGTCTGCTCCACAGGGTAGGTATTTGCCCAGTCCTTGCGGCTGAGGTAGGTACCCGAACCCTCCTGCCAGTAATTTATATCGCAATCTTCAAACCTGTTGGATATTTCCGCGCCGTTCTCGCCTTCAGAATAAGTGCTTTCGTCGCGGGCAAGGGTGTATTTATATGCCTTTGAGGCAGTGCCCTCATAGTCCATTCCGTCGTCCGTGCCGTATCCCTGTGCGGCGAGAATATTGTTGAGAGCATCGTGCGAGTTTTCGCCTATGGCGATATAGTAATCGCCCTCGCTGAGATAATATGTTTCAAGAACGGACGCGTCGTAAGAGGCGAGCAGATAGGGGTCGACCTCCACCGTCACCTCACAGCTTTCGTCAGGCTGCAAAATCTCAGTCTTATCGAAGCCGACAAGCTGAACGGCAGATTTTTCCACGCCGTTTTCCATCTCGTACTCGCCGTATGGCGTCTGGGCGTACACCTGCACCACCGACTTCCCGGCCACATCGCCCGTGTTCATCACCTCAACCGTCACGGTTATCTTGTCCGCGCCTGCATTAACCTGCTTTAAGGTCTGCGAAAAAGAGGTGTAGGAAAGTCCGTAGCCGAAGGGATAGGAAACTTCTGAAGAATAGTTCCACGAAGAAGCCCCGCCCGAAGCGCCTGCGGCCGAAGCTGCATTGCCAAGTCCGATTACGCAGTCGTTATACCTCGTTTCGTAGTAGCGGTAGCCTACATATATGCTCTCTGCCTGGAAGGACATATATGTTGCCTTCTCCGAAGAACCGAGCCTGGACTCTATCTCCGACGCGTTTTCGTAGAGCGGTGTGCGCGTACCTGAGTTTACCACCGCGGGAGCGGACAGAGAGTTTACTGCGTATGTATCGGCGATATGCCCCGAGGGGTTTGTTGTACCGCGCAGTATTTCCGCCACGCCCTGGAAGCCGTACTGACCGGGATAGCCTATGAACAGAATGGCGTCGCAATAGCGCTCTATCTCCTCCACCTCCATGGGATTGGGCGAATTGAGAAGCACTATTACCTTTTCAAACTTATTCCTCACAAGCCTGAGCATTTCGCGCTCGTTGCTGTGCAGAGCAAGCGCGCTGAGGACGGTAGTGCCGTCGTCGTCGACATCGTCCATGGCGAGGTCTGTACCCTCTGCACCCTGCCTTGTGAGCACCACAACGGCGGCATCGTCGTAATCGCCCACCTTGCCGATGCATGACGAATAGAACTGGGGCGTTTCTTCAAAGCCGGCAGCCGAGCCGACGGTTATTTCTGTATCGCTTGCGCGCAGGTCAGACCATACCTGCCCGTTGATTTCAAAGCCCTCGGCCTCGAGGGCGGTCTTTAAATCTATCTTATCTTCCGTGCTGTCGGTTATCTTGTTGCCGGCCGACTGCGCCTGATAGGAAGGCGTGGCCGCCGCTCTGCCGAACAGCGTTATCTTGCTTTCGCTCTTCATCGGAAGGGCGCCATCGGGGTTATATAAAAGCGCAGCGCCCTCCCTCATTTCGTTTATAGCCTGTTCCTTTGCCGCAGCCTGAAGCTTTTTAAGGTTTGCCTCGTTGAAGTCGCCAAAGGAACTCTTGTAGTAGACGGTATCCTCATTGGGGTCGGGATTTTCAGTGACAATCTCGCTGGTGGTGATGTTGAGCGCCTGGTTTATAGTGCCCGAGTAGGCGTCCGCGACGGTTGAACCCACGGCCACACAGCAGAGAAGACTGGCAAACGTTGTGGAAAGACCCGCCCATATATGTGTTTTTTTTAACATTTTTCACCTGTTATCGATATGCTTTTATGGATATGCCGCCGCGCAGGCGCGGCGGCATACACTTTTTTTTATGCGCCAGTATAATTGCAGACTACCGTGTAGCCGTCCATAAGCTCGTTGCCCTGAGCGTCTATCTGAACGGCATCCCACTCTGCCTCCGTTCCGCGGAAGTAGATGGTTACGTTTTCGCCGCAGCCCATAAAGCTATCGTACTCTATCTTTTTGAGGCCCTTGCCGAAGACGATTTCTTCAAGCTTTTCGCAGCGGATGAATGCGGCCGAGCCGTAAGTCTCTATTCCGTCGGGAAGTACAAGCTTTGTCATTGTGAAGTTGCTTACAGCCGCAGCGCCGAATATATCTATGCCCTGGCTTACCGTTATGCTGTTCACGTCGTAGGTGAAGTTACGCATAACCCTTTCGCCAATGCCGCGTACGGGCAAATCTTCGTGCCAGTTGCCTATAACCACATCCACATCGGTGCAGGTACCAACGCCCGTAACGGTGTAGTACGTTCCGTCTTCGCTGAGCTGATACTCAAGTCCTGCACTGCCCTCTACCTTTTCTACCGAGTCTCCGCATGCAGCAAACGCAAAGCAGCATACAACCGCAACAATCGCCGCAAAAACGGCAGCCATAAGTTTTTTGTGTTTCATCATTTTTACTCCTTTTGTTTTTTTCTCCCCTTATGCCATTAAGCAGCCGGGCCTTTTGTTGAGCCGATTATATCGCAATAAAAAATTTTTTGTCTGATTTTGCCCTGAAATGATAAGTTAACGCCCCGAAAAAAAGAGAGGCTGCAAAAAGCCCCTCTTTTTAACCTGCAATTATTTATTTTTCAGCGCTGCGGAATGACTATGCTCACCATATAGCGGCTGTTTTCGGCAGAGATATTCATACCCCCGCCATACTTTTCAACGATATACTTCATAGAACTTACGCCGTAACCGTGCAGGTATCTGTCCTGCTTTTTGGTGGAAAGCGGCAGGCCTTTGACCATAGTCGGCGGCACGGCGCAATAATTTTCCACGGTAATGCTTATAAGTTTTCCGTGCAGAGCTATCTTGAGCGAAATATCTCTGTTTGCCTCTTTCGCGTCCCTGACCGCCTCTATGGCGTTATCCAGCGCGTTTCCAAGGAGCGACCAGATGTCCGCCGCCTCCATAAACGCAAGCGCAGCGCCGTCTGCCATATATGCAAATCTTATTTTGTAACTGTTGCAATAGCGCACCTTTTCAGTTAAAAGGACGTCGAGCGCCTCGTTGCCCGTGTGCACCGTCTCCTCGTCTATCTCAACCGTGCGCTGCACTTCGTCGGTAAACTTTTTCCGCTCCTCCAACGGCACCTGCGAGGCAATGAGCAGCGCAATCTGCTTTTTTATGTCGTGACACTTAAGGTTTATCTGTTCAATGTTCTCCTTAGAGAGCTGTTGCTGCTTGCCCTGAAGGCGAATGAGCTCGTCAAGCACCCTGTTATCCATCTCAAGCTTGCTCTGACCGAAGTAACCGAACTGCAAAAACAGAGTAAGCAGACATATCACCGTGCTGTTCAGCACAAAGAGAATGAGCATAAGTTGCGAAACGGCGTCGGTATCAGACTGCGTTCCGTCCTTGTACAGAAAGTTTATTACGAAGTTTGTAAGCACGAGCACGAGCGAGATAGACAGAATTCTGTACGACTTTATGTGGTTGAGCGCGCCGTCCTTGTTCATTCGTCGTGCAAACAGGAAGTAGGCCGCCACATACACGACGGCAACAACCAAAAACTCAATCGTCCTCTTACCTACAACGCTGTCCGCAAAAGGGATATAGATGAGAGAAGCAATATTGCTCGATATGCTCTGCACCGAACAGGCGGCTATTCCGCAGAACAGCAATTCCTTCCAGCTGAGTTTAAAGCTGATAAGGCAGATAAACCCGGCAAGTACGGCTATAAGCAAAAATCCGAGCGCAACCGTTATATTATACGGCGTGTGGAACATATACCTGATTTTGTACTCCAGTCCAAGTACCGTCATCAGCACAAACCATGCCGCTGAGGAGAGGCTGAAGCGCAGCCAGAACATTTTTCGCTTTTTCAGCGAAAAACAGAACAGCAGATAGGCGGCAAGTATGCTGTTTGAATACTGCAGAACGTAGTCGAAAAATGCGTTGATGGCTTCCATTTATCCCTTCTTCCCGAAGTAGGCGGCCATGGCGTCGAGCAGTTCGCGCTTCTTCAGACGGCTCAGTTCAAGACTGTGCCCGCCCACGACTACCGTATCTGCATTTATTTCGGTAATGTATGCAAGGTTTACAAGATAGCATTTGTTGCACTGCACAAAATCAGCGCCGAGCACCTCCCTTGCCTTGGCAAGCGGCATGCGCTGAGTGAAACTCTCCGTTTTAAGGTGGAAGGTAAGCTGGTGGCCTGAGACTTCGACATACACTATATCGCTCACCGTAAGCCTACGAAAACCAGACTTCAGCGGCAAAATTATCTCGTATGACTTGCTTGAAGCGGCTATCCTGAGCGCCTTTTCAAACCTTGGCACAAACGCATCATACTCAAGCGGCTTTATAAGGTAGTCCATCGCGTCGACTTCATACCCCCTTACCGCGCACTGCGCAAGGCGGGTAACAAAAATTATGCACGCCGTCTTGTCCACGTCCCTTAGTTTTTTTGCGGCGTCCAGGCCGTCCATCAGCGGCATCTCTATGTCCAGAAAGACTATGTCAGACGGCTCGGGAGCCGAAATAAGGTCAATGCCGTTGGTAAAAACGGAAATTTTATAGTTTATGCCCTTAGACTGCCCGTAACGGCGTATATAACCTTCAAGCTGCTCCGCAAAGGGCCGCTCATCTTCAACGATTGCTATTCTTACCATATTTTTCCCCTTGTGATACTTTTAACGTCAGGCGCACCCCAACAAAAATTCAGGCCGCCGACATCAAAAATAATGAAATTATTTAACAACTTTTGCAATAATTTTCCGTTTTTTTGTGCGGTTGTTTTAAACATAACATATTTTTTTGCGTTTTGCAAGCAAAATTTTTAAACTTATAGCTGGCAAAATAAGCCACGATTAACAATTTTTTGTAAAAATTGCATAAACGGCTGAAAGAGTAAAAAACCACACCTAAAGGTGTGTTTTTTATGTCGCAGAAAATTTTTTGTGCAGACGGCAAAAAAACGGCAAAAATAAATTTGCCGCAACGTAAAAGAACATAAAAAAAGCACAGCTTTAAGCCGTGCCGTCAAATTTTAAAAAATTTATGCCGTAGGAGTAAAAGAACTGGTGAAAACCCGACCGCTCAGGTAGGCCAACACCCCCTTGCCCTCAACCGAGAGCGAGGCCGAAACAAGCCGCTGCCTGCGCGCGCCATACTTTTTGTTGAGCGCCTGGTCGCCGTACTTTTCGTCACCTAGCACGGGACAGCCTATGTGCGCCATCTGCGCGCGTATCTGGTGAGTCCGCCCCGTGTGCAGCGCAAGCTTTACAAGCGCTATATCGCCCATGGTCTCCTCCACCTGATACTCGGTCACTATGCGCAGATAGCCCGCGCGGGGGACGTCTGATATGCGCACCGTTGCCGACTTTTCGTCCTTGAACAAGTAAGCCGTAAGCACACCGCCGCGGCTTAAAAAACAATTTTTGCACAGCGCAAGATAGGTCTTGTGCGCGCGGTGCTCTTTGAAGGCCGCCTCCAGCTCCGCCTTTGCGGCGGCTTTTTTTGCGAAAATTATTACGCCCGAGGTGTTTCTGTCCAACCTGTGCACGGCAAAATAGCTGCCGTTAAAATTGAGTTCGCTGGCGAGCCCTTCGGTTGAAACGCCCGAAAATTTATCGCACACGCGCACGTTTTCGTCCTCGAATATGACGTTATGACTGAGCTTTGCCTCCTGCGCGGGCGAGGTAAAGTACGTCACCTCGTCGCCGACGTGAAGCGGCATATTTTTTGATGTGCGCACGCCGTTCACCCTTATATCGCGCGCACGCAGAAGCGCGGCAAAGGCAAAACTGCCCTGCGGATAATGTTCGTCGGTGAACGTCTTTAAATCGGACGGATTTTCAACTTTAAACTTCTTCATAACAAAGGTAAAAGGGCACTCGCGCACAATCGCACGGCAATACATCATTCTGCGCAGCGGGTTTACCGGAAACACAATAGTTCACGGCAAACCATTGAGCGCAGCGGTTTTATGTGAAAAGCGAGAACAGAAAATGCACCGCGTACGATAAGAGAAAGGCGGTAACAAGCTGCAAAAACAGCAGTTTAATCGAAAATTTAAGGCCGGTCTCCTTTACCGAGGCAGAAAAGGCAGATATGCACGGCGGGCAGAGCAGTAAAAACGTGGAGGCGGCAAGCGCCGAAGAAAGCTCCAGCCCAGTACCGAGCGGCATAAGCATGGAGATTGTTGCGGCAATGTTTTCCTTGGCGGAAAAGCCTGAAATAAAGGCAAAGGCCAGCCGCCAGTCTGTAATGCCCATGGGCAGAAAGAGCGGCAGAAGCGCCCTGGAGATTGCGGCAAGCATACTGTACTGCACATCGCAAGGAGCGAGCGCAAACGTGAAGTTGGACAGTACCCAGCTGACAATGCAGAAGAGCATTACCGCCGTGGCTACCTTAATTATAAACCCTTTTATGTAAAAAAACAACTTTTTTAAGACGACGACGGGCGAAGGAAGGCCGAGCGGAGTTACTTCAGAGAGCATATCCTCCCCCTCGCCCCGCCACAGGGCGCACACTGCAAGCGAGATTGCCACGCCCGCAAAATAGAATGCCGATACCGCAAAGAAGGGGTTTTTGAACAGCGGAGAGAGCAGCGTTAAAAAAACGGGCATTTTTGCGCCGCACGGTATGTATGCGAGCGCCGCAACCGCCTTGAGCTGAGTATTTTTTGAAGTGAACCCGCGCGTGGTGAGTATGGCCGCCGCCGTACAGCCAAAGCCCGATATGAGCGAAAACGCCGCCCTGCCGGAGAGCTTTACCCTTTCAAACACGCCGTCCGTTACAAACGAGAGCGCAGACATAACGCCGCTTTCGTCGAGCAGCGTAAGAAACAGATATAGTACAAAAAGTTGCGGCACAAATGAAAGTACGCCGCCCGCACCGCCTATTATGCCGTCGCACAGCAGCGATTGCACCTTGCCGTCAGGCAGTACCGAAGCAGCGGCAGCGCGCAGTTTTACCGAGATAAGCTCCTCTGCAAGCCCCTTTAAGTATTCCCCGGGCATACCCGGGAAAAAAGCAAAAATGAAAGTTGCAAGTATTGCGAAAATAAAGAAAAAGAGGGCAAAATATCTGTTCAGAAAGAGCTTTTCTGCACGTGTGAGACCGCAATTACCCCCATAATATGCCTTGTTTACCGCACTTTGCAGCCTGCTCTTGCCGTCTGAGCCATAAGCGCGGCTGCCCGCATCATAAAAGCGACCGTGTGCGGCTTGGGTGCGGCCACTTGAAGCGTAAGTGCCGCTATCGGCTGAGGAGGTGCGGCCGTCCGAGGCAGAGGCACGACCGTCTGCGGTATGTGTATAGTATTCTGCGGCGGCAGAGCGCATGTGCGTTTGTCCGCTTTCAGCGAGCAGAGGTATTATTTTTTTAAGCTGTTTTACAGAGGAAGTTACGGGCACGCCAAGGGAGGAGGCAAGCGCATTTTCGTCGATGCGGCCGCCGCGGCGCTTAAGCTGTCTGATTTTTGTAAGATAGACAGCGGCATTGGCATTGAGTGACAATATCTGCCCGATAAACTCAAGCGAATTCAAAAGAGTGAGGCTGTCCGCCACCACTATTACGGCGTCGGACGAGGCGATTTCTTCGGCGGCGCAGGCCTCCTCCATCGAATAGCCGTTGAATGAGTAGAGGCCTGGGACGTCGACGTAGGTTATTCCGCCCCTCGTCTTGTATGCGGGGCTGGTAGTTACGCCGTGCCAGTTGCCCGTTTTAAGCCTGCTGTGCGTAAGAGCATTGAACAGTGTGGTTTTGCCTGCGTTGGGGTTGCCCGCAAGCACTATTTTTACGGTTGACGCGCCCTTGGTGCGCGGTAAGGCCCTATGCGGCCGAGCAAAGGAATACACACTCACAGCGGCTGCACCTCTATACGGGAGGCAATAGTTTTGCGCACGGCCAAGCGCACCGCCCCGCAGGAAAGGAGCACGCTGCTTTTAAAAATTGAGTATCCTAGCACCGTCACCGCCCTGCCGCATACAAAACCGAGGGCGCGCAGTCTTTCGGCGGCGGCACCCGTCACCCCCACCTTTACTATCTTCGCACTCTCATTTACAGGTATATCCAGAACATTCATAC
>ERZ1090880.1753-NODE-1755-length-10269-cov-3.400529_pt1 | contig 10269 bp, 8 predicted proteins | sample MGYA00478471_ERZ1090880 | MGnify/ENA primary metagenome ERZ1090880 (study PRJEB33644, sample SAMEA5815734) | chicken gut metagenome | biome: Chicken; feature: Gastrointestinal Tract; material: Caecum | place: Ireland | collected 2019-01-01 | study: A study of the... | reverse complement strand
TGTTGCGGCGATTCGGCTGGTGGCGGGGCTGGTGATGGTGTTGCTGATTGCGACGCTGGTGCAAAAATGGGTGCGTGAAACACCGCAAACGCAAGCACCGGTCGAAATTGACATACCGGAAGCACAGGGCGGATTTTTTAGCCGCTGGGGCAGGGCGCTATGGACGCTTTTCTGGAGTACAATCCCGGTTTACATCCTTGCAGTACTGGTGTTGGGTGCCGCTCGCGTCTGGTTATTCCCCCATGCCGATGGTGCTGTCGATAACAGCCTGATGTGGGTGGTGGCGATGGCGGTAGCAGGATGCTTGTTTGTCATTCCCACGGCAGCAGAAATTCCGATTGTACAAACGATGATGCTGGCAGGTATGGGAACCGCTCCGGCGCTGGCATTGTTGATGACGCTCCCGGCAGTGAGTTTGCCGTCACTGATTATGCTGCGCAAAGCGTTCCCGGCGAAAGCCTTATGGCTGACAGGGGCGATGGTGGCAGTGTCTGGTGTGATTGTCGGCGGGCTGGCGCTGTTATTCTGATTTGAGCTAATACATGTCGGATGCGGCGTAAACGCCTTATCGGACCTACGGTTTGTATCGTTGTAGGCCTGATAAGACGCGGCAAGCGTCGCATCAGGCATTACAAGGGGCTGCTATTTAATAAACGTAAACGCCGTAGTTACCCGCTTCACGCCGCTCACCCGGCTGGCAATATCTGCCGCCGCTTTCGCTTCACGTTCAGTCACCAGCCCCATCAGGAACACTTCACCGTTTTCGGTGGTCACTTTCACGTTGGACGATTTCACCAGGTCGCTGGTTAAGAGCTGCGAACGCACTTTGGTGGTGATCCACGTATCGTTAGATGCTTCGCCCAGACCAATCGGCTGGCCCTGACGAATCTCGTTATACACTTCGTTGGCACCGTCTACGCCCATAGCAATCTGTTTGGCGCGAGCCGAAAGTTCAGCGTTTGGTGACTGCCCAACCAGCAGCACTTTGCCCTGATAGGCCGTTACATTAATACGCGCTTCTTTCTTAATCTGTTCGTCTTTCGACAATGCGCTGTTCACGCGCACTTCCAGGGTACCATCGTCCACCTGGGTGCCGACACTGCGTGGGTCAGTTGCGGCTTTGGTACCCACAGCAGCAGTACCCACTACGGCAGCGGCAACACAACCTTGCAACAGCAGCGCGGAAATAAGGACTGCGATTGGCGATAATGCCTTCATGTATTCTCCTTAATCATCCTGGTGAGGGAAAAGCGTGTTATCGATCAGATCGCACAGGCAATTTACCGTCAGCATATGCATTTCCTGAATGCGAGCACTACGATGCGAAGGAATGCGGATTTCCACATCCTGTGGCCCTAACAAACCTGCAAGTTCACCGCCGTCATAGCCGGTTAATGCCACAATGGTCATATCACGCGTAACGGCAGCTTCTACCGCTTTTACAATATCGCGGCTGTTGCCACGGGTGGAAATGGCTAACAATACATCTCCCGCATGACCCAGCGCCCGCACCTGTTTTGCATACACTTCATCATGTAAGCGATCGTTGGCAATCGCCGTTAAGACAACATTATCAGTATTTAGTGCAATGGCAGGTAAGCTGGGCCGCTCCGTTTCGAAACGGTTGATCATGCTGGCAGCAAAATGCTGTGCATTGGCAGCGGAAGTTCCATTACCACAACAGAGGATTTTGTTGCCATTGAGCAGAGACTGAACCAGCGTCATGGCCGCACGGGAGATGGCATCCGGAAGCGCCTCTGCCGCCGCAATTTGAGTTTGAATGCTTTCAGTGAAGCAAGCTTTAATTCTTTCTTGCACGCTAATCCTTAAACCTTAATTATGAGTGGTCATTAAAGGCATCCTTAATCCACTCAACCTCATTCCCGGTGAAGGCTACCACATCGAACCGGCAATCCACAGTATCAAAACTCCCATTATGACGCGCGAGCCACAAGCGGGCAGTCTGTAATAATTTGTGTTGTTTGCTGCGGGTCACACTGGCTGCCGCGCCGCCATAAAGCGCAGAGCGGCGGTAACGCACCTCGACAAAAACGGTGGTCCGGCCTTCACGCATTATCAGATCGATCTCGCCGCCACGCTCGTTCACGTTAGCGGCGACAAATCGCAGTCCTTTGCCTTCCAGCCAGCGACGCGCTTGTACTTCCCACGCATCGCCGGTCTGTTTGGTGGTTAACTGGCGGGGACTACCTGACCTTGTTGGTACTGTAGCCATGATAACTTCCTGTTAATCACGCAATCCGGGTTAGCCGTCAGGCTTCCGGTATTACCGTTGATTTCAAAACCCTGAACCTGGCGCATTTGTGAGAAATGATTTGCCAACGACCAGGCATCAACGCCCATCGCATACATGCGAGCCAGCGAATAATCGTTGTTCACCGCGCTGAGCGCCTGCTGCATTAACGGCAGATTACCGCCTGCCAGCATCGGGATTTCGCTGTACTGCAAGCCTTCCATCTCCAGTCGGAAATCCGGGCCAGCGGTCCCTTGCGCACTGCGGGAGCTGGCGTACAGCGTTGCACCGCTCTGGCTACCGTTACGCATGGCGATCATCGGTTTGATAAAAGCGATTTCACCCGGCGTTGCCACAATGTACACCGCATCGACACGACCGCCATTATTGGTGAACTGGTCATCGGTTGGCGTGGTTTGCAGCGTTGGATTGTTGGTCGTCATGCCGGAGTCGGTTGTCGCTCTGAGAGTAATCGGGCTACCCGTTAAAGCAATACCAGAACCGCCGTTAACACCCGCGCGTAATTCGCTGGTGGAACCAAATTTTTGTTGCAGAACGGTGCCGCCGCCCAGTTTCTGCCACTCTTGCGCAAACGCATTGGCTACGCGATCGCCCAATGAACTGCGTGGGATCAGCACCAGCGGCGCTTGTTTACCCTGGTCACGAATATGACGCGCTGCATCGCGCGCTTCGTCTTCCGGTGAAAGCGCGAAGTAACAAATATTGACGCGATTTTCGATATTCTCTGGCTGGTTCAGTGCCAGCACGTTCAGCGGGGTGTTGCTCTTCAGCAACTCTTCAACGTTATTTTTCAGCAACGGACCGACCACAATACTCGCGCCATCCTGCTGAACCTGGCTTAAGATCTGGCTAAGTGGTTGTGATGAGGTATCGTAGATTTTCAGCTCTGCGGATGGATTTGCGGGTGCGCTTACCGCTGCGGTGCTTGTCGCCGGGGCGCTTACAGGCACCGGCTGGGCTGCAGGCTGTTCACCGGTCAGATCGCTAACCGAGGCTTGTGCCGGGCTGGCAACGCCATCCACGGTTTGCGGCTGAGGTTGTTCAGCTACGTCTGCGGCAGGTGCGGCAGCTACCTGAGCTGCCACTGGCTGAGTGCCGATATTTTTCGCCGCTTCAAAGCCTTGCTGAATAGTGCGACCAAATACCGCTGCCTGGCCATTCAGTGGCAACAGCAGGGCGATTTTGTTGGTTGATGCTGGTTTAAACGCTTTTACGTTAACCAACTGCGTTGGCAGCATTTTCGCGCCCGGGTTGTTCGGATAACGTTTCTGCCAGTCGGCGATCCCGGCTTTCATCATGTCGGGATCGTTACGGTTATCAAACCAGACGCGCTGCAGATCCAGCCAGCCTTGCAGAATATTTTCGTCGGCGTTGATCACCAGCGTATTCGCCTGTTCCTGAGTCATGGAGGAGAGCGCCTGCCAGGTGGCATCAATATTCTGCTGTTTTTCTTTCGCGCCAAGCAGCGGTTCCTGAGCAATTAACGCGCGCAGTAAATCAATGGAAGGACGCCCCTGGCTGGCATCGATTTTTGCCTGCCAGTAACGCGCTTGCTGGTTTTGTTCTAAATCGGCAGGTGTGATTTTCGCCAGCAAGTTTTGCGCGCCAGCAAAATCTTTCTGCGCCAGTTTAATCTCTGCCGCCAGCAGTGTTTTCTCGCGACGCTGAGAATCGTTCAGTTCTTGCGGTAGTTGATTAAACAACTCCACCGCCTGCCCGGTTTTACCTTCTTTCACCAGTGCACGAATGGCGAGTAATTGCCAGTTGATCCTGGTATCATCAGAGCTTTGCTGCATCTGCTGAAGATAAAACGCAGAATCAGCCTGCGCCGTGCCCTGCATATAAGCAGTGGACTGATCGGGAGTATGGGTGCCACAACCGGCGAAAATCAGGGCTGCCAGAACAACAGGCAGACAACGCGCGGCTTTCAAACGAGAAAATGTTGAGGGTACCATAATGTATCCAGTGATATTTTTTTTACGCAATGCTCAATATTAAATCGGCAATACGGACGACACAATGAAACAACACCAATCGGCGGATAATTCTCAGGGCCAGCTTTACATTGTACCGACGCCAATCGGCAATCTGGCGGATATCACCCAGCGTGCGTTAGAGGTATTACAGGCCGTTGATCTGATTGCCGCCGAGGATACTCGTCACACCGGTTTATTGCTGCAACATTTTGGGATTAATGCCCGGTTGTTTGCGCTGCACGACCATAACGAGCAACAAAAAGCCGAAACGCTGCTGGCGAAGCTGCAAGAGGGGCAAAACATTGCGCTGGTTTCCGATGCCGGAACGCCGCTAATTAACGATCCTGGCTACCATCTGGTGCGTACCTGCCGTGAAGCGGGGATTCGTGTGGTGCCGCTACCCGGACCGTGTGCTGCTATCACTGCGTTAAGCGCCGCGGGTTTACCCTCTGACCGTTTCTGTTACGAAGGCTTTTTACCTGCCAAATCAAAAGGCCGCCGTGATGCGCTAAAAGCCATTGAAGCGGAGCCGCGCACGCTGATTTTTTATGAATCTACCCACCGTCTGTTAGATAGCCTGGAAGATATCGTTGCGGTATTAGGCGAATCCCGCTACGTGGTTCTGGCGCGTGAGCTGACCAAAACCTGGGAAACCATTCACGGCGCGCCCGTTGGCGAGCTGCTGGCGTGGGTAAAGGAAGATGAAAACCGTCGCAAAGGCGAAATGGTGCTGATTGTCGAAGGTCATAAAGCGCAGGAAGATGACCTGCCTGCTGATGCCCTGCGCACGCTGGCTCTGTTGCAGGCAGAACTGCCGCTGAAAAAAGCGGCGGCGCTGGCCGCAGAAATTCACGGCGTGAAGAAAAATGCGCTGTATAAGTATGCGCTGGAGCAGCAGGGGTAAGAGTGCCGAAGCGTTGCGTTAATCAAAACGCAACGTCTTCTTTTACCGCACGATGACGGTAATGGTGGCTGTGCCCTGAAATTTTCCTGTTTCCAGCTCACCACCGACCAGATTAACTGGCCAGGCGCGCATATTGACGGTGCCATGCCCGGAAGGATCAACGGGAAGGATACCGTTCTGAAAAGGAATATTTGCAACTCCGCCGCCGAGATTTTCAATACGAATACCGACATCGGGCACATTGTCTGAACTTCTTCGCCTGGCGACCAGGTTGTACTGGTCTACTACCCCAGTTGTACCGTCGATGCGCATTTGCAACGAGTTTTTAATCTTTGAAGTATCACCACAGTCATAAGTGATATCAAAGTCTACTGGAGTAAAACCGTCTGGCATGGCATTGCGGGTGGTAAACTTCTGACCATTGATGAATCCAAAATTAACCTTAATAACATCGCCCTGATTAATTTTGCACGACTGTGGGGCGGTGAGATTTCCCTGAATCGATAACTTGACTAAATCATGGAAGTCACCTGTAGACGGGCTTCCCATTCCATCGACCCACGCGCCTTTAATGACGGCAATATCCGTTTTCGGAATGGTCATCGAGCCGAGAAATGGCTTGGTGACATACAGGGTAAAGGTGGTATTTGCACCAATATTAACGGGTCCATAACGAGACGTATCACCCTGGCAAACACCCGTTTGGGTTGCAGCAGAATATACCGTGTTGTTTTTTATCTGTGTGAATCGGGTGTTAACAGAGACAACCTGGTCGGTTGTGAGTCCTGGAATGTCGTTTGCCTGTAATGTGGTTTTAATATCCAGGCTGTCATTGAGTTTGTAATATCCTGTCTGATGTCCAGTGGTGGTAAGTACGGGGCTGACCATATAGACAAGTTTAACTGCCTTACCCGCAGAGCAGGAACAGGCGTATTGCCAGTTAGTGCTACTTAGCGTTGCAGAGGTAAACTCCCGTCCTGTCACGTTATCTGTCTGGTTCACCGTAACATCATCAACCACACTGCTGTAATTTGTCGCACCGCTAGTGCTGTCGGCTCCACACCCTCCTGAGGAGGCATAAGCGCAGGATGTGGATATCAACAAAAGTCCTGTTATAAGAGGCGCTCTTTTCATTTTTTATCCTTAATGGCACTGCGCTGTACCTTGTAATACAGAGGTTGTTGGTTCTGAATCCGGTGTACTAAAAGCAAACTGACATTGTTGATCTGCCTGATTTCCCCAGCGTACAGTCCAGCTTTGTGATTTACTCGATATCCCAGAGAGATATAGTATGCCGCCCTCATCGACGATACTTTGTTGCCCCGTATCATCGTTGCTGGCAAGAGCGCCAAAGGGCAACGGTTTACCGTTGCGATCGCTGACTGTAACAAGTACGCGATAACCGATATTGGCGTTGAAACGCGCCGCTACCATTGCACCTCTGTTGGGCACCACAAACTGTGTTGTTTGTTCAAGATCGACGTTATCGGGCAGCTGCGTAGTATCTACCGAGAGACGGTTTTCCTGATAAGTTGTGAGATAAGGAACCACTGCATAGCCAAAGGGATCGGTAGCAATCCCCGGATAGTTTTGTATCCTCACGCCAGATGCCCCGTTAGCATCGATAAGCGCAAAAGCGTTGCCCAGATATTGCGAGAGCGTCACGCCATGAGGATGGATAACCACGCCGCCGGTAACGCCGTAATTGTATTGGCTGCTGTCATTACCGTAACTGTATCCGGCACTGAAGGTTCCATAAGGTGAACGGTAACTGGCGTTCAGGCTACTGTTATGGTTGTTATCGTCATCCAGACTTTGTTCCAGGCTATAGCTCAGGCGACCATCATCCAGCAGTGAGCCATCAAGACGCATTTCATGTTGGGTTGGGCGATCTTTCTGGCTGGTCATCTGATAGGAAACCCGGCTACGCGGTAACCAGCGTTCTAACGGAATACTGAGATTCAAAGAGAGTGCGCGGTCATTATTTTGATCAGTGTAGCGGCTGTATTGATAATTCAGGCTGTAACCAATTCCCCATTGCTGGCCGGAAACCCCAACAGAGATATTCCTGTTTTTCTCGTTATTGCCCCAATAGTCTTGCTGTGAACCGGAGGCATACAGACTTACCCCATCAAATATTGTCTGGCTGATGTTGAATTGAATTTCACTTTTTTGGCGACTGTTATAGTCCCAATTGCGGGTATTGGCTTCATCAAAACTAAAATAGCCATCGTTGGTATAGCGATAGTAGCTGACAGCGATATTGGTGTTGGTTTCCGGGATATCTTTGATGTACTGCGTACGCCATTGATAGCCATGAAAAGAGTGCTGGTTATCGAATTGGGTGTCAGCTCTGTTGATATCCATCGACAACGCGCCCAGTGCGCCAAGTGTGCCGCCGATACCGATCCCCAGCGCATAATAATCTTCAGAACCGAGCAGGCCGCCATACAGCGTAAAAGTATTATTCAAACCATATATTGCCGTGGCTTCAGCAAATTCGGGTTCCTTGCTATCACTGTTTGCATCAGCGCGATAGCGTCCAGCGGTCGCGCTATATTTTAGATGCCCAGGTCGCTGCATCATGGGTAATGAAGAATAAGGCTGGATAAAGCGACGTTGTGTACCGTCACTTTCTTCAATCGTGACTTCTAAATCGCCGCTGTTGGAAGAGGGGTAGAGATCGTTAATTTCAAAGGCACCCGCTGGCACGTTGCTTTGATAGATCACATAACCATTTTGCCTGATAGTCACGATTGCACTACTGTTTGCGATACCGCGTACCGTTGGGGCAAATCCGCGCTGGCTGTTTGGCAACATATTATCGTCGGAAGCGAGTTGCACGCCAGTAAAGGTGTAGCTGGAAAAAATACTGCCGCTGGTGGCGCTTTCTCCCAGAAGCAACTGAGACTTCAACGCCTTGATATCACGTTGTAAATAACTACTGATAGTGTTCCAGCTTGACGCCTGATCGTTGCGTGTCCACGTAGAATAGTTACGTAATCGCCAGGGGCCAAAATTAGCACCATTTTGCATATTCAGGTACTGTCGTTGGCTACGATTGCCCTGGCGGTAACGGTTATCAGAACCTGTAAACGAGTAGTTGGTAAACAGCGTTGGTATACCATCGTCCCAACGAGAAGGGGAGACGTAACCTCTTGCATCACGGTACAGTGCAATTTGGGGAATGCTCAAATTAAGTCGCTGATGATTGAAATCAAATTCAGCAGCTGTACCGGGAATGATTTGTTCAAGCGAGTTGATCACGCTATCGTCATCTTTTTCAGCCAGCGCCGGGATTTCATCCACCTTAATACCCAGCTCACGTAGTTGTTCTACCGTAAACTGTGGCTGCAGAAGTTGCTCTGCATTGGCGGTAAATGTAATTTTTTTCTGTGAAACCTTCTTTTTATTCAGCCAGATATCAACCTGATAAGTTCCTGGTAGTTGTGCGTATTTTTTTGAAAAACGTGACAGATCGGTTGTTTGCATACCACTTTTTGTGGTTTCCAGCATAATGGGGTCGAAATAATACTCTTCGGCGTTAGCGGTAGTGCAAAGCATGCCGCTGCCAGTGAGCACCATCGGCAAACAGCGTTTGATAATGAGCGCCAACTGTTTCGGTGTGCGTTTATGTCCCTGGTGGTGTCGTTGTGGCATTCCCTGATGACCTGTGTGTTTATATTTGTTATTGCAGTGGACGAGTTTCTGTCCCGGAACTGCCGCCATAATCATTGATCGCAGCCCATTTCACGTTCTTTCCGCCAGATGCAGGAAGTGGTAACTGTTTATGTTCTCCGGGCGCGATATATTCAATTTTGCTTGTGAGATCGGTTTTATCGACTGCCAGTCCGGCAAATACGACGTAATATTCAGTTGGGTTATATATATTGAGTGAATGGTCACTACGTTTAAATTCCAGTGATTTCCACGCATCGTTGACCAACCCCTTCAAGTGTGCGGGGCGATAAAACATTTTGATCCGTGTTTTAAATACCAGCGTCAACTCGTTAGCATTAACATCATCTGATTTTTTCTTTGCTGGAATGGCACGAACATTAATGTAGAACAGCGACTCTTTATTTTCAGGCAGGTTATCAGCTGTTTTAATAATTCGCAGTGATGAATCATCGCCAGCTTCAAGACGAAATAGCGGTGGGGTTATAATAAATGGGGCACGGCTTGTACCATCTATATTATCTACCCATGATTGCAGTAAATAAGGCGTTTCTGCGCCTTTGTTTGCGACAGGTAACGCAGCCTCTTTGCGGCTGGCATCATAGATCACTCGCGTTCGCTGTAAAACGATACCCCCTGCAAGCGCCTGGCCGATACAGAAGCTACACAACAAGGTTATTATCACCGCGAATGTTCGTTTTGACATAGTTATTTTTCAACCTGATACAACGAGAAAGAGGAAGGAAAAGGGCGTTATCTGAAAGGTCAGATAACGCCGTAACGTATTAACGGTAATCCAGCGTTACGTTAACGACAGCGTCTGCTTCCCCTGGGGTGATTTCTGATGCTTCAACGGTTGATACGTAGTAAGCGATGAGGTCAACATTAACAACTCCAGCGGAGTCCGCAGGGATCTGATAAACCGTGTTATCATTGCCCATAGCATTTAGTGGCATAAGGTTTCCGCTTTCCGCATCGTCAATACGGATACCCACACCTGTTGCCGCTGTGCCAGCAAAAGAGCCCACTTTTGCCAGATTAGGGAAGTTAGGGACGGTACCATTATCCCGCGTTTCCAGCCAAAAACGGAAAGACGCTTCAACGTTGCCGTTATCGTGCTCCCACCCAGTCACTGGGCAGTTAACTAAAGGAATAGTGAATGGAATTTTTGGGCTACGATCGCCTACAGAACGAAACTGTTCGGCATTATAGTGACCAAGAGCAACTTCAATTTTCTTATCAGAGTCATTGATTTCACAAGCGGATTTTAAAATCTCGCCATCAAAAACTATTTCACCATCGGTTGCAGCGGCATTACCTGCGAAAAGCGCAAGTAAGCCCGCAATAGCTGTTTTTGTAACTTTATTCATTTATAACCTTATCCTTGTAACAAGTACATAATCATATTTAATGTGAATATATGTTCAACATCTTTAAAG
>ERZ1090880.1750-NODE-1752-length-10294-cov-6.142104_pt1 | contig 10294 bp, 9 predicted proteins | sample MGYA00478471_ERZ1090880 | MGnify/ENA primary metagenome ERZ1090880 (study PRJEB33644, sample SAMEA5815734) | chicken gut metagenome | biome: Chicken; feature: Gastrointestinal Tract; material: Caecum | place: Ireland | collected 2019-01-01 | study: A study of the... | reverse complement strand
ATTATTCCTTCTCCTTTCCGGCTCCGTAGAGCCTTTCATAAAAATACTGGCGGTTTACACGACCCGCAATCGTAATAAAGCCCTGTTCTTTCAACTCTTCGTTCAGTTTTCTGATGAGCTTATAGGCATAGGGCTTTGATACGCTTAGTTCCTGTGCCACATCATCGGCACGAATAAATTTGTTTTCCATATCGTCAGTCCTTTCATAAGATTTTTAAGTTGCCGTTCTCCCCGAATATCGTTCCTGCCCCCATTTCAGCGGCGTTATCTCGCTCTCTCTTGAATAAATCAAAAGGTCGTGGCGGAGTATCCTACTCAGACGGTCATTTGGTTTATATTAAGCATATCCGATTAGTATTTTCTATTATACTAAGCATATATGCTTGTGTCAAGAGGTTTTCGAGAAAATATTAAACTTTTTTGTTTCGTTTCCTCTTGACAATCCCTAAACATATCTGCTATACTGATTGCAGTACATAAGCAAGGAGTGTAGACACTATGGCTATTGGCGAAAGAATACATTTTTTTAGGCTTTTGCGTGGTATGACGCAAAAATATCTTGGTACGGCTGTCGGCTTTCCTGAACGGAGCGCAGATGTGCGTCTGGCACAGTACGAAACTGGCTCCCGTAAACCAAAAGCAGACTTAACGGCTGCATTGGCGCAGGTGCTTGATGTTTCCCCGCAGGCTCTTGATGTTCCCGACATTGACAGCTACATCGGTCTTATGCACACCTTATTTACCCTTGAAGATATTTACGGTCTTATCGTCAGTGAAGCAGACGGGGAAGTCTGTCTGAAAGTCAGCAAGGACAAAGGTAAAGACGCTGCCGAGCTTTCAAAAATGCTCTATGCTTGGAAAGAACAGGCGGACAAGCTATCTTCCGAGGAAATCAGCAGGGAAGAATACGACAAGTGGCGTTATTACTATCCGAAGTTCGATACTACACAAATCTGGGCGAAAGTGCCCTCACAGGAATTAAGCGACGCATTAACCGAGCAATTCAAGGACAAGCCAAAAGATATGTAAAAACAGCGAGGAACAAATACTATGACTATTTTTCAAATATTGACTGCTATCATTTTGCTTGTTTTCTATGCTTGCTACTATGCAAAGAAAATAGAGCAAAAGAAAAAAGGAATCCGTACCACGCAAATCGGAAAGGGAAAGCAAGGTGTTCCTCTATATATTGAAATTACCATGGGTGTTGCAACATTCTGCGTTGTGGTCGTAGAGGTCATAAGCATTGTGTTAGACTGGTCTATTTCTCCTGTATGGGTTAGAATTGCAGGACTAATTATATCTGCGTTTGGAGTCGCACTTTTTATAACAGCTATGCTTACAATGCGTGATAGTTGGCGTGCAGGCGTATCGAAAGATAAAACAGAGCTTGTCACATCAGGAGTATTCAAGATAAGCCGTAACCCAGCCTTTCTCGGCTTTGATCTTATGTATTTAGGTGTTTTAATGGTATTTTTAAATTGGGTGCTTCTCATATTTTCAGCCTTTGCAATTCTCACGCTCCATTTGCAGATTGTAAACAACGAAGAGGACGCAATGTTATTGGCGTTCGGTGATGAATATCTGAATTACAAGAAAAAGGTAAACAGATATTTAGGAAGGAAATAAATAGGCAAACGATAAAAAGCCCTTAGCTATGAGTTATTACCCACAGCTAAGGGCTTTCTAATATGGATTCATTTTGCCATACAAGCCACCTTTTATTATTCTATAACCCATAAACCACTGGATTGCAAGAATAATGGCTCTTGTATGGCTGTTATCAAATTGTTATCAAAAGACTTATTCGAATGCCGCAAACCCGCATAAACACTGGCTTTTTACGGCGTCTCGTTTTATTCCCACTCAATAGTAGCTGGCGGCTTTGTTGTAATGTCATATACCACGCGATTAATAGATTTGACCTCATTTACGATCCTACTTGAAATTTTAGCAAGCAAGTCATAGGGGATACGGGCAAAATCAGCCGTCATAAAATCGGTGGTCGTTACGCCACGCAATGCTAACGTATAGTCATAGGTACGTTCATCCCCCATAACGCCAACAGAGCGCATGGAAGTGAGTACGGCAAAATATTGGTGGATCGAACGGTCGAGACCGGCGTTTGCAATTTCTTCTCGGAAGATATAGTCTGCATCTTGCAAAATTGAAATTTTTTCTTCTGTAATTTTACCGATGATACGGATTGCAAGACCAGGACCTGGAAACGGCTGACGCCATACCAGATAATCAGCAAGGCCAAGCTCTGTCCCAAGTGCGCGAACCTCATCTTTAAACAACAGACGAAGAGGCTCGACAATTTCTTTGAAATCAACATAATCCGGCAGACCGCCGACATTGTGATGGCTTTTGATAACGGCAGCATCGCCAGCACCAGATTCTATTACGTCCGGATAAATCGTACCCTGCGCAAGAAAATCAACCTTTCCGATTTTCTTTGCTTCGGCTTCAAATACACGGATAAATTCTTCACCGATAATTTTGCGCTTTTTCTCCGGTTCTTCCACACCTGCAAGTTTTGCAAGGAAGCGCTCTTTTGCATTGACACGAATAAAGCGAATGTCCCATTTAGAAAAAGCAGCTTCTACCTCGTCTCCCTCATTTTTACGCATCAAGCCGTGATCTACAAAAATACAAGTCAGCTGGTTTCCAACTGCCTTTGCAAGCAAAGCGGCCGCGACGGAGGAATCTACTCCGCCGGAAAGCGCAAGCAAGACCCGGCCTTCTCCTATTTTCTCGCGGAGATTCTGTATCGCGGTTTCGGCATAATTGCCCATAGTCCAATCACCTTTTGCGCCGCAGACCTCGTAAAGGAAATTATGCAGCATAGCTGTGCCGTTATCGGTATGCATAACCTCGGGATGATATTGCATGCCGTAAAGCTTCTTCTCTGCATACTCCATTGCAGCAACCGGACATCCGATAGAATGCGCCGTAATACGGAATCCATCTGGAATCTGCGCAATATAATCGGTGTGACTCATCCAAGTAGTAGCCTCTTTAGGAAGCCCTTTAAACAAAAGACAATCTTGCTCAAAACAGGTTTCTGTCTTACCGTATTCGCGCGTCGTCGCTGTAGCTACGGTTCCGCCCAGCTCATATGTCATCAGCTGTGCACCGTAGCAAATTCCAAGGACAGGAATGCCGAGCGAAAAAATTTCCGCATCGATATGCGGCGCGCCTTCAGCGTAGACGCTGTTTGGTCCGCCGGTAAAAATAATGCCGATTGGATGCATCTCTTTTATCCACGGAATTGTTACTTTATTATAGGGGTGGACTTCACAGTATACGTTGCATTCGCGTACACGCCGTGCAATCAACTGATTATACTGTCCGCCGAAATCGATAACCAAAACCGTTTCGTTGTTCATAAAGGGGCCTCCTGCAATTTATTTTCCAATAACGCCAAACGGCGATATCAATATACCTTATATTTTGCCATGTTTCCGTATGGATTGCAAGTTCCGCTGCAAATTAAATAGGATGCAAAATTGTTTTCGTCGGAATGGTTAGATTTCTGCAAAATGGAGAAACTATATTTTGTTAATTTCGGTGTGAGGTGAATGGTATGAGGCGATTGCAAGGACGGATGCTGCGGGTTTTTTGCAGCTTTATGGCACTGTTTTCGTTGCTTTTCTTGCGAACAGGTGGGCTGTCGTCTGGGGAAATGCTGGCAGAGACAGCAAGGCAGCAATCGGTATACACACTAACGGTTGAGGAAACGCGCGGCACTATTTATGATAGTAAAATGCGCCCGCTGACTGGTACAGAATCAAGGTATTTGGCTGCTGTTGTCCCATCAGAAGAAAATGAACAACAAATTCTTTCAGACAGTAGGTTTTTGGCTGAAAACGATGTTTTGGCAGAAAAGCTGGCGGAAGGATATCCTTTTTTAACAGAAGTGCGTATGGAATTTACGGATATCCCGCAAGTCACGGTTTTTTCCGTGGATGAACGATATACGGAAAATCAGATTGCAGCACATATATTAGGATACCGGAATGGTGACGGCGACGGCGTAACCGGGATTGAACAAGCATATGACAGCTTGCTTCAGGGAATTTCTCAAAAGACGACCGTTACGTATACAGTAGACGCGCTTCGCCAGCCGCTTGTCGGAACAGAACCTGAAATCCGCTATGCTTCGGAAGCGGTTGAAGGTGTAGTGCTTACGATTGATAAACGCCTACAGCAAATATGTGAAGAAGTTGGGTCACAATATCTAAAAAAAGGCGCAGTCGTTTTGATGGAGGCTTCTACAGGAAAGCTTCGTGCTTGCGCAAGTTTTCCGGATTATAGTCCGGAAAATATTGCAGAAGCAATCGAAGATACAGAAAATGCACCGCTTGTAAATCGTGCGTTTTCCGCTTATAATGTAGGTTCTGTTTTTAAAATTGTAACAGCATCATCTGCACTTTCACAGGGGCTGACTCCTTCGGATGACTATTTTTGTTCAGGAAAAGTAACGATCGGGGATACGGACTTCCATTGTTATACAAGGACAGGACAGGGCATCCTTAATTTGGATACGGCAATGGCTAAAAGCTGCAATCCGTATTTTATCATGCTTGGCCTTTCCTGTGATCCGTATAAGTTTCATGCATCCGCTATGGATTTTTCTTTTGGGACGCCCACATCATTTGCACCCGGAATGTCTTCAGCAGAAGGGACGCTCCCAACGGTGGAGGAGATATCTTCGAAAGGAGCCTGTGCCAACTTTTCTTTTGGACAGGGAAGCCTTACGGCCACTCCCATTCAAATTGCGCAAATGCTTACAGGCATTCTCAATGAAGGGTATGTAATGCAAGCCTCCCTTGTAGAGGGGATAACACAAGACGGAGCGTTTTTATCGGAAACTGTACAGCAGACGACGCCAGTCCGTGCAGTGACAGCAGAGGCAGCAGCCCGTGTAAAAGAAACGCTCGTGTACAGTGTAATGGAAACAGAAGGGCACAAAGCTCGCCCACGATATGTCAGTGCAGGCGGAAAAACAGGTACAGCGCAAACCGGGCAGTTCCGAGAAGATGGTACGGAAATCCTGCAGGGATGGTTTGCGGGATTTTTTCCTGCAGAAAACCCGGAATATATTCTCGTGGTGCTTGCCGAAGATGCACAAGGGAGTAGCGACGCAACTCCGGTTTTTCGTGAAATCGTAAACCGCATGACATCACGTCCTGCCGAAAAATAGCAAGCTTCGTTGTATACGTCATTACAAAACGAGTGGAGCCATTTAAATAAACCAATAGCAAAAAGCCCTTGCTTAAAAGCAAGGGCTTTTTGCTATCTTGTATTGGAATTTTTTAAAGAGATCCGCTTTTTGTTTGACAGGTTCATGATACTTTGGCAGGCAGCCTTATACAGCCTCGGCTTCACAGACTGCTTCCAGCAGTTCCTTTCGTACGGTTCGATATAAAGAAACTGATTTTTCGTATTCGTCAAATCGGCGGAATAGTTTTTTTACGATCTCCTCTGCTCGATCCGGCCTTTTTTCATGCAGCTTCTTTAAAAGTGCAAGATCTTCAAACCCTATGCGATGCGCTTCGCTGCGTGTGGAGATCATTGGCTGGTCAAAACCAGGATAAAAGATGCATTCATCACCGGCCGGAAGGAAATTTGCGTATTTAGGATGGTATTCGAGCACCTGTTCAGAAAACATGGCTGCTTGCCGTTCAAACGGATTGTTCCCACAGGTATAATTTGCGCCCCAATGGAGATAGCCCATAATATCCGGATAGCGCATCATACTCCATGCGAGATAGACAACACGCAGGCGCTCCATATCAAGTAGGCGGTTTAAATAATTTCCTCCCGGCGTTAGGCAGGAATAAATGTAGATCCGGTCCCCGGCTTTGACACGTGCGTCAAAAAAGGTTTTATTCCGTTCATATACATCAAGTGAAGGGCACCAGATATCCAAATCACCGATAACGCCTTCTGTCGGCAAAACCGGTTCTAAAATCGGAATATTCGGCATGCATTCACGCGTAATGGCCGAAATGGTATGGTATACATTGCAAAGGGCATCATTTGGCTCGTCCAGACAAGACTGAGTCCAAACGTCACAGAGGCCGCGGGCTTTTAAGTAGGCATAGAGTGAGCAAAGTGCCGATTTCAATTGATTTTGGCCCTCACTTGAAGACATGGAAGCGCCGGTTAAAGAAAAGACGGCGTCTGTTCCATAATCAAATTCATCAAAGGCACGCCGTTTAAAGGCCTGTCCGATTTGTTCTGGCGAAGTGAAATGATCGTGATCAAGCGAATGATAAAAATCATCGTCATCGACCAAGGAAGAGGCGCGCGAACAGAATGCTCCGCCCTGAAACAATGCGATACCAGCGCGTTTTGCAGCCCTAAGCAGCAAATCCAGGCGCTCCGCCTCAAACTGAAGCGATCCATTCTCTGCAACGGAAAACAGCAGTGTCCCTGGAATTGCCATGACATTTTGACGGGTATAACGCGCCGCACGAAGATAACGGTAAACCATCTCTTCATATTCGGCAGACCACATGGGTGCATTATGCCATTTGGCGATATTGTGATAATCGAACCAGTTGACAAATTGCGGATCATGCGGAGAGGCGGGATTAATATTAGCAGGATAGCGCTCTGTATGCAAGATCAGCGTACGTACGGCATCGCCATGCCGCAGTGTAATAGAAAAAGAAAATTGTTCTGCCTTACGGCAATATTCAATCGGCGTACGAAAAACAAAAGCAGCTGTTGAATACTGCGGACGTGTTAAATTGAAGATAGGTTTTAGCGCTTCATAAACATAAAATGGCGCCCGCCGAATTACGTTTTCATTGTGATCGTCTTTTAAATATTCACTCCGCTGGACAGCGCCTGTATTAACTTCAACCGGAACAGGGATCATTTCAAAGAGTTTATAGGCGCGATGCGGGCCTTCAACCTCAAATGTAAGCGGGATACCTGGGACAAGACCTGATACGGCAATTTGCACGCCAACATAGGTACCGTTGCAGCCGGCAACCGTATACGCAGAGACACCGGTATTGACATTGGTATCGGGATAAATTGGCTCAAGTTCGTCAAAAAGGGCAGCACGAAAGCTCTCGTTCGACGGTACCGGAAGAGCAAAAGCAAGTTGGCCTTCTTCCAAAGCGGGCTGCTCCTTCTGCCTTAGATCGTCATATGGTTCTTCACTGTCAATAAGCCACGTGTGTCCAGATTTCTGTGCCGTCTTAAATCCGCCGCGTGCCGCCTTTTTTCGTGCAGATTCCGGATTTTTTCCATGCATTTTTGCATAGGCGGAAAGGGTAATCAGCATAAATATCTCCTTTCATAATTTACTTATTTAGCATATGTATCCTATGGGTAATAAATCACTCCCCAATAGTCTTTTTTGAAATCCAAGCCGTTCCGTGAAAGCGCAGGCAAAAAACCAGTGTCCGGACAGCCCATTCTGTCCCCATTGCAATCCATACACCCTGTACGCCAAAACCCATATAAATGGAAAGAAGCCATCCGAATCCAACGCGCACAGCCCACATTGTAAGCAGCGAGACAATTGAACTGAATGTCGCATCACCGGCAGCACGCAGAATACATGGCATGATGTTTGAAACAGGCCAGAAAAACGGCATGGGGACGATAGCAGTAAGCAACAGTAAATAAATAATGGAAAGCGTGTTGTCCGGCGCTTGATAAAGCTTCAGGATAAGCGGCTGCAACGGCAGGAAAACAAGGATGGACAAAAGGACCATTGCGGTACCGAGCAGGATCATCTTTTTTCCGTACCAGCGTGCCAATTTCAGATCTCCTGCACCGATACACTGGCCGACAATAGTAATGGCAAGCGTCCCGACGGCAAGGCCGGCCGAATAAATGATAGCAAAAGACGAGTTTGCTACAGCATTAGCTGCAACGCTTTCTGTCCCAAGATTTACAATATATGTTTGTACAATTAGGCTTCCGCCGTTAAAAAAGATCTGTTCAACAGCAAATGGGATGCCTACTTTAAAAACAGATCGAAGGATTCCCCAGTCAATATGGAAAATGTCAGATGGCAATACACGCATTGTACTATGTGGATGCATGAGAGCCCACATAGCGACAGTTCCACCAATCAAGCGGGCAACATTCAATGAGAGCGCCGTACCGATAATATCAAGTTTCATCACATTTAAAAACAGCATACTGCCAAATAGATGAATCAAATTGATGATAATCGTAAGGCGCAGGCAGATTTTGGATGCCCCTGTGCCGCGGAATACGGCGAAAGCTCCCATATAAAAGGAGTGGAAAATCAATGAGATTCCTACACCGATCATATAATCGCGCGCTTTTTGTATAACAACTTCTCCTGCCCCGCCAAACATCAGCCTGACGAGCGGATCGGCAAAACAGACAAGCACCGCGCAGCAAACGACAGCAACCGCTACTGTTGCCAATACAACCTGCCCAGCGGCGTGCCGCATCCTTGCATGATCCCCACGTCCCTTATATTGTGCGACAATGACGGTCCCTCCGGCTGATACGGCGTTAAAAATAGCAAATATCATCATATAAAGGGGACTTACCAAACTTACTGCGGAAACAGACTCTTGGCTGGAAGCGCTGATCATGGAAGTGGTCATGACGCTGATAAAATTAATAAAAAATTGATCCAGTACAATTGGTACAAACATTGAGAAAATTTCTCGGTATGTAAATTGACTGCTGCTAAATTGTTTTTCAAAGAAACGGTCCAGACGGGATCCCGGACGTATAATGGTGACATGCCGTGGAAGGTTTAAATGCAAGCTCACAGCAATCCCTCCTTATTAGCTGAATAAAAATTAGTATGGCAGCCACCGTTACGGCCGTGGCACACCGGAACAATGAGAAGAGGTTTTAGTTTAAATTCATTTTAACTGGAACGATTTATGAAATCAAGCAGAACATTTTCGTCGATCGGGCTTTTGAAGAGCAAGATAACAGGTTTTCAGCTTCTTTCTCGCGAAAGCTCCTGATTCCACAGTTTTTCATGAAAAATGATAAAAGGTGTTTTGGCTTTAAGAGACACGTTGGAAATAAAATTTGTGCTAAGACTTGACAAATAAAAAGTAAGAGATATAATAATAGTAATCATTATTATTTATTAAAGGAAATTTCTCATGCGTTACTCTAAACAACGGGATTTGATTCTGACGGCTTTGAAAAAACGGCGTGATCATCCGACTGCCGATATGTTATATATGCAAATCCATCAAGATCATCCGGCAATTAGTTTGGCGACAGTTTATCGCAATTTAAATGCTCTGGCTGACAAAGGCGTAATCCGGCGCTTTCTTTCAGATGATGCTAAAGCGCGATACGATGCAAATATTACGCCGCACCAGCATATGCAATGTACCTGTTGTAAAAAGGTATTTGACTGTCCGCCAATGTTTTATTCTATTTTGCAGGAGGATATTTTAAAAAGGACTGGCTTTCATGTCTTGCAGCAGCAAATTTATCTGACAGGCATTTGTGCGGAATGTTCAGATAATAAAAACGTATGAAACCTTGCAAAAGGGTTCAAAATAATAAAAAAGAAAAGGAGACTTAGCGATGAATCTGAAAGGAAGTAAAACAGAAGCAAACCTGTTAACGGCATTTGCAGGTGAATCTCAGGCACGGAACAAGTACACGTATTATGCATCAAAAGCAAAAAAAGACGGATATGAACAAATCGCTGATATTTTTACACAAACGGCAAATAACGAAAAAGAGCATGCTAAAATCTGGTTCAAATTGCTGCACGATGGGGCAATTCCGGATACTGCAGCAAATCTTGCGGATGCAGCTGCTGGGGAAAATTATGAGTGGACCGAGATGTATGCCGAGTTTGCAAAAACAGCGAAAGAAGAAGGCTTTACCCGGATTGCTTATCTGTTTGAAGCAGTAGGAAAAATCGAAAAGGAGCATGAAGAGCGCTATCGTAAACTGCTCGAGAATGTAGAAGGCGGCTTGGTCTTTTCCAAAGACGGCGATATGATGTGGATTTGCCGGAATTGCGGCCATATTCACATTGGAAAGACAGCACCAGAGGTTTGCCCGGTATGTGACCATCCCAAGGCGTATTTTGAACTTCGCGCACAGAATTATTGATCATTATTGTAAATTATTTCTGCAAGGCCGGAAAAGCGCAGTCTTTTCCGGCCTTGCGCTTTGACTTTAGAAAAAAGGCACGGGAGCAGCAGTATTGCAGCTTTGCAGATAAAATCACCGCTTCTTTTTGTAGGTTTGTCAATGATGTGTTACAGATTAAGGGAAGCGAATAAGACCTGCT
>ERZ1090880.1744-NODE-1746-length-10317-cov-9.006431_pt1 | contig 10317 bp, 9 predicted proteins | sample MGYA00478471_ERZ1090880 | MGnify/ENA primary metagenome ERZ1090880 (study PRJEB33644, sample SAMEA5815734) | chicken gut metagenome | biome: Chicken; feature: Gastrointestinal Tract; material: Caecum | place: Ireland | collected 2019-01-01 | study: A study of the... | reverse complement strand
ACGAGATTAGCTGCAGTCTCGTGGGCTCGGAGATGTGTATAAGAGACAGTAGTAGCCTTCTATCTACTATAGCATACATATAAGGAAAGAACAAACAATAAAAACTAACAAAAAAACAGGAAAAAAACAAAAATATTTTGAACAGAACCAGGATTGACCACTGGCCGAAAAAATGGTAATCTAACATCAAAAGAAAGACGACCGGCGGTCGAAAATGGCTGAAAAAGGTCGAAAAGGAGGATACTATGACCTACGCAGATATGTTTTCAAAGGTAAAAGGAATGCTGATGGATGCAGATGTCAGTGATATCCAGGAGCATCTGGCGTATCAGTTTAATATTACAGGGGAGGCAGAAGGGATTTTCTATGCCGAAGTCAAAGAGGGCAAGCTGTATGTGGAACCTTATGAATATTTTGACAGAGATGCGATGTTTACCTGTTCTGCAGAAACCCTGTTTAAGATCGCAGATGGGAAGGCCGATCCTATCCTTGCGGTAACTCTGGGAAAATTAAAAGTGGAAGGCAATATTGACAAAGCCTTAAAACTGAAAGATCTGATCAACAGTAAAAAAAAGAACAGCAAAAAATAATTGAGTAACTGAAAACAGGATGTTCAGAAAAGCAGGTGAAGAAAATGGGTAATTTACTGAAAGGAGCAGCAGGACTTCTGGGAGCTTTGGCGGCGGCAGAAGCAGCCGGCACCGCATATTTTTACAGAAGGACCATGAAACGCTATAATGCCAAGACAGAACGTACCATGAAGATGTCCGGTGTGGACTGGGAACAATATTTTCCCATTATGCACAAGAGAAGCGCCTGGATGATGGAACAGCCACATCAGGAGGTATGGATCCGATCCAGAGATGGCCTGAAACTCCACGGCACCTATTTCAAAGGTGATGGAGGGACAAAGGCAGTCATCTGTTTCCATGGCTATACCAGCAAAGGGTTGAATGACTACGGCAGTCTTTCTTATTATTATCTGAAACATGGATTCCGGATGCTGCTGATTGACGAAAGGGCTCACGGAGAAAGTGAGGGAACATATATTGGCTTTGGTACCATGGACCGGTATGACGGAATGGAGTGGATCAAATGGATGATCCAGGAGATCGGCCAGGACGCTCAGATCCTTCTTCACGGAAATTCTATGGGAGGCGCTACTGTCTGCATGATGGGAGGAATGGAACTTCCGTCCCAGGTGAAGGGAATTGTCTCTGACTGTGCCTTTACCTCCGCAAAGGATGTATTTACCCATGTACTGCACAGCATGTATCATCTTCCGGCTTTTCCCATGATCCAGATCGCAGATAAGCTGAATAAGAAAAATGCCGGGTACGGCCTGGATGAGTGTAATGCCGCCAGGGAAGTGCGCAGGGCAAAAACGCCGTTCCTTTTTATCCACGGAGAAAAAGATGTTTTTGTTCCCTGCTGGATGTGTGAGGAAATCTACAAAAACTGCGCAGCGCCGAAGACGAAACTGATTGTAAAAGATGCAGGCCACGGAGAGAGCTATTATAAGGATACGGCAGCATATGAAAAGGCCCTTGATTCATTTATCGGAGGAATAATGAAATGATGAGAACAAGAAAAGGACACAAAGTATACCCGTTGACTGTAGCACAGAAATTCCATCTGTACTACCTGCCTTTCTGCCCCAGTGCAGCAGTGCTGAATATCGGTACCAGCGTGACGATTGAAATCGAGATCGACTGGGACCTTCTGGCAAAATCCATTAATAAGGCTTATGCAAGAAGCGAAGGCATGCGGATCCGCTTTGCAAAAGATAAAGAGGGAAACTGGTATCAGTATGTGGCAGACCCGGAAGAGATGAAGATTGAGTTTGCAGATTTCTCTAAAGGAACCATGGAAGAGGCTGAATCCACCATGCAGCAGTGGACTACAGTACCTTTTAAGATGGAAGATTCCCAGATGAGCCGGATCGTTATGATCCAGATGCCTGACGGATTTAACGGAATCTATTTCCTGGTACATCATATGATCGCAGACGCTCAGTCTCTGATCTGCTTTATGAAAGATATCATTGAGCTTTACTGTAATGAAAAATACGAAGGAGTTCCATATCCAAAGGAAATGACTTCCTATATTGACCAGCTGCAGAAAGATCTTGCCTATGAGGCCGGCAGCAAAGCCCAGTTAAGAGATATTGAATATTTTCAGAAAGAAATTGAAAAAGGCGAACCGATCTACAACGGTATCCATGGAAGGGACAAGCTGGAGGCTGCCAGAGAGATGTTCAAAAATCCGGAGCTGCGGACAGCTTTCAATGCTTCCGATGATACAAAATCCGCCCTGGATATTTTCCATCTGGAAGCAGAACCTACCAGGAGACTTATGGATTTCTGCGAGAAATATCATGTTTCCCTGGCATGCCTGCTGCTCATGGGTCTGCGTACCTATTTCCAGAAAATGAACGGTTTTGAGGATGTGTCTATCAACAATGCCATTGCAAGACGCGCGACTTTGAAAGAAAAGAAATCCGGCGGCACAAGGATCCATTCTTTCCCTATCCGGACGATCTTTTCAGAGGATATGAAATTTATCGACGGCGTTTACGCTATCCGGGATAAACAAAATGAAATCTTCCGTCATGCAAACTATGATCCAACCGCATACTTTGCATACCGTTCCAAGATTTATCCTCAGCCTCATGCAGGCCTGACTTATGAACCGATTTCCCTGACCTATCAGCCAATGACCCTTCAGGAGAATGGACTTACCCAGCTGGGGGATATCCGTTATAAGACAAAATGGTACCCCAACGGAAGCTGCCCTCAGGGAATGTATCTGACCGTTATGCACCGTCCCGAGGACAATGGACTGGACTTTAATTTCGAGCACCAGATCAAGGCCGTGTCCAGGGATGAACTGGAATATCTTTATTACTATCTGTGTAAGATCATGTTCAAAGGAGCAGAAAACCCGGATCTGACCATTGGTGAGATCATCAAGCTGGTATAAAAATTCAGGAGGAAAAGAGCATGTTTGAAAAATTAGTTGATATCATTTGCAGTTATGTAGAAGTGGAAAAAGAAAATATCCATCCGGAATCCCGTTTCATGGAAGATCTGGGATTTACCTCTTATGACTTTATGAGTATGCTGGGAGAGATCGAGCAGACAGAGGCCATGAACATCCGTACAGTACAGGAAGCCGTAGATTATCTTGAAAAACTTGTTGCTGAAAACTGATTCTAAAGCAGGGAAAGGATGGAAAATATATGCTTTGCAGTACAGTTCGCCAGATCCTGGTCAATACGGAGGAAAAATACGGACCGGAAGATGCCATTCGCTATAAAGTAAGCAAAAATGAAATTGGATCCAAAACTTATACCCAGCTGCGGGAAGACAGCGAAAGCTTTTCCAGAGTTCTCCAGGACCTGGGAGAGCAGGGAAAACACATTGCAGTGATCGGAATGACTTCCTATGCCTGGCTGGTGGCCTATTTCGGCACAGTCAACAGCGGCAGCGTAGTAGTGCCTCTGGATGTAAACCTGCCGGCAGAAGATGTCTGCGACCTTATCGCGCGGTCAGATTCCACAGTCCTTGTCTATGATGAAGTGAGAAAAGATGTTGCAGCGATAGCTAAAGAACGCTGCCCAAAGCTTAAGACCCTGATCTCCATGCAGCAGCAGGAACATGATGATCATGCCTGTGCTTTCTGGAAGCTTCTTGAGGAGCACAGAGGAAGTTTTGATTATACGCCGGATCCGGATCAGCTGTGTACGATTATGTTTACCTCAGGTACTACAGGAAAGAGTAAAGGCGTTATGCTGACTCACAGAAACGTGGCGGAAAACGCTACCTGTCTGGATATGAAGATCCCGGAACGCATTGTGATCATGACAGTGCTTCCTATCCACCATGCTTACTGTCTGAGTATGGATATTTTAAAAGGTGTATCCCTGGCAGCGGTGATCTGTATCAATGACTCTTTAATGCGTGTGGCAAAGAATATTAAGCTTTTCAAGCCAGAGATGATCCTGATGGTTCCCCTGATGATCGAGACTATGGCAAAAAAATTAGAGGAAGCTTCTCTTCTTCCAGCCAAGATCGTGAAGAATCAGGTCTTTGGAAAACAGTTCCATACCATCTGCAGCGGCGGCGCATACCTGGATCCTTCCTACATAGATCTGTTCAAAAAATATGACATCACCATTCAGCAGGGTTACGGCATGACCGAATGTTCTCCGGTTATCAGTATTTCACAGAAGTGGAACATCCGGAAGGATTCCGTGGGACAGCTGGTGCCCAACTGTCAGGCAAAGACTGTAGACGGAGAGCTGTGGGTAAAGGGCAGCAGCGTTATGCAGGGATACTATAAAATGCCGGAAGAGACAGCCGAAACACTGGAAGACGGCTGGCTGAAGACTGGAGATCTGGGCTATGTAGATGAGGAAGGTTTTGTTTACCTCACCGGAAGAAAGAAAAACCTGATCATTACAAAGAACGGAGAAAACGTATCTCCTGAGGAACTGGAAAATGCTCTCAGCACGAACCGTCTGGTAGGAGAAGTCCTTGTCCGTGACCATAACGGCGTCATTGAGGCAGAGATTTATCCGGACCAGGATTATGTGAAGAAAAAACGGATCAAAGACGTAAAGGCAAGTCTTCAGGAAGTCATTGACCAGTACAATAAGACGGCGGCTCCCCAGAAGAAGATCTACAGCCTGATCGTCAGGGATACCGAGTTTGAGAAGACAACTACAAGAAAGATAAAAAGATTTTAAGGAGACAAAAATAATCCCTTAGTTGGACCAGCTGCTTTCCGCCAGGCCCGGCTAAGGGGTTTTTTGGTAACGGCAGCTCGAACAGATAGAATCAAAAATGGGAAGATAGCAGTGGCCTGGCTGCTACGGCCCAGAAAGAGAAAGTTTTGGAATGCGGAGGTGGAAACTCCGGAAATCATTGAAAACTGGCGGACAATCTCTCTCTTCTTTCTGGAGACTAGAATATGCCCCTGGAAATTTCGCCGAAAATGTGGTATACCATTATTTTGTAAGATCTTAAAGACTGGAGGATATAGGATGTGGATCGCAGATAAATATATTGATTATGTAAAAGAACAGACCGTGGAACATCCAGGAGAGAGCTGGGAAAAGATGCTCCTGGGCTTTAAGGCTAACAAGCTCCGTACCAGGCTTCTTCCTAAAAAGGGTATTTCCAAAGGCTACCAGAAGCTGGAAGCCATGATGATGTCCTTTGTGGCGGATTCCCTGGGAAAGCCGGAGAGCTATGTATGGGGGAACATTTTTGCCCCTTCTGAGCTGATCAGCTGTTTCGGACTTCAGACTCTTTCTATCGAATGTCTTTCCTGCTATTTCAGCGGATACCATCTGGAAGATTTCTTTATCGATTATACCCAGAATACGGGAATCGCGCCTACCCTGTGTTCTTACCATAAAACTTTTGTAGGAGCTATTGACAGCGGAGCAGTTCCTGTGCCGGAATATGCGGTAACCACTTCTCTTTCCTGCGACGGGAATCTGAACACTTTCCGGTATCTGGAGAAGAAAAAGGGAGTGCCCTTTACTTTTCTGGATGTTCCTTACAGAGATGACCCGGAATCTGTAGACTATCTGGCAGACCAGCTGAAAGACTTTGCAAAAGAACTGGAAAACCGCTTTGGCAGAAATTTTGAGGAAGAAAAACTCCGGGAGGCTATCCGGATCGAGAATGAGACCAGAAAGGCACTGATGGAGTTCTTTAAACTCCAGAGCGAAAGGTATTATCCGGGAGAACTGATCAGCCATCTTTATATGATGATGGGTATGCACCTTCTCATCGGCAGACAGGAATTTCTGGATCTGATCCGGTTTATGATCCGGGATATCAAGAATTATCCCAAATTTGAGGGAAAGAAGATCCTGTGGATCCATCTTCTCCCATTTTATCAGGAAACTCTTCAGAGCTATTTTAATTCCAGCCGGAAATACCAGATCATTGCCAGCGATATCATCATGGATTCTATGGAAGAAATGGACGAAACAAAGCCATTCCACGCCCTGGCGAAGAAGATCATACGGAATCTTTATAATGGTTCCTATTCCCACAAGGCGGAGATGGTGGGAGAGCTGGCAAGGACACTGAATCCCGATGCGGTGATCCAGTTCTGCCACTGGGGCTGCAAGCAGTCTTCAGGAGGAAGTATCCTTTTGAAAGAAAAAATGCAGGAGATGGATATCCCCATGCTGATCCTGGACGGAGACGGGATCGACAGACGGAACAGCCATGACGGACAGATCAAGACCCGTCTGGAAGCTTTCCTGGAAATGCTGGATACAGGAGAAGAAAAAGAGACATCTAAGAAGGAAGAGAAGAAGATATGTTAGGATATATTTGTAAATATGCTCCTGTGGAGATTTTTCAGTCCATGGGAACCGAAATGGAGAGGATCGAGCCGGATGTGACCAACTTTAACCAGGCAGAGATCCGCATGCATCCCAATATCTGCAGCTTTGCCAAGGGAGTCCTGGAAGAAGTCATGAAAAAGGACTACGAGGGAGTGATCCTCACCACCTGCTGTGACAGTATCCGGCGGCTTTATGATGTGCTGAAAGAAGAATTCCCTGAGAAATTCATTTATATGCTGGACACACCCAGGATCACCAAAGACCCAGGGATCGCCCTTTATGAGCAGCGGATCTGCACTATGATCCGGGAATATGAGAAATTTTCCGGGAAAACTTTTAATGAGAAAAAGTTCCTGGAATATATCAAAGACAAGGATCAGGAACAGCAGTACGCCCGGAAGCAGGGAGTTCTGAACATCGGTATTATCGGCGCCAGGGCAAATGACAGCATGAAAGAGATCCTGGCAGAAAATAAAGCCAATGTAGCCTTTGACCTGACCTGCACAGGACTGGGAAGAAAGATCCTGGTGGATGAAAAAGAAATCCTGGCCGGATATACCAGAGGATTGTTAAGCCAGTTCCCCTGTATGCGGATGGAACAGGCGGCCAACCGGGAAGAGCTGATCCGCCGTTTTGCAGGCAGCGTAGACGGGATCATTTACCATACAGTGCAGTTCTGTGACAATTATGCCTATGAATACGCCTGGCTAAAAGACTGGCTGGACCGGCCTATGCTTTTGCTGGAAACCGATTATACCCGGCAGAGCAGCGGACAGATCCGTACCAGGATCGAAGCTTTTCTGGAGTCTCTGACTCCGGAAATACACCGGGAGAGACCAACAGGAAAGGGAGAGAAAACAATGTATGTAATGGGAATAGACAGCGGTTCCACCTCCACCAATGCGGTGATCATGGACCAGGATAGAAAGATCAAGGCGTTTTCTGTAGTGCGTACCGGAGCAAAATCCGGAGTCAGCGCCCGGAAAGCCTTAGAGGAGGTACTGGAGAAAGCAGGCCTTGCCAGAGAAGATATTTCCTGGATCGTATCTACAGGATACGGACGGGTAAGCATTTCCTTTGCAGATGAAAACGTGACGGAGATCAGCTGCCACGGCAAGGGAGCTCACTATTTTAATCCCAGGATCCGTACCATCCTGGACATCGGCGGTCAGGACAGCAAAGCTATCCATTTAAATGAAAAGGGAGAGGTGAAGGATTTCGTCATGAACGACAAATGCGCCGCAGGCACAGGCCGTTTCCTGGAAATGATCGCCCGTACCCTGGAGGTTTCTCTGGATGAACTGGGAGCCATTGCCCTGACTTCCACAGAAAAGATCGAGATCACCAGTATGTGTTCTGTTTTCGCCGAGTCTGAGGTAATCTCTCTGATCGCCAACAATAAGGAAAAAGCGGACATTGCAGACGGGGTCTGTCATGCCATTGCCAATAAGGCTTTTGGCCTGCTTCGCCGGGTGGGCATGGAGCCGGACTTTATGATGACAGGAGGAGTGGCCAAGAATCCCGGTGTGGTCCGGGCCGTAGAGGAGAAGATCGGGGCCAGCCTGTATATCTGTGAAGAACCGGAGATCGTAGGAGCTGCGGGAGCGGCTCTGTATGCTTTGGAAAAATACGGATATTGAGCTACCCAGAGGAGAAAAAGAAGGTCTTAGAAGAGGAATTCCATATCCAAATGAATCAGGCATTTGAAGAGGAGGTGTCACGAATGTGCAATTTAAGCGAAGGTGTAGAGCAGAAAGGCATACAGCAGGCGCTTATAGAATCCATTAAAAATCTTATGGATACCATGAACATGACATCCAAGGAAGCCATGGACGCTCTGAAGATAAAGGAAGAGGAACGTTCCCGGTATGCGGAGCTTCTGAAAAAACAAAAATAAACATAACATTCCGGAAAGAACAAGCAGCTATATATCCTATAAAGGGAGGTATGGCTGCTTGTTGTCTGTGCGGGAGCATAAGGCAAAGGAGAACAGTCTTTTGCCGCGGATTTAATAAAACAGAAACCATATATAAACATAAGCCTAACAGACTTCGCTTATTATCTTACCTATCAGATGAAAATGAAAACGAGATAAGAAAGCGAGGTCTTTTTCTATGGGAAAAACGGTATATTTAGTAACCGGAGCAGCGGGATTTTTAGGAAGCCATGTATGTGACGAGCTTTTGGAACGGGGAGATCATGTAAGGGCTCTGGTCCTTCCTGGAGATAAATCTGTGAAATATGTTCCAAAGGAAGTGGAGATATCGGAGGGGGACAGTTCCATTGTGATCCACTACGCCAGTATGGTGACCACCAATCCGGATTATAATCAGAAGCTGATGGACGTCAATGTGGGCGGAACTCAAAATATGATCAATATGTGCCTGAAACATCCGGAGAGCAGAAAGATGGTTTATGTAAGTTTAACAGGGGCCATCCCGGAACTGCCTAAAGGTACGCCCATCCGGGAGACACACCAGTTTACACCGGTTGATGAGAGCAGGCAGGTGGGGTGCTACAGCCAGTCCAAAGCCCTGGCTACCCAGGCAGTTTTAGATGCTTTCAGGGAAAGGGGACTGAAGGCCTGTGTGGTCCATCCCAGCGGTATCCTAGGACCAAAGGACTATGCAGTGGGAGAGACTACAGGTACGGTTATCAAGATCATGAACGGAAAAATGCCGATAGGCATGGGAGGCTCCTTTCACCTATGCGATGTCCGGGACCTGGCCCATGGCTGTATCGGAGCAGCAGATAAAGGAAGAGATGGAGAGTGCTACATCCTGGGCAACAAAGAGGTGACGCTGAAAGAAATGTGCCGGATGCTCCATGAGGCAAGCGGTTGTAAGACTCCTTATTTTTACCTTCCCATCCGGCTGGCTTATGTCCTTGCCGGATATATGGAAAGGAGAGCCAGAAAGACAGGAGAGAAACTTTATTTTTCCGCTTATATGTTTTCAAAATTCTTTTTCAATTCTTCCAGCAGCAGCCTGGCTGCAGGTGTGAATACCTGGTATTTTTTCCAGATAATATACATAGGAGATTTCAGGGCCGGTTCCAGAGGCCGGAAGCAGAGGTCGCTGTCAGGACCTGTATTTACAAGTTTGTCAAATCCCAGTACATACCCGAAGTTCTCCCGGACCATGACGGAAGTGTTGAAAAGCAGGTCATAGGTGGCTATGATGTCCAGTTTGTCCTGTATCTCTCCGAACCATTTGGGCATAGTATCTTTCATGGCCTGGCGTGAAAGGATTAGAGGAATTCCCAGGAGTTCCTCTTTTCGTATACAAGAATGCCGGGCAAGGGAAGCGTCTTTTCTCATGATCAGTCCCCACTGGTCGGAAAAGGGAATCCGCAGATAGTGATATCGGGAAGGGTCCGCTTCCTGTACGATAATAGCCATATCTAAAAGGCCCTTATCCAGTTTTTCATATACGGCCTCTGTTCCGCTGCTGTAAAAATGATACCGGATCCCCGGGTACTGCTGATGGAGTTTTTTGGCAACCCGGACAAAATGCTGGATTCCTTCAGATTCAGCACATCCGATATGGATATCTCCGCTGTTGACCTCATCCAGAGCCTTAAAATCCTCAGTGGTTTTATCTACCATCTCCAAAATTTCTTCCGCTCTTTTCCGAAGCAGTATTCCTTCCTCTGTCAGCTTTATACTGTAATTACTTCGGACAAAAAGTTTCCTGCCAAGTTCCTCCTCCAGCTCTTTTAACTGCCGGGACAGAGTGGGCTGAGAGACATGAAGCGAATGGGCCGCCCGGGTAATATTGCTTTCTCTGGCTGCTGCCAGAAAATATCGTAAAACACGTAATTCCATAAGATGTCCTCCTGATAAGAGGGGACGGGATAGATTGTCCCCTGCATAAAACTTTTCATATATCTAAGCTCAGTATAGATTCAGTTCAGAAATCCACCAATTTAAAAACTTATAATCC
>ERZ1090880.1743-NODE-1745-length-10318-cov-7.692780_pt1 | contig 10318 bp, 7 predicted proteins | sample MGYA00478471_ERZ1090880 | MGnify/ENA primary metagenome ERZ1090880 (study PRJEB33644, sample SAMEA5815734) | chicken gut metagenome | biome: Chicken; feature: Gastrointestinal Tract; material: Caecum | place: Ireland | collected 2019-01-01 | study: A study of the... | reverse complement strand
GTAATAACCTTTGGAGATGATTTCAAAGGAAAAATAGATGATGTATTAAAAAATCCTATAAATAATAATTATAAATATGTAAAGAGATATGAGGATTTGTGCATAGAGCGAAAGATGCAAATTATGCCATATCAAATTGACGTACTTGATAAGCATGGTCAACCGGTAAAATGTGCATTTTCTTTTAAGGGATGGATAGGAACAATACACGAGAGAAAGTCATTCAATAATTTTATTTCAGAAGATTATAGCGAGGACGGTAAAACCAAATTTGAAGTTTCAATAACAGATAATAGGGTGACGATTTTTTCTCGTGGCAAAGTTGGTGAATTTGATATTTTACCTAAAACTCAAACTAATCGTATCGCAGATGCGTACGTTATTGGCGAAATTTATGCGGATATTTTTGAAGAGGATAATCTTGCCGATATGGCAATTAGTAATAGGCGCGGCTATGATGAAACAGATCAGCGCTATGTACATTTATTAAAAATTGTTTCGGACGTAGTTTCATTTATTACAAGGAGAAAAGAAGAAATTAACCAAAAGAAAAAAGCTGATTCAGATAAACAAGAGGCTGAGTCGGTAAAAGCAACGTTTGTTCAGAAATCTCCGAGGACACAAAAAGCTATAAAAGAAAAATTTACTAGTGAAGAAAAAAAGAATTTCGAAATAGAGCTTTACCAATTTGGACGAGCGTTGAATTTAACAAGCAGTACAAAAAAAATTTTTATAAGCCACAAAAGCGATTGTGAGGTATTTGGTAAATTTTTAGTTAGGTGCTTTGAGCTTATTGGATTAAATTTAAAAGAATCAATAATATTTACAGCAATGCCCGAGTTGGGAGTACCTTTTGATAAGGATATTTATGATTACTTAAAAGAATGTTTTAGAGATGATTTATATGTAATTTTTCTTTTTAGTCGATCGTTCTATAATTCGAATGTTTGTATTGCTGAAACTGGCGCCGCATGGGCAACTAATAAAAAATATAGCAATGTTGTTATTGATATGGGGTTTAGTGGCATAGATAAACCTATTAATAATTGTCAAATAGGGGTATCTTTAGAGGATTTAACTGCCCCTGATTTGATTTATAAATTAACTTGTCTTATTAAGAATGCATTGCAAAATACTGGGTATGAGCCGTTTCCTACAGGTGGGCAAATTAGAGGTGCAATCGAGATCGCATTGTCTGAATTTGCAAAGAAATTGAAATCGCCGAATTATTTTCCGGATAGAAAATATTTAGCTTATCCTATTTGTCCGAAGTGTGGAGGACAAACAAAGTTGATAAATGAAAACGGAATAATTAAATATGTATGCAAATCAACAAAATGTATGTATATGGCAGAAGCTGAAATACACTAAAGAAGTCGGGCTATTTATTGCCCGACTTCTTTAGTGTATTCATCGTATAATGTTAAGGAGCGTTTTAATTGTGAACGAATGGTTGTAGATAAATTTTTAAATCTACAGTCAGATTCCAAAATATTAAGGTAGTTTGATATATCATTCTTTACGACTGGTTTTAACCTATTACATCGATTGATTCTGGATAATGTATCTTTAATTGCTAACGGAGAAAAGTTGTGTTTTATTCTTAACCAATCAGCGAATGAGATATTGATTGTACCTACAGTTCCATTATTATCAGCATTAATTGCATTTGCAACATATTGAGCAAGATTTACTGGGACTGCATTTCCTATCATTTGTTCCGCAATCGCTTGATTTTTGCTAAAATAAAAATTCAAAGGAAAAGTTTGAATTATAGCACGTTGATTTGTGGTTAAAGCATTTATATTGTCTGGATTTGCAGCATCGTTTTTATGACGCATGTATTGTGGAGGTTTAGGTCTATTTACACCTCTTATGGTAGGAGACGGTTCATCTATTGAATAAATTGCTCTACGAGAATATGTTCTGGGATGTCTATAATAATATTCAAAATCAATAGGAATATTGTTGTCTGTAAAATATTCTCTTACTGTTAAAGGTGGTGCGCTTAATTTATTTGTAATATACTTATCTAAAAATCCATCCATTGCATTAAGTTTTCCAATACAAAAGAAACGTTTTCTTTTTTGCGGAACACCACATTTACTTGCATCCAATATTTGTTCTGTTAATCCATATCCGGCATTTTTAAATATTACTCGTGCTTCCTTATAGGCCATGCTATAACGTGCGCGAGAAACATTTTCCATTACAAAGTATTTCGGTTGTATAGAACTTATTATCTTTGCATAGGAAACTGTTAAAACAGCTCTTTTACCCTCTTGTCGATCTCCAGCACTTGAAAAATCTTGACAAGGAGGCCCCCCTATAATTATTTCTGGATTTAATGGTGATATTGTACTAATTGCTAAGTCGATATTTGATAGATCTAGTTTGTATGCTTTATGACTAAAATTAGTGCAATAGCTTTCTATAGCGGCATCCCAAGAATCATATGCGCCTATAATATTGAAGCCTTTTAGTTCGAATCCGAGAGATAGACCTCCGCATCCGCAAAATAAATCAACAGTGTTCATATTTTATTCCTTTTTATATTATACATTTTAGCATAAAAGTCCAAAGGCATCAACAATATGTAGCAACTGTCTAATAACATTTATTTGCATATAAGTTAAAATATAACCGAGCAACATTCTTCGTTGCTCAGTTACATTTTTGGTTTTTGGAGGGTTAACAATGAGAAAATAAAAGAACAAAAAGAACATGCGGTAAAAAGATATTTATCGGGCGAAATTGCAACGGCGATCACTACGGAGATGGGTATATCCCGTAGCGTATTGTATTTGTGGGTTAAGCAGTTTCGTGAAAAGAAAAGTGAAAATGTTATTAGCGTATTGAGTTATAAAAGATTGCAGGAGTGAATTGTCAAGTTAAGTGCAACACTTTTGCAATTCTTGTTCAAACAAGTCTGCCGGTGTTTTGTAGTTTAGCACTTTCTTTGGTCTGTTATTTATTTTCGCTACGTTTTGCGCAAGTGTCTTTGCGCTCACTCTTGCGAGATTTCTGCCCTTAGGGTAGAATTCTCGCAAGAGTCCGTTCAGGTTTTCGTTCGTCCCCTTTTGCCATGCGCAGTATGGATCCGCAAAATATACGTTCGTTTTCAGTTCGTCCTCTATCTCCTGCCATTTCGCAAACTCCGAGCCGTTGTCCGTAGTTATCGTTTTTACCGCTCCCTCAGGGTATCCTTGCAATGCCTTTATCGTCGCGTTTTTCACTACTTGCGCCGTTCTGTTCTCTACCTTGATTGCTATGTAGTATCTCGTTTTGCGTTCTGCCAATGTTACAAAACAAGCTTTTGATTTCCCCAGCCCGGATACCACCGTGTCTATTTCCCAATGCCCGAATTCTTTTCTCTTGTATACGCTCTTATCCCTCTTTCGTATGGATTTGCCCTTATTCAGAAGTTTTCCGCGCGTTTCTTTTCCGTTCATGCTTTTGCCTTTTCGCCTCAGCACTTTTGCGTTTCCGTTTGCCAAATATCCTTGATATATCCAACGATATATCGTCTTGAATGACGGCATCCTGATCTCGCACGGAGTACACGATATCTGCTCCGGAGACCATGTCGAGCGCAGCTTCTCGTTTATGTATTCGAGCGTCGTTTCATCCCAAAACATGCCCCTGTGACAATACGACTTCCGCAAATTGCTCTTCTTTTGCGCCGTATGCGGATAATATGCCGGCTTGCAGTTCATATACGTCTTGTTCCGCATTATCTCTCGCGATATGGTGCTCACGTTTCGTCCCATTAGCTCTGCTATCTTTCTTAAACTATTGCCTTCATTGTAGTATTTTCGTAGACAACAGCGCTCTTCTATGCTAAGATGTGTATAGTTCATACATTAACTCCTGTTTTTTATTTAGAGCTAACTACATTATACAGCGGTTTTTGTATGAACTCTTTTCTTTGTTAAAGTGTTGCACTTGAAAGTATAATTCACCGGGTAAAAAATAAGACGGATCGTAACGATCCGTCTGTCTTATAGTTGATTGGTGCCGAAGGCGGGACTTGCCATACAGCGAGCGAGGAAAGCGAGCGTGCAGCGCACGTGACGAACGAACGCAGAGAGGTCGTCGTGCGGGTAAAAAATAAGACGTATCGTAATGATCCGTCTGTCCTATAGTTGATTGGTGCCGAAGGCGGGACTTGCCGTACAGCGAGCGAGGAAAGCGAGCGTGCAGCGCACGTGACGAGCGAACGCAGAGAGGTCGTCGTGCGGGTAAAAAATAAGACGAATCGTAACGATCCGTCTGTCTTATAGTTGATTGGTGCCGAAGGCGGGACTTGAACCCGCACGATGTCGCCATCACCGGATTTTGAGTCCGGCGCGTCTGCCAATTCCACCACTTCGGCGCGATTTGCTTTATTATATTAGCACAAAAGAGCACGCTTGGCAATAAAATGAGGGAAAATTCCTCAAACCTATGGCGTTTTGCCCGCGCGTATAGTATAATTTTGGTAACAAATATCAATCGCGAGCGCGGTGGGGAGGAGTCAATGAACATCTGGCACGACATTTCGCCGGAGAGGATAAAGCCCGAAGATTTCATATCGGTGATCGAGATACCGAAGGGGTGCAAGAACAAGTACGAAGTGGACAAAGAGACGGGGATGCTCATTCTCGACAGAATATTGTACACTTCCACGCATTATCCCGCCAATTACGGATTTATTCCCCGCACCTATGCGGAGGACGGCGACCCTTTGGACGTGCTCGTGCTGTGCAGCGAGGACATAAGTTCGATGTCTTTGGTCAGATGTTATCCGATCGGACACATACTGATGATAGACGAGGGGGCGGAGGATATAAAGGTCATAGCCGTGCCGTTCAAGGAACCTACGTGGAACGTGTTCCGCGACGTATCCGATCTTCCTCCGCACATAGTCGAGGAGATAAAGCACTTTTTCGGAGTATACAAACAGCTCGAGGGTAAAACGATGAAAGTGCTTCAACTGTTCGGAAGAGAACGTACTCTCGAGGTGATATCGCAGGCGATAGAGGAGTACGAGCGGCGTTTCCCGCGTTCCTGATCGCTTAGGTGAAGAAACTTTTCAATCTCAGGATATTTCCCGCGGTCTTGCTCGGCGTTATAGTCGGCATATGCGCGGTGATCCTGATCGATACGTATGCCGTCGCGATAGCGGCGGCGGCAGTGGCGGCAGTTTTGGCGGCGGCGCTCTTTACGGCAAAAAAGAAAAGGGCGGCGCTGTTTTTTCTTTGCGTACTGCTCGGTACGTCTGCGGGCGCGGCGTCGGCGGCGGGGACCGTCGCGGGGATACAGAGCTCGGCTTTTTATGCCGAGAACGTGACCGTGACCGCGCGGATCGCCTACGGCAACGCGTCGTCGCTCGACGGCAAGGTCACCTCCGCTTACGTGACCGTCGACGATATCTATGCGGACGGAGTAAAGCTGGAAGGCAAAGCCACTCTCTATTCGCCGCTGCTTTCCAAGGGAGGTTTCTCCGAAGGCGACGTGATAGAGTTCACCGCGTCGAGGATAGGATCTTCGGACGGCGAGGTCGGCGACGGGTATGCCGCGAACGATCTTTCAAAAGGCGTATATCATACGATAGCCGTGGACGACGAAGGCGACGAGCCGATACGCATAGTAGGCAGCGAGCAGACCGTATTCGACAAGATAAGAGCGTCGGTCGCGTCGGTTTTGATGAAAAACATGCGTGAGGATACGGCGGAATTCGCGTACGCCATGCTGTTCGGTCAGCCGGGCGTTATGAGCGACGAGGTGAGGGAAACCTTTTCCGCTACGGGAACGGCGCATCTGCTCGCTGTGTCGGGACTGCACGTCGCGATGCTGGCGGCGGCAGTCGCGGGAATATTGAAAAAACTGCGGTTGGGACCGTATATACGGTTTGCGGCTCTGACCGCGGTCCTGCTCGGGTTTACGGCATTGTGCGGTTTTTCCGCTTCCGTCGTGCGCGCGTTCGTCATGATAGAGATATTGCAGATAGGCGGTCTGACGGGAGGAAGATACGATCCTCTGTCGTCGCTGTCGCTTGCGGCGGCGCTTATTCTGGCATTTTCGCCCTTCTCGCTTTTCACTCTCGGATTTTTGATGAGTTTCGCCGCGGTGTTCGGTATAGTGCTGTTCGACGCGCCGATCAAGCGCAAACTGATCGGGGCAAAGATCCCCGCGCCGATCGCCTCGATGATAGCCACCACGGTGTCGTCCAATATAGGATTACTGCCGATCACGGTCTATACTTTCGGCAGCACTTCGCTGGTATTCATGTTGTCGAATATGCTGGTCCTTCCGCTCGTGTCGTTTGCTTTTCCGCTATTCCTGGGCGCGCTGCTTCTGGCTTTCGTGCCGTTTCTCGGGTGGATATTGTCGGCGGTGTCGCTGTTCTTTACCGCCGTGGTCTATCTCGTTCAGGCGACGGCAGAACTGGATCTTCTCAGGACGGATCTCGCATTGGACTGGTATTCCATAGTCATCTATTTTGCGCTGCTGATGCTGATATCGAGGTTCTCTTTCGCGCACGTACAGGCGAAGAAAATTTTGGCGTCCGTGTTGATAATCGGCTTCTCAGTCAATGTGATCGCTCAGTCGGCGCAGGCGTGGATCTTTCCGCAGAGAGCGGTGTGCATGGAGTCCGACGAGGCGGTCGGGGCGGTGCTGATATCGGGAGATAAGGCGTATATCGCCGCGTCGGGAGAGGCGGACGACGACTTTTTGTCGTCGATAGAGGCAATACTGCAAGATATGAGAACGAGCGCAGTGACGTTTATCAAAAGCGATCTGACCGAAGCGGAGAGCGAGTTGCTGCGCAGCCGTTCCGCCGCGATCGGACTTACCGCGATCTGTACGAACAGCGAGGTCGATCCGTGGGAAGGGGTGACGATTCTGTCGTCGCTGGACGACGGCGAAGCGACGGCTCTTTTTTACGGTTCGTCGGTCATGTGTTATTTTTCGGGCGTCGCGATCCTGGCGTCCTTCGGGGAACCTCCGTCCGCAGCCGCGGAGAATGCCGATATACTGATCTGCAACTATGCCGCGCAGCCGATTTTTGACGGTCAATACGTGGTTTCGGAAAGGTCTTATACCTATTCGTACGCAAATTCCGTGCCTTCGGACTTTACGTTTGGATTGAATGGTGGTAAAATAAAGAAAATCACGAAATGGAGTTTCGTATGAGAGCCGTGGAATTTCTCGATAAAAACGAAGTTCAGCTCGCGCCCTGCTATCTGTTGCAGGGTACGGACGGCTACATCGTGCGCTCCGTGGTGGACAAGATATTGTCGGCTCTGCCCGAAGAGGACAGGGAATTCAATTACGACGAGTTCGGCGAAGAAGCGCCCGTTGCGGACGTTATAGCCGCGTTGGAAACGGTTTCTCTTACCGGGGGAAGGCGCGTCGTGTTCATGCGCCGCAGGAACAGGGCTTTCTCTCCCGAAGAGAAGAGAGCTCTCGGGAGTTATCTGTCGGCGCCCAATCTCGACAGCGTTTTCGTCGTCGAAGACTCGCCGGGCAGATATACCGAATACGACGACGCGTTTTTCAGGATAGAGTGCAAGGAGCCGTCCCCCGACGAGATGAAAAGGAGCGCGCTCGCGCGGATAGGCGAGGGAGGCTGTTCGGTCAGACCGACGGCGCTCGCCAAACTCGTTTCATATTGCAACGGCGATTACGGAAGAATGATCGCCGAAGCGCGCAAACTCTGCGATTATGCCGACGGAGGCGAGATAGACGAGGACGCGGTCGACGCGCTCGTCGCGCCCGATTCGGATTACAGGGGGTATCTGCTTGCGTCCGCATTCGACGAAGGCAACGGGGAAAAGGCTCTCGGGATGCTTGCGGCTATGCAGTCCAAAGGAGAGCCCGCGGCAAGGATGCTGTACGCGATCACTTCGTCCTACCGCAAAATGCTGCATTGCGCTATCAGCGATCTGTCCGACGCGGAACTGGCAAAGGCGACGGGGGCGTCGCTTGCGAGCGTGAGGACGACGCGCAATATAATAGCCGCAAGAAAGAGGAGTGTTCCGGGTTACGTGGTCAAACTCAAGGAGCAGACGGAATATCTCTACGGGTTGGAATACAAATTCAAAAGCGGCAGGATCACCGACGAAAACGCTCTTCGTCTGGCGGTCGGGAAACTTCTTGCCGTGAACGCGAGGTAAAATGAATATTTTTTATGCCGGAGTACGCCCCAATCCCGCATCGAGGATGCCGGGAACGTGGCAGTCGTGGCTGCTGCGGATCGCGACTTTCGTCGCGATAACCGCGAGCATGTGGCAGACCATGGCGGAGCTGTACGATCTGATGTATTTCTACGAGTACGGAGCGATCCTGTCCGCTCTCGGGAACATGAAGGCGATGACCGCGATAGTGGGTCTGCTGCTGGGCGGCGTCGTCTACATGCTGTATACGGCGTACGTGAGATTCGCCTATACGGGATTGGCGCGGCAGCTGTTTTTCTGCGACAAGACGATCACGATGTGGCAGTACCGCAAAGTAGCCGATACGGCGATGATAGCGCTTTGTACGATCAAGGCTCTGCTGTCGGTGATATGGTTTTACAATCCGCAATACTCCACGCTGCTGTCCTCGATAATCGATCCGTTGGTCGCCGTGGGAGTAATGCTTTGCGCCTTTGCGATATTCGTAAAATATGCGGGCAAGGGCAATGCCGCGTTCGTTGCGGCGGCGTTGGCGGTATGGTATTGCATGCCGGCGCTGTTTGCGTGAGGAGGGCGGTATGAAGAAGAAAAACTTATTGCTTTTTATCGTGTCCGTGTCTGTAATATGCGTTTTATGCTTTTCGCTCGCGTCGTGCGGAGGGGAGAGCAAGACGTATTCCGTACAGCCTTCCGGACTGACTCCGACAAGAGGATGGATGACCGACGCTCTGACGGAAGAGATATGCGACAGCTATCCGGACAGGACGTCGGGGACGGGCAAGGATCTGACGTTTTTGTCCGATTACGTCAACCTGAAGATGCGTGCGTTCGGCTATCCCGCGCTGTCCGACGCCGAGGGGAGCGAGGCATATTTATCGTCTTACCGTTTTACCGATACGTACGATCAGCAGAGGCTCAAAGACGGATACAACGCCTTATGGCGCAAGTCCGCTTCGGGCGAGAGCAAGGGGACGATATGGCTGGTCGCGGCATATGACAACAGCGCGGGGATAAACGTCACCAATATGGATCTCAACACCGGTACGGCGACGAGCGGACTGTTGGGCGGAGAGGGAGCGTACGGCTCCGCCACTTCGGTCGCGGTACTGCTCGCGCTTGCCGACAGGCTTTACGGCGCCGAACTCTCTTACGACGTGATCTTCCTGTTCACCGGATGTTCGCAGTTTGCGAACGAGGGGATACTCGACGCTCTCGCCGACGAATCCGCGCCGTCGCTGGTCGTCAATTTCAACAGACTCGGCGGAGGTGACGCGAATTATATCTATTCCGCGGAAGTGCGCACCGATTTCAACGACGCGTTCTATTCGGCTGCGGAGGCCGTGGGAGGGGATACGTTCAGACGGATACCCTCGGATAAGAATATCGTCCGCGCGCAGCTGTACGAAGACCAGCCCAACGACTACACGCATATAGGTATGTACGGCGACAATATGTTCACGATGAGCAGGGGGATACCTACGGTTTCTTTCCTTTCGCTCGCATGGGAGAGCGACGAAAATCCGTTTTACACGGAGATATCCGGCGCCGACAACGTTTACAACACGAGCGCCGATACCTACGACAACATGATAGAAAGACTCGGCGGAGGGGAAACGGGAGTCGCTCGGCTGCGTGCCGTACTGGACGGTGTGGTAGAGACTGTGGCGGCAATGCTTTCTCCCGCCAACGCCGACGTGCTCGACGAGGTGATGACGACGGCTGCGGAGCAGGCCGCGACGGGCAATATCGGTTCGCACGCCGACGCCGGCACCTATACCCGACTTGCGATCGTACTGGTCGTGGTGGTCGCGGCGGTGACCGTCAGCGTTGCGATAAGGAACAAGCTGGTCGCGAAACAGCAGAAGAAAATGGAAGAAGTGCGCAGGCAGGCTTCGGGACAAGCGGGCCCCGCGCCTCGGGAAGATATATTCGAAGGATACGGCGACGGAGAGGACGACGACAAGAAAAACGACGACGTCAAAAAGGATCCGCCCGACGACGATATTTTCGAGATGTAACAGCATGACGTCAAAGAGCCGGAGTTTCCGGCTCTTTGTCATTCGGAGGGAAAAGAGGCGACTTTGCCGCTTCCGCGGCTCCGTGAGGGGATCCGAAGCAAACGGTCGGGTACGTAAAGGTCGGGGACGTAAAGTAAG
>ERZ1090880.1741-NODE-1743-length-10321-cov-14.709040_pt1 | contig 10321 bp, 8 predicted proteins | sample MGYA00478471_ERZ1090880 | MGnify/ENA primary metagenome ERZ1090880 (study PRJEB33644, sample SAMEA5815734) | chicken gut metagenome | biome: Chicken; feature: Gastrointestinal Tract; material: Caecum | place: Ireland | collected 2019-01-01 | study: A study of... | reverse complement strand
ATTCTTTCAAACTAAATAAAAACAACTAAAACAAAATTTTATCGTCGGGTGCTTGACTTTTTAAAAATTTAGTGCTAAAACATATGTAAAATTGTATCGGTACAAAAAAATAGGTCTAATATTGTATTAAAGCCTATTAAAAACAATATATAAACAAGTGAAGGAGGTATATATGAAGTATATCGGACTTATTTTATGCGGCATTGCCATGTTTTTGTTCAGCATAATGGGTTTTGAAATTTACGCCTATGGCGGAGTGGATACCTATTATGAAATGCAGGTAGCAGGTATGGTGCTCGGCCTTATATTCAGCATCGGCGGTGTAGTAGGGCTTTGGGTTTCTGAGCTTGTGAAGTTTATAAAGACCAGAAAGAATAAAAACGGCGACTCAAAAAATCACGAAGAAAAATAATATGAGGTGTAAAATGACTAGAGTTAGGAATTTTTTATGCGTTGTATTAACGTTGACTATTGCGTGTCTTTGCACGGTTATAGCATTGCCTGCATCCGCAGAAGAAATTAATGTGGCTGATATGAAAGAATATTTGCGCGAGATAGATATCCCTGAAGAGTTCTTGGATACTATTGATGAGACAGGTGTTCAAGATATGTATTATAAGCTACATAATCATAATGTAAGTGTTGATGTTTATCAAACTACAACGCTTCCGGCTGAAGGAGTAAAAAATACTCGCGCAGGGATATCTGAGGACGCGCTTAAATTTTCTATGGTGGTTACTTCAATCTTTCCTGACGATGAAGGAACGCAACCATTAAAATATGTTGGTATATTTGTAAGCTATCAATGGTTACAAAGGCCGGCTGATTATAAGACTGACGGTATAATCATAAGTTGGGATTCTGATGTGTTTGTGTATCAGACAAATTCATTTGGCTCGTATAGTTTGTCTGAATATGCGGAAAATAATGTTGTAAAAGATAGTGTAAGCTTTACAGGAGAGCGCCCTAATTTAATTTCATTGAATTCTTTGGGTTATGACGTACCTTTATCAAAAGTACACGGTAAATTGCCGACTGCACTAAATGGTTATGCAAGTATTAACTTGTTGCCCACCCATAATCCTCTTTATCGTGGTGGTTCCAATAAAACAATTTTTATTGCGCAATATAGTCATCTATACAATAAGTATCAGGCTCAAGTCGGTTTCACGTTCACATATAATGGTTATGTAGAACCAACGGTAACGTTTTTAGTAACCGAGGATACAAGCACTGCTGCCATTTCTACAAATTATTCGTATCGTTATGACAATTGAAAGCGGGAATATATAGTCCGGCAAATATTCATAAAATAACAAAAATACGCAGTTTGCTTTATAGCAGGCTGCGTATTTTGTGTGTTAAAACAGACTTATAATTGGCAGTATTTATCGGCAGATATATTTAAGATTTTGACAAAGCGTGCGGGCGGTGCTATAATACAAGCGAAAAATGAGAGATTGATTTTCGGAGAGGTTATGGGCGGCAAATCAAAATTCAAAAAAAAGCTTGGCGCGCTTAAAGAGTACGGCGTAAACCTCATTGCTTTGAGCATACTCACGGGTCTTTTCGCGGGCGCGGTGGTCACGCTGTACAACATCGTAACGGGCATAGGGGAGGAGAAATCGGTCGAACTCTACTCCCTCGTGCGGGAGAACCCCGCGTTCGTTCCCCTGCTGTTTTTAGGGCTGGTTGCGGGCGCGTTCGTGATAGGCACGGCAACGCGCTTCATTCCCATGATACGCGGCAGCGGCGTGCCGCAGATAGAGGGCGCCGCGCGCGGCGTGCTCCGCTTTAAGTGGTACACCGTAATGTGCTCCATGTTCGCCGCCTCGGTTGCCTGCATATTTATGGGCTTGCCTGCGGGAAGCGAGGGCCCCTCGCTCGAGATAGGCGGCTGCGCGGGCGACGCCGTGGGCACTACATTAAAGCGTTCGCTCATGGTGCGCAGGTTGCAGATAGCCGCAGGCTCTTCCGCAGGCCTTGCCGCCGCCTTCAACGCGCCCGTCACGGGACTTGTGTTCGCGATGGAGGAGGCCTTCCGCTCGTTCTCGGCGCAGGTTTTCACTTGTTCGGCGGTAAGCGTGCTCGTGTCGCTCACAGTGCGCAACCTCATGCGCGCGGCAATGGGCTTTTCGACGGGTTTCACGTTCACCACTTTCGAGTTTTCGCCCATGGAGCCCATGGGTTACCTCTACACGGCGATAGCCGCCCTCGCCGCCGCCCTTCTGGGCGTGGCGTTCTACCACCTCATGCTGCTTGCGCGCAAGGGCTTCGCGAAACTGACTTTTTTGAAGGGAGTGGGCAAATACGTCGTTCCCTTCTGCATTGCGGGCGCGTTCGGGCTTATATCTTCGTACGCCATGGGCGGCGGGCATGAATTTATCCAGTCGCTCGGCTCGCTTTACGACGGGGAGTTTGAAAAAATCTTCGGCATATCCGTCGCGGTAACCCTTGCGATTGTAGTCGTTTTCCGCTTTATTTCCACCATACTTGCCGTCGGATGCGGCATGCCGTACGGCATTTTCGTGCCCGTGCTTGCCACGGGCGCGGGGCTGGGCGCGCTGCTCTGCACGGGATTTTCCGCTGCGGGAATGGATTCCGCCATGGCGGACTATATAATCGTGATAACCATGGCGGCTTACTTCACCACCGTGGTGCGCGCGCCGATAACGGCGATTGTTATGATTTTCGAGTTCACGGGTCAGTTCCAGAATCTTCTGCCCGCCCTGCTCGGCGTGGGCATAGGCTTTATCGTCGGCGAACTCTTCCGCACGCAGTCGGTATTTGAAAAGTGCCTCGAACTAATCGTGCGCGACCAGCGCGTAAAACTCGGCGCCGAAAAGCGCAGGGTGTGCCTTGCCGTGGAGGAGGGCTCGTATGCCGACGGCAGGAGTATCCGCTCGGTGCTCTGGCCCGCGGGCGGCATAGTCGCCGAGGTCGCAACGCCCGAAGGCGCCCGCTTCGTCCCCGACGGCAAAACTGTTTTAAAAGCGGGCGATAATATCACTTTCGAGTGCGTCGCCGTTTCCGAAGAGGACGTAAAAAACTATCTCTCCGACATCGTCGGCACGGCGGAAAAGCAGGAATAAATACACGGTTGATTTTACAATAAATTTTCAAATGCCTGCGGCATATGCCGCAGGCATTTATATTTTTCAGCTTAAATTTTATATTGCGGCGGAGCGGTGCAGGCCGCCTTTTGCGGCCTGTTCAGCCTGTCGGCGTCCCGGCAATTCCCTCCGTGCGGGCATAGCTATAAGTTGAACTTATATTTCATATTAATATAATCGAACGAACGGGGGAGGGGCAAATTGGCTTTTGCCAAACATTTACGCTTGACTTAAACTATCATTTTTTATATAATAACATAGGAATTTAACAAAGCATTTTAAACGCGGGCGTGCCCGCATTTTTATGCGCCGCTATGCGCAAGGCGTTAAATCGGGCGTATTTTTCCTGCGCGCGGCGGCGCGCTTATATTTTTTTGCGGGTTTTTGCCCGCGCGGAGCGCATATGTTTACGTCGGAAAACGGATATCCGCCCGTTGAGGGCGAGGTAAGAATACCTTCGGGTTGCGCGGTAAGCGCCATAATCGACAGGAGCGGCAGACCCATGACGGGCGAAAAAATTATCCGCTCAATCGCCACCATGCACGACCGTTCCAACGGCCTCGGCGGCGGCTTTGCAGGCTACGGCATTTATCCCGACTATAAGGATTACTACGCCTTTCACCTCTTTTTCGACAGCCGCACCGCGCGCAAGGAGACCGAGGACTACCTCGCCGCGCATTTCGAGGTGGTGTATTCCTCCGAAATGAAGACGAGGAAAGTAAAGGGAATCACGGGCGAACCGCTCATATTCCGCTACTTTTTGTACCCCCTTTCAAAGCGCCTTGCCAACTCCCTTTTGGACGAGGAGCAGTACGTCGTCAAGTGCGTCAACAGGATAAACACCGATATAAAGGGCGCGTTCGTGTTCTCCAGCGGCAAAAATATGGGCATTTTCAAGGGCGTGGGCTTCCCCGAGGACATAGGCAGATTCTACCTTCTGGACGAGGAGTATGAGGGATATATGTGGACGAGCCACGGCAGATATCCCACCAACACACCCGGCTGGTGGGGCGGCGCGCACCCCTTCGGGCTGCTTTCCTATTCCGTAGTGCACAACGGCGAAATATCTTCGTACGACGCCAACCGCCGCTACATAGAGATGTTCGGCTACAAGTGCAATCTGCAGACCGATACCGAAGTTATAACTTACGTAATAGACTTCCTTTTAAGGGTTAAAAAACTTACGCTCGAAGAGGTCGCAAAGGTCATTTCGGCCTCCTTCTGGTCGACGATAAACGACAAGAGCGAGGAGGAGAAGAGGCAGGAGATTTTTCTGAGGAAGGCGTTCCCGTCCCTTCTGATAAACGGGCCGTTCTCGATAATTTTCGGCTTCGAGGGCGGAATGATGGCGCTCAACGACAGGCTCAAACTCCGCTCCATGGTGTGCGCCGAAAAGGGCGATTTGGCGTTCGTATCCTCCGAGGAGTGCGGAATAAGGGTGATTGAACCCGAGCTCGACAAAATCTTTGCGCCCGCGGGCGGCCAGCCCGTCATATATACCCTGCGCGAAGGAGTAGACAGATGAAAAACATGTATATTCCCGCAGAATACGAGGTCGTGCGCAGCGCGGAACTGTGCACGTCGTGCAGGCTGTGCGAAAAGCAGTGCGCCAACGAGGTGCACAAGTTCGACGAAAAACTCGGCAGAATGACTGCCGACAGTTCAAAATGCGTAAACTGCCACCGCTGCGTGTGCATGTGCCCCACGCGCGCGCTGAAAATCGTTAAGAGCGACGACACTTACAAGCTCAACTACAACTGGCCCGTTCAGGCGATGAACGAGGTTTACAGGCAGGCGGGGTCGGGCGGCGTGCTGCTCTCCTCCATGGGCACCCCCACCGAAAACCCCATATATTTCAATAAAATTCTCGTAAACGCGTCGCAGGTTACCAACCCGCCCATAGACCCCCTCCGCGAGCCTATGGAGACCACCGTTTACCTCGGCAAAAAGGACGTAGAGATAAAGAGGGACGCGCAGGGTCGCCTCAAAGACAACCTGCCTCCCCAGCTCAGGCTAACCACCCCCATAATGTTCTCTGCGATGAGCTACGGCTCTATCTCATACAACGCGCACGAGGCGCTCGCAAGGGCGGCGGAAGAGCTCGGCATTTTTTACAACACGGGCGAGGGCGGACTGCATACCGACTTTTATAAGTACGGCAGGAACACCATCGTGCAGGTTGCGTCGGGCAGGTTCGGCGTGCACGAACAGTATCTGATGACCGCCGCCGCGATAGAGATAAAGATGGGTCAGGGCGCAAAGCCGGGCATAGGCGGACACCTGCCCGGAATGAAGATATCCGACGACGTTTCGAGGACGCGAATGATACCCAAGGGCGTCGACGCGATTTCGCCCGCGCCCCATCACGATATATACTCGATAGAGGATTTAAGGCAGCTCATATACAGCCTCAAAGAGGCTACCGCATACACCAAACCCGTGATAGTTAAGGTTGCCGCGGTGCACAACGTCGCCGCAATCGCCTCGGGCATTGCAAGAAGCGGCGCCGATATCATTGCGATAGACGGCTACCGCGGAGGCACGGGCGCCGCTCCCACGAGAATACGCGACAACGTCGGTATCCCCATAGAGCTCGCCCTTGCGCAGGTAGACGAAAGGCTCCGCCAGGAGGGCATACGCGACAGCGTTTCGATAGTCGTCGGCGGTTCAATCCATTCCAGCGCCGACGTGGTAAAGGCGGTGGCGCTCGGCGCCGACGCCTGCTACATAGGCACCGCCGCGCTGCTCGCGCTCGGCTGCCATCTCTGCAGGAGCTGCCAGTCTGGCAAGTGCAACTGGGGCATAGCCACCCAGCACCCCGACCTCGTAAAGAGGCTCAACCCCGACGAAGGCAAAGAGCGGCTTGTAAATCTCGTGCACGCCTGGACGCACGAAATCCAGGAGATGATGGGCGGAATGGGCATCAACTCGATAGAGGCTCTCCGCGGCAACAGGCTCATGCTCAGGGGCGTGGGGCTGAATGAGACGGAGCTTAGGATTTTGGGTATAAAACACGCCGGTGAATGAGTTTTGCAGGCAAAAACATTCTCCGGGTCCGATAGCCCTCGCATAAGCGGCGTAATACGGTGTTGTGCTTACGGGTGTTTTCGGTCACTTACCTCTAAGTAAGCTCCCTCAAACCTTCCGCGCACGCCTTGTCTTACTTGCTTCTGCGAGGTCATTATGGGCGTGTGTTGCGGTATAAGATTTATTTTGTACTGTCTCCTGCCTGTCATTTCGACCGAAGCGAGGGCAGCGAGCGGAGCGGAGAAATCTTACATTCAAACGCGCCGATTTATGTTAATTGCGGCATATTGCCGCACGAATTGGTAGATTGACCCTCGTTAGAGAGCAGAGGGAAAATATATAATCGAAGGATTTTTTAATTATGTTGACAAGTATCTGTGGTATCAACTGGGGCGACGAAGGCAAGGGCAGGATGGTCGACCTCCTGTCGCGCGACTTCGACATCGTGTGCCGTTATCAGGGCGGAAACAACGCCGGGCACACCGTCATCAACGAAAAGGGCAGGTTTATTTTAAACCTTCTTCCTTCGGGCATTCTGCGCGAGGACGTGGTAAACGTTCTCGGCTGCGGCATGGTGATTGATTTGAAGCACCTCTGCGGCGAGATAGAAAAACTGCGCGACGCGGGCATAAAAATCACTCCCGAAAACCTTAAAATAAGCGACAAGGCAGTTATAACCATGCCCTACAACGTTCTGCAGGACGTCATGGAGGAAGACAGGCTTTCAAAGGCGACGGGCAAACCCTACGGCTCCACGCGCCGCGGCATTGCGCCCGTATATGCCGATAAATATATGAAAAAGGTATTCCGCATGGGCGAACTTTTAAACACCAAGCTCATGTTCAAGCGCCTTCCCGATATCGTCGCATGGAAAAATCTCACCGTAACGGCATACGGCTACGACCCTGTCAAGGTCGAGGACATGATAGATTATTTCCAGACCTACGGCGAGCCCTTAAAGGAATTCGTCACCGATACGGGCGTATATCTCAATAACGCCAACAAAGAGGGCAAGAACATTATGTTCGAGGCACAGCTCGGCGCGCTGCGCGATATCGACTACGGCATAGTTCCCTATACCTCGAGCTCTTCCACGATAGCGGCGTATGCGCCCATCGGCGCGGGCGTGCCCAACTTGAAGCTCGAAAAGTCGATAGGCATAATGAAGGCGTATTCGAGCTGCGTCGGCGCAGGCCCCTTCACCTGCGAATACTTCGGCGAACAGGCTGAGAGGCTCCGCGAGCTCGGCGGCGAATACGGCGCGGCTACCGGCAGACCGAGAAGGGTGGGGCCCTTCGACGTCGTTGCCTCCCGCTACGGCATACGCTGCCAGGGAGCGGACGAGATAGCTCTCACCAAGCTCGACGTTCTGGACGACTACGAGGAGATTGAGCTCTGCACGCACTACGAACTCGACGGCAAAATTCTCGACGAGTTCCCTTTCACCGACGTTCTGGACTACTGCAAGCCCGTATTTGAAAAGGTAAAGGGCTGGAACTGCGACATAACGGGCTGCAAAAAGCCCGAAGATTTGCCCAAAGAGGCGCTCGATTACATAAAGCTGCTCGAAAAGCTCTGCGGCTGCCGCATACGCTACGTATCGGTCGGCGCCGAGCGCGATGCCTGCATAAAGATGTATTAAGCCGCGCGGCTTTTCCGCCCGCGGGACGGAGTTTATTATGGAAATAAACGTAGACGAAAACGTTCACTTTCAGGCGCTCAACCGCATAGTGCGCGAAAGCAAGGACACCGATATTACGATAAACGGAATAGTCGGGCAGAGGTACGTCGCCGACGGGCTCTCGGGCAAGCGCATAGTTATAAACGGCGTGCCCGGCAACGCGCTGGGCGCATATATGAACGGCTGCGAGGTGATTGTTCACGGCAACGTCCAGGAGGCAACCGGCGACACCATGAACAGCGGCAAGATAGTCGTCTACGGCAGTGCGGGCGACGCCACGGGCTACGCCATGCGCGGCGGCAGAATTTACATACGCGACAACACCGGCTACCGCGCGGGCATTCATATGAAGGCGTATATGGACTTTAAACCCGCGATAGTCGTCGGCGGCAGGGCGGGGTCATTCCTGGGCGAATATCAGGCGGGCGGAATAATCGTCGTGCTCGGCCAGAACAAGGACGGACTTCCCATAATAAACAACTTCTGCGGCACGGGCATGCATGGCGGCACGATATATCTGCGCTGTGACGAGCTGCCCAAATCTCTCCCCTCGCAGGTGTCGGCTGAACTCAAATGGGGCGCGGATATCCCCGAACTATGCGAGCTCGTGCGCGACTGGTGCAACTTCTTCCCCGAATACGATTCCGCGGCGCTTCTTGCGCACAACTTCTTCGTTTTAACGCCCAACAGCGCAAACCCCTATAAGCAGATGTATACAAATAATTAAGTTCACGCGAAATCTTTTGCCTGCGGCAAAATCTTTCGCCGTGAGGGGTAAAGATGTCGGAAAAAGAGGTATCGCAGGGAAACCCTGCTGCTCTTTTTCTCGGCGCAATCAGTTTTGAATTTGCTTAGGTGCAAATTTGCTCCTTGTAAAGTTCTTTAGCGCTCGCGCCGGCTCGCTGAACTTTACTGCGGGAAATCCGCCTTGCGACATTATTTATTTTTAAATAATAATTGTCATTTCGAGCGGAGGCGATAGCCGAAGCCGAGAAATCCATTCCGCAATATAGTTTCCCTTGTGTAAAGGGGCGGATTGTGTTAATCAAATTCCCCCGTTAATTGCGGCATAGTGCCGCACCGATTAAAATTTTTGCCGCGGAGGCGCGGCGTTGAGAGAGATTTTTTATGCTTAGAAAATTCTATAAAATGCAGGGCATAGGCAACGACTATATTTATTTTGACTGCATGAAAGAGCCCGTCGATAATCCCGCGGAACTCGCGGTAAGGCTTTCCGACCGTCACTTCGGAATAGGAGGCGACGGCGTGATTCTGCTGTGCCCTTCAGAGGTCGCCGACTGCCGCATGCGCATGTTCAACCTCGACGGTTCCGAGGGCAGGATGTGCGGCAACGGTATCCGCTGCGTGGGCAAACTCGCGCACGATTTGGGGTACGTCAAGGGCGACAGCGTGCGCATAGAAACGCTTTCGGGCATAAAAACGCTCTCGCTCTATAAGGACGCGAACGGCAAAGTTTCTTCTGCAAAGGTAGACATGGGCGCGCCCGTGCTCGACGGCGAAAAGATACCCAGCACATACAGGGGCGAAACGGTGGTGGACGCTCCCATAGAGGTCGGCGGCAGAACGTTCCGTGCGACGCTCGTATCGATGGGCAACCCGCACTGCGTCGTTTTTGAAGACCCCGACGCGGTCGGGCTTGAACACTACGGCCCGCTCTTTGAACGCCACCCCGCGTTTCCCGAAAGGATAAACACCGAATTTATAAGGGTCATCGACCGCAACAGGTTAAAGATGCGCGTATGGGAGCGCGGCAGTGGCGAAACGCTCGCCTGCGGCACAGGTGCGTGCGCCTCGGCGGTTGCGGCTGTTTTAAACGGCTATTGCGATAAAAATACCGAAATTTCGGTATATCTTCTCGGCGGCGAGCTCAAGATTACGTACACCGACGAAACGGTGTATATGGAGGGCGGCGCGCAGCTCGTATTCACGGGCGAAATCGAAATCTGAATAAAGTGCTTTTGGCGGGTGCGGCAAAATGTCGCTCCCGCCGTTATTGTATAACGCCTCTACGGATAGTCTGCGTGTTCAGTGGAGGCTTTTGGCGATTAGTAAAAAGGTTGTATGAGCAATCTTTGAAATTTTCTACCCTTCCGTCACGCTTCGCGTGCCACCTCCCATCTGCCGAGGCTCCCGAAGAGAATCGTACATAAGGGAGCCTATAATGCAGACAAGTCCCCTTTGTGTAAAGTGTGACGCCCTGATAGAGCCCCCTTGTGTAAAGTGGAAACACACGTCCAGTCCCCCTTTTTAAAGGGGGAACAAAAGGGGGATTCTCCTCTTTGTCATTCCGACCGTAGTGGAGGAATCTCGCAGCCGTAAGGCTACGGACAAAGAGAGATATGAGATTTCTCCGCTCACTGCGTTCGGTCGAAATGACATGATATAGAATTGTTTATGATTTCGCTCCTGTCCGCAGGGCAAAACGGGCGTATTTAAAATAAAAATTTTTAATGCGCGTATGCGTTTGCCTAAATGCGGG
>ERZ1090880.1735-NODE-1737-length-10356-cov-4.395787_pt1 | contig 10356 bp, 10 predicted proteins | sample MGYA00478471_ERZ1090880 | MGnify/ENA primary metagenome ERZ1090880 (study PRJEB33644, sample SAMEA5815734) | chicken gut metagenome | biome: Chicken; feature: Gastrointestinal Tract; material: Caecum | place: Ireland | collected 2019-01-01 | study: A study of... | reverse complement strand
CGAAGAAGAAACCTACTTTCCGGCCAAAATTGCCTCAACGCGCTGGTTCTGAATTTTCTTCAAATCGTCATAATAACTGGAAATTTTGGTCAAAATTTCCAATACCGGCTCCAGCAGCGCTTCTTCCATGGCCGCAACCGAAGCGGAAGCGCGGCCGCCCACGCCGTCAACATCATCGTCATCGCCGGAGGAAGCGCTTCCTTCTTCATCGTCGGCCGTATCTGCCGGCTCATCATCCTCTTCCTCGACATCGTCGTCAACGGCATCTTCCAATTCAATGTCGTCTTCCAAATCATCGTCAATATCGTCAAGGTTGTCTTTGGTGGCAATTTCTTCGGCCACTTTTTCCAAATCATCAACCGAAGCGTCTTCTTCGTCATAAACCATAGCTTCGGCATCATCGCCGTACATCATTTCCAAATCGACGATATCGCGCAACTGCATTCTGCCTTCCAGCAGATCATCACGCCAGTCGGCAATGGCTTTAATGGTCATCGGGCTTTCGCACAAACCGTCAATCATAACCGTTTTGCCGGCCTCAATACGTTTGGCAATGGCAATTTCCCCTTCCCGGGACAGAAGTTCGACGGTGCCCATCTCTTTCAAATACATGCGGACAGGGTCGTCCGAACGGCCTAACTCTTTTTCGTCAAAGTTTCCGCTCTCATCATCGTCATAAACTTCTTCTTCGTCATTTTCCTGTTCAAAGCTGTCAACGTCCGATTCCGAAATGATGCTGATGCCCATATCGGAAATCTCGGCCATAATATCTTCGATCTGTTCGGAAGATTCGCGTTCGGATGGCAAAGCTTTATTAAGCTCTTCAACCGTAATATATCCGCGTGCTTTGCCTTTGTCCAACAGACGTTTAACCGCGCTCCCCAGAGAGTCGATTAAAGGCGCGTCGGCAGAGCCGCCTTCATAGTAATCTTGATTATCGGTATCTGACATGACAATTCCTATAAAAACCGGTTTTAAAAATAGAAAGGTTCAAATCTGAACCTGATACTGCAGCTAGCAACCTTTTAATAATTTCTGTACGATTTGTCAACACTTGCGTTGCCGTCCGACGCCGAGAGGCTTTTAACACGCCGAGGCAACGCCTTGTTTTATTTGGGTTTTATCAAAAAGCATTTTGTGTATTAAGTAAAGATTCTTTCTCTTTTTTCAAGCTCTCGTAACGCTGATAAGCTTCTTCCGGGAACGACTCGGAAACCTGAATAATCCGCAGGCATTCTTTTATCTCGTTATCCAGTTGTTTTATCTGAACTTCTATAATTTTTGTATCGATCTCTTCCCTGATTTTGTTAATATAGGGATTCTGCTGGCGGAACATTTCCAGCTCCCACAGAGCGGCCAAATCTTTTTCCAGCCCTTTTTCCTGCAAAAGCTTGCATAATCCGTCGCTTTGAATCTCCTCATCATCGTGATAGACTTCAACCAGTACGTCAAAAAGCTGCTGTAACCGGGGATTGGAAATTTCAAACATTCCCATCCGCTCCTCGTATTCGGCAATCAGTTCGGGATAATAAACCATCGCCGCCAACACAAACTTGACCACCAGCTCGTCCATGGTAACCTTCGGCCGCTGAGCTGCCGGAACCGTCTGCTTAACCGCGGTTTCATTCCGTCGGAACGAACCTCGCGGCGCCTGATAAGCCGTGTCTCCGCCGGCCGACTGGCGTTGTTTGTTTTTCCAGAAACCTCGCCCCAGTTCGTTATAGATATAATTCTGCATTTCCTGCTGATAATAGCCGCGGACTTTTTCATCGGCAATTTTCGCCACTTCTTCCATCACGTTTTTTTCAATCAGCGCCTTTTGTTCCGGCGTATCAAATACCCGGCCTTCGGTGTTCTTCCGCCACAGGAGTTTTACCAGGGGCGTCGTTTCCTGCAGATATTTCAAAAAAGCGTCATGCCCGTGCGCCTTCAAAAATTCATCCGGATCCATTTTATCCGGCAGAAAAACATATTTCAGCGAATAGCCGGCTTTCAAAATCGGCAGACCGCGGTCAATCGAACGAATGGCGGCCCGAATACCGGCCCCGTCGCCGTCAAAACAAAGCGTCGGCTCGGGACAGACCTTCCAGGCTTCGGCAATCTGATCTTCGGTCAAAGCGGTGCCCAGCGGAGCCACCGCATAGCCGAAACCGTATTTATCCAAGGCGATAACATCCATATACCCTTCGCAGACAATAATATTCCGCGCGGCAAAAGCCCGGTCGCGGGCATTGTTAAGATTATACAGCACCCGCCGCTTATTAAACAGCGGCGTCTCCGGCGAGTTCAGATATTTCGGCTGTCCGTCGCCCATAATCCGGCCGCCGAAAGCAATCACCCGCCCGGCCTTGTCCATAATCGGAATCATCACCCGGTCACGGAAAAAATCATGCGGACGGCGGTTTTTGTCTTCCGGAATGGCTATCAGTCCCAATTCCGCCATATCATGCTCGGAAATTCCCTTGGATGCCAGCAGCGCTTTCAAACCGTTATTGCCCGGCGCATACCCGAGACGAAACTTGGTAATGATATCTTCTTCAAACCCGCGGCGATGCAGATAATCCATCGCCCGCTGCCCGTCCGGCAAATGCAGCGACTTTTCAAAAAAACGGCAGGCCATGTCCATAATGTCATACAACGAATTGCGCTTAACCGCTTCTTCATGGCTTTCCTTGGAAATCTGCGGAACCTGCAAACCGGCCTTGTCCGCCAGCTTGCGAATGGCATCCATAAACGGCAGATTGTTGGCTTCCATTTCAAACTTGATAATGTCACCGTGCGCACCGCAGCCGAAACAATGATAAAAACCTTTGGCTTCGTTCACCGTAAACGACGGCGTCTTTTCGTTGTGAAACGGGCAACAGGCCTGGTATTCGCGCCCTTTGCGCACCAGCTTTACCTTTGAACCGACCACATCGACGATAGAAACCTTCGCCCGCAGTTCGTCACAAAACTTTTGTAAATCTATCCCAGCCATTGAATGCCCGCTATGATCCTACGCCTTTTTTCTCCCCTTACCGATTAAAGGAAGAAACTTTACTGCAACAGAGATTTGATCATCCCCGATGCCTTGCCCATATCCAGCTGTCCGGCATATTTGGCTTTCAGTTCGCCCATAACCTTTCCCATATCTTTCATGGAAGAGGCACCGGTCGAAGCGATAATTGTCTTCAAAACGGCTTCAATTTCCGCCTCGCTCATCTGTTTGGGCAGGAATTTTTCAATCACTTTGATTTCGCTCATTTCTTTATCGGCCAAATCCTGACGATGTCCGTCCAGATACATTTTGATTGAATCGTTGCGCTGTTTAATCATTCCCTGCATCATCGACAGCAGTTCGGCTTCACTGGCTTCCTTTTGTCCTTTGCCGCGCGCTTCGACGTCTTTCTCCTTCATGCCGGCGATAATCAGGCGAACTGCGCCTACGGTCATCATATCTTTATTCAGCATTGATTCTTTCAAAGCTTTTTGTAAATCTTCTCTCAACATTTTTATTCTCCTTGATTTTGACAATTTGTTTCAAAGCATAAACACTTCAGGCTAAAAAAGCAAGCGCATTATCATATAAGGCTTGCCATAAATGCCTCACCCGACTATATTGTAAAAAAACAGAAAGAAAGGATGATCCATGCGTATTCCCGCCCGTTTTTCCCTGGCTCTGCTTCTTGCCGCATTTCCTCTTCATGCTCAGGAAACGCCCGACCCGATAGAATTCAGCCAAGAGGAATATAACCAAAGGGTTGCCCGGGAAATGGAAGAAATGAACCAGGCGCTGCAGGCAATGAGCAAATTTATGGTCAAATCAATGAACAATATGACCGAGGCTATCAACAAATCGGCGCCGGGCATTGCCAAAAGCATGGGTGAGCTCGTCAAATCAATGGAACCCATCATTAAAGCGGCGCAGCAAAACCAAGATTTTGCGGCTCAAACACCGGAAACGACGGCGCCGCAGCCTGATGCCGCGGCCAATGACGTGACACGACAATTTCAGGGACTGCCCATGTCAGAAATAATCGGCGGTCCGTTGCAAGCCGCAGCGAAAGCCCAAACCCGGCAGGCCGAAACTGCTGCTGACTTTATCAATCAGCTTCAGATAAAACAGCAAGCAACTCCGGAAAAACCGGCCAAACCGCAGATAAACCAAATCTACCGGCCGAAAAGAATACAGCTCTTCCCGGCTCCGCAGCCAAATCACGACTAAAAATGAACCCGGAAAGAAAACAGGCTTTCTTCCGTATCATGACCGCGATTGTCCTGATACAGATAATTAAGTGCAAGTGCGGTGTTGCGCGTTAACCCGTAAACCACTTCCGCCTTATATTCTGACCGGTCGCCGAAAGCCGAGGTCGCATAGATTTTTTCCGCTTCCAGCCAAAAGCGGAAATTTTTCCACTCGCCGAGAAGACCTGCGGCAGCTCCGATTCCCGCCCACTGGTTATGCGGCAAAAAACCGCCGTACGACAAATGATTGTTCAGCAGCAGATACCCTTTGAGCGATTCTGCAAAAGCATAACTTCCTCCCGCGCCGGCCGTCAGATTAAACGCGTATCCTTCTTCCTCATTATCGGGATTCGTCTCACGGTCGATTCCCGCTCTTATCTGATAAGACAACGGCCGAAACATCACGTTAACCGGGCTTATTGAACGAATACCGACCAAATCAAATTTTTGCAAAACATAATTGTTCCGACCGTCATAATGACGCACGGCAAAATTCAGAAAATTAATTTCAGCCCCGGGAAGCATACCGTAACTGTCATCCGTCAGCGAATGATAGGCCGGGCGAAACTCCAATTGCTGAAACCCCTGCCCGTTTCTGACGCCGGCCCCGGCCGACAGCCGCATTGCCTCATGCGTTTTCAACGGCGATTTTCCTTCCGTTAACGACTTAAAATTATCCTTTGCTTTAAGATTATTGCGAGCCACCAAAAGCTTAAAACTCTGCTGGCGATAATCTTTCAAATCAATATTTTTAGCCACATACTGATACTGCACAAACTGATAAGCCGCTTCGGCAACTCCCGCCTGTTCTTCCGGCGTCAGCCCCTCCGGCCCGTATTCACCATCAAGAACAAATTTTTCAAAAGCCTTTTTCTGTGCAACGGTCATCTGGCGGTATTGGTCGTTCAAACGGCTCTGGCGCGACGGCCGGTAATGAACGGCTTTGACCAGCCCGGGCCGCGCATTCACCGCCTTAACCGTATCCAGCGGAATTGTCTGCATCGGAAAGTCATCCGCCAGTCTCAGCGACGGCCGAACCGCATCTAACGCCTCCATCAGCATATAAGAACAATTCCGTCCGAAAAAATAATAACGGGACTGGGCATGTCCCAATTCCCACAAATGGGCCACGAACATTTTCTGCTCCCGCGGCGTCAAATTAAGCTGCAATTCCCAAATATCGCGGTTTTCAATATTGTTATATGTATTGATGATATCATAATAAGGCTTCAGCGTAAAACCGCCGTAATAACCGCCCGTCAGTCCGTAAACCGCAAACAGCACACCGCGTTCGTCTCCGGTAAACGCCCCGTAATTCATGCCGTGCGCCAGCAGCTGCGTCCCTTTGCGCGCCGTATCAATACGAATAAGCGTATGTCCGAACAGCGACGAAGGGTTATTCATATAAGCATCGGTAAACAGCAGCGTTATCCCGGCCGGAGCAACATCGGCCAGAAATTGGCGATATTCCCTGCATTCGGGAAAGCGGCGCGTCACCAGTCCTTTACGCCGCAGATAAGCATACCGCGCCGGAAAAAGACAAATTTTCTTTTCATCGCTGCCGGCTTCAAACAGCTCAATCGTTGCGTTCAATTCGTCCTGAGGATTCGTTTTGCCTTCGGAGCTGACAAAAAAACCGGGAGAGTCAATAGTGCTGCGATAACCGCCGGTCCACTGCCGGCGATAATGTCCCAATGCCAGCCACTGGCTGTCCGAAGCTAAAGAAGTTTCCGCGGCCTGCGGAGAAAACGGAAAAAAAGATAAAAGAAAAAAAACAAACGGAGCGGAAAACACTTTCAAACCGAATACACGCATTTTCCGCCCCGTCAATAAAACCGTACTAAGCTTTCAAAATTTCAAACAAAGACAAAGTAACGTCAACAGCCTGAACATTTTCATTAGGGAAAAGAACGGCAAAATTCTGCTGAGACTTGGCGCCTAAAACACTTTTATCCATGTTCAGGATACCGGCCAGCGTATCAATCGTCTCGCCGCTGCCGCGGGAAGCGTCCAGCGCATATTGTTCCATATTGTTTTCAATAAAGGCCAACACCATTTTCTGCGTTCCGCCGGTAACCCGTCCCTCCGGATCGCAGCCGGAAGTACCGAAAGTGATGCCGAAAGTCTGATTTGAAAATGATCCGTTGGTCGTTACCGCCAAAACCTGCGGCCCGATGCCCTTCTGTCCGCGCCAGGCCATAGAACCCAAACCGCACCCGGTGCTGTCCACGGCAAAAGCGTTGGCGGACACCAGCATCGCCCCCAGAACCAGTGATGTAAAGTAAACTTTTTTCAACTCCAGTCTCCTCAATAGCAATAAGTTTTAATACCTCATACAAATTACCACAATTCAGCCGTTTGTACAGACTTTTTAATTTTCCCTGACAAGTTTTTAAAAGTTCCGCACTGTCCCCGTTAAAAAGGCTTGCAGTTCTTAAAATTTGTGATATATATGAACAAATACGCAAACACATAAGGGCTGTGAACGGATTTTTATCCTTTCGCAGTCTAATTTTTCTAACTTTTGTAGGATTTTTTGGAGGGTTAAAATGGATAAATTCCCATTAACCAAGAATGGTTTCATTGCGCTGGAAGCAGAATTAAAAAATTTAAAAGGCGTTGAACGCCCCAACATTATCGCCGCAATTGCCGAGGCCCGTTCCCACGGTGATTTGTCCGAGAATGCGGAATACTCCGCCGCCAAGGAAAAACAAAGCTTCATCGAAGGACGCATTCAGGAACTTGAAGCCGTCATCAGCCGCGCTCAGGTAATTGATCCTGCTCAAACCAAAAGCGACGTTATCCGCTTTGGTGCAACCGTTGTCGTTGTTGACGAAGATACCGAAGAAGAGAAAAAATATCAGATTGTCGGCGATTATGAAGCCGACATTGAAAAGAATCTGATTTCGCTGTCTTCCCCTCTCGCCAAAGCCCTCATCGGCAAAGAAGCGGGAGACATCGCCGAATTTTCGGCGCCGGGCGGCCGCAAATCTTTTGAAATCATAGACGTTATTTATCAATAAACGCCTTGGAATTTCCGACATCGTTCATATATTAAAGCCGGTTTAACACCGGCTTTAATTTTACACGATGAGGAGATTTCCATGAGCGACACCAACGAAAACTGCACCTACGGCTATGATTATGAAAACAAATGCGACTGCCGGGAAGACGACAACTGCGGCTGCACTTTTCCCAACAATATGCCTCACGATTTTGACTGCCGCTGCGGCGACGAAGACGAAAACTTTTCCTGTGAAGATAATGACGACGCCGACTGCTGCGAATGTGAAAATCTTATTTGCGACACGCTGCACTGCCAAAATCTGATTGTCGAAAACCTTGAACTTCCGGCAGAAGGAAACAATATTCACAATGATGAAAACTGCCATTGCAGCTCCGTTCTGGTTCGCGATCTGGCGCCGGATTTTGTTGTTCCGGCGGTAATGCCCGACAACACGATTGTCAATGAGTTTGACATCGACAGCTATCTCGACGGCTCCTACGGACTGCTCCTGTTTTATCCTGCCGATTTCACTTTTGTCTGCCCTTCCGAACTGATTGCCTTTAACCGCCGCCTGAACGAATTTGAAAAACGCGGCGTCAAATTGCTGGGTATCAGTGTCGATTCGCCCCATGCGCACCTCGCCTGGAAAAAAATGGCGCCGCAGGACGGAGGCGTCGGCCCGCTGGATTATCCGCTGGTCTCCGACCTCAATAAAGACATCTCGTTTACATACGGCGTACTGAGCGAAGACGGCGTCGCGCTCCGCGCTTCTTTCCTGATTGACCGGCAGGGCATCGTCCGCCACCAGATTGTCAACGACCTTCCGCTCGGACGCGATGTCGACGAAACGCTGCGCATTATTGATGCTCTTCAGTTCTATGAACAGAACGGAGACGTTTGCCCGGCCAACTGGCATCAGGGAGACGAAGCCATCAGCCCTTCGCCGCAGGGAATTGCCGACTTTCTTAACAAAAATCTCGAAAAACTCTGAAAAACACCGATCGAACAGCGCCGCTCTTTTTCTTTGCAAAAAACAGCTTGTCTCTTGCCAAGCCGGAAGATAAGTCCTATTTTATGTAAAACATAAATAAACAGGAAAGAAAGAAATGGCTGAATACAAAAGTAAAATTCTTATCATCGGTTCCGGCCCGGCCGGTTATACCGCCGGCATTTACGCAGCAAGAGCCGGACTGTCGGCAACCATAGTCTCCGGTCCCCAGCCCGGCGGACAGCTGACAATCACGACCGACGTTGAAAACTTCCCCGGTTTTCCGACCCCGGTTGCCGGAACCCAACTTATGGAAGACATGCGCCAACAGGCTCTCAAACTCGGAGTAGAAATTGACGAAGACCGGATTACCGAAGTTGATTTCAAGCGCCGTCCCTTCGAATGCAATTCGGAAAATCATAACCTTTTCGTCGGCGACACGGTTATCATCGCTACCGGCGCCTCCGCCCGTTGGCTGGGGCTTCCCTCCGAGGAAAAATTCCGCGGTTTCGGCGTTTCCGGCTGTGCCACCTGTGACGGCTTTTTCTACCGCGGACGTGACGTTGCCGTTGTCGGCGGCGGAAACACGGCCGTTGAAGAGGCTATCTACCTCACCAATTTTGCCAACAGCGTTACCCTCATTCACCGCCGCGACAGTCTCCGCGCCGATAAAATCATGCAGGAACGTCTGATGAACAACCGCAAAATCAACGTTGAATGGGATTCCGTTGTCGAAGAAGTCGTCGGAACCGAAAATCCGCTCGGCGTCACCGGGGTTAAAGTCAAGAATGTTAAAACCGATGCCGTTAAAGAACTCCCCGTCGAAGGCCTGTTCATCGCCATCGGGCACCACCCCAATACCGATATATTCAAAGGCCAAATTGACATGGATCCCGAAGGCTACATCATAACCAAACCCGACAGCTGCCAAACCAGCGTTGAAGGCGTTTTCGCCGCCGGAGACGTCCAGTCCGGAAAATTCCGCCAGGCGGTTATTGCCGCCGGAAACGGCTGTCATGCCAGCCTTGAAGCCGAGCGTTACATTGCTGCGCTGAACGATGAAAATGCGGCTTCTGCCGTCTGAACCGTTCCCGACTGACAAACGAAAGGCCGAAGTTCAACTCCGGCCTTTCGTTTTATCTGAGACAGTCTAAAAACTGAATCTGGCGCCTAAAAGAATTTCATGTGCTTCGGATTCGACTTTGAAACGATCTCCGGTGTACATCGTCTTGGTCAAATCACCGTTGTCAACATAACGGTAACCCAAATCGACCGTTATATTGCTGTTGACTTCATAACCGACGCCGGCAGCCAGATTCCAGGCAAAATTATTGCTGGATTCCTTAATTTTTCCGGCTGCGTAATCTGCACCGTCGGTTCCGGCAAATTTACTGCTTGCTTTCAGGTGAGCCAAACCGATACCGCCGCCGACATAAGGCGTAAATTTGGTTCCGGTATTAAAGTCATAATAAGCGTTCAACATCACATTCTGATTGCGGACGCTCATTTTGTTTGAGGCAATGTCGCCCTCGTCAAAATATTTCTTGGTTTTTCCGGCTCCGTCACGATAGCTGTATTCCAATTCCGTCCGGATTGCATCGCCGTTGCACAGCGGAAGTTCAACACCGGCGGCAACCGAAACGCCATAGTTCCAATCTTTGATGTCAAACTTTTCCGTATAAACTTCATCAGTGTCATAGCTTCTGATTTTAACGTCATTTTTCATCCGGGAATAGGCTAACTTACCTGAAACATAAGGGGTATATTCCAAAGCATTGGCCTGAGAATAAGATAAAACACAGGCAACACCTGCAAGCAATAAAAGTTTTTTCATGATAGTCTTCTCTCCATTTAGTTAATACAAACAGCTTTTCTGGCGAGAGTTGAACCAATGCACCTGAATAGGCCCGTAAACACACATCCGTGATACAACAGTGCAGCGTGATTCCGCTCCGGGAGCATCCATCGTCAGTATTTCTGCCTGACGACTGATTAAACGTTATAAGATATTTTTGCAGAAAGCAAGCAAAAAAAACATTAAAAATTTAGCACAAGACGTCTCTTACAACTTTTAATTAAGAGTCTCATTTTTATTGACAAGCATTCGCCGCCGACACTATATTGTCATATATAAAGA
>ERZ1090880.1732-NODE-1734-length-10367-cov-4.496024_pt1 | contig 10367 bp, 11 predicted proteins | sample MGYA00478471_ERZ1090880 | MGnify/ENA primary metagenome ERZ1090880 (study PRJEB33644, sample SAMEA5815734) | chicken gut metagenome | biome: Chicken; feature: Gastrointestinal Tract; material: Caecum | place: Ireland | collected 2019-01-01 | study: A study of... | reverse complement strand
TTATTACGATAGAAGAAAATTTTCAAGTGGTAATTTGTTTTTTTTGTATTTTTATAAGGAAAAGGAGGCAGGTTTGTGAAAATCGCCGGTATTATCGCAGAGTATAACCCCTTCCATAACGGCCATCTTTTTCATCTTGAAAAGACAAGGGAGGCGGGCTTCTCCCACATCGCCGTCGCCATGAGCGGCCCGTTCGTCCAGCGGGGCGAGACGGCCGTTTTGGACAAGTGGACGCGCGCGCGCACGGCGGTGTCCTGCGGCGCGGATCTGGTGCTGGAGCTGCCCGTGGCCTGCGCGCTCTCCTCCGCGGCGGACTTTGCGCGCGGGGGCGTCTCCCTCCTGCACGCCGCAGGCGCGCAGACGCTGAGCTTCGGCAGTGAATGCGGGGACGCAGGCCTGCTCGCCGGGCAGGCCCGCCGCCTTGACGCGGTGGAATCCTCCGCGCCGATGCGCGCGTTTTTAAAAGAGGGCATGTCCTTCCCGCGCGCGAGAGAAGCGGCGTGGAAGGCGCTTTACGGGGAGGAGCCCGCCTTTGCCGCCCCGAACGCCCTGCTCGCCGTCGAGTATCTGCGCGCGGCAAGCGCCCTTGCGCCCGGCATGACGTTTTTGGCGGTCGGGCGCGCGGGCTGCGGGCACGACGGGGACGCGCCTTCAGACGGCTTTGCAAGCGCCTCGTTCCTCCGCTCTCAGATCGACGAGCCGTACCGCTGCGCGCCCTATATGCCGAAGGGGGCGTTTTTGGCGATGTCCCGCCTGCTTTTAGAAGACGCCGCGCCCGCGCGCATGGAGGCGCTCGAACGCCATATCCTGCACGTGCTGCGCGGGATGGAGGCTTCCGGCTTCGCCCGCCTTCCCGACGTGACGGAGGGGCTTGAAAACCGGCTGGTGCGCGCCGCGCGCCAAGCGGGAAGCCTTGCGGAATTTTACGCGCTCGCCAAGACCAAGCGCTATCCGCTTGCGCGCCTGCGCCGGATCGCGTGCTGCGCCGTGCTTGGGATCGGCAGGGAGGAAAAGCGCCGCCCGCCGGCGTATCTGCGGGTGCTGGCGCTGAACGGGCGCGGCGCGCAGATCCTTTCCGCCGCAAAAAAGCGGGGCGCGCCGCCCATCGGCGTAAACTTTGCGGATCTGTACCGCTTAAGGCCGGAGGGGCTTGAACTCGACCTGCGCGCACAGGAGCTGTTTGCGCTCGCCCAGCCGAGCGTCCCCCCCTGCGGCCGGGATTTTACCGAGCAGGTCAAAATCCAGGACTGTATGGGATAGCGGCCAAAGGGATGTGGCGGCGCGGCCTTTATGGCGGGAACCAGTGAAACAGTATATCGCAGACGCCCTTGCAGGCAAACCGTTTTCCGGGAGCCCGGCGCCCTCTGCGGTCTTGTAAGGCGGCGGAAAATGGACGATACGCGGATATTGAAAAACCGCCTGAAAGAGGTGCGGACAGAACGGAAGCAGTCACAAAGCCAGCTGGCCGATATGGCGGGCGTGTCCCGGAACACGATCCGTTCGATCGAAACAGGGCAGTTTAGCCCCACTGCAAAGCCGGGGCGTCGCCCTTTTCATACGTCCTGTGCGGCCACAGGGCCAAGGCGGCCGCGCCGTCCGGCACAGGATACACCGGGATGGGCTGCATCGTGCTGTCGAGCCCCGCTACGATCGGGACCTGTCTTCCCGCGGCCCGGCAGACTGCGTCTGCAACCGCCGCCCGCTTTTCCGGTTCGCCGCAGACCGTCGTAATCCCCACCAGCTCGCACTGCGGCTCCCGCAGCAAATAGGCAAGGCAGACCGCGTCGTCGATGTCCCCGCCGATATCCGTGTCAAGCAAAACCTTTTCCAATTTCAAAATCCTCCTGTATTCTGTTTACCGATACAAGGGATTGCTGCAAATTCCCATGCTTTGCCCCCTTCTGCTTGTTCCCCGGCGCGGCTTTCAAAACGGCGGGCGGGAAGCCCCCGCCCGCCGTTTTTCCCTGCGTCCTTTCTCCGGACGGCTGCCGCGCGCCGCGCTTACGATCCCTGCGAAAATTGCAGCGGGTGCGCGCCGTACTGCATCAGCTCAATGCGGTTGCCGAACGGGTCTGTCAGCCACATCTGCATGTTCCCGTCCGCCCCTTCTACCGGCGGGCCGTCTACCGCCACGCCGCGCGCCAGATAGTCCGCGTACATCTCTTCGATCCCGTCCACTTCGATGCAGATATGCTCAAAGCTTCCGGTGTTGCCGTACGGCGTTTGATCCGCCGCCTCGCCGTAAAACAGCTCCAAAAACTGCCGCGGCGCAAAGCGCAGGTAAACAAGCGTCGAGCCGTTCCCGAGCTTTAAGGTGAACAGCTTCTCCATTTTGAGCTGGCCGCAGTAATACGCTTCCGCCTTCCCGATATCCGGGACGCTGAACGCCGCGTGCGCCAATCCTTTCATTGCCATTGCAAGGACCTCCTTTTTTCTTCCACTATAGCAGAATCCGTCCGCCGCCGCAACCCGTTTTTTGGGCCTTTCCCGCCTTTTTGCAGGCGGCGCGCCGTCTATTCCCCGCCGGCCTGCCCGATCCGCTTTTTCAAAACGGCGATCTCATGCCGGCACTCGGCCTGCTCGTACAGAAAGCGGCGGGTTTTCCCATCCCGGGTCGTAAAAATAAAATACGTGTAGTACAGCTTGCTGCCCGCCCCATGCGGCCGGCGGTGGCGGTATACCTTCTCCTGCGTGCGGCAGCTCTCCACCTCGCCATACGCATAGTACCGCTCGCGAAACGGGCCCTGCCGGAGGAAAAAGCCGTCCTTCCCAATGCGCACCCGAAAACACGCCCAGCGGACGATCGTCACGGCCAAGACCCCCAAAACAAGCAAAAGCCCGCTGCCCATAAAAAAGGCGGCCGCGCCAAAGCCGCCGGGTGGCAGGGCGTATACGGCGGCAGACGCCGCCATGATAAGGAAGAGCACGAGCAGCACGCATGCCGCCGCAATGCGCGTTTTCCCGTATGCCTTCCCGTCGATGACATACTCCCGCGCGCCGTCCCGCTCTCCGGATGCGGCCTTGGCGCGCGCCTCCTTGACACGCGCAAGCAGATAGGCGACGCCCTCCCCCTCGGAAGGGGTAAACGAAAAGCGGATCGTCCGCCCGTCCGACAGCCGCACCGTGCAGGCGTACTGCTGCATCCCGTTTGTGCTTTTCCCGGCCGCCGCCCACGCCTCTTCCGCTTCGCCGTACGCGATGTACCGGCCGTTCCCCGGCTTTGTCTGATGGTAAAAGCCGTCCTCCCCGATCAAGACCTTGACAAACCCCGCCCGGTAAAGGCAGGCGGCGGCCAAAACGGCCGGGATGACGGCCAAAGCCGCGCAGAACAAAAACGCCCCGTTCCCGGTGTGGCAGAGATAGGCCGCGGCGCCGCCGAAAAGGGCAAGCAGGAACAGAGAGGGAATCAGCCCCTGCGCCTTCCCGCCCGCCTTGTACTTCCACGCTTTTTCCTTCACCATGCAATCCTCCCTTTATTGGGCCGCACTTACCGGCAGCCGCCTTTTTCCCTTATTATATCAAAGCTGTCCCTATAAAAAAAGAGCGGCGGCTGTTTTGCCGCCGCACATGGACTTTACATCATAGATGTGATAAAATGATCCCACTGCCAAACACACGGATTGGGAGGATTGGAATACGATGTTTTTAGGCAGAGGGGAAGAATGGCAGCTTCGCTTTCCGAGGACAAGCAAGACAATCACGATATGGGAGGAAAGTATGGAGCTGCATACAGAATACATTACGGAAAACAGCCGGTATTGGGAAGACGTCAACCGGCTTGCAAAAGAGGCCTTTCCGCCGGAGGAGTATCTTGCGCCGCAAGCATTGGTGAAAATGGCAGAAACGGACCACATAGATTTTTTGGCACTAAGCGGGCAGGATGCATTTATCGGCTTTATGGCCGTTAAAATCTATAAAGATCTTGCCTATCTTTTCTTTTTGGCAATCGAACCGGCCTGCCGTTCCAAGGGATATGGAAGCCGGGCGGTCGAAACGCTGAAGGCAGAGTATCCCGGAAAAAAGCAAATCGTTGATTTTGAAATGCCCGACGATCATGCGCAGAATCATGCGCAAAGAAAGAAAAGACGCGATTTCTATCTGCGAAACGGTTATCAGGAAACGGGATTGTTCCTATCGTATTTAGGCGTAGATTATGAAGTCTTTTGCATGGACAGCGATTTTCAAGAGATGATGAAAACGATCCATATAGAGGGCTTTCATCCAAAATACTTTTACAAATAAAAAAGGGGGGGCTGTCCGCGCTGCGCGAAAAAGCAGGATATCCGCCATCCGCTGAAAGCAGTAAGTCTGAAAAAGGCTTGCTGCTTTTTTTACTGCGCCTTTGCAAAAGCAAAAATGCGGCGCTTTTTTATGGAGAGCTTCCTTTTCCCCATGCCTGCTCTCCGCCGGGGCAAGGAGCAGAAAAAAGCGGGGAGCAGGACATGGCGGTTTATCCCTTCAAAAAGGGCGGGCGGACCGGCCCGCGGCAAAGAAAAAGCAGGGCGGCACAGCCAAATTGCCATGCTGCCCTGCAAAACGCGGGTCCCGCCTTATAGCGCGCCCGTTTCCCTTTTTCCGCCTGATCTTCAGCCGGCAAGCTGCTTTGTCCGAAGCGCCCGCATGGCGTTTAAAATCGCAAGGACGGAGACGCCCACATCTGCAAAGACCGCGATCCACATATTGGCAAACCCCAGCGCGCCCAGAAGGAGCACAACGGCCTTTACGCCAATGGCGAATACGATATTCTGCCGCACGATCCGCATCGTGCGCCGCGCAATCCGGATGGCCGCCGGTATTTTCATGGGGTTGTCGTCCATGATCACAACGTCCGCCGCTTCGATCGCCGCGTCGGAGCCGAGGCCCCCCATCGCCGCGCCGACGTCGGCCATCGCCAAAACCGGGGCGTCGTTCATCCCGTCGCCCGCGTACAGCAAAAGCCCGTCGGGCGAGGCGGCCTTGACCGCCGTGAGCGCCTGCACCTTCCCGTCCGGCAAAAGCCCGGCGTGCACCTCGTCGATGGAGAGCGCCGCCGCGACGGCTTCCCCGATGCGCGGTGCGTCGCCCGTCAGCATCACCGTCTTGCTTACGCCCTCCGCCTTTAACGCGGCGACTGCCTCTTTCGCCTCCGGCTTGATCTCGTCCGCAATCCGCACACAGCCCGCATACGCGCCGTCCACCGCGACATGCACGATGGTGCCCGCCTCTTCCACGTCCCGGCAGGAAACGCCCAGCCGCTCCATCAGCCTAAGGTTGCCGGCCGCGACCCTCCGGCCGTCCACTACGGCCGATACGCCGAAGCCCGCCTCTTCATCCACGTCCTTTGCCGCAGGAAGCTGCCCGCCGTACGCCGCCCGCAGGGACTGCGCGATCGGATGGCTCGAATACTGCTCTGCGGATGCCGCCGCGCACAAAAGCTGTTCTTTGGAAAAGCCCGCCGCCGGGGTCGCCTCCTGCACGCGGAAAACGCCCTTCGTCAGCGTGCCCGTCTTGTCGAACACCGCTGTCTTGACGCGCGCCAGCGCCTCCAAATGGTTGCTGCCCTTGATCAAAATGCCGCATTTCGACGCGCCGCCGATCCCGCCGAAGAAGCCCAGCGGGACGCTGATGACCAGCGCGCACGGGCAGGAGATGACAAGGAAGGTGAGCGCGCGCCCGATCCACTCCGCAAAGCCAAAGCCGGTAAAGAGCGGCGGGACGACCGCCAGCAGGACGGCCCCGATCACCACGCAGGGGGTGTACCACTGCGCGAACCGCGTAATAAAGGTTTCGGCCTTTGCCTTTTTGGACGCGGCGTGCTCCACAAGCTCCAGGATCTTTGCAACGGTGGATTCGCCGAAAGGCTTGCTCACCCGGATTTCCAGCACGCCGCTTTTGTTGATGCAGCCGCTCATGGCTTCGCATCCCGCATAGAGCTCGCGCGGCACGGATTCGCCCGTCAGCGCCGACGTGTCCGCAAAGGAGCGGCCGGATACCACCACGCCGTCGAGGGGGATCTTCTCGCCCGGCGACACGACGATCACTTCGCCCGCCTCCACCTCTTCGGGCGGCACCACAGCCAAGGCGTCCCCGCGCTTGACCGCCGCGGTATCCGGGCGCAGCTCCATCAGCGCCTGGATCGACGCGCGGGAGCGGCCGACGGCCACATTTTCAAACAGCTCGCCCACCTGATAAAACAGCATGACGGCCACGGCCTCCGGGTATTCCCCCAGCACCAGCGCGCCGATGGTCGCCACCGCCATCAGGAAGTTTTCGTCGAACACCTGCCCGTGCAGGATGTTGCGCACGGCTTTTAAAAGCGGACCGAAGCCCACGGTCAGATACGGGACAAGGAACGCGGCCAGCCGCCAAAGCCCCGTGAGCGGGAGGAGCGCCGCCGCGGCCAGCAAGGCGGCGCCCAAAACGATCCGGATCAGCATTTTCTTCTGCTTCGGTGAAAAGCGCATACTCCCCCTCCTTACAGCTCGATGCGGCAATCCGGTTCCACTTTTTTGCAGGCCTTCACAGCCTTTTTCATGATACGGTCAAAATCCGCCTCTTCCGCCTCCACCGTCATCTTCTGCGTGAGGAAGCTTACCTGCGCCGCTTTTACGCCCTCGATTTTTAAAACGGCGGCCTCCATTTTCGCCGCGCAGTTTGCACAGTCAAGATCCGTTAGGTTAAATGTCTTTTTCATCGTAAAAAGCCCCTTCCTGCCGTCTGGTACGGCACAGCAAAATGTAAGATAACCGCTTTATTCCGCAACGTGCTCCATGCCTTGGCTGATGATCGTGCGGACATGCTCGTCTGCCAGCGAATAAAACACCGTCTTGCCCTCTCTGCGGTATTTCACCAGCTGCGACTGTTTCAGCACGCGGAGCTGGTGGGAGATCGCCGACTGGCTCATGCCAAGCAGGACGGCGATGTCGCAGACGCACATTTCCGCCTCCAAGAGCACATATAGGATTTTAATGCGGGTGCTGTCGCCAAAGACCTTGTAAAGCTCCGCCAGATCGTAGAGGATCTCGTCCTCCGGCATGGCCTCGCTCACCGCCTTGACAACGTCTTCATGCGCATGGATATAGTCACAGCGCGGGGTTTCGGCTGGCATCATATTGAACATCCTTTCATATGATTTATTGTTCATATATTATTATATACACCTCCCCGCGCTTTGTCAACCGGTTTTCTAAAAAAGGTTGGAAAGCCGGGGCTGTTTTCCCCTAAAAAAGCGGGCGGACGCAAAACCGCCCGGCGGCGGGCGGCTTTTCTCCTCGCCTTCCGGGATACCAAAAAGGCCGGCGCCTTTTGAAACGGGCGGACCGGCCGCATCAGCCCGCCTTGCGCTTGCGGCAGTTCCCGGGCTTCTGCGCATTTTGGCCGCTTCCGATATTTCTCAAGGGGATCCGGCGTTTTTTCGCCGCCTTACAGGCCTTTGCCCTTTCTTTGCAAGAGGGCTGCAAAAAGGCAAAAAAAGAGCCTCCCTTTTTCAAAAAGGGAGGCGGCACGCCGGGAAAAAGCCTTCTTAACCGCGGCGGCAGGCGGCCTCACATCAGGGCTTCATCGTACACCGCGCGGGCGCCGCCGATGTATTTCGGGCGCGTGCGCGCGCAGACTAAGTTTGCCGCCCCGATCTTCCGCACCGAAAGCCGGACCGGCACCGCCACTTCCTTTAAGTGCATCCCTATGAGCGTGTCCCCGATGTCCATCCCCGCATCCGCGGCCACGTGCTCCACCGCGGCGGGATGCGCCATCCTGCGGTATACGGCTGTGGCAAAAGAGCCGCCCGCCTTCGGCTGGGGGACGGCGTTTACAACGGGGAGGCCGTGGCGGGCGGCGTACGCCGCTTCCACGATCAGCGCGCGGTTTAAGTGCTCGCAGCACTGGGCCGCCAGCGCCACGCCCGCCTCCTCAAGCACCGGGAACAGGGCGGAGACCACTGCGTCCGCCGCGTCCGCGCTGGAATGCGTGCCGATGGCCTCCCCCAAGATCTCGCTGGAGGAACAGCCCACCACCAGCAGATCCCCCTGCCCCAGCTTCGCCGTCCGGATGAGCTCGCGCACAGCCGTGCGCACGGCCTCCAATATTTCCTCTTGCATTGCAAAAAACGCCCCTTTCGTCTTCCCTGCGGCAAGGCCGCCGTGCAAAACGCGCCGCTTTGCCGCTTTCTCCCTTCCATTATACGCCTTTGCGCATGAAAAACAAGCCGCGCTTGCACCGCACGGCAAAACGGCGTATAATGGCCATGCACAAGGCCGGGCGCCCGGCGCGCCGGCCGAAAGGAGGAAAGCCTTATGCAAAAGCCAAAGCCGGACGGCGGCCGGACGCGCGTCGTCCATGAGCTGGAGCCGGTCTTCGACGCCGCGTCCCGCGTCTTGATCTTGGGTTCCATCCCCTCGCCGAAATCGCGTGCCGCGCATTTTTACTACGCCCATCCGCAAAACCGCTTCTGGCGGGTGATGGCCGAGCTGTTTTGCGTCCCGTTCCCCCAGACGGCTGCGGAGCGGCGCAGCCTTGCCTTGTCCCGCGGCTTCGCGCTTTGGGACGTGCTTGCCTCCTGCTCCATACGCGGCGCGGACGACGCAAGCATCCGTTCGCCCGTCCCAAACGACCCGCAGCGCATTTTGGCGCACGCCCCCATCGAGGCGGTTTTCTGCACCGGGCAGAAGGCGTTTTCCCTCTACCGCCGCTTTTGGGAGAAACCGGCGGGGCGGGCCGCCGTGCTCCTGCCCTCCACCAGCCCGGCAAACTGCCGGGTCTCCTTTGAAAGCCTCTGCGCGGCCTACGCCGCGGTGCGGGATATCTGTGAAAAAAATACCCGCTGACGCCCGGTGCGCCCTGCCGCGCCAGCGGGCGCCCGTGCGGCTTGGCGTGCGGTTTTCTGCGGTTTCGGCGCACGGCGCGCGCAGATCCGGCAGAAAAAGGCGGATACGGCCCAAAACCGCCTTTTTCTGCCTTTTCCCCGCTATTTACAGGCCGTCTCTTGACTTTACTGCCCGTCCACGCTATGATATACAACAGCAGGGCGTATAGATGGTGCGTTTGATAGAAAACATGCGGCCGGGGCGCCCCGCTTTTTTCCGGCCTCAGCCGGTATCCAAAACCCATTCCCCGGCTGTACTTGAAGGAGAGTATATGGAATTAAAGAAAAAGAACCTTGTGTTTTTGGGGTTGGTCCTGATCGTCCTTGTGGCCTATGTCGTCTGGTCCACAGGCTGGAACAACATCCTGCTGCTCATCCAGCAGGCAAACGGCCTCTGGATCCTGGGCGGCGTGGCCATGATCGTCTGCTACTGGCTTTTGGAGGCGTCGATCCTGCACAGCGTGGTGGTGTGCTACTGCAAAAGCCACCGCTTCGGCGACACGTTCGCCACAACCATGATCGGCCAGCTTTTCAATAACCTGACCCCTTCGGCCACCGGCGGCCAGCCCGTACAGGCCTATCACATGACCAAAACCGGCCTTCCGCTGGGCGTGGCGATGGGCTCGCTCATCGTGCGCTTCATTTTGTACCAAATCGCGCTTACCCTGTATTCCGCCGTGGTGCTCATCCTGCGCTGGAACTACTTTTCCTCGCTCGTCAGCGGCTTCGGCTATCTGGTCTTCGTGGGCTTCCTGATCAACACCGCGGTCATGCTGTTTTTGCTGTCGGTCTGCTTTTTCCGGAAGTTCACGCACAAAATCGCCGTCGGCTTAATTTCGCTTCTGGCCAAAATCCGGATCATCAAAAACAAGGAAAAGACTATCGCCTATATCGAGGGGGAGCTTGCCTCCTTCCACGAGGGGTTTTCCATGCTGCACAGGCATATCGGGATGATGTGCTCTTCCATGGTGCTGTCGCTTTTGCAGCTGACCGCCTTCTTCCTGATCCCGTATTTCCTGTTCCGCGCCTTCCATGTGACGGCGCTCACCCCCGGCCTTGTGGTCTGCGCGCAGGCCTTTGTCACCATGATCTCGTCCTTCGTGCCGCTCCCCGGCGCGTCCGGCGGCGCAGAGTACAGCTTTTACACGTTCTTTTCTCCGTTCTGCCCGGACCGCGGCGTCGTCAACCTCATCATGCTGCTCTGGCGCATGATCACGTTCTATCTGCCCATCGGGGTCGGCCTCTGCTACTTCTCCTCCGCCCTGCACAAGATCCGCCACAAGGAAAAGGCGGAACCGAAGCCGCAGGGACAGCGCCCCGCTTGATAAGGACGGGCCCTCCAATAAATAAAAAAGCTTGGAACTGCGGTTCCAAGCTTTTTTTGATTGTGCGGAAAAACCGCGGCTATTCCGGGGAGACAGCGCGCAAAAAACACCTGCTTTAGTCCCCGGATAAGCGGGCGGCCCGCCCAAAACGCTTTATTTTTATGAGCATCGAATAATATGAGTTGATATTTTGATAAATATAA
>ERZ1090880.1718-NODE-1720-length-10421-cov-11.921474_pt1 | contig 10421 bp, 10 predicted proteins | sample MGYA00478471_ERZ1090880 | MGnify/ENA primary metagenome ERZ1090880 (study PRJEB33644, sample SAMEA5815734) | chicken gut metagenome | biome: Chicken; feature: Gastrointestinal Tract; material: Caecum | place: Ireland | collected 2019-01-01 | study: A study of... | reverse complement strand
CTTATAAGCCACGTCGAAGAATTGAAACACAGAATAAGCAGTAAAATATTAGTAAGCAAGGCAACTGAGAGCCACGGCTCTACAATCAAGCTCAGTTGCTGACAGGAGATAATTTGTCAACTATTCTAACCCCCGTATCGCTCTGGAAAAATTTTGACGACAGCCTTCCCACCGAAGCCAAAATACTTTCGTCAAAGACCGACGACGGAATAAAAACCGAATATCTGAGCTTTTACGGCCGTGATACGGGCGCGGGCCGCGTAAAAATTTACGCGGCTTTCGGCAGCGACGTTTCCGCGCCGTCCGACGACGTCGTCATTCTTCTGTCCGACAGCGCTGAAACCGTCGACGAGGAGATGATGAAATTTTTCGTCAGGCGCGGATACAGCGTGCTCATGCCCGATTACAGGGGCGAATGGGAGAGCGCCGATTTTACCGTGTATCCCGAAAACGTCGCCTATGCCAACCTTAAAAGGTGCGGAAGATACAAAGATTTCGTCGATGAGGACGCGTCAAAAACGAGCTGGTACGAGTGGGTTGCTGTGGCAAGATATTGCTATAAATATCTCAAAGACCGCGGCGGCGTGGGCAAGATAGGCGTCGTCGGCATACGCGACGGCGGCGAGATTGCTTGGAAGCTCGCTTCGAGCGTGGAGCTTGCCTGCATGGTAACCGTGTGCGCGGCTGGCTGGAAAACATACTCGGGCTACTGCAAATTCGGCTCGCAGGAGCCCGTGCTCGACGACGAAAGATACCGCTTTATCGCGGGCATCGATTCGCAGGCGTACGCGCCGTTCGTAAAGTGCCCCGTGCTTATGCTCTGCTCGACAAACGACGAGAGATTCGATTACGACAGGGCGTACGACACCTTTTCCCGCATAAACGAAAACTATGCCGCGCTCAGCGTAATTTCATATTCGGTGCATTGCAACGGCTGTATCGACGTGCAGGGCACCAGGGATATGTTTTTGTTTCTCGACAGGTTTGTGCGCGAAAGGCAGGTGTTCCTTCCGAAGCCCGCCGTTATAACGGTGGTTGCCGACGAGCAGCAGAACCTCGTCGCCCGCGCCGAGTTCGACCCGCAGGGCGTGCCCGAAGAATTCGGAATGTATATGGCGGAGGACTGTACCGACCCCGTCATGCGCGAATGGACGCCCGCGCCGTATAAGGGCGGCAGCGGGCACGTGCACGATTTTTATCTGAATATTTACGAAAAGACGGCGGTAGTGTTTGCGTTCTGTTACGCGCGCTACACCAACGGATTCACCGTGTGGTCGCGCATGGCCGTGAGAAAAGTGAGCGGCAAGTTCAAAAATATGAGAAAGAAGTGCCGCGTGATATACACGGCAAAGAGCGGCGCCGACAGTTTTTCGATAGCCGACCGTTCGTTCGCGCTCGGCGGAGTGTTCCTCACCAGCGAGGCCGTGCTTCCGCAGGTGGTGGAAAAGTCAGACGGGCTCAAAGGCGTGTACTCGGTTTGCGGGCTTATGACCTTCCGTTTCAACAATGCGGGCTTTTCTCCGTCCGACGATTCGATACTGAAACTCGACGTGATATGCGACAATCCCGCCGAAGTGCGTTTTTCCATGCAGGACATGGAGAGCGGCGATATTTTTACGGCGGGCCGCAGCGTCGCCGGCGGGTTGTGGCAGGGCATACTTCTCGAAAGCAAGGACTTTAAAAATGCGCAGGGCATGCACCTGCAATCCTTCTGCAAAAAACTTAAATTCACCATAACCTGCGGCGAGCAGTACGCCGTAAACAACGTGATGTGGCTGTGACATGGGCGACAGGCTTCTCGGTAAAAAGCGGTATGCCTTTTATAAGGACCCGTTTGTAATCGTACTTATCATTCTCATATTTCTTCTGCTGTGCAGGGGGCTGTTTTCGGCGCGGTATATCGGCATATACGTCGTGGGGAACTCGATGTCGCCGACGCTTACCGGCGCGCCCGAAAGCTATCTTTCGGGAGGAGATTATCTGTACGCCGATACTTACGTGCTCCCCGAACGCGGCGACATTGTTGTGGTAGAAAGCCCTTCGGGCGGATATATAATAAAGCGCGTCATCGCGCTGGGCGGCGATTCGCTCTATATGGAGGACGGAATCGTATATATAATGTACGAAGGGGAAAACAGCTTTATCGCCCTCGAAGAGAGCTACGTCCTGCCTGAAAATAATGACCCGAATCTGAGCTACAATTCGTATCGTTCAGAGGATAATCCGCTCGTCGTGCCCGAAAACAGTATGTTTCTTCTCGGCGACAACAGGGGGTCGGTGCACGACGGACAGGAGATAGTGAGCAACGACAGCCGTCACTACGGCACGTTCGGTTACGATACGCTTATCGGCGTAATAACAGACTGGTCGCTCTCATGCAAGAGCTTCTTTACAGGTTTTTATTCATTTTTCGCCTTCGGTAAGATAGTATAACCGTCGGCAAGTTAAACGATATATGCTCTGCGCGGCGCGCCGCGCGGGAAAAATTTATAATACAAAAGTTTCAGGAGATTTTTATGCGTGCGGTAGTAACTGTCGTAGGAAAAGACAAAACGGGCATAATAGCGAAAGTGAGCACCTTCCTCGCGGAAAAAGGCGTTAACATTCTCGATATCAGCCAGACTATTTTGCAGGACTATTTTACAATGATAATGCTCGTAGACCTTTCGGGCGCGAAAGAGGAGCTTTCGGTGCTCGCAACAGAGAGCGCGGAGATGGGCGAAAAGATAGGCATGAGCATACACATTCAGCACGAAGAAATTTTTAACGCCATGCACAGGATATAAGAGGCCGTTATGTTCAATAAATACGACGTAATCGAAACAGTCAACATGATAGAGAGGGAGCACCTCGATATCCGCACGATAACGATGGGAATTTCCCTCTTGCCCTGCATAGCAGGTTCTGCCGACGAAACGGCAAAGCGCGTGTACGACCGGGTATGTTCACAGGCGGAAAACCTTGTAAAAGTGGCGGAATCGCTCTCCAAGGAATACGGCATACCCATTGTAAACAAGCGCGTTTCGGTGACCCCCGCAAGCATTGTATGCGCGCCGTTCGCCGCGCAGTCGGCAAAGGTGGGCAAGGCGCTCGATAAGGCGGCTTCTGCTCTCGGAATAGACTTTTTGGGCGGCTATTCGGCGCTCGTGCACAAGGGTATGGCGGATTACGAAAAGACCTTTATCGAAACCATTCCCGAAGTGCTCGCAACTACCGAAAAGCTCTGTTCTTCTATAAATATCGGCTCGTCGAAGTCGGGCATCAATATGGATGCGGTGCGCCTTATGGGCGAAATCGTCAAAAAGACCGCCGAACTCACCAAAGACAGGGACGGCTTCGGCTGCGCAAAACTCGTGGTATTCTGCAACGCCGTCGAAGATAATCCCTTCATGGCGGGCGCATTCCACGGCGTAGGCGAAAGCGGCACGGTGGTTAACGTCGGGGTTTCGGGTCCCGGCGTCGTACAGCATGCGATAGAGAGCATTCCGGACGCCGATTTGACCGAGCTTGCCGAGATGATTAAGCGCACGGCGTTTAAAATCACGCGCGCGGGTCAGTTAGTTGCTCGCGAGGCCGCAAAACGCCTCGGTGCGGAGTTCGGCATCGTCGACCTGTCGCTCGCGCCCACGCCGGCAAGGGGCGATTCGGTCGCACAGATTCTCGAAGAGATGGGGCTTGAAAGCGTCGGCACGCACGGCACCACAGCATGCCTTGCAATGCTCAACGACGCAGTCAAAAAGGGCGGCGTAATGGCAAGCTCGCGCGTGGGCGGACTTTCGGGCGCGTTTATTCCCGTATCGGAGGATATCGGCATGATAGAGGCCGCCGAGAGGGGCGGGCTCAATATCGACAAGCTCGAAGCGATGACCGCGGTCTGCTCGGTCGGGCTGGACATGATAGCCGTGCCCGGCGACACGCCCGCGTCTACGATAAGCGCTATAATCGCCGACGAAGCGGCGATAGGCATGATAAACAACAAAACGACGGCCGTGCGCATAATTCCCGCACCCGGAAAGGACGTCGGCGATTGCGTAAACTTCGGCGGCCTTCTGGGCAGGGCGCCCATAATGCCCGTACATAAGGAGTCGAGCAATAAATTCATCTCGAGGGGAGGGCTTATTCCAGCACCCATTCACTCCAACAAAAACTGAGTAAAATATTTAAGAGGATATATATTATGGAAAGAAACCAGGTTGAACAGCGCTACAAGTGGAAAATCGAGGATATCTTTGCCTCCGACGAGGAGTGGGAAAAGGCTTATGCCGATACCGAAAAGAGCATAAACTTTTCCTCCTATGCCGGCAAACTCGGCGAGAGGGACAAGCTTTTGCAGCTCCTCAAAGACAACGACGAATTTTCGAAGAAGCTTGAACGCGTATATGTTTATGCGTCGATGAAGCAGGACGAGGATACGCGCATATCCAGGTACAACGCATACAATGCCCGCTGCGCCGCGCTCATATCCAAATACAGTGCCGAAATGGCATTCTTTGAGCCCGAAATGGCGGCCCAGGACGAAAAATACCTCAATTCGCTCGTGACGGACAAGGACTTTTCCGACTACGACTATATGCTTAAACTGCTCATAAAGCGCAAGCCGCACGTAATTCCCGAGGCGGAAGAGAGGCTGGTCGCGCTTGCCGGCGAAACGCTTGGCTCATTCGACGACATCTTCTCCATGATTGACAATGCCGACCTTCCTTTCCCCGAGATTGAGCTCGACGGCGAAAAGACCAAGCTCACCCACGGCACATACGGCGTTGTTCTCCATTCTACCGACAGGGAAAAGAGAAGGGAGGCCTATGAAAAATACTACGGCGCATACGAAAGCCTGCTCAACACCATAACCGCGACCTATTACGGAAATGTAAAGAAGGACGTATTCCTCAGCAAGGCATACAGATACAATTCCTGCTTAGAGCGCGCTCTCTCGGGTGAGGACGTCGACGAGTCGGTTTACCGCAACCTGCTTGAAGCGGTAAACGGCAGTCTTCCTGCAATGCACCGCTACATCGCCGACAGGAAGAAGATTCTTGGCTACGACAAACTCTATTTCTACGACGTATATACTCCGCTCGTTTCCGACGTCGAAGTTAAGATGGACTACGACGACGCCTACGACTATGTCGTAAAGGGACTCGCTCCCCTCGGAAAGGAATATCAGGCGCTTTTGAAGCGCGGCCACGACGAGCGCTGGATTGACGTGGAGGAGACCGACGGCAAACGCAGCGGCGCATACAGCACGGGTTGCTACGGCGTTCATCCGTTCGTTCTTCTCAACTACAAGCCCACGATAAGCGAAATTTTTACCGTTGCGCACGAGATGGGACATTCGCTCCACACATATTTCTCCTCGCACAGCCAGCCTTATGCAAAGAGCGACTACAAAATTTTTGTGGCCGAGGTTGCCAGCACTGTCAACGAAGTTCTGCTTCTCAAATTCATGCTCGGCGACACAAACGACGTAAATCTCAAAAAGTACCTGCTCAATTACTATCTCGACACAATCCGCGGGACGCTCTTCCGCCAGACGATGTTTGCCGAGTTCGAGTATGAAGCTCACGACAGGGCGGAGAAGGGCGAACCCCTCACGAAGGAACTCCTCTGCGAAATTTACGGCAGAATCGGCAAAGCTTACTACGGCGACGCCGTTGAGCACGACTATCACATCTCCTGCGAGTGGGCGAGAATTCCCCATTTTTACAGGGCGTTCTACGTATATAAATATGCAACGGGCATAACCGCCGCAATGAATATCGCGCACAGGATTTTAACCGAAGGGGAACCTGCCGTAAAAGATTACTTCAAATTCCTTTCGGGCGGCTCCTCGACCGACCCCGTATCGCTTCTGCGCCTTGCGGGCGTTGATTTGGAGAGCAAAGCGCCCTTCGAATTTGCAATGAAAGAATTCGGCGACACGCTTGCTGAATTTGAGAAACTTATGAATATATAAAGTACTATGCCAGACAAAACTAATGTTTTACCTAACAATTTAGAGGCGGAGCAGTCGCTTATAGGCTGTATGCTGATAGATAACGACGTTTTATCGGAAGTCGCCGACAAGCTTACCGACAGGGATTTTTATCAGGAGTCACACCAGCTAATCGTTTCGGCGATATTAAAGGTTTTCTATCAGCGTAAGCCCGCCGACATAATAACCATCTCCGACTGCCTCGAAAAGGACGGGAATCTTTCAAAGGTCGGCGGCATCGACTACATTACCGAACTTATGCAGTCGGTACCCTCGGCGGCAAATTATAAGCACTACTTCGATATCGTCAAGCGCGACAGCACCAACCGCGAGCTCATACGCGCGTCGCGCAACATTATCGAAAATTCGATGAACAGCACCGACGGCACGCAGAGCGTTCAGTATGCCGAAAAACTCATATACGATATCGCAAAGAAGGGCGATACCTCGTCTATGGACGACATACGCGAAAGCTCTATGGTCGGCGACGTTATCGACAGGTTCCAGATGATAGCCGCCGACAAGGACGCGCTCCGCGGCATTCCCACGGGCTTTCCGTTCCTCAATAAGATTACCAACGGTTTTCAGCGTTCCGACCTCATAGTAATCGCCGCGCGCCCCGGCAGCGGTAAAACTTCGCTTGCGATGAACATAGTCGAAGCGGCGGCGTTCCAGGGCAACGTATGTGCCGTATTCTCGCTCGAAATGCCCAAAATTCAGATTGTGCAGAGGCTTCTTTGCGCAAGCGCGAAAGTGAGCATGTCGAACGCGCTCTCGGGCAAACTGACGCCCAACGACTGGAAGGCGCTCGTTAAAACGGGTGAGGATCTCAAAAAACTGAGCATTATAATCGACGATTCGTCGCGCGTTACGCCCGCCGAAATTCTTTCAAAGTGCAGGAGAATCAAGGCGAAAAACGGCGGCAGGCTCGACCTCGTAATGATAGACTACATACAGCTTATGTCGAGCGGATATAAGCAGGACGAAAACCGTACGCGCGAAATCGCGCACATAACGGGCGACCTCAAAATAATGGCGAAGGAACTCGACGTTCCCGTAATCGCGCTTTCGCAGCTTCGCCGTATGGTAGGCGAGCCTCAGCTCTCCGACCTGCGCGAATCGGGCGCGATAGAGCAGGATGCCGACATGGTTATCTTTATCAACCGTCCGGATATGACAGCTTCGCCCGAAGAGATTGAAAAGAATAAAATCGTGCGCGGAATGGCCGACCTTATAATCGCAAAACACCGAAACGGCGAAACGGGCAGAACGCAGCTGCGTTTCAAAGGCGAATATACAAAATTCGTCACGCCCGACCCGAGCGAACTGAGGGAACTCAACGCACAGGCGGGCAAAAAGTCCGACGACGGTCACGGCAAAAGCGAACGCCGCGACGATTCCGCCGACGAAGGCGAAGAGGGCGGCTCGTATTCTGACGAGGAATTTCCCGATTTGCCTTTCAGCGACGACAGTTTCGGCGGTGAAGAATAAGTTTTGCCGCGTTCACGCGGTAAATTTATAACTTAAATTTTTGAGCGTAATTTTCCGCATTCCGGCGGAATCTGTGATGATGGAAACTCTCATACTTAAAACGGACGAAAATTCTCTTTCCTCCGCAAAAAAAATTCTCGAAGAGGGCGGGCTCGTCGCCTTTCCCACCGAAACGGTATACGGGCTGGGCGCCAATGCTTTCGACGGCGAAGCCGTAAAAAAAATATACGAAGTTAAGGGTCGTCCGCAGGACAACCCGCTGATTGTCCACGTACATAAGGACTACGACATAGAGCGCATTGTCTGCGACATTCCGCAGTACGCGCGCAGCCTTGCGCAGAAATTTCTGCCCGGCCCGCTCACCATGGTGTTTAAAAGCCGCGGCGCCGTTTCGCCGATAGTTTCGTGCGGGCTGGATACGGTAGGCGTGCGCGTTCCGTCGCATCCCGACGCGCAGAAATTTTTAAAATACGTCGATTTGCCGATTGCGGCGCCTTCGGCAAATATTTCAAAGCACGTAAGTCCCGTCACCGCCGGACACGTCTATGCCGACTTTGCGGGCAGAATTCCGCTCATTCTCGACGGCGGTAAGTGCACCGGCGGCATAGAGAGCACCGTGCTCGACTGCACGGGGGAAATTCCGTGCATCTTGAGGAGCGGGCTCGTAACGCGCGAGATGATAGCCGAAGTTGCCGGCGACTGCAACGTATTCGTCCCCAAAGCGGGCGAAAAAGTTCGTTCACCCGGCATGAAATATAAGCATTATTCGCCAAACTGCCTCACAATGCTCTTTTCTTACGCCGAAAGGGGCAGGGCTGCCGAAGAATATGCAAGGCAGCGCATGGAGGGCGTTAAGGCCTACGTTATGTGCGACGAAAGCCTCGCCGCCGCGCTTGAAAAAGACGTTCCGTCCGAACACATTCTCAATCTCGGCGGGAGCGGGGAGGAGATTGCGGCCAACCTGTATTATAAACTCCGCGAAGGCGAGTCTGTCGCCGATTTGATAATAGCCGTTGCGCCCGAAAAGCAGGACGGCGTAATGGTAGGCGTGATGAACAGGCTTACCAAGGCCTGCGGCGGGGATAAGGCGTAAAAAAAAGTCGTGGCGCACCTTTTTAAAGGGGTAAAAGATGAAACGCAAAAAAATACTGTTCGTATGCTCGGGCAATACCTGCCGCAGTCCTATGGCGGAAGCCATACTGCGCAGCAAAATAAAGGGGCGTAAAATAAAATGGTGGGACGTAGCCTCGTGCGGGCTCTTCGCCGAAGTGGGCGGGAGTATTTCCGCCAACAGCAGGCGCGCGCTCGAAGAGATAGGCGTCCGCGTGGAAAAGTTTACGCCTCGCCAGCTTACGCAGGGCATCATCGATAAGTCCGTCGCCGTAATCTGCATGACAGAAAAACAGAAACAGATTCTCGAAGGCTGCGGAAAGGTGTATTGCATAAAGGAATTCTGCGGGAGCGACGTTCCCGACCCCTACGGATGCGATATAGAGGTGTACCGCGCCACGCGCGACTATTTGTTGCGCGCGTGCGACATAATAATTGAAAAGATTGTTCTCGCCGACGGCGAATGAATACGCGGAAATTCGGCGGAACCGATTATAATTACAATACAAAAGGAGAACATACAATGAAAATTGCGCTTGCCTGCGACCACGGCGGACTCAATTTAAAACGCGAAATTATAGGCTATCTCAAAGAACACGGCTACGAGTATGAAGATTTCGGAACGGATTCGTTCGACAGTTGCGACTATCCCGATTATGCGCTTCCCGCGGCGGAAGCCGTGGCGGCGGGAAAATGCGACAGGGGAATCGTGGTATGCTCGACGGGTATCGGCGTTTCAATCGTCGCAAACAAAGTTCCCGGCATTCGCTGCGCGCATTGCCACGACACTTACTGTGCCGAATTCACGAGGCTGCACAACGATTCAAATATGCTCGCCCTCGGCGAAAAGGTTGTCGGGGTGGGATATGCGCTCAAAATAGTCGAAAAATTCCTCACCACCGAATTTGAAGGCGGCAGACACCAGCGCAGGGTCGACAAGATTTCCGATATCGAAAAGAAATACTGCAAATAATTCTGCAATAATAAAAAAGGCGCACAGTGTGCGCCTTTTTCCGTGGCGGCAAATTAATTTGCCGCCACGGTTCTTCTTATATGTATTATTTTGCGTCGGGATTGAGCCAGCCGAGTTCAAGCCGGACTTCGTTCCGCTCCATGTCGGTGTTTGTATAGTCGTAGGCAAGCACTCCCGCGAGGGTAAAACCTTCGTGCAGATAAAAGCCTATGGCGTCAGTGTTGCACGACTGCGTTTCTAAAATCACCATTCTGCAGCCGCGCTCCGTCGCCTTGCGCTTTGCTATATTCATGAGATATTTGCCGAGACCGATTTTGCGGTAGTTTTCGTCTGTCCAGAGTTCGGTCACGCGCATGCGGTTTGTCCAGTTCTCGGGGCAATATTCTATCGCGCCGACGAGTTTTTCGCCGTCAAACGCGCCGTAGGCACACGCCCCGACCCAGTGGGGTGCGTACAGCCTGTCGGGAAAGTCATTTTCGTCTGGGGTGTGAGTGACGGGAGAGGGAAAGCGCTCCATTTTCAGGCTGACGGTAAAATTTCCGCCAACGTTTTTAATTTCGGTCTTGTAATGGCAGTCGGTTGTGTATCCTATGGGGAGTATAAATCCCTGCCATTGCTTTTTAGTAAGCCGTTTTATGTGTAAGTTTTTATATTGCATAGTTATTTACCTTTGTTTCTGTTTTAATGTCTCTTGCATATCGCTGTATTGCTGAATGTCGGCGAAATTAATGCGGATAACAGGAGTTGCGCCTTTAGCGCGGCGGTTGGAAGGTTCTTGTTCGCTTGCTTCTCGTGTGTTACTATGTCTGCGGCGCAAAGTTATGCGGATAACAGGAGTTGCGCCTTTAGCGCGGCGGTTGGAAGGTTCTTGTTCGC
>ERZ1090880.1712-NODE-1714-length-10436-cov-10.484057_pt1 | contig 10436 bp, 9 predicted proteins | sample MGYA00478471_ERZ1090880 | MGnify/ENA primary metagenome ERZ1090880 (study PRJEB33644, sample SAMEA5815734) | chicken gut metagenome | biome: Chicken; feature: Gastrointestinal Tract; material: Caecum | place: Ireland | collected 2019-01-01 | study: A study of... | reverse complement strand
CATGTGAAGGAGATGGCGTGATGGCAGTCCAGATACAGTCGTTCAAACGGGTCGTGCCCATGATCTACGCCTATAACACACCGGGCGTTGTCTACCACGACGGCTGGACAAAGATCGGCTACACAGAGAAGCAGACGCCGGCCCAGCGGGTGAAGCAGCAGACCCACACGGCGGACATCCGCCATGTCCTGGCTTGGCAGGACAACGCCATGTATAAGGACGGCTCCGGGGAGTATTTTACCGACCGGGAATTTCACTCCTTTTTGGAATCGACTCTGGGGGTCGAGCGCACACCGGGGACAGAGTGGTTCCATGTGGACGGTCCCACCTCCCACAATTATTTTGACCGGTTTGCCCGGCGGGAGCTGATCCCGGCGGACGGTGAGAAGCTGACCTATGCGCTGCGGAAGGAGCAGCAGGAGGCCGTGGCTATGACCAGGGCCTATTTTGAAAAGGGCGGAGAGGAATTTTTGTGGAATGCCAAGCCGCGGTTTGGAAAGACGCTGACCTCCTACGACCTGATCCGTCAGATGGGGTTTACTAAGGTGCTGATCGTCACAAACCGCCCCAGCATTGCCAACTCCTGGGCGGACGATTTCTTCAAATTCATCGGCTGGCGGGGCGAATTTGCCTTTGTGTCCGATACGGACGCGCTCAGGGGCCGCCCTGGGGTCTTGTCCAGGGACGACTATGTGGCCATGGTGCGGCGTCAGGGAGATGACGCGCCCCAGGGCATGGTCGCCTTTGAATCCCTGCAGGGGCTGAAAGGCTCTGTCTATTTTTACGGAGAGTACGACAAGCTGCGGTGGATGAGCGAGCTGGAGTTCGATCTGCTCATTGTGGACGAGGCCCAGGAGGGCGTGGACACCATGCGGACCGAGCGGGCCTTCCGCAAGATCCAGCGAAGGCACACGCTGTACTTATCCGGTACGCCGTTCAAGGCCCTGGCCAGCGAACAGTTCTCCAAAGAGCAGATCTTCAACTGGTCCTATGCGGACGAGCAGGAGGCCAAAGAAAGCTGGGACGGGGAAGACGAAAATCCCTATGAGCCCCTGCCCAAGCTGTCCATGTTCACCTATCAGCTCTCCGGCATGATCCGGGAGCGCATTGAAAAAGGTTTGGATCTCTCCGAGGAGGAGGGGACGGTGGACTACGCCTTTGACCTGAACGAATTTTTCGCCACCGATGAGAAAGGTGATCTCATCCATGAGGAGGAGATCAAAAAATTCCTCCACGCCCTGACCACACAGGAGAAGTATCCCTTTTCCACGCTGGAACTGCGGCAGGAGTTGTCTCACACCATGTGGTATCTGAACCGCGTGGCAAGCGTCCGTGCTCTGAAAAAGCTGCTGGAAGCGGATGAGGTGTTTGGCGAGTATGAGATCGTGGCCGCCGTGGGCGACGGCCGGGGAAGCGATGACGAGCAGGCGGAGAAAGCCATCGACAAGGTGAAGTCTGCCATTGCGGAGCACGAGAAGACGATCACTCTCACGGTCGGACAACTCACGGTAGGCGTCACGATCCCAGAGTGGAGCGGCGTCCTGATGCTGTGCAATATGAAGAGTCCGTCTGCCTATATGCAGGCGGCGTTCCGCGCTCAAAATCCCTGCATCTTGACCAGGGATGGGCAGAGATTCCGCAAAGAAACCGCCTATGTATTTGACTTTGATCCGGCCAGAACGCTGATTATTTTTGATGAATTTGCCAACAATCTGTCTGCGGATACTGTGGGCGGCCGGGGTACGGCGGATGATCGGAAAGAGAACATCAAGAGACTGCTGAATTTCTTCCCTGTCTTGGGCGAGGACGACGAGGGGAAGATGGTGGAACTGGATGCGGCCTCAGTGCTGTCCATTCCAAGAAAATTAAAGAGCCAGGAAGTAGTCCGCCGCGGTTTTATGTCCAACTTCCTGTTCCGCAACATCAGCAACGTATTTGGAGCTCCCGCAATTGTCCGGGAAATTGTGGAGAAGCTGACCCCCGCCCACGAGGAGGGGAAAAAAGCGGATACACAGAGACTGGATGGTATGGATACCGTCCATGTGGACAAGAATGGGGAAGTGGATCTGCCACAGGAGATCGTGATTGGAAGAACGCAGGATCTGTTTGGCCCAAAGATCTATGAGGAGATTAAAGAGGATGTGACGGCGCAAATTGCCGCGATTTCGGCTGCTGAGAAAACAGAAGTTCATGAGCAGCTGAAAAATATTGCGGGGACGATAAAAAGCAACATCAAGGAGAAGATCCTGCCCCCAGCGATGGAAGAATACGGCGTCAAAAAAGGCGCTCAGGGCAGATTGGAGCGCCAGATAGAAAAAGAGATCGACCGGACTTTTGACGAGATCCACGACGACTATGCCCAGCAGGAGAAGCTGGCCCGAACGCGCATGGAAAATAAGCGCCAGGAGGCCGAGACAGAGGAAGAGGTTCAGCAGGCAGAGACGGAGTATCAAGCGGATATGAGTGCCGCCATGCAGACACTCTTGGCAACTGTGCAAAAGGCCGCAGATAAAGCAATTGTGGAGAAGCCGCAGGAAGTTGTTGAGCGGCTGGAGCGGCATAAGGAAGAACAAGAGAAACGCTCCGTCGAGGAAGAAGTGCGGGCGCATCTGCGGGGATTCTCCCGCACGATCCCAAGTTTCATCATGGCTTATGGCAATGAATCTCTTACCTTGGCGAACTTTGATGAATACACAGAAAGCGATGTATTCCTTGAGGTGACTGGAATCACAGAGGACGACTTCAGATTTCTGCGGGATGGCGGCGATTATGTTGATCCCGAAACGGGTGAGACACAGCACTTTGAGGGTCATCTGTTTGACGAAGTGGTGTTTAACGACTCCATCGAGGAATTTTGGAAAAAGAAGCAGCAGCTTGCGAATTATTTTGATGAATCCCAGGATGAGGATATTTTTGACTATATCCCGCCGCAGAAGACTAATCAGATTTTCACCCCCAAATGGGTGGTGTCAATGATGGTGGATCAGCTGGAGGAAAATAATCCTGGGTGTTTTGATGATCCCGATAAGACCTTTGCGGATTTGTACATGAAGTCAGGACTCTATATCACGGAGATCGTCAAGCGCATCTATCGGAGTGAGGGCTTGAAGACAGCATTCCCCGACGGGAAAGAGCGCATCCGCCATATTTTGCAGAAACAGGTCTACGGTATGGCCCCGACACGGATTATCTATTTGATCGCCACAAATTATATCCTCGGATTTGACGATGAACTGCAAAAGAGCGACCACAATTTTGTCCAGGCGGATGCTGCGGAGGCGGCCAAGCAGGGGACACTCGTTGAGTTGGTGGATGCTTACTTCGGAGAGTGAGAAAGAAAATGTAAATTATTATCAATGTTTAAGATGCGAGGGATAAGAGTCCAGGCAATGAGAATTGGAGAAAAAGTGACTCTTGTTAGGTAAGCGTGGGAATGCCAGTGAAGTAGTTTGTAAATGTTTAATTGGTATAATCTGTATGCCGGATACATATGCTAATGAAAAATATAAGGGGCATACAGATTATGAACGTATATGTATACGGATTAAAGCCTATACCACTAAATAGGAAAAATACGATTTGTGAAATAATCTTTGCACAAGATAATGCGATGATTCAAAGTGTAGTTCCGTCATACTTGAAACTAAAAGAAACACGAATGATTGTAATTGAAGATGCCTCACATTCAATATATGAGATAGAAAGGAGATACAAAAGAATGCGGCAAAAAGAGGAAGATAATATTGAATTTATTAAAGCAGAAGTTGAAGATGATTACTCCGACGATTCACTTTTCAATATTTCATCATGGGGGGCAGATTTATCCTTTCGAGAGCTGGTCAACATGTATGAAGATGATGAGTTGATTAAACCTGAGTTACAGCGCAAATATGTCTGGGACAAAGTAGAGGCAAGCAGATTTATAGAATCCATCTTATTAGGACTGCCTGTCCCCAGCATTTTTTTGGCACAGGCTGGAAGCCAAAAGTTAATCGTAGATGGATATCAGAGAATAATGACCGTCTATGACTATATGCGGGGAATTTTTTCTGCAGATAAAAAGGTATTTAAACTGTCTAATTCTGAAAAAATTAATGCTCGGTGGAGGAATAAAGCATTTTCTGAACTCTCCACAGATGACCAACGAAAACTCCGAAGTACAACCATTCACGCTATCATATTTGAGCAAAAGAAACCAGAAAATGATGATACAAGCCTATATCAGGTGTTTGAACGTATTAATACCAGCGGCCGGACACTTACTGCGCAAGAAATACGAAATTGTATTTATCAAGGTTCTTTTAATAGTATGCTGTTTGAACTCAACGAAAATGAACAATGGAGAAAACTTTTTGGAACCCAAGAACCAGACAATCGGATGCGTGATATTGAATATATTCTTCGCTTTTTTGTAATGAAGACAGACGATGTCTTGATGAGCGAGAGCAAACAAATTTCTTTGAAAAAAGCATTAAATGATTTTATGAACTCATATAAGAACGCAAATGCTGAAACCATCCAGACTTTCAAGGATCAGTTTAATAGGACAATTCAGCTTGTAAGCGATCGGTTGGGTGTTAATGCCTTTAGAAATTATACGAAAAATAAGTTTTCGCTGAAATTTCATCCGGCCATTTTTGATGCCATTATGGTCTCTGTATTTTTAATTAGTCAGCAAGGCGCTATACTTCCCGGTGTTTCGCCGGAGAAACATAAAGAACTATTAGCAAATGAGGAATTCAAAAATGCCATAAGTAAACGAACGACTGATATTGATAATATCAAACAACGAATTCGTCTTGCAGGAGAGATTCTTTTTGGAGTGAGTCTCAAATGAAGCAAGAGTTACAAGAAATGTTAGCAGACTGTACGAAGGAATTAGATGACATCGAAAAACGTATTAATGCATTACCTTCTTTTGATAAAGGACGTCAATATTTTACTAACTATGCACTCATGAAGGCCTGTGGTACAGTTGAATTTGTGTATCGATCTATTGTTGCAGATCATTTTTCACAATTGTCAAATAGTAGAATTGATACATATCTCGATTCTACTATTCGACAAGGGTCGAATAGTGCTAAATATGAAAACATGAAAAAACTCCTCAATAAATTTGACCATCAATGGAGTGTCAATTTTCAAACAGCAGTCCAGACACTGCCTGAAGGAAAACGCCTTATCGATGCCTCTAATTCGTTAGTTGCAAATAGACATAATTTTGCACATGGAAAAGCACCAACAGCAACTTTTTTGGAAATTAAGCAGTATTATCTTGATGTAGTGCAGCTAATAGGCATTTTTGATTTGATAGTTTGTTAAAGCAAACATTTATTTTTAGCTTAGTTGCTTGTTTCTGAATCTGAAGAAGATGTGCCTTGCCATAAAAATAAGATAGCTGAAGTATTCAATAGGGCCGATGAATACTACTTCCAGGGATGGATTAAATGACTGGATATGCCAAAATCATTGGCATTTGTGAACTATATTGGATAGAGATAGGGAGATTTTTCTTTGTCAACACCATCGCAAAAGTGTTTTCTTTGTAACTCGCCAAAAGCAGGCTGGCTCATTACTGCGGCGGCGCAGAAAACTGCACTCTGACCACATTTGTGCAAACCGTCAAATCGCGGGAACCTACTGCCCCAACGCTTTGACCACACAACCAGCCACAGACAGCGGTGAAGCATACGGAAACCTTGTGGTCAAAGAGTGGCGGAAAGCAAGCGGATTGGAGCGGATATGGCCATAAAGCACGAAAAATAGTTAGAAAAAAGTTCCAGGGTCGCTTGGTAAGGATGAGGTCGGCGGTTCAAATCCGCCCAGCAGCTCCAGAAAACACCTGAAATCTTCGGATTTCGGGTGTTTTTTTGTTGCAATTCCGTATTATTTTGTGTGGGTCACGGCGTGGGTCAGATCGTTGACCCACACCGTGACCCACACGCCGAAAGGGCCGGAAAGGATTCAAGCGCACCGGATGGAATATTCCGCCCGGTGCGCCTGTTTTTTCTCTGCCTTACATGATCTGTTCCATGATATTTCCCATGGTTTGGGCGGCTTCGTCCTGCTTTTGCCTCGTAGCGTGGGTGTAGGTGCGCAGGGTGAATCCAGCATCATAATGCCCCAGCATAGAGGACACGGTTTTGACATCGACACCGTTTTGCAGGGCCGTGGTGGCGAAGGTGTGCCGGAGATCGTGGAATCGGGTGTGAGGGAGGCCGGCGTCCTTCAGGATCTTCTTGTGGAGGTTCACCACGGAGTCTGGGTGGTACATCTCTCCGGTGAGAGGTGAGGGGAACAGGTAGGGGCTGTCCGGGTGTTTGTCGTGTTCCTGAATCAGCAGTTCCACTGCGGTCTGCGGGATAGATACTAGCCGCACGGAGTTTTCCGTCTTGGGGCGGGTCAGCTCCAGGGTGCCGTCTGGGTTTCGAACATACTGCCGACTGACAGAGATGGTTCTGCACTGAATGTCCAGATCGTCCCACCGCAGGGCCACCAGCTCTCCCTTCCGCAGACCGCTGACCAGTTCCAGATAAAACATGGGGAGTAGACCGCGCCGCTGGGCGGCCTCCAGATAGGCGCCCATTTGCTCCGGGGTCAGGACCTTCATGTCCAGCTTCCGGGGTTTGGGGACGATGCAGTCCTGGCAGGGATTGCGGGGGATGAGCCGCTCCTTTACCGCCCGGTCCAGTGCGGCGTGGAGCATGAGGTGGGTGCTGTGGACGGTGGTGGTGCTCAGGCCCTTCTCCTGACCCTTTCCCATGTGTATTCTGCCGCCCTCCAGCAAGTCCTTGTAGAGCTTTTGCAGGTGCCGGGTGGTCAGCTTTTTCAGCTTGACGCTCCCAATACGGGGAATGGTGTACTTCTCAATGATCAGTTCGTAACGGTTGGCTGTTGCGGTGCGGACATTAGGCTTGGCATAGAGTTCGTACCACATCCGCAGCCAGGTGGCCACGGTGTACTCGTCGGCTACCTTGCTGACGTCCAGTCCCTGACACTCTGTCATGGCTGCTTTCAGCTTTTCTTTGACCTCCGCCTGTGTTCTGCCCAGTACGTTTTTGTTGATGCGTTTGCCGGTCTTGGGGTCGTATCCGGCGGTGTAGCGTCCCTCCCAACGACCATCCTTTCTCTTTCTGATATTGCCTTCACCGTTGGCGCGTTTCTTCGCCATGCTGTTCGCCTCCTATTCAGCAACACAACATACCGCAGAAGGGGAAATATATCCAGAGGCATGGAGCAGAGTTATCAGAACATTCATATTTGGTAGTGGTCCGGCAAATCTGGTCGGGCCTATCTTTGTTTAGGCGACGAAATTCCTGAGAGGCCGAATTCTTGCCGACGGATTCCCTTCCTGAAAATTCGTCGATGGTAATAACGGCAATTTCCTCGTGGTTAGAAAACATCCTTATTGTTTACAGCAGCCCAGAATATAACCATGCGGTCAAAGAAGTTTACATACTCATGCCGCCAAATCCAAACCCGTGATACTGCTGATATTCCATCTCCTGTTCATCGTCCAACTCCTCTTCAGGTTCCTCGCTGTAGGCAGTATTATAATCATCCGTGTTCTCCTGCTGAATATTGTATTCGAAGTTATCCTCCGACTGCTGTTGCTGCTTTCGCTCCGCGCGAAGCAGGTCCCCCAACAGCAGGCTGGCGTAGTAGAGTTCTTGGGTGGGACCGCGTTTTTGCTGTTGTTCCTCATTGTCATCCACCATTTGCACGACTTGCTCCAGCTTTTTGCCCATCCGCAGCATTATTTCAATCTCTCGATCGCTGTGGTGAATGGTTTCCAGATGGAACCGGTCGTTGTCGCCTGTGAGCATGGCGTCGAAGATGGAGGCCAGACCATACATCGCGTCATCCACTGCGGGAAGTGGTTCACCGTATTCAGCGGCATCCCTACGCTGCTCCAGATACGCCGCGCCGCCCATGGCGAGGTACAGTTCCATATTCCCTCGGAGCAGCCCCTGGTCGAACAGCTTGCTGTCCCGGCACCGGATGTTGTCCGGTGTGGTGTAGGTGATGTACTTCTGTCCCGGTTCCCACTTCACACCGTAGCCCATGCTTTCCATCTCTGCAATGAATTCCTCTCGGGTGCTGCTGTGCTCCATGGCCTGACGAATGGCTGCTTTCAGTGCATCTTTCCATTTTGGAATTTTGAACGGGTCTGCTTTTGTCTCCGTGATGGACAGGCCATATTTGCGGCAGAGCTCATTGCTGAACTCTTTGATCAACCGCATCTCTCTTGCCGATTGGTGGAACTTCACGCCGGTTTCGAAGTTCACGGAATTCATGATGATGTGGTTGTGCTTATGCGCTGTGTTCATATGTGTTGCCACCAGACATTGGTAGCCCTTGAAGTGCGCGGCGAACTCCAGCCCGATCTGGTGCGCCGTTTCGAAGTCCACCGGATCGTCGGGGGCGAACGCCTGGACGATGTGGTAGTAGGCGCGGCCATCGGTTTTATGAAACTGTTTTTTCACCGCTTCAAATTCGTGCACCGCCGTCCGGGCCATGCAGTTGACGCCGGAGATCAGCTTATCTGTGGTTTTCTCCCTGTCGGTGACATAGTCGATGATGCCGCTCAGACCACGCGAGACAGCAACGAATTTAACGTTTGCCATGTTCGTTCGTACACCTCCATGAACGGCTCCATGTCGACCAGCTCGATCCGCCCCTGCCGCGCCATGACTGTCAACTGATTCAGGTTGTTTCCCTGTCGGCGCAGTTCTGTCAGCAGCTCATCCACACCTTCGATGACTGTGACCTGCTTATCCATGGCGGCGAAGCGCAGGAACTCGCTTTCGCTCATGTGCGCCTTTGCTGCCTTGTCCCGTACATATCGTTTCTCCCACTCCGGGACTCTTGCCCGGAGGAAGTGATCCATTGGCATCTTTCATACCCATCCTTTCCTGAATTTCAAAGGGGTGCGGGCTTGCCCGCTCTGCCGAAGTGGGCGGGCGGGGCAAGGCCCCAGCCCGTACCACGAAGGCGAAACTTGTCATAGCCGAAAGGCTATTTCTCTCTGTGGGGAAATCTCAGTATCTACGCGGTCATGCATTTGAGGAAAAGAACTCCACACCCAGTCGTTCAGCCTGCCGCTGTGCTTGCCGCTGAGCGGCGGCGAGGTCTGCTTTTGCTAACTGCCGTTCGTAGTACGTTTGCATGACCTCATGCATCGGCACGATGGTGTAGAGCAGATTGCCGTTTTTCTTGATGCCGGTCTTGGTGATGATTTCCGTGTTCTCCGTGACGATGAGACCGCGTTCCTCCAACAGTCGGACGTGTTTGGCAACGGTGTTCCGGCTAAGGTGCAGCTTCTTGGCGATGGTCGCCGTGCTGGGATGGCACTGGTTAGTCCTGCGGTCGGCGTGGCGCAGCAGGTAGATGTAGACCGCGATGGCCCCGGCGGGCAGATCGAATTCCAGCAGTTCATTTGGAACGGGGAAGCAGTTTTTCACGTGTTCCCAGCCGACGGGCGGTCTTGTTCTTCTCATGAGTTGTCACTACCCTTTGTGTGTTCCTCCACCCACTGGATAAACTTTTCCTTCGGTACCACCATCCTGCTGCCGATATGCAGAGTAGGAAAATCTTTTTCGTGCATCAGTTCGTATGCGCTGGACGGTGCGACGCCCAGCACTTTTGCTACCGTTGCTGAATTCAGGAACAGCGGAAGTTCATCATAACTTTTGTACAGAGATTCCTTCATTTTTGATCCTCCTTTTCATCAGGGCGGAACAGCTCCATGAATTCGTCAACTGAATGGACGATGCCGAACCGCTTCAACTGCTGATAGCGAATGAGGTCGCAGAGCGTGCACAGGCTGACCTCCGCGTACTCCAGCAGCTTGTCCATGGCGAGGATCTGCTGGCAGACACTCAGCTCGGTCGGCCTATCCGGCGACCGGAAAAATGCGCGAAGTTCTTTCACCGTTGGCACACTCTCCGGCGCGGCCTGCCGCATCTCCCAGCGGACATAGTCGAGTGTTTCCTGCTCTATGCTTGCCGTCAGGAAATCCAGCAACCGCTGTTTGCTTTCTTCAAATTCGTCCATAGTTACACACTCCTTTGTGCCGCAGATAGGGTGTTCATAAAAATCCCCTCACTTATAAGGACACTCAGAGGCGGTTTGTAAACCAGAAAAACAAAAAAAGTTGAGGCGCCCTGTCAAAAGACAGAGCGCCCCAGCTTTTCGTGGAGCTTTTTCAGCCGCTTTGATACCGCCGCCTTGGACACGCCGTAGAGTTTGCTGATCTCCTCCATGGTCAGTTCTCTGCCATATCGGAATTCGATCAGGTCCTGGCCCTGGTCATCCAGGCCGTCCATGGCTTTTCGCAGATTTTCAAGCTGGAGGTTCCGGAGTACTTCATCCTCCACAGGACGCCTGACGCAGTCCAAACCAGACAGCACCGTTTCAAACTCACTTTTACTCAG
>ERZ1090880.1711-NODE-1713-length-10447-cov-6.552829_pt1 | contig 10447 bp, 9 predicted proteins | sample MGYA00478471_ERZ1090880 | MGnify/ENA primary metagenome ERZ1090880 (study PRJEB33644, sample SAMEA5815734) | chicken gut metagenome | biome: Chicken; feature: Gastrointestinal Tract; material: Caecum | place: Ireland | collected 2019-01-01 | study: A study of the... | reverse complement strand
CCCGGAGATTCCGGTTTCTGAAACCTACGGTAAAAATCGAGACAGCAGATAGATAAGCAGATGACACATGAACTGCCTGCTTTCTGTTAGCTTACTCCTGTTTTACAAAACGATGATAAATATACTGATTGGCTTCTTTCTCCTGGGTATCGTCCAGAGGAGCAAGATCCGCGCTGCCATATTTCCGCTTCAGAGCATTGGACAGAAGATAATCGCAGATATGGGGATTTTTCGGAAGAAGAGGGCCGTGAAGATACGTACCTACTACATTTTTATACAGGACTCCTTCCGTTTTGTCTTCTCCGTTGTTTCCGTGACCGTACAGTACCCTGCCGAAAGGCCGGTTGTCTCCGATATAGGTCCTGCCGCCGTGATTTTCAAAGCCTACGATAGGCAGGGAGAAGTCTTTGTTTTCCAGGACAATGTTGTCAATAAGTCTGGGGCTGCCCTGTTCCGTATATAGATCCACCAGAGAAAGGCCTTCGATAGTGCCCTCGTCGGTTTTGTAATAATGACCCAGAAGCTGATAGCCTCCGCAGACAGCCAGGACTGTGCCTCCGTCTTCTACGTAAGCTTTGAAATCTTTCTGGATGTCCCGGAGCCGGGAGCAGACGATCATCTGCTCTCTGTCTGAACCGCCGCCCAGGAGAACAATGTCTAGCTTAGAGAAATCAATGGTGTCTTCCAGGGTAAATTCAATAGTTTCCGCCTCGATCCCTCTCCACTGGCTCCGCTTCATCATACACTGGATATTTCCACGGTCTCCGTAGAGGTTTAAAAGATCCGGATATAAATGCCCGATAGTCAGTTTCATGATTTCCTGCCCTCCATTCTTTTGAGAATATTGTGGGTGGTATACAGACCGGTATAATTTACCAGCACATAGAGATTTTTAACCCCATTGTGGATCTTTTCCGTAATGGCTTTTTCAATGTCCGGTTCCAGATCACAGGGGATGTCCACATATTTCAGCCGCAGCCGCATATCCTGACAGCGGATGCCGCATACCGTAATGGAGGCGGCGTTTGCATCGGCCAGACGGTCAAAATCTACGTCCCAGAGCCAGGAAACGTCGGTGCCGTCCTGGCTGTTGTCATTGATCAGGATAATAATATCCTTGGGCGCCGTGTCTGTCATTACCGCAGAAATATTCTGGTTAAAACCAGCCGGGTTCTTTGCCAGATTCAGCATAACTTTGGTGTCAGAGATCTGAAACAGCTCGTTTCTGCCGAACTGGGGAGTATAATCCCCAAGGATCTTATTAAAGTTTTCCAGAGAGACCCCTGCCAGGGAGGCGGCCCCAAAGACGGCCAGGATATTGTAAACATTATAAAATCCCCGGTAATTGGCTTTCACATGGAAATCTCCTACATCAAAGGCAATGCCGTCGGCAAGAGATACGTTGGTACCGTCAAAGTCCAGCTTCGGACGCTTAAAGCCGCACCGGGGGCAGTAATAATCTCCCAGCTGGCTGTAGTGGTAAAAGTTATATTCCATTTTTTCACCGCAGCGCTTGCAGAACCGGCCTTCCCGGATTTCCCTGGTATCTTCATCCTGGAATACCTGTTGCCCGATGCCGAAAGTGAAATGAGGATTTTCATTTTCCAGAGCCAGGTAGGTGGACAGGGAGTCGTCCCCATTGACCAGTACTTTCATTTCAGGTGCCATCTTCATGGCGCGGGAGAGCAGATCCATGGTAATATCGATCTCTCCGTAACGGTCCAGCTGGTCCCGGAAAAGGTTGGTCAGTACCATGTAATCCGGACGAAAATGGGGAAATACCCGGACAGTAGAAGCCTCGTCGATCTCAATGCAGGCATAATCTGCCTTCAGGTGCCCGGAAAGGCCGGCGGCAAGGACAAAAGCGGAGGCCACGCCATTGAGCATATTGGAACCGGTGCGGTTACAGACTACCTTGTATCCGTCTCCTTCCAGCACGGAGGCCAGAAGGTTATTAGTAGTAGTCTTGCCGTTTGTACCACAGACTACAAAGATATCTTTTTTTACTTCGCCGGCCAGTTCTTTCAGAATGGGAGGATAGATGGACAAAGCGATCTTTCCCGCCAGGGTCACGCCCTGTTTCCCTGTAAGCTGACAGGCTGTTTTGATCAGCCGCGCGCTCCACACGGCCAAAAGTCTTCTGATATTCATGATTTTTCATTCCTTTATCTATGTTGCATCCTGTATTGTAGTATCCGCAGGGATCGGCGGAATTAACAGGAAGTTTTTCAATTTATTATTATACATAAATAAAAGAAAGAGTACAACCAAAAGAAATAATCGGAAATCATAGAAATTCAGGAAAATTATATGGAAAACTTATGTGCAGTATGCTACTATTAAATTAAAGCATTAAAGAAATGCTTACGGGAAATTATATAGCTGTCAGAGCAGCTAAGAGGAGGGTGGAACATGAAATTACTCACTTACAAACTTCAGGGGGATGAGAAAGAACGTCTGGGCGTTATGTGTGCCAACGCCTTTCAGAGATTTTATCCATTAGAGACTTTCGGCCTTCATTTTCAGGATATGAATGATCTGATAGAACATATCAAACCGGAGGAGATGGATATGCTGCGGCGTTCTTTAGCTTCTGTGGAAGGGGAAACTCTGAATTATGATGAGGTGATCCACTGCGCCCCGATTCCTCATCCGCGGCAGGATATTATCTGTCTGGGAATGAATTTCAAGGATCATGGTGAAGAATCTGCCCGGTATAAAAAAGAGGCTTTTGAAAGAGACCGGGCCTATCCGGTATATTTTTCAAAAAGGGTAAATGAGGCCACTCCTGACGGGGGGACGATTCCTTCCTATCCCGGACTGGTAGACAGCCTGGACTATGAAGCAGAGCTGGGAGTCATCATTGGAAAAGACGCTTCTCATGTAAGCAGGGAAGATGCTTTCGATTATGTTTTCGGCTATACGGTGATCAATGATGTCAGCGCAAGGAATATACAGACCAGACATAAACAGTGGTATTTCGGAAAAAGTATGGATGGATTTACTCCTATGGGGCCTTTTATCGTTACAGAAGATGTGGTAAAAAGGCCGCCGGTGCTTTCTATCAAGAGTCAGGTCAACGGTGTGTTAAGGCAGCATAGCAGCACGGATCGGTTCATCTTTGACATTCCTCATGTGATCAGTGAACTTTCCAGCGGTATGGTACTGAAAGCAGGAACCATTATTTCCATGGGAACTCCGGCAGGAGTAGGTATGGGAATGATACCGCCCAGATTTCTCATGCCGGGAGATGTGGTAAAATGCGATGTGGAAGGGATCGGCATGATCACCAATGTTGTGGTCTGAGAGAAAAATAAAAAAACTGTTGAAAAACAGGAATAGATATGGTAAGATTGCTTTGTTGTGTAGGACAGCGGTCTTACCATATTTTTGAAAAGCCCAGATAGCTCAGTTGGTAGAGCAGAGGACTGAAAATCCTCGTGTCGCTGGTTCGATTCCGGCTCTGGGCACTTTTTTATCCCTTAAATGTCTTTGGGAGAAAAACAAATATCTTTATCAGAAAGAAAGGCGGTATAAGGAAAATGTATTCTTGGGAAGAAATCAATCAGGTAGACCCGGAGATCGCTCAGTGTATTAAAGATGAAGTAGATCGTCAGAACTCACATATTGAACTGATCGCTTCAGAAAACTGGGTAAGCAAGGCAGTCATGGCTGCTATGGGAAGCCCCCTTACCAATAAATATGCGGAAGGCTATCCGGGAAAGAGATACTATGGGGGCTGTGAATGCGTAGATGAAGTAGAACGTCTCGCTATTGAAAGAGCCAAAGAACTGTTTCAGTGTGAATATGTAAATGTCCAGCCTCATTCAGGGGCACAGGCCAATATGGCAGTATTTTTCGCCATGCTGAAACCGGGAGATACCGTTATGGGCATGAATCTGGCTCACGGCGGCCATCTTTCCCACGGAAGTCCGGCCAACTTCTCAGGAGCATATTTTAATATCGTGCCCTATGGTGTAAATGATCAGGGGGTGATTGACTATGAGGAAGTCAGAAGGATCGCTCTGGAGGCAAAGCCGAAACTGATCGTTGCAGGCGCCAGCGCTTACTGCCGGATCATTGACTTTAAGAAATTCCGGGAGATCGCAGATGAAGCAGGCGCTTATCTTATGGTGGATATTGCCCATATCGCCGGTTTGGTGGCGGCAGGGGTACATCCCAGCCCTATCCCCTATGCCCATGTGACAACTACTACCACTCATAAGACTTTAAGGGGCCCCAGAGGCGGTATGATCATGAGCAGCGCAGAGATCGCCAAAAAGTTTAATTTTAATAAAGCTGTATTCCCGGGGATCCAGGGAGGCCCCCTTATGCATGTGATCGCTGCAAAGGCGGTATGCTTTAAAGAAGCCCTTACTCCGGAATACAAAGTATATCAGGAAAATATTGTAAAAAATGCAAAGGCCCTTTGCGACGGCCTGTTGAAGAGAGGGATCAGCATTGTGTCCGGGACCACAGAGAATCATCTTATGCTGGTAGATCTCAGGGGAACGGGGATTACCGGGAAGGAAATGGAAAATCTTCTTGACGAGGCCAACATTACCTGTAATAAAAATGCGATTCCAAATGATCCGGAATCTCCATTTATCACCAGCGGCGTTCGTCTGGGAACGGCGGCAGTAACATCAAGAGGTATGGACCAGGCAGACATGGATCTGATCGCGGAGGCCATAGCCTTGATGGTGAAAGACAGAAATAACAAAGAAAAAGCGAAGGCTATTGTAAAATCCCTCACAGATAAATATCCTTTAAACGCATAAAATACAGTTTTTAACAGACCCGGTGCCGGACATTTTCGTGAAAATTTTCCTTTGAAATTTATGCATTTTTTTTGATACAATATAGGTGTGAAGAAAAAAGAAGTGTATGGATTTTAGAGAAAAGAGGGAAAAAATGTTCAGGATCGGGTCTTATGTTATGTATGGCAAACGTGGTGTGTGCAAAGTCGAGGATATTGGAGAATTTTTTAAAGAGTCTATGGGAGACTGCAGAGAATATTATAAGCTGCTGCCGATTTTTGTAAAAGGGGATCAAGTTTACATCCCTGTAGAAAACCATGTATTTATGCGGGAAGTCATTAATTCCGAGACTGCCAGGAAATATCTGGAAGAAGTGCCGGAGATCCAGCCGGATACTTTCAACTGCAGACAACAGACCCGGTTGGCGGATCATTATAAGGAAATGATGGATACTTATGATATCCATGTGCTTCTCTCCCTGATCAAGGGAATTTATGTGAAACAGTATCAGGCCGGACAGAGGAACAAGAAGCTGTGCCAGATCGACCAGAGATATCTGAAGTCTGCGGAAGATATTGCATATGGAGAGTTTGCCATAGCTCTGGAATCGACCCCGGAAAAGATCAGGGCTTTTGTGAAAGATCAGGTTATCTGTCAAATACAGGGATGACCTGCGAAAAGCCTTGAATAAATACAGGCCAGCTGATACAATGAAACAGTATTCTTCTCGGACAGAATATAATGGAATAAATCAGATAATAGGACCATAAAGCTGAAAGGGGAATGTGAAGGACCGATAGAAAGGAGACTACATGCAGTTAAAATTAACCACAGATTATGCGATCCGTACGATCGTATATCTGGCTACACAAAGCGGAATTACCTCTGTGGCTGAGATCGGAAATAAAATGGGAATATCTGAAAATTATCTTATGAAGGTATTAAAGGCACTGAAGGATGCGGGACTGGTAGCCGGATATCAGGGAAAAAGAGGCGGATATGCCATTTCTAAAAAGCCGGAAGAAATCTCTTTGTGGGATATCGTAGAAGTGATGGAAGGTACTACAAAAGTCAACAGATGTCTGGAGAAAGATGGATTCTGCAGCCGGCATGGAACACAGTTTTGTATGATCAGAAGGTATTATCAGGAATTACAGGACCAGATAGAAGATTATTTAACCGGGGTCACGATTGATAAAGTTTTAGAAAAGAGGCAGCGGGTTGACATGCCTCTGTGAGAAGAAAGACAGAGGATAAAATTATCGGATTTACATATGCGGAGCATTACTGTATGATGAGAAGAAAGGGGGGGAAGCCGGAGCTTTTAGGCCAGATATGGATGATGGGAAAAGCCCGGCTTTTCTTTTGCCCTCTCTGTTACATAAACCTGCAGCAGTTTATTGACAAGAACAGGAAAAAAGTGTTAAACTGAATAAGCCGAGAGGTAATTATTTTTTTAAGAATAGGTTAGCAATTGCTAACTTATCTTCAAAGTAAAATGAAAAGGAGAGGTAACATGAAACAGCACAGATTTTGGGCATGGGCAATGCTTTTCTGCCTTGGAATGACATTTTACACAGGTTACAAACACAAATAAAAGATCAGGAGGTATTTAGAAATGATCAGCGTAGATTTCATGAAAAAAGCAGCTCTTTTTGCAGGAGGGGTTCTTTTCGGAACCGCCGGAGTAAAGATACTTTCCAGTAAAGATGCGAAGAATGCTTATGTACAGGCTGCAGCCGCCGCACTAAGAGCCAAAGATTGTGTCATGGACACAGTGACAACTGTTCAGGAGAATGCAGAAGATATTCTGGCTGAGGCAAAAGAAGTAAATGAAAAACGGCAGGAAGAGGAGACTTATTCAGAAGAGATAGAAGAACAGGAAGGCGGAAAATGCGAATAAAAATCCAGCATGAGATCAAAGGCCGTATCCGCTTTTCTACCCAGAAGAAAAAGATGACCGCCCGGGAAGCGGATATGCTCCTGTTCTACATAAATTCATTGAAGCACGTAACTTCTGCCAAAGTATATGAGAGGACCGGAGACAGTGTTGTCTGCTATACCGGCAGCCGGCAGGAGCTGATCAGAAATCTGGTGGCATTTTCTTTTGAAAATAAAGAACTCCAGGAAAAGGTTCCGGAAAATACGGGAAGAGAGCTGATGAACCAGTATAAGGAGAAACTGATCGGCAAACTGGCGGGCCATTTTCTCTGCAAACTGTTTCTTCCTGCACCGGCTGCCAAGGTAAAGGCTGTGATCCAGTCTCTTCATTTTATTAAGGAAGGACTAAAATGTATTCGCCGCAGAAAGCTGGAAGTGCCTGTGCTGGATGCTGCCGCGGTCAGTGTATCTCTTATCAGAGGCGATGTAAACACTGCAAGCTCCATTATGCTGCTGCTGGGCGTAGGAGAGATCCTGGAAGAATGGACCCATAAAAAGTCTGTGGCTGACCTGGCAAGAAGCATGTCTTTAAATGTGGAAAAGGTATGGAAAAAAGAAGGCGACGCGGAGATCCTCACAGAGATACAGGACATAAAGGAGCAGGATCTGATCTGTGTCCATATGGGAAATATGATCCCTTTAGACGGCATTGTAGTTCAGGGAGAGGCAATGGTAAATCAGGCTTCTCTTACAGGAGAAGGAATCCCTGTTAAGAAGGAGGAGGGCGCCTATGTGTACGCTGGAACCGCTGTAGAGGAGGGAGAACTTACTGTTCAGGTAAAACAGTCTGCAGGATCTACCCGATATGAAAAGATCGTATCTATGATCGAAGATTCTGAGAGACTGAAATCTTCTCTGGAAGGGAAAGCGGACCATCTGGCAGACCGCCTGGTGCCGTTCAGTTTTTTGGGAACTATCCTCACTTATCTTCTTACCAGAAATGTGACCAGATCTCTGTCGATCCTTATGGTGGATTTTTCCTGCGCCCTGAAGCTGTCTACGCCTATTGCGGTGCTGGCGGCCATGCGGGAGTGTCAGGAGCATCGGATCACAGTAAAAGGCGGCAAATTCTTAGAAGCGGTAGCCGAGGCAGAGACAGTGGTCTTTGATAAGACAGGAACCTTTACAAAGGCACAGCCTACAGTGGCAGAGGTAGTCACCTTCGGAGAAAATGACCGGGACAGCATGCTGCGTCTGGCAGCCTGTCTGGAAGAGCATTTTCCCCATTCCATCGCAAATGCAGTAGTGGCACAGGCGAAGAAAGAGGGACTGGATCATGAGGAAATGCACAGCAAAGTAGAGTATGTGGTGGCTCATGGGATTTCCTCTCAGGTAAACGGGGAAAAGGTGATCATCGGAAGCTATCATTTTGTTTTTGAAGATGAGAAAACCAGGATCCCTGAGGGAGAAAACCAGAAGTTTGAGGAACTTGCGCTGGAATATTCTCATTTATACCTGGCAGTATCCGGAAAACTGGCTGCTGTGATCTGCATAGAAGACCCTCTCCGGAAAGAAGCAAAGGATATCGTGCCTGCGCTTAAAAAAGCCGGTATCCGGAAAGTGGTGATGATGACCGGAGACAGTGAGAGAACTGCCAGGGCCATTGCCGGGAAGACGGGAGTGGATCAGTTTTACGCAGAGGTCCTTCCGGAGGACAAAGCTTCTTATATTGAAAAAGAAAAGGCCAAGGGAAGGAAAGTCCTGATGGTAGGAGACGGGGTCAATGATTCTCCGGCTCTTTCTGCTGCAAATGCAGGCGTGGCTGTAAGCGGCGGCGCTGAGATAGCCAGAGAGATCGCGGATATTACTATTTCAGGGGAGGATCTTCACCAGCTTGTGACTCTTAAGCGGGCAGGAAACTGCCTGATGAAACGGATCCACAGGAATTACCGGTTTGTTATAGGCTTTAATACAGGTCTGATCATTCTGGGGCTGGCCGGGATCCTGGCGCCGGGAACTTCTGCTTTCCTTCATAATATGTCGACTCTGGGGATTACTCTGGAGAGCATGACCAATATGCTGGATAAAGAAAACAGAGGCCGTGCCGATTGATAACAACGCCGCAGATGGAAATGCAGGCAAGTTATTACGAGAAATGTGAATATTGTACACTGCAGATGCCGGCTTAGGACTGCTTGATGCAGTGGAAAATGAGAAAAGCAGGGCTGCGGCCCTGTTTTTTCATGGGTTTTTCTTGAAAAAAAGGGAAAAAACTTTCATAATGATTAAGAAGATTTATGGAAAGGAAAATAAGAAAGTAATATGAAGCAATTCACATTAGAGATATGTGCAGATTCTTTTTTATCAGCAAAAGCCGCCTGGGAGGGAGGAGCGGACAGGATTGAATTATGTCAGAATCTGATCATAGGAGGAACGACTCCAAGTCCTTATCTCTTCCGGCAGATCTGCGAGAAAAGTCCCATCAGGATCCATGTGCTGATCCGTCCCAGATTCGGAGATTTCCTCTATTCAGAGGAAGAGATCCAGGTAATGGAAGAAGAAATAAAAATGTATCGGAAAATGGGGGCGGAAGGAGTTGTGATCGGAGCCCTGACCCCTGAAGGAAGATTGGATAAAGTACAGCTTTCCAGATTAATGAAAGCAGCAGATGGGATGTCAGTGACTCTTCACCGGGCCTTTGATATGTGCAGAGATCCCCGGGAAGGATTACAAGACGCTATAGATCTGGGATTTCACAGGATCCTTACTTCAGGTCAGAAAAACAGCGCCATGGAAGGCTGGGAAGTCTTAAGCCAATTAAGAAAGGAAAGCGCAGGAAAGATCAGGATCATGGCGGGTGCCGGGGTGTCTCCCCGGAATATCCCTCAGATTTATGAAAAAACAGGGATCCTGGAATACCATATGTCCGGCAAGATTAACGTGGAAAGCGGTATGAAATACAGAAAGGAAGGCGTGTCCATGGGACTTCCTTCCTTTAGTGAATATCAACTTTTCCGTACAGATAAAGGTCAGGTGGAAAAAGCAGCCGCCTGCCTCAGAAGCTTAGAAGAAGCCTGATTCCTGAAGCTTCCTAAAAGCTGTCTGGGCGGCTATGGCTCCGTCACTGGCGGCAGTGACTACCTGGCGCAGCTCTTTCTGACATACGTCTCCGGCTCCAAAGAGCAGAGGAGCAGCGGTTTCCATATTGCTGTTTACTACCATATACCCCTGCTTGTCCAATACCGGCAGATCCTTGAGAAAACCGGTAATAGGATCGGCGCCGATGTATGGGAAAATACCGGAAACCGGGAGGACTTTTGTTTCTCCCGATTTGGTATGGGAGATTTCCAGACCTCCTACACGGCCTTCGTTGTCCAGCACCTGAAGAGGGATATAGTTCTGGAGAAGTTCTATTTTCGGGTTGGATAATACTGTGTCGATCACAGCCTTCTCCGCCCGGAATACATCTCTGCGCATGATCAGATAGACTTTGGAAGCAAATTGGGTCAGATACACCGCTTCTTCCAATGCAGAGTTTCCGCCGCCGATCACGGCGGTTTCTTTATCTCGGAAGAAAGCGCCGTCGCATACTGCACAGTAGGAGATGCCTTTTCCGATATGCTCCTGTTCTCCTGGAATATTCAGGAGACGTTCTTTGGTCCCGGTGGCCACCAGAACGGCAGGTGCAGTAAAAATAGTTCCGTCTTCGCAGAGGACTTGTTTTCTTTCACCATCCCGGATCTCTGTTACATTTCCGTACTCATAAACAGCGCCAAAGCTGGTGGAATGTTCAAACATATCCATGG
>ERZ1090880.1710-NODE-1712-length-10451-cov-16.853982_pt1 | contig 10451 bp, 8 predicted proteins | sample MGYA00478471_ERZ1090880 | MGnify/ENA primary metagenome ERZ1090880 (study PRJEB33644, sample SAMEA5815734) | chicken gut metagenome | biome: Chicken; feature: Gastrointestinal Tract; material: Caecum | place: Ireland | collected 2019-01-01 | study: A study of... | reverse complement strand
GGCATCAAGCAGCTTGTCGCGGGCGGTGGTGTTGCCCTGATCGGCGTCACTCTGGTTCCCCTGCTGTCTGGTCTGCTGGGCTGATTGTCCCGGCTGTCCGCCAACCAACCCAACCATAACTGTTAAATCCTAAAACCCCGCCGCGCTCTCCCGGTTCCATGCGGGAGGGCGCGGCAAAGGAGGTGAACCCACATGATAGGCGAACTCATAGGGGATTGGATCAAAGGCATTTTAATCGACGGCATCATGGGCAACCTGTCCGGGCTGTTCAGCACGGTCAATACGAAAGTCGGGGAAATCGCCTCGGATGTGGGGACGACGCCGCAAGCGTGGAACAGCGGCATATTCAATATGCTGCAATCCCTGTCGGACACGGTGATCGTCCCTATTGCAGCGGCGATCCTTGCCGTTATCATGTGCTATGAACTGATAGACATGATCGTGGAAAAGAACAATATGCACGACTTTGACACGTCCATGTTTTTCCGCTGGATTTTCAAAAGTGCTTTTGCCATTCTCATTGTGACGAACACATGGAATATCGTCATGGGCGTTTTCGACGCCACCCAAGCCGTCGTCAACCAGAGCGCCGGGGTGATTATCGGGGAAACCAGCATTGACTTTGACACCCTCATTCCCGACCTTGAAGCACAACTGGAAGCTATGGACATCGGGCCGCTGCTCGGCCTGTGGTTCCAGACCCTTGTTGTGGGGCTGACGATGAACATTCTTTCCATCTGTATTTTCCTCGTGACCTACGGAAGAATGATTGAGATTTATGCCGTGACCGCGCTGGGGCCGATCCCCCTTGCCACGCTGGGCAATGCGGAGTGGCGCGGCGTCGGCCAGAACTACTTGAAATCCCTGTTGGCGCTGGGCTTCCAAGCCTTTTTGATTATGGTGGTTGTCGGCATCTATGCGGTGCTGATCCAGCAGATCGGACAGGCAGCGGATATATCCGGGGCCATTTGGGGCTGTATGGGCTACACGGTTCTGCTCTGCTTCTGTCTGTTCAAGACTGGCAGCATCAGCAAGGCCGTCTTTACTGCTCACTGATTGGAGGTGAAACCGATACGAATAGGACTGATTGATGTGGATTCCCACAATTTTCCCAACCTCTGCTTGATGAAGCTGTCTGCCTACCACAAGGCGCAGGGCCATCAAGTGATGTGGTGGAACCCGCTGTTTTACTTTGATGTGGTCTACAAAAGCCGGGTGTTTACGGACACCTATTCCAAAGACAAGATCACCGTCACCAATGCGGGAACCGTTATCAAGGGCGGCACGGGGTACGGCCCCGGCCCTGACCTGCCGGATGAAATCGAACATACCTACCCGGACTATTCACTCTATCCGCAGTATTCCGAAACTGCCTACGGCTTTTTAAGCCGGGGCTGTCCAAGGGGCTGCGGATTTTGCATTGTCGGAGGCAAGGAGGGCCGCCGCAGCCGGAAAGTAGCTGACCTGTCCGAGTTTTGGCGAGGCCAGCGGGAAATCAAGCTGATGGACGCAAACCTGCTGGCCTGTCCCGACCATGAAAGCCTGCTTTTGCAGCTTGCCGACAGCCGGGCGCTGGTGGACTTCTCCCAAGGGCTTGACATCCGCCTGATAACGCCCGACAATGTGGCGCTTCTCAACCGTGTGCGGACGAAAGCCGTACATTTCGCATGGGATAATCCCAACGAGGACTTGACGGGCTATTTCCAGCGGTTCGCGGAAATGACGGCGATCAAGAATTTCCGTAATCGCCGGGTATATGTGCTGACGAACTACGGCAGCACCCACGAACAGGACTTGTACCGCGTGGAAACCCTGCGGCGCATGGGCTTTGATCCTTTTGTGATGATCTATGAAAAGCCCACGGCCCCGCCCATTACCCGCTGTTTGCAGCAATGGGTGAACAACAAGCGGGTGTTTCACGTCGTCGAAAACTTTTACGACTTTGAGCCGGTAAAAAAGCTGCGGAACAGCAGCATGGAAACGAGGTGATTTGAATGGCTTATGTGACCGTCCCGAAGGACTTGACTCGTGTAAAATCCAAAATTGTGTTTGGCCTTACCAAACGACAACTGATCTGCTTCGGCGGTGCGCTTCTCGTAGGCGTCCCGCTTTATTTTTTGCTCCGGGGCCGGGTGACTGGCAGCGCGGCGGCCCTGATTATGGTGTTTGCCATGCTGCCGGGCTTCCTGCTGGCCCTGTACGAGCGCCACGGTCAGCCCCTTGAAGTGGTGGTATGGCAGATCGTCCAGTGCTGCTTTATCCAGCCCAAGGAAAGGCCCTACCAAACCGACAACGCCTATACTGCCCTTATGCGGCAGCACCAAATGGAAAAGGAGGTAAATGCGATTGTCCGAAAAGCAAAGAAACGAGCCGCCTGTAAAGCTCACCCGCGCCGAAAAGCGGGAAATACAGGCCATCATCCGCAAGTATAAGGGCGACGGCAAAGCCCATTCCGCACAGGCCAGCATCCCGTATCAGGCCATGTACCCGGACGGGATTTGCAAGGTGACGGCCAACACGTTCAGCAAGTGTATCGAGTTTGCCGACATCAGCTATCAGCTTGCACAGGCCGACACCAAGACAGCCATTTTTGAAAACCTGTGCGATCTCTACAACTATCTGGACGCCTCAATCCACGTTCAGCTTTCCTTTGTCAACCGCAAGACCGACCCCAAGCAGTACGCCAAGAGCTTTGAGATCAAGGCGCAGGGGGACGACTTCGACGACATCCGGGCAGAGTATTCCGGCATCCTGCAAGACCAGCTTGTGCGGGGCAACAACGGCCTCACCAAGCGAAAGTTCCTGACATTCACCATTGAGGCCGACAACCTGAAAATGGCCCGCGCTCGTCTGACCCGCATTGAAACCGACCTGCTGGGCTATTTCAAGACGATGGGGGCCGTGGCTCATGTGCTGGACGCCAAGGAACGTCTGGAAGTGCTGCATGGGGTACTCCACCCCGACGCCGAGCCGTTTCAGTTTGAATGGAAATGGCTGGCCCCGTCCGGCCTCTCCACCAAAGATTTTATTGCCCCGTCCTCGTTCCGTTTCGGCAATTCCCGGATGTTCGGGCTGGGCGGCAAGTATGGGGCCGTGAGCTTCTTAAACATCCTGTCCCCGGAGCTGTCGGACGAAATGCTGGCTGACTTCCTGAACACGGAAAACGGCATCGTCGTCAATCTCCATGTGCAGGCCATCGACCAAGGCGAGGCCATTAAAACCGTCAAGCGGAAAATCACCGACCTTGACGCCATGAAGATACAGGAACAGAAACGGGCCGTCCGCAGCGGTTATGACATGGACATACTTCCCAGCGACCTTGCCACCTACGGACAGGACGCCAAGGAGCTTTTGAAAACCCTGCAAAGCCGGAATGAACGGATGTTCCAGATCACCTTTCTGGTTTTGCATACCGCCGACACCCGGCAGAAGTTGGAGAACGATGTATTTTGGGCCGCAGGCGTGGCGCAGAAATACAACTGTTCCCTTGTCCGTCTGGACTACCAGCAGGAACAGGGCCTTATGAGCAGCCTGCCGCTGGGGGCCAACCACATCAAGATCGAGCGTTCCTTGACGACTTCCAGCGTGGCCGTGTTCGTGCCTTTTGTGACACAGGAGCTTTTCATGGGCGGCGACGCCATGTATTACGGCGTCAATGCCAAGACCGGCAACATGATTATGCTGGACAGAAAACGGGCGCGGTGTCCTAACGGCTTGAAGCTGGGTACTCCCGGTTCCGGCAAATCCATGAGCTGTAAATCCGAGATCGTCAGCGTGTTCCTTTGTACGCCGGACGATGTATATATCTGCGATCCAGAGGCGGAATATTATCCCCTTGTGAAGCGGCTCCACGGCCAAGTGGTGAAGCTGTCGCCTACCAGCAAATCCTATGTGAACCCGCTGGACATCAACCTGAATTACAGTGAGGACGAAAACCCGCTGGCCCTGAAATCCGACTTTGTGCTGTCGTTCTGTGAGCTTGTCATGGGCGGCAAGAACGGGCTGGAAGCCATTGAAAAGACGGTGATTGACCGCGCCGTGCAGGTGATCTACCGGCCCTATCTGGCAGACCCCCGCCCGGAGAATATGCCCATCCTTTCGGATTTGCACAAAGCCCTGTTAGACCAGCATATCCCGGAGGCCGACCGGGTGGCGCAGGCCCTTGACCTGTATGTAAATGGCTCCCTGAACGTGTTTAACCACCGCACCAACGTCAACATCGAAAACCGCATTGTGGCCTTTGACATTAAGGAATTAGGCAAGCAGCTCAAAAAGCTGGGGATGCTCATTGTCCAAGACCAGATTTGGGGCCGCGTGACCCAAAACCGCAGCCAAGGCAAGGCGACGTGGTACTTCTGCGACGAGTTCCATTTGCTTCTGCGAGAGGAACAGACGGCAGCTTTTTCCTGCGAGATTTGGAAGCGGTTCAGAAAATGGGGAGGCATCCCGACCGGGGCGACCCAGAACGTCAAAGACCTGCTTTCTTCCCCGGAGATCGAAAACATTCTGGAAAACAGCGACTTCATTTGCCTGCTCAATCAGGCGTCCGGCGACCGTCGTATCCTTGCGGAGCGATTGAATATTTCCCCGCAGCAATTACGGTATGTGGACAATTCCGAACCCGGCGAGGGGCTTTTGATCTACGAAAATGTGATCCTGCCGTTCCGCAACCCCATCCCGCAGCGCAGCCAGCTCTACAAGATTATGACGACCCGGTTAGGCGAGGGCGAAACGGTATGACAGACAAGGAGGTGACGCCCTATGAAGCAGTTGAAACCCCGTGACAAGGTGACGCAGCACATGACCCGCGACGGCCTGACGCTGGATAACCAGACCACCGGCGAGAGCATCAATATTTCCAGCCGGGAGGCCGAACAGGACTATTCCGCAGCCGAGCCGGGCGGCACCGCTGAAAAGGTGCTGGAACGTGCCGGGGACATCCGGGAGCGCAGCAAGGCGAAGCGGGCCGCCAAGGATGGCGCGAATACGGCAGCGCAGGCCACCGGCCCCGCGTCCCGCCTACAATTCACCGCCGAGGAACGGGCCGATCCCACCCTTTCCAAGTACATCCACAAGGCGGAAAAGCGGGCGGATAAGCTGGACGCAGCCAAAGAAGCCCTGCCGAAAAAGCGCGTCGTCACCAAGGAAACCGTCTATGACGAGGCCAAGGGCAAGGCCAAAACCAAGCTGCACTTTGACAAGGTGGAGAAACCGGCCCCCAAGCTCAAACCCAACCCGGCCAGCCGTCCGATGGAGGAAGCGGGCCTGTACCTGCATGGAAAAATCCATGAGGTTGAGCATGAGAATGTGGGCGTCGAGGGCGGCCACAAGGGGGAAGAACTTGCCGAGCGCCAAGCGGGAAAAGCCATCCGCAGCAGCATCCGGCGTCATAAGCTCAAACCCTACCGGGCCGCAGCCAAGGCCGAGAAAAAGGCCATTGCCGCCAATGCGGAGTACATCTACCAGAAATCCTTGCGGGACAACCCGGAAATGGCGCAGGCGGTGAAAAACCCGGTAGCCCGGTTCTGTCAGAAACAGAAAATCAAACGGGACTATGCCAAGGCAGCACGGGCGGCGGGCCAGACGGCACAGGGCGCAGCCAGCGCCACCAAGACCACCGCCGCAGCCGCCAAGAAAGCCGCCGAGAAAAGCAAACAGGCCGCGTCCTTTGTGGCCCGGCACTGGAAAGGTGTACTGCTGATCGGCGGTGTGGGCCTTATGCTCATGCTGATTATGGGCGGCCTGCAATCCTGTACGGCCATGTTCGGCAGCGCAGGAACCGGCGTGGCGGCCACGTCCTATCTGTCCGAGGACAGCGATATGCTGGGGGCGGAAGCCGCCTATGCGGACATGGAGGCCGATTTGCAGTATGAGCTTGACAACTACGAAAGCCTGCACCCCGGCTATGACGAATACCGCTTCGATCTGGACGAGATCGGCCATGACCCCTATGTGCTGACTTCCATTCTGTCGGCGCTGCATGATGGCGTCTATACGCTGGGCGACGTGCAAGGCGACCTTGCCATGCTCTTTGAGAAGCAATACACCCTGACACAGACCATTGAAACCGAAACCCGATACCGCACCGAAACCCGGACGGACAGCGAGGGCAACACCTACACTGTGCAAGTTCCCTACACCTATTACATCTGCAACGTGAAGCTGGAAAACTTCGATATGTCCCATCTGCCTGTTTACATCATGGGCGAGGAACAAATGAGCCTGTATGCGGTGTATATGCACACGCTGGGCAACCGGCCTGATCTGTTTCCCAACGGCACCTATCCCAACGCTTCCACCGTCAAGGAGCCGACCTACTACGACATTCCCCCGGAGGCTTTGGAGGACGCCACCTTTGCCGCAATGATGGCCGAGGCGGAAAAGTATGTGGGTTATCCGTATGTGTGGGGCGGCAGCTCTCCCAGCACCAGCTTTGATTGCAGCGGCTTTGTGAGCTGGGTCATCAATCACAGCGGATGGGACGTGGGACGGCTGGGCGCACAGGGCCTTTGCAATATCTGTACCCCTGTTTCCCCGGAGCAGGCCAAGCCCGGCGACCTTGTATTTTTCGTCGGCACCTACGACACCCCCGGCGTTTCCCACGTCGGCATTTATGTGGGCAATTCCGTGATGTTGCACTGTGGCGACCCCATTTCCTATACCAACCTCAATTCGAGTTATTGGCAACAGCATTTCTATTGTTATGGGCGTCTGCCTTGACGCCAGAAAGGAGTTTTGACTATGGCAAACAAACTTGACCGTATCGAAAAGGACATTGAGAAAACCAAGGCCAAGATCGCGGAGCTGCAAAAGCAGCTTCGTGAGCTGGAAGCGGCAAAGACCGAGCTGGAGAATTTGCAGATCATCCAGCTTGTGCGCGGCCTGAACATGAAGCCGGAGGAATTTGCGGCGTTCCTGCGCGGCGGCGCTTTGCAGAGCGCCCCGGCCCCGCAGCCGGATTTTGAACAGGAGGACAATGCCGATGAAGAATAAGATCATTCGCACGTTTACCGTGACGCTGGCCGCCATGCTTTGCCTGACGGCCTTTTCCACCACCGCTTTTGCCGGTGGCACTGACCCCAACCCGGAGCCTTTGCCGGAAACCACCGAGGCACCGCAGGAGGAAGAACCCACCACCGGCGGCATGGAGCCGGAGGGCGTACCTGTCACCCCGGAGGGCAACGCAACACTGGTGGATGATTTCTATGGGGATAAGCAGCTTATCACCGTTACTACCAAGGCGGGCAACTACTTTTATATTTTGATCGACCGCGCCAACGAGGACAAGGAAACCGCCGTTCACTTCCTCAACCAAGTGGACGACGCTGACCTGCAAGCACTGTTGGAGGACGGCAAAGCCGCCCCGGAAACCTGTATCTGTACGACCAAGTGCGCGGCGGGAGCCGTCAACACGAATTGCCCGGTATGTAAAACCAATATGACCGAGTGTACCGGCCCGGAGCCGAAACCGCAGGAGCCGGAGGAAACCGAGCAGCCGCAGGAAGATGAAGCGAAAGGCAGCGGCATGGGCGGCCTTGTAGTGTTCCTTGTGGTGGCCCTGATTGGCGGCGGCGCGGCCCTTTACTTCTTCAAGTTTAAGAAGCCCAAGGCCGACACCAAGGGCGGCGACGAGCTGGACGAATACGATTTTGGCGAGGACGAGGACGAACCGACCCCGGAGGACGAGGAACCCGCGCAGGATAAGGAGGAATAAAGAATGAGTATTCAGTTGGTAATTGCAGAGAAACCGAGCGTCGCCCGCAGCATTGCGGGCGTGATCGGTGCGGATCAGAAACGGGACGGCTACATGGAGGGAAACGGCTATCTGGTGAGCTGGTGTATCGGCCACCTTGTTTCCCTTGCCGACGCCGGAGCCTATGACGAGCGTTTCAAGAAGTGGCGCTATGACGACCTGCCGATTTTGCCGCAGGAATGGCAGTACATCATCCCCGCCGAGAAAAAAGGACAGTTTGCCGTGCTGCGTTCCCTGATGGAGCGCCCCGACGTGACGGGCCTTGTGTGCGCCACCGACGCCGGGCGTGAGGGCGAATTGATTTTCCGTTTCGTCTACCAGATGACGGGCTGCAAAAAGCCGTTCAAGCGCCTTTGGATTTCCAGCATGGAGGACGCCGCGATCCGCGAGGGCTTTGCCCACCTGAAACCGGGGGCCGACTACGACGACTTGTATCAATCGGCTCTGTGCCGGGCGCAGGCCGATTGGCTGGTGGGGATCAACGCCACCCGGCTTTTCTCCATCCTCTACCACAAGACCCTGACCGTGGGCCGTGTCCAGACGCCGACCCTGAAAATGCTGGTTGACCGGGAAAGCAAAATCGACAATTTCAAAAAAGAAAAATATCACGTTGTCCATATCGCGGCGGGCGGCATGGAGGCGGCCAGCGACCGCTTTTCCAGTGCTGCCGACGCCGACGCCACCAAGACGGCCTGTGCAGGAGCGCAGGCCGTTTGTGTATCGGTGAAGCGTGAGAAAAAGACGGAGCAGCCGCCCCATCTTTACGACCTCACCACCTTGCAGCGGGAGGCCAACCGCCTGTTTGGATTTACCGCCAAGCAGACCCTTGACTATGCCCAACAGCTCTACGAAAAGAAGCTGCTGACCTATCCCCGCACCGACAGCCAGTATCTTACCGACGATATGCAGCCCACGGCGGAAAGCATCGTGTCCGGCCTGTGGCCTCTGCTCCCCTTTGCGGCGGGGATGGACATTGCCCCGCAGTTTGGCCGGGTGCTGAACAGCAAAAAGGTGAGCGACCACCACGCCATTATCCCCACGATGGAGTTTGTGCAGAAAGGCTTTGACGGGCTGACCGAGGGCGAAAAGAAACTGCTGTCCCTTGTGTGCTGCAAGCTGCTGTGTGCCGTGGCTGCGCCCCATGTGTATGAGGCCGTCACCGCCACATTCACCTGCGCCGGGAACGAGTTCACCGCCAAGGGCAAAACCATTCTCACCCCCGGCTGGAAAGAGATTGAGCGCCGCTTCAAGGCGTCGTTCAAAACCGACGCCGACGAGGACGCGCCGGAGCTGGCAAGGGAGCTGCCGGAGATCACCGAGGGCCAGACCTTTGACCAGGTGGAGGCCAGTATCACCGAGCATTTCACCACGCCGCCCAAGCCCTACACCGAAGATACGCTGCTTTCGGCTATGGAACGTGCCGGGGCCGAGGATATGCCGGAGGACGCCGAGCGCCAAGGTTTGGGAACCCCGGCAACCCGCGCTTCCATTCTGGAAAAGCTGGTGCAGATGGGCTTTGTGGAGCGCAAAGGCAAGCAGCTACTTCCCACCAAGGACGGCCACAACCTTGTGTGTGTCCTGCCGGAAGTGCTGACTTCTCCCCAGCTCACGGCGGAATGGGAAACCAAGCTGACGGCCATTGCCAAGGGCGAGGCCGACCCGGAGGGCTTCATGGCAGGCATTGAGGAAATGACCCGTAGCCTGATTTCCCGATATTCGCAGATCAGCGAGGACGCGCAGAAGTTGTTTCAGGCCGAGCGTGTTGTTATTGGCAAGTGTCCCCGCTGCGGCGAAGCCGTCTACGAGGGCAAGAAAAACTATTACTGCGGAAACCGGGCCTGCCAGTTTGTCATGTGGAAGAATGACCGATTTTTTGAGGAACGGGGCAAGGCGTTCACGCCGAAAATCGCCGCCGCGCTGCTCAAAGACGGAAAGGCAAAGGTAAAGGGCCTGCGCTCCATGAAAACCGGCAAAACCTACGACGGGACGGTGCTTTTGGCCGATACCGGCGGGAAGTACGTCAACTACCGCGTGGAGAAAAAGAGCTGACGGAGTAACGTAGCAAGCATAGGAAGTGTAGCCACACTTCCGATAAATCCCTGACCCGGCCACCCTGCCGGGCCGGGGATTTTGCTTGTTGGGGAAAGCCCCAAACCCCTATGAATATGAAAGGAGTGAACCCATGAGCGAAGTGTTTTCTATCCTGCTTCATAACCGACAGCGTTATGAGCAAGGCAAAGAGGGCCTTTGGTTTTCTTTGCCGACCACAACCGAAAAGCTGCAAGAAGCCCTGCGGGAAATCGGGATCAGTGCCGACAATCCGCAGGACTTTTTCTTGTACGACTACCGAAGCCCGCAGGAGCGTCCCATTAAGCTGCCCCGCGATCTGGTGCTGTCCGCTGACGTGGACGAGCTGAACTTCCTTGCCGCAAGGCTGGAAAAGCTGGACGCTGCCGAGCTTGCGGAGCTGAACGCCGCCCTGACAAGTCCGCAGAGCGACTTCCACAGTATCGGCCAGATCATCGACTACCCCGACAACGTGGACTACTATGTGCATCTGCCGGATGTCACCGGCACGGGCCAGTTGGGTGACTACTATCTGAACCGTTCCGGCATGGTGGATATGCCGGAGGAATGGAAAGTGGGAATTTTCCTGCCCCGTTTCGGCCTGCATATTGCCAATACGGAGCATGGTGTT
>ERZ1090880.1707-NODE-1709-length-10476-cov-8.253431_pt1 | contig 10476 bp, 14 predicted proteins | sample MGYA00478471_ERZ1090880 | MGnify/ENA primary metagenome ERZ1090880 (study PRJEB33644, sample SAMEA5815734) | chicken gut metagenome | biome: Chicken; feature: Gastrointestinal Tract; material: Caecum | place: Ireland | collected 2019-01-01 | study: A study of... | reverse complement strand
CCAACATAGTATCTCGGGTTAATTCGAATTATTCCGAAAATTTGACTGAAAAAATTGATTTAATCTGAATTTTTGCGGTGCTGGAACATCAATTTTTAGGTTAATTCCGGAAAGTATCAAAAATTCAAGTTAATTCCGACAGCCTAATTCAAAAATTTAGCAACAGAATTCTTTAGTGGGACAAAGATTTAATCCGAAAACTTGATTCCACTCCCGAATTTACAGTCAATTTTTCTCCGCAGCAAAAATTCGGAATAATTCTTTAGCCCATAAAAGAATTAACTCAAGAATTTGTGTCTTTAATCCGCAAGAATTTGGTTTAATTCAAAAATTGAAGTCAAAATCTCGGATTAAATGGGGGTGAAACCGCAAAATTTCAGGTTAATTGGAAGAAATCAAAAATTTGCAGGTGTAATTCTGCTAGAACGGAGGTGCTATATGACGGATTTTGAAAAGTGGATGGAGAGAATCCTGGATGCCCCAACAATGGTTGATGCGGGTAGAGCATTGATTTCTTTTTCATATGCTGCGGCAACACAAAGGAAACCGCAAAAATATACCGACCTATTCCTAATGTACCTTCTCGAACGGTTTTCCGCATATGACAGCGACAGCAGGTTTTATATTGCAGAGCCAGATGCAATAGTGGCTACCAGCATTTTGTCGCGGATACGGCTGGATGACCTTGGTTTCAGCAATTTGGATATTATCAGAAACCTGGGGACGCAATTCATTTTCGAATTTGAGCAGACAAATGGCCACCAGACGTCAGCGGTTGAAACATGGATGGTTTTGAATGAGTTTGACGAAAAATATGGGCTATTCGAAAAAACTAACCTGGACCGCAAGACGATGTTGCTGCTGTTCCATAAAGACCGTCGGAAAGTATTTGGGAGCAAGGTGTTTTGTAAGGAATACCCGGATGGAAGCAGAGGATGGCAAATTGAGTTATTTCCAACGCCTCGGGATTCTTCAAAGGAAATCGGAGAAAGGCTTTCCTCGTTATTTGCGGCTATTATCGCAAAAGAGGCATTCCAAACATGGCGGGGCACTCAAGTCTATCCGGCGTGGGTTTATTCATGCCTTCACCGCTGTGGCGTCGAGCCACAGCCAACGCAGTTGCATGAGCAGATAGAGCAAGTTTTCTCACTTGCACTACTGATAGATTCCAGATTCGCTGGCCCTGATACCCAAAGCAAACTGAAAGAACTCGGGCTTGAAAGGACGGCGGGTTATATGGGATTTCTCGGTGCTGCCCTAAAATCTGTCAAAGATAACCACCGTGCTGTGTGCAGGGGTGAAGCAGAGACATCGTACGATGGGCAGTGAATTTGAGGGGATTTTGGGTATTCGACAAATCATATTGTTTTGAAGAAAACTGATAGCTTTGAACAAAGGTTTCGACTTAGAAATGCTGAAGAACATGACCTTTGAAGAGCAAATTGAGGAAAACAAGAGAGATGCAGTTATCCATCTTTTGGCTATCCGAAAGATAAAAACTCCAGACGCAGTTATTAAAATTGAAAACGGTATTTATGAACATACCAATACCCGCGGAAAGACGAAGCAATTCCGCGTTTATCTCTCTTTCAATGATTATTTAAAGTCAGGATATTATGAAGACTTTCGGATGGAGAAAGTAATGGGATTCTACATCGTTGTAATCTGACGGGGGTTGGAAATAATCTGCACGGCTGTCGAATGGCAATGGCACCTAAAATAGGTGACATATTCGCAAACCTGATTTGAAGGGCACTTTGCAAAGGCCAAGAGGTAAGGGAAATGCCTAGATATCCAAAGAACTACAAGGGTGCTGAGTACTATGCGCCGAGACGTAAACGCCCGATAGCAGTGTCAACTATTGCGACCAGTGAGTTCCTCGCAATGGTCCACAAAACGTTCCCTACATTTACGATTTCACAGCTAAAGGAAGTTATCAGTGACCGCAGGAAGTATATCGTATTCCCTGAGGCGCTAGAGGTTCTTGACGTATATATCAAGGCCGGCTACGGTGACCACATTCCAAAATGGCGATAGGAGAAACTAATAATCATATAAAGAAACGGTACACAGCAAAAGTGAAACGGCAAGAGGATGCAAGAAACTTGTTATAAAAGCAACGGAAAGGTATAAGAGGAGGTTCATGCAATGGGAGAATCTAGCATTATTGCAAGGCGGCTGCCGGATGGCCATGTACAGTTTGGATGGAGTGGAGAAGGCGGAAATTTTCAACATGTCGGGAGGAAATTACTGGATTGGTATAACACCCCGGATATGGTGGAGTATCTGTTTAGTTTGGGGCAGATGGAACATTTGGTCAATCCGCTGACAGATGGGGACAAGTACAGGCAGCGCACCACGGTGCCGGCTGGTAAGCCGTACTTCATAGGCACCAGCGAAAACGATATTTTCTCAAAAGTCATGTTTGTGAGCTTTGCGTATTTTTTCGATACGGACGGCCGATGGTATTACATACAGCCGGGTTCCTTTCGAATTAAGGTTCCACTGAGGGAAGTATCAGAATATTTGGAGCTTACAGGGAAGGAAATGGAATTTGACCTTTTCCGAAAAATTAAGGCGCAGATTCTTCGCACCATCGCTGATGGATGGTACCTGAATGATGAGGAATTCAGCGAACTGGCTGACGGCAATGGGTTTGACCGGGAATGGGCGCTGCGCCTCTATGAAAAGATTCTTTACGCTGGGGACCTGAGCCAAAGTGACGAAGATTATCGGTATTGGCGATTCCCCAGTCAATACTTCGAAGAGAACCAGAGGCTCTTTCATTACCTGGATAGGTGGGTCGTGGTGAAGGATGCTGGTGACGTCACAGCACCGGGAGAGATGATGATGCGCGGGCGCAGAGAGTCGCGGGAGGAAACAATTGATTGGGGCAAAAACGAAGCCTCTGACGGAATGGAAAAAAGGGAGCTGTAAGACATGGGAGATGTCAGTATCATCGCACGTCGCTTGACGGATGGCCATGTGCAGTTCGGCTGGAGCGGAAACGGAGGCTACTTTTGGACAGTTGGCGCCTTTCTGCTTGCAGACTACAATAGCCCAGAGATGGTGGAATATCTATTCGGCCTGGGGCAGTTGAGTAGAATTTGGCACCCGCAAAGTGAATTATCCAGTGATGAATTCCGCACAGAGCCGACGGGACAACCGCATTATTTGACTGATAACGAAGATAAAATCTTCCGGCAGATTCACTTTGTAGACTATGCGTACTTTTATGACTCGGACCAGAACTGGTACTATATTCACCCGGATGTTTTCCTGCCAAAAATCAGGCTGGAGGCAGTTTGGCGGTATATGGAACAAAAGGGAGGGCAGTTCGAGAATGGGTTTAACCGCATTGTTTTGGGACGCATCATCAAAGAGATTTTCGGGAACTGGTATTGGAATGACCAGGAATTCCAGAAATTAGCCCAAGGCTGTGGTTTCGACAATGCTGCAGCATCCAAAATGGTTGCAGACTTAAACAAATGCCTGAACCCAGAGGAAGATGACGAGGATGAAGACGCCTTCCCCGACCTTATCTATGGCTTTGCCCGCGAACACGGACGTATTGTTAGCTATTTCGACAGCTGGGTTGTCGTCGAAACGGATGAAGATATGGAAATCAGCAAAATCCTGATGCGCAAGCGTGAGGAGAAACATCTGGAAACAAATCAGTGGGGAGTGTCAAAGTCATGGAGAGCAACGAGCAGAAATCCCTTCTCGGAGAAGAAGTAATGGCTCCAATTATGGAGCAGTCATTTCAGATGGATTTGTTGGGAGAGAGCGTAGTGCTTTCTTTCCTGGGAAAGAAGCGGACGGAAACGCTCACGGTCTGCATGGGGGATATCTATAAAACCGTCAATGCGCTCATGGACTACGCCCGCCTATTGGAGTTAGCTGTCAAGGAATGGAACCTTGAAGGATATCACCGGATGACCTATGAGATTCATGCCGAGGAATACCGGAAGGTCGCACAAAAGTATGCGGACGGTATCGGCTATGACTATCAAAAAGCCCTGGAGACATGCAAAAAGAAGCAATCAAGGCGGGATGAAGGCGTTGGGGAGGACGCACTGGTTTTGAGTGTTCGCCAAGCACAGCGAGATGCCGAGGGGGCTAGAGCAAATGAAGGAGAGTCAGAACAATAGCGCGAAACGAGATTTTCGCCTGAATATAGGTGGGAATGCGGATATTGGAAAGAGGAGGGTGTGACAGTGGAACACTTGGGAACGAAAACACGGGATATCCACTTTTTCAGCCAGAAGAACCAGAAGATGATGTGCGTCCACAGCCGGCAGGCTAGGGACTATGCCAAACAGCTGGAAGAGATGGACAATGTCAAATCCTATGAAACCTGCGTGCCGCTGGATATGGGGCGATTCATTCATGTACAGCCAGTAGATATCCGCCCGGATTACCTTCAAAAGGAATGGACGACAGATTTCCTTCTGGAGGATAGAGACGGCTATAAGAGCGTCAGAGAAGTGGTTCTCGCTTCAAATTTGAAGAAGCGTGCTCTGGCGGAACGATTAGAACTGTCAAGGAGATACTGGGCAACTATGAACATCAAGGACTGGAAAGTTGTATTGGTAGGTATAGGGACATGACTGATGAAGAGAGAGGAACCTATTTACTGCTCCTGCTGACCGATAGAACGGAAGAGGCTCTGGAATTCCGGGACAGATGTGAGCAAGAAAAGGAGCGGGGGGAGGAAAAATGACGCCAAGGTTTATCGAGCGGGCGGGGAGCATCTATCGAGTGCTGAAAGAGATGGATGCTGGGTGTTGGGTAATCTCTTATTCGGACCCGGCCGCCCCTATCTTCCTTTCAGACGAGAATATCGAGCGATTTCAGAGGATTCCGGCGCCGGATACTTTTCAGCCGCAGGAACTGAATGAGATGACGCCTGCGCAGAGAAATCGTCTGGCACTCATACAGCCGCTTCTGGATAACCCTGCCTGCGTGACAGATAAGACGGTCCGCACAGGGGTTGCAGCGGACATATCGGCCGGCGGGGCTACGACCGTGCGCCGGATTCTTCAAATGTACTATCGTTTCCTGGCCACAGGAAGATTTACCTCGGTCAGAAACAGGAGCTTGGCGCCAAGTAATAGTATCTTCGATTGGGCCATTCGGACCTATTACTATTCGGCAAAGCAATTCTCCCTCCGAACGACATACGAAATAATGCTCCTCGAAAAGTTCACGGATGGGGAAGGCGGGGTGCGAAAAGATGCTCCGACCTGGAGCCAGTTCCGGCATTACTTCTACAGGCGGAGGTTTCACAAGGACCCACAGAAGACCATCTCCAGAGAGGGACTGACCGCATATCAGAGAAATTACCGCCCTGCCTTTGGCTCTGCCGCACAGTGGCGCTCTGAACCTGGGAGCTTCCAGATGGATGCCACGCCAGCGGACATTTACCTGGTTTCCCGGTATGACCGCGACACGGTTGCGGGCCGCCCGTATATCTATATGGCAGTTGATACCGCTACACAGCTCATTGCGGGCATCTATGTGGGCTTCTCCTGCGACGAGACTGCGGTTATGGCCTGCCTCGCTCAGGCAGCAGAGGATAAGGTGGAGTATTGCAGAGGGCATGGAATTGAAATATCTGCAGAGCAGTGGCCCAACAGCGGGCTTCCGAGGGAAATCATCACGGATAAAGGTCGGGAGTTCTTTGGCCCGCGTATGGAGGAGCTTTGCCGCTGCTATGGCGTCGAGGTACAGACCCTCCCGCCCTTCCGGCCAGACCGAAAGGGGATTGTCGAAAAGTCGTTCGATTTGCTGCAGGGCCGCTATAAGCCGTTGCTGCGGGGCAAAGGCGTCATCGAGGAAGACACCCAGGAACGGTGGGCAGTGGACTACCGGACACAGGCAACACTGGATTTGGAGGAGTTTACCCAGGTCATCATTTATGCGGTACTCTATCTGAACAGCGGCCGGCGACTCCCGGACGGAAAGACGCCGGCGCAGAAGTGGATGGAGGCATCGACGCACCTGCTGGAGGCCCCCTCGCATGAGTTATATCGAAAAACGCTCCCGCGTATATCCGGAAAACTCACCCGTAAGGGGGTTCGGGTCAACCGGCTCTGGTATTACCCGTCAGATATGGAGAACCTGACGCTGGGAGACACCTATACGCTCGCCTACGACCCCTCTGACACGGCGGCGGTGTTCCTGGTACTCCCGGATGGAAGCCACCGTCCATGCCTGTTACAGGGCGGAGGAGAGACATACAAAGGGATTTCCCTATCAGAACTGGACCATGCCAGAAAAGAGGAGCGAGAGGTGAGAAGAGCCGGACAGGCCCGGGAGGACGCGGCAAGTATGGCTTCCATCCAAGCAATTCGCCAAGTGGTTCGTGAGGCATCTCAGGGTCATAATCAAGCAGGGGGATAATGTGAGTCCCTTACGACGTAGGGAGGAGAACAGCGTATATGCAAAAATACTTGGCAGGGCAAGTGGTTGCTGCCATCTATGATAACGGCCCAATCGGAAATCCATTTCTGGCAGCAATGCCGGAGATGCTGTCCAAGGATGAATTCTTTACATGCGTTCGCAGCTGCCCGCAGCTGCCGGCGAATTTGGCCGAAATGACTTCTGAGGAGCGGAGGCAGGAGCTGCCACGGCTCTCCACGCTCTTCATCCCGCTGGACTTTATGTATGTCATCTATGACCTGCTTTACCGGGCCATCCGTGGCACCTATATGCGCAGGACGCCTTTGATGGAGATACAGAACACAAATGCTCTCTATGGAGACCGAGAGGTTGGTGCCTACGCGACTCAAGCTGATTCAGGCTCGATTTTGGGAATCCCAGGTATTGGGAAGACGTCAACAGTACGGCGGTGCCTCTCTGTAATGCCACAGGTGTTGGAACACACAGAATACCAGGGGCACGCACTTTTCTGCAAGCAGGTGCTTTATCTCCATATCGAATGTCCCAGTGACTGCTCTGTTAAAACGCTGTCTTATAATCTGCTGGCGGCGCTGGATAGAGCGGTTGGGTCGCACTACATCCAAAAACACACAACCATTCGTTCCTCGGCGGCCAGCGCGTTGGCAACGCAGGTGAAGATACTTTGTATGACGCATCATGTGGGCCTCATTCTGGTGGATGAAATCCAAAACGCTGTTGTGACGGCAAGGAAAAATCGACAGGTGAAACCCCTTATCAAGTTCCTGGTGGAGCTGACCAACGACACCAGCACCGGGATATATTTCGTTGGAACACCTCTGGCCGAGGAGCTTTTCATGGCGGAAGAGCATTTGAAACGGCGGACACGGGGTATCCGGCTGCTCCCGTTCAAGCCGGATGGGGTTTATCGGCGCTTTCTGGAGCAGCTGTGGCCCTACCAGCTGACACCGCAGCAGGCGGTTCTGACGGACAAGCTAGCAAATAAGCTCTACGATTGGTCCGGCGGCATTCCGGCGTATATCATCAAGATTTTTCAGGAGTCTCAGGTCCAGGCGCTGCTGCATGGAGAACCAGCCCTCAACGAGAAGACCATGCAGAGGGCGATAGACCTGTTGGCCATAAAGGTACCCAAGTCCTATGCGGGTGGAACCTTCCTCTCAGATTTCGAGGTGGAACTGGCGCTGAATGACCAGGGCACGGTTTTGCAAGAAGAAGTAACCGAGCAGGAAGTGCCCAGATTATATGCGAATAAGCGTGGGCGGAAAGCTGTCCAGCGCGACCAGGAAGACCTTCTGACGGCCTTTAAGGAGGGGAGGGACCTCCTCCAGCATCTGACAAGCATGAACCTTGTGGAGCGGGTTGAGAAGCAATGCTGACCTATTTTCCAACCCCTTTTCCGGGGGAGTGGTGGTATTCCGTTCTCTGCCGCTACCATGTTCGCACCGGGAACGAGAAAATGCAGACGACGGTCCGGGAACTGTTTGGCGATAAGGAACAAGCATCCATGGGCGCGGTATTTCCCAATGCAACCATCCTTCGGGTGCTTGACCGGCTACCGAGAAACCTATTCTCCATCCGCAAAATCATCCTGCAGCACACGCTCTTTCCGTATTATACACGTTTTCACAATCTGGAGACAAAAGAGGGGATGCTAAGGCGGCTTTCTGCGGGAGAGACTTTCGTAATCACCTGTGTGCGGCGATTTGCGGAGAGGTCCAAGTGGCAGCCAAGATACTGCCCGGTATGCGTCCAAGAGGACCGAAAGAGCTGCGGGGAAGCATACTGGCACATGGTGCATCAGATACCCATGATGGAGGTCTGTCCGGTTCATGGCTGCAAATTAGCGGCGAGTCCAGAGGTGCAGGCATCTCATATGAGCTATACTTTTTATCCGCTCGATGATGTAGATGCTGCGGCGCCAGGGTACCCGCCTTCGGAATCTTGGCAGAGGTCCATGGCGCGGATTCTGAACGATTATCAAATTCTGCCGATTGAGGCTGGCGCAACAGAGGGATACTGCAATCTTGCAATCGCTGTGGGGAACATGGGATATGAGGCGCTCCAAAAGCACAGCCCACACACGATTTTGGAGGCAAAAAAGGTCTACAGTGATATGGCTGCATTCTATGGCCGGGAACTTGTGGAGCGGATTTTTGGCCCGAGAGAGAATACCTACACCATCAACAAGACGTGCAAATGGGGTATGCAGGTGCCAGAGAGATATGCGTTGCTCCAATGCTTCGCGGGTCTGGACACGAAAACGATGTTCAGCAGTGATAGGCTCCAAAGCCGGTATGAAGAGCGGCTGCTCCGTTGCCAAAGGTCTGGGACGGTATATGGGAAGAAGCAGTTAGCAAAGGCACTAGGGATTACTCCTTCCAAGTTGGATATTCTGATTGAAAAGTACGGCATCCAACCGCCATGGACGAGAGGTAGAGCCGGAACAGACGAGACGGAATTACAGAAAATATCTGTCAGATTCAGCGAAACAGAGTATGCAGCGTTCAAACAAGCCATGGGGAAAAGCGACTATCAGTATAACAGCCATTTCGCAAAGCACTGTATTTTGGCTTATATACAGGAACTCGACGCAGGGAATTAGACAAGGGGTGAGCTATCGTGGATTTGCAGAAGATTGTTGAGAGCGAAGGCATGGAGGGCGTGGAAAGACGCCTGCTGGACCTGGATTCCGAATTTCGATTTAAGTGCCGACGGTGTGGGAAATGCTGCAGAAACCAGCGAGAGGTGATGTTTACAGCCAGAGACCTCTATCACATCGCCTGCAAACTGGAGATTACCACTCAGACGGTCATCAATCGGTATGCCAGAGTCTATATCGGGCCAAATTCAAGAATTCCGGTGGTTAATATGGTTCCCAATGGCAGGGGAGGCTCCTGCCCTATGCTGGATAGAGAAGGGCGATGTACCGTGCATGACTGTAAGCCGACAGTATGCGCGCTTTATCCTCTGGGCCGTGTACTGCTTAACGCCATCTCGAACGAGCCATTGGAATCGGATGCGGACTTGCGGGTCCGGTATATCCTCCAGGAGCATACCTGTGGCTCGGCAAAGAGGGTTCATACGGTAAGGTCGTGGCTGGAGAAATCCGGCATCATGGACGAAGACCAGTTTTTCTTGGATTGGAACAGGATAACCCTGCTGGTTGGGGAGACCGCTAGAGGATTGGAAGCGGGACAGGACAGAGAAGCGGTGCGACGGCTGTGGAGGCAGGCATACCGATTACTCTATATCGACTACGACACCGCAGAGACGTTTTCTCCCCAGTTCGAACGTAACAGTCAGAAGTTAAAAGCCTTCTGCATTGAGATGCAGAAGGACATTCAGGAAGAATTGAGCGATATATGAGAGATAGAAGGAGGCAGGTAGACAGTGAACCCTGAGGAAATCACATTTGAGAGGCTCCAGGTACTGCTCGGAAACAAATCCGTGCTGGAAGAGTTTTTGCAATTGCTTTGGAATGCCCAAGTATGGCCTACTCCATTTCGTAGCAAGGCCTTGAGATGTACATCTTTTTCGTCAACACAAGACAATGTGCAAAGAGGCACTCGAGTTTCGAGTGCCTCTTTCCTTTTATCAATCAGCGGGGATGAACCATGAAAAAATCGATCATCGGCGTGACGTCCCTGTGGAACGAAGAGAAGAATTCCTCGGCGGTAGTTGCCCGGTCCCTTCTTTTGAATGGCCAGATTGCGGATCGCGTGGCGGCTGCCGCCGAAGGCGCAGACAAAGAAGTTCCCTTGGCTGGCACTCCGTTTACCTTGGAAAAACGGAGAGAAACGGTAGAAATACCTGCAGAATCTAATTTTTCAGACGGCGGATATAATGGGTGACCCGAGAAAGAAATGCGGGTGACAAACCTTTCGGCGCCCCTTATGGAGATTTGCCCGTATGTGTCGACTCAAGCCTCCTCGGCCGGAAGCTTTGTCCATGGTTTTTGTCCAGTTGTAGGATTACAATACATATTGGACAAATGAATAAAAAAGGATGAAGGATAAGGCCTCATCGGTTAAAGTTGGAGTTGCAGACAACAAC
>ERZ1090880.1703-NODE-1705-length-10504-cov-6.136377_pt1 | contig 10504 bp, 7 predicted proteins | sample MGYA00478471_ERZ1090880 | MGnify/ENA primary metagenome ERZ1090880 (study PRJEB33644, sample SAMEA5815734) | chicken gut metagenome | biome: Chicken; feature: Gastrointestinal Tract; material: Caecum | place: Ireland | collected 2019-01-01 | study: A study of the... | reverse complement strand
ATTACGGAGGAATGATGAGAAACATTATAAACATTAACGGCGGCTGGAAGTTCATCAAGGCCGCGCCCGCACCCGAACAGGCCGAGAGCGCCGAAGGCGTGCAGCTCGATTTGCCCTATACCTGGAACGGAAAAGACGGACAGGACGGCGGCAACGATTATTACCGCGGCACCTGCACTTTCGTAAAACATTTTTCCGCACCCGCACTTGAAGAAGACGGCAGGCTGTACCTTGAATTCAAGGGAGTGAACTCCTCTGCGCGCGTAGTATTCAACGGCAAGGAAGTTGCCTCGCACGACGGCGGATATTCCACCTTCCGCTGCGACGTGACCGACCTTCTGAAAGAAGAGAACGTTCTTGTTGTATACGCCGACAATTCAAAGAACGAGCGCGTATACCCGCAGACGGCCGACTTTACATTTTACGGCGGAATATACCGCGACGTAAATCTTGTTCTGGTAAGCAAAAACCACTTCGATTTGGACTTTTACGGGGCGCCCGGAATTGCAATTACCCCCACAGTATGCGGCAACGAATGCAAGGTAAAAGTTGACGGATATATAAGCGGCGAGGGCGAAGTGAAAGTTACGATATTTGACCGCGACGGCAATAAAGTTGCCGAAGGCGCTGGCGGCGAGGAAATAGCCATTGCAAACGCCCGCCTGTGGAACGGCACCGAAGACCCCTACCTCTATTCCGCGAAGGCAGACCTTGTTTGCGGCGGAAAGGTGTGCGACAGCATAACCAAAAAATTCGGCTTCCGCAGCTTTGCGATAGACCCGAAAAAGGGCTTTATATTAAACGGCAGAAGCTATCCCCTCCGCGGCGTATGCAGGCACCAGGACAGGCCCGGCGTGGGCAACGCGCTGACAAAGCAGATGCACGACGAGGATATGGCGCTGATTAAGGAGATAGGCGCCAACACGCTGAGGCTTGCGCATTATCAGCACGACGACTATTTTTACGACCTGTGCGACGAAGCGGGCCTTGTGGTATGGGCTGAAATACCCTATATATCGCGGCATATGCCCGGGGCAAACGCAAACGCCGAAAGCCAGATGAAGGAGCTGATTTACCAGCAGTACAACCACCCCTGCATCGTAATGTGGGGCGTATCGAACGAAATAACGATGTATCACAAGCATAAAAAGGATATGCTTGCATTCCACAAAAAGCTGAACGATTTGGTGCACAGGCTTGACCCCACCCGCCTTACCACCCTTGCGTGCTTTGCGATGTGCGGGTTTGCAAACAGGTCTGCACACATAACCGACGTGGTGGCGTGGAACCTGTACCTCGGCTGGTACGTGCCCGGATTCTTCCTGAACGATTTGTGGATTTCGGTATTCCACGCGCTGTACCCCAAACGTGCGCTCGGCTATTCGGAATATGGCGCCGAGTGTATGCCCCACCTCCATTCAAAGCACCCCAGGCGCGGCGACAACAGCGAAGAATACCAGGCGAACTACCACGAGTTTATGTTAAGATGCTTTGAAAGGCACCCCTATATGTGGGGCACGTACGTGTGGAATATGTTCGACTTTGCCGCCGATGCAAGGAACCAGGGCGGCGAACCCGGAATGAACCACAAGGGACTTGTAACCTTTGACCGCAAGACCAGAAAAGACAGCTTTTACGTATACAAGGCATATTGGAGCAAGCAGCCGTTCGTTCACATTGCGGGCAAGCGCTTTGAAAACCGCACGGGCAGAAATACTACGATAAAGGTATACACCAACTGCACGGGCGGCGTAAAGCTGACCTGCAACGGCAAAGAAATTGCAGGAAAGACGAAAGACGGACACGTGTACGCCTTTAAAGTAAGGCTTGAAGATAAGTGCGAAATTACCGCACTGAGCGGAACCTGCTCAGACAAGTGCGTGATACGCAAAGTTTCTTCGCCAGACCCTGCTTATAAACTTCACGTTCATTCAGAAACTCAGAGCTGGCAGAAGTAACTTGCCAAGCGGCAAGTTGTTTCCGCCGTCGCAACTGACAGACATTTCTATCCCCATATCATTTAAAGAATGTGCCGCGGGTTTTTTAAACCCGCGGCACATTCTTTTTTTGCGCGCCTTATAAAGCAAAAGGCGCGGGCTTTAAAAGCCCGCGCCCATAAACAGATTCAGTATGAACTTTGCGCTCCGCTCACGCAAAAGCAAACGCGAGCGCGGGCGAAGCTATAAAATAAATGGCGTAAAGCACGGCGAGATGTGCGGGATAGAAGGCATAAAACAGATATTTAAGCCTGAGCCTCCCCCTCTTTCCGCTGTACATAAGAAGGGGCACTATTGCAATGAGGCAGTAAGCCTGACTGCCGCCGAGCGCCGCCGTGAGCGCCACCAATCCCACAAAAAACAGCAAAAAGGCAGTTGCGGGAGTGTAAAGTTCGGCAAGCAGTCCGCTCGCGCCGTACGATTTAAAATCCAAAAGCCGCACCGTGACGGGAAGAAGTACGCCCGCAAGCCGTACTCTATATGCACGGGCGAAAAACAGCAAAGGTATACGCTTGCGCCGAGCGAAAGCGCAAGGGCGGCCGACGACGCCGCAACCGCCTTCGGCCTGTGTGCAAACGCCGCGCCTTTCAGCATTGCAAGGCTGTATATTATAAGGCAGGACAGGCTGAAAGTTATAAGAATGTTGCCCTCTGCCCTTTCGTTTACGAGCGATATGCCCGCGCTTGTGACAAGGCCGAGCGCAAAGACGAGCGCGAAGTGCCTGATTTTGTGCCGTGTGTAGTGACAGCCTTCTGCAAACATAAAGGCAAATATGGGCATAGAAAGCCTGCCAACGGCACGCAGGGCGGACACCTCGGGAAAGAAAATCATTCCGATATGGTCTGTAAGCATCAGAAGGCACGCCAGAATTTTGAGCGCGTTGCCGCTTAAAAAACCGAAATAAAATTTTTCGCCGCCCGCAGGCGCACTGCCCACGCTACCTTCCATCGGACAGGCCTTCTTCGTATTTTTTGTATTCGCCGCTTAAAATTTCTTCCCACCAGCTTCGGTTATCGAGGTACCAGCGCACAGTTTGTTCCAGGCCGACGGAAAAGTCGGTTTCGGCCTTCCACCCAAGTTCGCTCTCCGTCTTCGAGCAATCTGTGGCATAGCGCCTGTCGTGCCCCTTTCTGTCCGCAACGAATTCGATTAGGTTTTCGGGCTTATTCAACAGTCCGAGTATTCTTTTCACTACTTCCGTGTTGGGCAATTCGCAGCGCCCGCCCACGTTATACACCTCCCCCGACCTGCCGCCGCGAAGAATTGCGTCTATCGCGCGGCAATGGTCCGAAACGTGCAGCCAGTCGCGCACGTTTTTTCCGTCGCCGTATACCGGCAGGCTTTTACCCGCGAGCGCGTGCGTTATCATAAGCGGTATCAGCTTTTCGGGAAACTGGTAAGGGCCGTAGTTGTTTGAACAGCGCGAAATTGTTGCAAAAATGCCGTACGTGCGGCAATATGCCTGAACCAACAGGTCGGCAGATGCCTTGCTGGCGGCATACGGACTGGAAGGGCGGAGCGGAGAATTTTCGGTAAAGCGCAGGTCGCCTCTTTCTATCGGCAGGTCGCCGTAGACCTCGTCGGTAGAAATCTGGTGGAACCGCCCGACGCCGTATCTGTTGCACGCATCCAGAAGAACCTGCGTTCCTATTATATTGGTAACGAGGAAGGGGCGGGCGTTTACTATGCTCCTGTCAACGTGGCTCTCGGCGGCAAAATTTACCACCGCGTCGAACCTTTCGTCACCGAACAGGCGATACACAAAATCACCGTCGGCTATATCGCCCCGCACGAACCTGAAACGCCCGTCTTTAAGGGCGCCGAAAAGCGTGCGGAGGTTGCCCGCGTAAGTAAGTTTATCGAGGCATACTATGCGGCAATCGGGGTATTTGCCGAGCATATGATATATGAAATTGCTGCCAATGAACCCGGCACCGCCGGTAACAAGAATTTTCATTTATACTCCCGCGCGGGCCGCTTTACGGGCGCCACGCACAACAAGAGTATATCACACGCCGCGCCAAACTGCAAGAGCAAACGGGCATTTGCAGCCGTCCGATTCGTTCCGTCCGATTCATTCCACTGACAAATCGCGGCAAAATGCGGCATTCGCCTGTTTAATCCGTATGTCAGGGCAAAGAATAGGGGGCGGACAAAAGTCCGCCCCCCGAACGAAGCCTCATGTTTTTATTCGACTTCCGCGCTCTTTTTCTTCCTTCCGGTGAAAACCGCCGCAACCACGCACAGAACCGCGCACGCCAGAAGGCAAATCACCGTAAATATGTAGGCAAAGCTGAACACGTTGCCGTCTATGCCCATAAATACGTTCACTATATAGCCGCCCTGCGTGTAGCACCACGCCGCAAACGCAAAGAAGTATACCGCAAAGGCGCCTATTTTTACAAGACTGTTGCGCACAAACACCGCCGCAACGTTTATAACCAGCGCTATGATTAAGGGAACGTATACCATTGCAGAGACGAACGTTTCGGTCATCCCCGACTTATCTTCCGCGGATACGATATAGCATATCAGGCCCACAATTCCCGCGGCAAAGGCGATTATATTCAAAAGGTCGCCTATTCCCCTGTCTTTAAGCAATTTATTCATTATCGTCACCTCCCTTTCTGTACTTTTCGGGATGGCGTTTTTCATCGACGGTGCGAAGCACTACCCAGGCCACGCCTGCCGCCGCGATAACGCCGGCAATCACGTCAAACACGATAAGACCTATTCTCCAAGGCGACATATCGTAATAAGCGTACGAACCGGGCGCTATTCCGTTGTATGCCGAGCTGTTGACTATGGTGTAAGCTATATTCTTTATGGCGTTTCTTGCCGCCCACTGTGCGGTGGCGGTATCGAGGTCGTTGAGCGGCGTGGTGCGCATACCCATCCACAGGTCGTTGCCCACCTTGTAGCCGCAGTCCTTGCTCTTGTTGTCGCCGCTGGTGAAGTCGGTTATTACGAAGCCTTCGAAGCCCCATTCGTTGCGGAGAAGGGTTGTGAGCAGTTCATAGCTTGCGCCGCTGAACTTAGGGCCTATGAAGGTCATCGAGGTCATATATGCGCCTGCCGCCTTCAACTCTACCGTCTTCTGTCCGCCCGTTTCGCCGTCGTAAACCTGAATGGTGCATTCGGCTTCCTTGGTGGCTATTTCAAAGCCGCGCAGATACATTTCGCGCATAGACTGCTCGGTTGCATACACCTGAATGTTGCCGCGGGCGTGGTCCATTTCGTTGAGCGCAAAGTGTTTGATGTGCGCGAACAGGCCGTTCTGGCGTGCGCCCGATACCATTGCCGCGCCTATCTTGCCGGAAATTAAGGGGTCTTCCGAATAATATTCGAAGTTGCGTCCGCCGAAGGGGCTGCGGTGAAGGTTTACGGCAGGGGCGTACCAGCCGTGTATGCCGTTGGTAAGGCCTTCCTGCCCTATGGCAAGACCCATTTCGTATACGAGGTCGGTGTTCCACGTAGCCGCCGTGAGGGGCGCCGAGGTCCACGCGCAGGCAACGACGTGGCCTACCGTGCCCGACCACGTTGCCGTAAGTCCGAGAGGGCCGTCGTTATCGCCCGTCTGAACGAGGCCGATATCGTCGAGCGGCTGGGTCATATACAGACCGTAAGTTATCAGCGCGCTTATGGCTTCTTCATCGCTGAAATCTATCTGGTCGAGAAGCTCGTCCCACATAGGGTCGTCGTATGCAAGGCCGCGGAGCGAGCTGAGCGTAAGTCCGTTATCTGCGCCCGACGTAGGCTTTTCGGACTTGTAAAGGATAGCGTCGGGGTTGGCAACGCCCGATACGGGGTCGTTCTTGCTGTCGTATGCCGCGTTGGCTTCCACCACGTAATCGGGAGCCGTTTTGTCGAGTTCGGGAGCCTTGGGATATGTGCCCGCAAAATCGCTCCTCGACATAACGGTCATATATTCGTCGTCGATGTACTTATTTACGTCGTCAAACTGGTTGACTGCCTCTATACCGTCGGAAGAACGCTTTCCTACGGCTTCGGCACCGTTCTTAACGCCTTCGTCAACGTATGCCCTGGTGCCCTCTATTTCAAATTTTGCGCTGTCCCAGTCCTCGTGCGAGTTCTTGCCGAGGTGAAGGACGTATTCGCCCTCCTCTATTACGTAGCTGCCGCTCTCGGAATAGTAGCAGTTGTCGTCGTAAGAGGCAAACTCTTCGATGGGAACGGTGAAGGTGAAATCGTAAGTGTCGCCCGCGCCCACTTCGTACTTGCCGAAATCGATAAGCACCTTAGAGGCCTTCTCTATGCCGCTGCCTTCCTCGTAGTAGGGAGCTTCCACATAGAGCTGAACGGTCTCTTTTACGCTGCGCGAAGATTCGTTTATTATGGTGCCCGAAACGCGGAGGGTGTTGCCGTAAAGGGCAACTTCGGTGAGTTCCTGGCTGATTTTATCGTTGTCGTAGTGCAGGCCGTAACCGAAGGGATAAACCACCTGCTCGTCATAGTCGAAGCCCGCATAATTGCCTGCCGCAGCTTCTGCCGCCGCCGTTTCGTAATAGCGGTAGCCCATATATATGCCCTCTTCGTACTCGTAATAGTTCTTCGATATCAGGTCGGAATTGCCGTAAGTGCCGTTCATCACGTTTACGTACGAAGGGTCTGCGGTGTGGTCTGCAACCCATACGTCAACCGTCCTGCCCGAGGGATTTATGTCGCCCACAAGCACTTCGCTCATAGCTTGAAGTCCCTTGGCGCCGGGGTTGCCTATCCATACGATTGCATCTATGCCGCTGTCTTTTTCAAGCTCGCCCATCTCTACCACGTTCGAGAAGTTGCATATAACAACAACCTTGTCGCAGTTGGTCTTGGCGAACTGTATCATCTCTTTTTCGTGAGTGGTGAACTGCAAGCTGTGCTGCGCAACGCCGTTCTGGTAGGGGAACGCCCACATATCGTTGCCTTCGAGGCCGAGCCTGCCTATGAACACTATGCCCACGGTACCCGCGCAGGAGCTTTCCGTGCCCGAGTATATCGAGGAATCGTATTCAAAGATAGACATATTGGTGGAACCCGAATTGCTCCACGTGGCCGTAGAGGGCGCGGCCGAAAGGTCGCCCTGCATCTCTATCGGCGTAGCCGCCTTCATCTTTTCAACAACGGTGGAGTTCACCGTGAAGTTGCGGGCAAGCGCCTCTTCCGCCGTCTCTACGTAGTCGAAATTCATATTCGTGGCGGCCGAGCCGGAACCGCCCCACACGGGCTCGATGTAGCGGTAGCCGAACGGGGTGACTTTGCTGTTTTTGGCGAGGGGCAGCACGCCGTCGTTCTTTAAAAGCGTTACGCCCTCTTCCGCAACTTTAAGCGCCGTTTCTGCGGCGTGGTTGCGCGACTGTTCCTCTATCGCCGTGGGAGGGTCTTCATTTTGGAGTTTGCCCGCATCGGGATTGGGGAACAGCACGTCGTAATATTCGGTAGCTTCTTCCGATATGTTGTCCGCGGCCACAACGTGGCGCTGTCCGCGGCCGAGAGCCATATCGAGCTGTGCCGAATAGGTGTTCGCGGCCATCGAGAGCACAATCATAAGGACGACTATTATCGCCACGATTGGCAGAACGATGACGCGAAACTTTTCATTGCTCATTTTCATGTCTCATTTGCTCCTTATCTTGATTTTGCGCCTTTTCGGCGCCTTCAAGACAACTATAAGACAGAAAAAAATTTTTTCAATACGTTCAACGCGAACTTAGATTTTAAAGCGTAAACTTATTGCCGCGGATTGTTTTTGAGCGGAAATATGATATTCAGGTAAAACATACCGCCTTCGGTGCGCACAGACATCCTTCCGCCGTATTTTTCGGCTATGTAGCGTATGCTTTTAAGCCCAAGACCGTGGTTTTCGGCGTCGGATTTGGTGGTGACGGGCAATCCGTTTTTGCCTGTTTTAATTTCGCCCGAATAGCGGTTGCGCACCTGCACGGTGAGAAAAGACTTGATTTTGCGCACGGTAAGGCCTATCGTCCTGGGTGCGTCCTGCACCTCGCTTACGGCGCGCGCGGCATTGTCTATGGCGTTGCCGAACATACTGTATATCTCCCCTTCTGTGAGGAAGGAAAGGAGCGAGCCGTCTGCCATACACTCTATCTTTATGCCGTTTTTGCGGCAGGCGAGGCTCTTTTCGGTGAGTATGATGTCGAGCGGGCCGTTGCCCGTGTCCATTCCGCTGTCGTATACCGACACGGCGTCGTATATTTCAGATATGGCGTCGTCGCTTATCAGCTTGGCCTTGCCTATGGTGCGTATCTGCTGTTTTAAATCGTGGCACTTGATGTTGACCATCTCAACAGATTTCTTGCTCACTTCGTACTGCTCTTCCGCGCAGGCGAGCATATGCGTCACAGAGTCGAGCTCGTGCTGCATATCAGATTTTTTGAGCATACTGAACATTACGTATATGATGAACAGACAGCACGCACCGTTATACAGGTTCATTAAAAGTATCAGATAGTAATCGGTTGCGGCATATACGAACACCGCGTTTATCGCTATCGAAAGAACGAGCGCGCATACGCAGACGGGCAGAAGAGAACGATTTTTAAGCCTGGGAGCCACTCCCCTCTTTATTCTCCGCACAAAGAACAGATAAAAGAGCCAGTAAGTGAGATAATAGATTACAAACGAGATTATGTAGCCGAATACGTCGAGTATGTTGAAATATTCCTGAATTATGACTTCGTCGGTATATATGCCGTAGATATCGGAATTAAGGCCGCATATTATGAGAACGCAGTTTGAAAGGCAGTAGGCAAAATGCTGCATAACGTATGCGCAGGTCATACACATCAGAAGGCTGCCGAAAGGCACTTCGTAGCAGAAAAATGCCGCAAGCAGCGTAACCACGAATAATGCCAGAAAGACCGCGCACAGCCCGAGGGCGTTTTCGGGCGTCCACATTATCAGCACAGAGAGCGCTATGCACGCCGCCGCCGAAGCGGTATACCGCAGCCAGAACAGACTGCGGCGGGGCAGCCTGCAACAGAACAGAAAGCCCGCCACAAGAAGCTGCACCATAAACAGCGGTTTGTAAAAAGCAAAATATTCCATAACACCCCGTTTCTGCCGCAGAATTTATCCGCAGAGATAGTCAGTGAGAGCCTTTGTGAATTCGGTGCGGCGCGGATAGCTTATGAGCAGCTTTTCGCCGCCCACCACCGCGTGGTTTTCCTCTATCGCCGTCACGTAGCGCAGGTTTACAAGATAACATTTGTTGCACCGCACAAAACAGGGGTCGGCAAGCTCTTCCTCCACCTTTTTGAGCGTGCCATACGAAACTATGTTTTTGCGCACGAGGTGATACACGAGTTTATGGCTCATCACCTCTACGTACATTATGTCGTCAACGGCTATCCGCATTATGTCGGTGCCCGAATGTACGAGCAGCGTTCTGCCGCGCACAAGGCTTTCAAGCCGCTTTACTATGCGCGGCATTTTGCCTGTGAAGTCTTCGTAAGATACGGGCTTTACGATAAAGTCGTATGCGGCGACCTCGTAGCCCTGCACGGCGAGACGGGCAAGGTTGGTCACGAACACCAGGCACACATTTTCGTCAAGCTCGCGCAGTTTGTGCGCGGCGGACATTCCGTCGAGGTAGGGCATATCTATGTCCATAAAAACGAGGTCGTACACAGGCTGGTAACCCGTAAGAAAATCTACCGCGGAAGAAAACTTGCTGACGATAAAACCGCCGGATTTTTCAAGATAAGATTCCAGCAGCTCCCTGTCGCTGTCACTGTCTTCCACTATCGCCGCTCTGAACATAGCGCCCTCCCGCTTGCCCGAAAAATGCAAAATCCGCCGTCAGCGGAGCAATCCGCCGGCCGCTTATGCACATCGGACGTATTTACAAAAAGATTATAGCATACTTTTCAAAAATTGCAACACCGTAATTTATATAAGTGCATATTGCACAAATGCGCTGCAATAGTTGCGACATATATGCAGAGCAATGCCGCTCAGACGGTGCAAAACAACGCAAAACGCACTACGCGGCGCCACTGCCCGTGACAATAAAAAAACGCCCTGCCGCAGCAAAATCTGACATTGCCGCACTGCGCAGATTTAAAAACGCGGCGCCCCCGAAAACGGCGGGGCGCCGCGTTTTTACAAAAAAATATGTATGCAGGACGGCTTTATTTCCGTACTTGCGGATTTATAACGTATAGCCGACTTTGCGCAGATACCTGAGATATCCGTCCTTTATTTCGCGCGATTTGTTGCGACTTACGGGCACCCGCTCGCCGCCCGTTAAAAGCAGTTCGGAAGTTTCGAGCCGCTGAACGTATTTATAATTGACAAGAAAACTTTTATGCACGCGCACGATGTCGAAGGAGGCTAATTTTTCTTCGATTTCGCCGAGCGTCATTCTTACGTCCACCTTTTCGCAGCTGCCCAGCTTTATGTACTGGTGGTCGCGCATACTCTCCACATGTCGTGCCGCAGTTCGTGCATCTCTTCGACGGCCTTGTCGGAAAGCTGCAACA
>ERZ1090880.1691-NODE-1693-length-10544-cov-16.018972_pt1 | contig 10544 bp, 12 predicted proteins | sample MGYA00478471_ERZ1090880 | MGnify/ENA primary metagenome ERZ1090880 (study PRJEB33644, sample SAMEA5815734) | chicken gut metagenome | biome: Chicken; feature: Gastrointestinal Tract; material: Caecum | place: Ireland | collected 2019-01-01 | study: A study of... | reverse complement strand
CTGCAGTCTCGTGGGCTCGGAGATGTGTATAAGAGACAGGTACAAGGGATAGGCGTCGATGTTATTTCATCTGTAGTATTATCATGATCTAACATATTAAAGTCTATCTTATACGTAACTTCAGAATCAAGAGTCTCTTCTTTTATATGACTATTTAACGTCATATTTCTTGTAATAAATGCTGCCTGCACATCAAAAACAAGTCTGAATTGTTGGCCAGGAACTCCAAAATTGAACCAGTTTGAATAATACGTATAAGGGAAAGTAACATGAGTACCACCAATAGGATCCCAGTTTACCCCATATTTTGGATTTAATTCATTGAATAATTCTTCCTCATCCTCATCATATGTATTATCCTCCCCATCTATACCGTTTATATCATTATCTATAATTTTATCGTTTGCTATAATGTCATAAATTTGATATGCTGCAATTAAAATAGCCATAATACTAACCACCAAAATCAGAATAAACAATAATTTCTTTGTTTGCGTTTTCATATACATGCATTCCTAATATATTACATAATTTAGAAAGTTGTTGCCATAAATTATCCATTTCTAAATATGGATATGGATTTGTTGTCGTACTTAATAAATTTAATGTTTTTTGGTCTAATTCTTTGAACTTAAATTGAGGAAGAGTAGTTTCGATTTTATCTATAATCCAATCGTATATTTCCTTAAATGTCATTGGATTCCTATTTAATTCAAATCCATCAGTCAATGAATCTTGTATTTCTTCTAAATCATCTTTAAGTTCAATATTTACTTCAAAATTGTTATTATTGTATGTCCATTTATTCGTTTTGAATTTACCTATCACCTGCTTTTTCTTTGTTAAAGTATCTTCTAACCATATCTGAACATTTAAGTCGGGAGTAAGAAGTTTCATTCGAGCATACTCTTTAATCTCGCCTGTTCCGTCTATGATCGATAAACTCCCGCTGTTTGATATAATTCCATAACTCGGCTGTTCATTGTCGCTACGGTCTTTTATAGGCGCTGAAAGAGATAGCATATTACGCCTATCCGCAAATAACTTTATTCCTGTATAAATACTTTGTATTCTTACAGGATGTTTCGGCATAGACCAGTCATTTATTATAACTTTGAAATTTATATTGTCTCCTGTTATGGAAGATGCATATGAAAAAATAAATAACGTCTCATTTTGTACAACAGTTAATGTTGTAATCAAATTAGACCCATCATATATTTCTCCACGTATCGTTTTAGGATATGCATTGTTATATGTATCGAATAATATAGAGAAGTTTATATTTGAAGTATCTAAATTATCGATTGAAAATGATAGAGTATACGGGGTTTCGAAATTCCCTTTGTCGTCAGATAATTCAGAGCCTATAAAATAGGGTTCTCCGCTCGAAAATACTTCTCCGTTACCTAATTTACTTGCACCGAATAAAAACGGATTAGAGCCGCTTCTACGAACGCTTACGACGTCTGCAATGCTTGCAGAAATATTATTTCCGGAAGGAGTAATAGAAATACTATCTGTTTGTATTTCTCCTGCCCCTGCCAATAATTCAATTTCTGCCGTCATTCTAATCATAAAGATTATTCCTCGTTTTTACTCCATTTAGCATAAAGAGTCGTAGTCATATCCGTCTTTGACGGAGGCATCGTAGAGAAATTAAACGATACATCTTCATCTGTAGGAGATACTTCTCTATACCACCCTTCAAACGTATATCCTTCCCTTGTCGGGTCTTGTGGTTTATATATCATTGCGCCGTATTCAGCAGATATATCATCGTAATGGTCGGGCGTTGTGGTATCGCCGCCTGCATTCATATCAAAATGAATTTTATATGTTTTCGTTTTGAATAACTGATATATCGTACTGTTGCCCTGTATTGTATAGGGAGTAGCCGCCGTAATTACGGTGCTTGTAGGCGTTACGACAGGATTCATGTACCATTGCGGTTCATAATACGGGCTGTCGTTGCCGACATATTCTTCTCCGTTATACGGCGGAATAGGTTTCGCTTGCGTTGTGGGAAGCGTGCCGTATACTTCGTTATAGGCAATTTCTTTATTGTCAAGCGATGTCCCGTCGGTGTTTTTATAGGTTTCTCCTAATCCGTAATTATAGGACACCGTATATTTAAGATTATTATTCCATTGAGCGTATAAATGCAATACGTTATTTTCTGTATTAGTATCGTTTATAATGTAAGCCCAGCCGTCATTATACGGAGTACCGCCGCCGTTTTGAGCAGAGTTCCAACCAGCCAACGTATATCCAGCGCCCGTAATCGTTGCATTGTTTTTAATGGATTCCGCGCCGTTCCCGCAGATAAATTCATCTCCGCTGTAATATTCTTCCGTACCGCCTACAGTGCTGTCCGACATATCCTCAATAGGCGGGTTCAAATGATATACAATGCTCAACAAATTTAACTCTGCGTTTGTCCCGACGAGTTCAACCTTATAATTCGTTACCGCGAGAATTTCAAGCCGCCGTTGGAAAATCGTAGGCAGTTCTTCGGGCTTAAAATACATTTTCCGCGTTACCATTTTATCGTTGACTATATCGTAATACTTTACGATATGCTCATTCCGCGACTGAATAATTTTAATAATGAGACGATACGTCTCAATATCCATATACTTAAATTCAATCGTAACTTGCGGAGTTAAAAACGTAGGATATGCATTCAGATTTTCGATAACTCCGGTAAGGCTTCTTGAAGGCTCTTCCAAATACGATTTTGCGTCTAAAGCAGTATAGGTAAGATAGCCGCCGATTTCGTTTCCGTCAATCCAAATACGCGCAAAAGTTTTACTATCTTCTGCACTACGAAAATTTGACATCGGTGCAACGCCAACTCTTCTATTGATTAACGCTTGTTGTCTTAAAGTCTGCATACTATCTTACCTATATTTGTTTTAGATATTCAATTATACTTTGGCGAATTTCTCGCCGTTTTTACGGGCTATACGACGTGTACTTTCATAAATCTTCTGTCCATCAAGATTCGCTTGTACTGTAATATTTATATTTTCATTGCTTCCTGTTCCATAAGAAAGCGCTTCCAATACACCGTCTCTTACTGATTGACTCATTACAGTAGACATTTGTGTATCATTGACAACAGCCGTGGAATTTCCCTGTCTGCCTACCCATTCACGAACGCCATTTTCATGTGTCATAATGAAATTAGCGTCTGTGATACCGCCGTTAGCAAAGCCGCTTACTGAACTTGATGCGGAACTTTTAGAAGAATTTATTGCACTTGTAATCGCATAAATACCTGCCGCAATCCCTGCAGCGGCAGCACCTAATGTCCATGCTGATTTAAGCGCACCTACTGCATAAGCCGCTGCAAAAGCCGCACCGACTAATACCATTAGTGCTCCTGCTATTCCTCTAATATCAGCAGGTAGGCTATCCAATGCTTTCCCTATAAGAAGTCCAATACCTGTTCCTAATGCAGCAACCCCAATTTTAGACATATCCAAAGACTTAATAAATGTAGAAAAATCTTTAACAACTTTTACTACAGATGTACTTAATTGTTTAATCAAGGATATAATATTTGGTAATTGTGCGGCAAGATTCCCTAAGAAAGTACCTATTTTAATTGCTGCCCATACTGAAAATATAATTACAACAGCATATACTGCGCTTTCCAATAATCCTAAATTATCTAATAACTGAATTATATTCGATATTAGTTCAACAATATATGTTATTATCGGAGTAATTATATTTACTATTTGAACAATTACATCCAATAACGGAGAAATTGCATTATAAATTGCATTGAGTATGTTTGCGATAGCGGGTAATACACTTTCTGCTAATTTTAATAACGTAGAAAGCAATTTATTTATTCCGTTTCTAAAGTTTTCGTTTGAAACGTATCCGTAAGCAATAAGAGACATTACAATACCGAGAGGAGACGCTATAGTATTTAATACGCTACCCATTTTAGTTAAACCTGAAACAATGCTATTCAACATCCCACCTAAAATAGATGCACTTATAGTAGCCCCTATCAGTTTAATTACGTTAAACAAATTCTGCGCTTGCTTTGTCCATTCTACAAATTTTCCATCTTCATCTGTTACAACGAACCAACTTTTAATTGCTTCTGCAATTTCAATGGCTTCGTTTTTAACACTATTCATTGAAGAGAGTTGTTCGTTATAGGCATCAATTTGTTTCTGTAATTCTTCCGTAATTGCTTCTGTTATAGAAATTTGAGAATTGCTATCACCTAATACACGGAACTCATCGAAATCAAGGTTTCCACCGCCGGTAGACGCATTAAGAGCATCTTCTGTATCATCGGCGAATTGTTCCATACCTGCGCCCGCTGTTTCGGATTCTTTTTTTATCGGCTTAAACAGACGAATAATATCTGTTATCGCAATAAGAAATGCGTTTATATAAACAAGTGCTTTTCTAAATGGTTCTGAAAAAAGATCGCCGATAGCAAGTTTAAGATTTGCTAAACTGCCTTGGAAAACCTTTATTTGGTTCGATAACGTATTGATTGTCCTTTGCATATCACCGAACGAGTTTTGAGCGTTCTGTAATACGACAATCAAACGCAACATTGCTTTATCAGACTGCAACAATGCTTTACTGCTTGTTACGCCTAAATCTTTGAATGCTTCATTCGTTTTAAGCAGATTATCGAGCGTCTGTTGCGTAACATCCAAACCAAGAGAACGAAGAGGCTTCGTCTGGCCTGAAAAAATACCTGCTTGTAGCTTTTCAAATGCGCTTTCAGTCGAGATGTTGTAGAAGGAAGCTAACAAATATACCCCAGATTTCTCTGTACTTTAACGCTTTTCAAGAAAGCGGGTTTAGACCATATCATCAACCTAATTTAGGTTGCCTTGCACTTCGCAATAAGGAATTTCGCCTTAAAGCTACTCTCTTTCGAGATGGTCGTTACACTCTCCAACTTACGTTGGCATAGCACGGTATTGTCGATAGTATATTTTTTAGGATTTCTTCTATTTTATTATACTGCGTATATTTAATTCTGTAAAGAGAAATATCGTTTTTTTCACAATAATCATTCTTTATAGAATCATTATACTTTACTTTTTCAATATTTTCTTCGCATTGCTCATTTGTCATTATGCTGTTAAATCTTACAGGAATAAAATGTTGCTTACCATCATATTCTAATAAGAATAATAACTTTTCATTATTGTCAAATATAGCGAAGTCAAATCTTAATGCTCTTATATTTTTACAACTATCTAATAAATACTGGTTTTTATATTTAATATTGTTTTTTTGGAAAAAGATTTCAATTCTTTTTTCACCTCTTGAAAGATTACAGTATGGGCAACCGTGAGAACCTTTATTTATTATATTATCTGGCAATGTATAAAATTTAGTACCGCAGTTTTTGCAGAGTATTAAAACTTTTTCTCTTGCTTTTTTATATTCACTTAAAAGTTCATATTGCCCATTATATTTTCTGTCTAATCTTTCTTGAAATGTTTTAGACGTTTCTCCTTTCCTATATCCATAGCAAATAGGACAATGAACACCTCGCCCTTTTGCTTCTCTTGGAAACACACTAAATATATGCCCACATTTATTATGTTTTATAAGAACTCTCGAATTAGTTGATTTATATTCTCCAACTAATGAAAACTCATTGTTGTATAAATCATTTAATTCTTTTGAAAAAGTTTCGTTATCTCTTTTCCATTTGTTTGAACATATAGGACATTCCCTAAACTTAAAAACATTATAAGGAATACTAACAGTAAAAATATTCCCACATTTTTTGTGTAATATTTTAATAGGAGTGAAATTGTTTACATATTCTCCTATAAGTTCATATTCCCCATTTTTGAAATGAGATAACTTTTCTTGAAATCCTTGTGTACCTATTCTTCGCATTTTACACCTCTGTATATATATTATATTATAAAACAGAGCAAAATGCAAGCGTTTAATATACTATTACGATATTCACCGTTAGCAAGCAATTTGATATTGCTCACACCACACATTTGTGTGTTCACAAGGTTTTTCGATACACATTACTGTGTAAAGCGACAGCTTTTGTCTATCGTATCCTAATTGTGTCAACACCTGCGACATTTCTGTACCCATATCGGCAGCAATACCGATTGAATCAGAAAGCTGTTTGAAAAGACCTGTAAATCTTACGATTTCGTTTGAAGCAACGCCGAGGTTATCAGCAAAATCCAAAGCCCAATCGAGTGTTTCTTGGTAATTCTCACCAAAAGTAACACCGAAAAGGTTTAGATTTTCTACGAACGCACCGCTCTCTTCAACAGCAGAAAACAATGCTTTAGAAAGACGCCTGACTACAGCAACGGCAGATGCTATTGTTATAATAGATTTCGCTGTAGATTTTGTTGTCTTTTTACTTTGTTTTTCTTGCTTTTTTTGTTCTTGTGTTACTCTGTTCGTAGCCGATGCTACGCTGTTTTGAGCATTTATTAAAGAAGCATATGCATTCCGTTCTTGCTGTGTTGCCGTTGTTACGGCGTTTGTTGCAGATGCAAGAGCATTTTGCGCAGATTCTAATTTTTTTGGCGCTGTTACATCGTTCCACCCAAAATCTATAAGAGTATTATATCTTTTGTTGCTTCCCGGTGTATTATCTCCACCAGTAGTGTATAAATCGTAATCTGCTTTTGTCTGATTATATTTTTCTTGCGCCTTTGCTAAATTTTCTAATGCTTCTGCCTTTTTATTTTGTGCATCTTCATATCGAGCAGCGGCCATAGTTTGTCTGTTCTGTGCATTCGTAAGCGCAATTTCTGCATTAGTCGCGCCTTCTGCTGCAACTTTTAATTTCCCGTAAATACTTGCTACAGAGCGCAATGCTGTAGCTTGACGAGTTATTCCAGAAGTTCCTCCTGTGCCAGATGTTATAGTCCCGCCGCCGCTTAGTTTCTTGATTTTTTCAAGGAGGTCTACTACTTTCTGCAACTTTTGAGAAGCATTGTCAATAGCCTCCAACTTGATACCAAGTTCTTGAAAATCAGCCATTTTACCTCCTTATTCAGTTTTCTTTATTCTAACATATTTCCCAAGATTTGTAAAGAATAATTGTAATTTTAATCGTTCTGCTTCGATTTGTTTTTTCGTAAGCCGCTTTTCTTTTTTATCTTCCGTTTCGATTTGGAATTTCGGCTTATCGAAATACTTAGCCTTTTTATCGAGATTGCTTGCTTGTGCGACCTTGATATATAGACCAAGTTGGAAGTTATGCAAATCTTGGATATTATGCAAGCGTTTTTGACGCATTTCTTCGGCACGAAAGAAAAATTGAAGAGTACGGGGAGTCAATCTCCAAAACAAATCATAATCATTATGTATGCTTAAAAACGGGATAAGAAATTCATTCTCTATCCAATCGCGTACATGGAAATTATAATCTGCAAGAGATTTAGATATGCTCCCCGTTTCCTCTTCGTCCGTCTCGACGTTGTTTAACTCGTGAAAGTTTCCTTCTCCACGTCCTGTTGTGCCATTTTGCGAAAAAAATCACTTTCGGAAATCATGTTGAACAGAGGAACAAAAATGTCTTGGAATGCATTTTTATTCGTATCCATTTCTTTTTCAAAAGCACAGGTTGCCGTTTGAATATCCGTTTTCATAACGAATGCCAAGAGCGCGCGGCCCGTAGACATCATTTTCTTATCGACTTTGGAAAAATCAAAGCCTAAATCCTCGAGTTCGCATACTGCATTAAAGTCGATTTTGGGAAGAGTATAATCCTTCCCGCCGATAGTAATTTTTTTCACCATAATAATTTTACTCCGCTTAAATTATTTTTTTAATATTTATAGTTCAGCATACTTGCTTGTGCCGCAAGGGCTTCCGTTTCGAGACCAGTAGGAATACTCTGCCAAATCGGCTCGCTCGTCGGCGTAACATAAAGATTGACGTCAACGACTTCGTTTACGCCCATGCCCATAAGTCCGATAGGCGACGGCTCAAACTGGAAATATACGGCCTGCTCAAGCCCAGGAATGTAAACACACATCCACATTGCCTTGCCGCCTTCTTTTGCCTTCTCAAATTTTTCCATCATGCCGCCCGTTCCATTCCACATGTTAAGCAAATCCTGCGTAAGATTTGCGGTGAACTGCAACGCGCCGCCGAGGTCTTTCAACCCAGGAACATAGGTCTTATATTCGAGGTTATCCGTAGTCGTGGTTTCGAGGGATTCAGGTTCGCTATCCATATCGGGAATTTCCGTAATCCCAGGAATTGCCGTATAACCCGTAGTAGGTCTCGTTGTACCTTCCGAAGATACCGCGTAAAGCACTTTTGCGCCGATACTCGTAACAGCAATAGCCATAATAAATGTCTCCTTGTTTTTATTTTAGTTTGAATATATCATATGATTTTGATTATTGATCGTGCCGGTAAATGTTATCTGCCGTCTTGCGATAGTATCATCTATATTCGGCAAAGGACGATTCGATGTCATGATCAATAAATTATATTTTTCCTGAAATTTTCTTGTAAGGTATTCCGAAATAAGCCGTATGGTAGCCGTAGGTGTTTTATCGTTTATTCCCTTTGCATAAATTTCAAAAAGAAGCACGAAGGAAGTAAACTGCTGCACCTGTTCGCTTGTAGAATATTGTTCTGCAGTACCGAAATCATCAAAAGAAATAAGTATGCACGGAAAAGACAAATCATTCGATATATCGTCATATTCCGAACGAATCTCGAAAGACGTACCGAATAATTCCATAGCCTCATCGGTAGAAAATATCTCAATCAGGTCATCTTCAAACTTTTTTATGATTTCGCTTTCTTGAAAATACAAACTACCGTTTTGATTTGGCATTTCTTACTTCCTCTGCTATAATTTGGTTTACAATTCTCTCAAACTCTCCGTTTCTTCCGTTTTGTCCCGCGAGTTTGCTTATCGCGCCTACACCTCTGCCGCCGGTACTCCAATTCCCCCTGCTGCCGTCTCTTCCGGTAAAATGCCAACCGTTTCTCCATGGTCTGATATTATATCTCCACCCGAATTTCGGGGCATTCTCTATTTGGTTATTTCCTCCCGTAATACCGAATCCGAACTCTATAAAGAAATACGGATTGACTTCTGACGGTAATCCCGAATAATTCGGATTTTTAAGGCTTTCATAAGAAATCATATCAAACGGCTGTGTTTCGCTTCCGATTGTGATTATATAACTTCCTATGTTTTTAATGATTACAACGTCATCTCCGCTGATTTCTTCGAGATTGCCGTTCTTTTCTCTCCAGATCGAACCATAGCGTTTATATTCTTCTATGATATAATCTTTGACTCTTTCGGCGATCTTATCCATCATCGGGCTTGTTGTAGCAGTACTTACGTTTTCCTGCATAGCCTTAACGGATTTTATGATTTCATCTACTCCCGTAGATTTAATCGTTACCATTGTAATCCTCAAATTCCAAAGTAAAGGAATTTCCGTTCAGAATTTTATCTATATACACGATACGGCCTGCCGTATCCGATACAGACGCGGGCTTTTTATTCCAAATTTTACTTTCTTCAGTAAACGGTATATAAGTATTGAAATGTACTACAGCGGTATTTGTTTTTTTACTGTATTGCAACTTAAACTCGATAATATCTTTATCGTTATTCGTATAATACAGTTTTACGGTATTCGGCACAACGGAATCGCAGTAAACGGTGATCTGTTTTACGGTTCTTTCGCCTAATCGATTTACCTTAAAATCGTAATTATCCGCAGTATCGTTCGGAGCGATATTCACCCAAAACACGCAATTCTCATCGATATACTGAACGTACATTCCGTTCGAGATATTCAGCGTCAAATCGAAATCACGTACTTTACTGACTGTTTCTTCCGCGATCAGTAAGTTATTATCCACTACGTTCGCAAATATTCTTTTAGGCTCGGTATAATTATTCTTATTCCCGCTTTTCCCTATAAAATATGCTACGTATATAGGCTTCTTATCATTCGGAGTCATTTATATTCCTCCGTCTCAAAACAATTTCTGCGGTATTTTAGATTTCAAAGCACTTTCAGGCGACATGTTATAGGTACGGGAAGTCCCTCCGACGTTAGAAGATTTATAATTCTCTTCATTCAGAGCATTATATGAATCAACGATATAATCCGCGAGTTGGCTGTCCCATTTCCCATAAACTAATTCGTCGTCGTTTTTTAATTTACGCCACTGCTTTATTATCTGAATACCCTTATCGCATAAATTTGAAAGGACGGAATTAAGTTCATTTCCATCTCTGTTCATGTTCTGCATAAAAAACAGCCTTTCCTTTGCGGAAGCGATCATTGCTGTCTTAAACTCATCGATAGAATTATACATAAATCCGTCCCTTTATATTTTTATGCTTTTTTCGTTGTAGTTGTTGAAGTAGGCGTTGCGTCAAGGCAAACATATCCATGCATTTTCAAATAGTTGATAGCCTTTTTATCGGTAACATCCGCTTCTTGGCTGTCTCCCCATATAATCATGGTTTTTGCTTCTTCAATCCACAACGAATAACTATT
>ERZ1090880.1688-NODE-1690-length-10567-cov-7.017409_pt1 | contig 10567 bp, 4 predicted proteins | sample MGYA00478471_ERZ1090880 | MGnify/ENA primary metagenome ERZ1090880 (study PRJEB33644, sample SAMEA5815734) | chicken gut metagenome | biome: Chicken; feature: Gastrointestinal Tract; material: Caecum | place: Ireland | collected 2019-01-01 | study: A study of the... | reverse complement strand
CCTCACGGGGAGCGTGGATTGAAATTCCTCGCTCAATGCCTTGTAACTGGTCTGCCCGAGTCGCTCCCCTCACGGGGAGCGTGGATTGAAATTACTACCGCTTTGTGTGCCGGGATGAGCGGGTGGGCCGTCGCTCCCCTCACGGGGAGCGTGGATTGAAATCTTCTATTAACAATTCTGCATTTTATATAATTCTTTTCCACATTTTGAAAAAGATGAAGGCAGATAAACCACAATCCCCCGCAGGTCCCTGCAGAGCAGAAAATTGTGAACCCAGCAATCGGTATCCCACCCTTTTGATATGGGCACGGGATAAGGTTATTAACCAAAGTAAAGCCAGTGGATACGGACTACAAAAAATAAAGTCCCAGATATCTTATGGTATCTGGGGCTTTATTGACACTGTGTATTTTTTATATCTCATATCGAGAAGGTAACTTGATTCTATCTTGGCTGTCTGGATACGGAACAGACATATGAATCCCTGCTCCGTGTACTGACGGGGGTGCTAGGAAAAAGCAGGATGCTCTGAGAACACTGGGCGAGCGTCAGCTTTTCAGGCCGGTCGTAAGGCCGCACATCACCGGCAAGCTGCTGGCCGCAGATATGGGCGGGGCCTGGAGTTTCTCTGGAAGGTCTGTCGAGCTGTGGACATCCTCTTATAGGCCATCGGCAGTATCGCGCTGGGAAAGCTCCCCGTAGTGCTGGCGGCCGTGGACGGAGGCGGCTGCGCTCCCTGTTCAATGGTGCACCCACTTGGCCTTCCGGGCTGTCAGCAAAAACCGTCCAGGAATTTTACGTTCTTGCAAACAGCCTGCCTGTCAGGCAGAAATGTCACCGTTCTCGCTTTCCTGCGGGCTCTTCAGCGGAAAAACCGCTTCGTGGAGTCACTGCTCCAGCTGTTCACAGCGGATTGTAGTCCGGCTGGTGCGGCTCAGGGTACAGGTGAACAGCGTCAGGTCCCAATCCCCGGCCTCCATCTCCTCCACGGCGGAGCCCGGAAGTTCCTCGATCTGAGAAACCGTATAGGAAAATCGGTTGCCTGCTGCATCTGTAAATTGGACCGCGTCGCCTGGAAGAAGGCGGTGCAGTGCTCCAAAATGTCCCCGGCAGTTGTGCCCCGCAATGATCAGGTCGTCCAGATAGGCGGATCCGACATACCGGCACGGGGCGTGGTCCAGCAGGGCATCACTCCAGGTGCTGATCACCGGAAGTTCCAGCTCCAGGACGGGAATCTCCAATGTCCCAATATATTTGATGCCGTCTATCTCCACAGTGGGCATTTCCATCTCCGGATCGCGCACATACGCCGGTATGTCCGCCTCTGGTTCCTCGGTCAACTCCCCTCTCTCGGATCCCGACCGGGCCTCCATTGCGGCTAAAGCCTGCTGCGCGGTGGCAGTGGCCCGCTGATCCTCCCACAGGTTGTAGGCAGTCAGGGAAAGGGCCGCTGCAATCAGCAGCAGCCCTCCCAAAATCAGATATTTAGGCTTCATGTTTTCCTCTGTACTTATACCGGTTCCATAGGCCCAGACACGTCAGGATCACACCCGCAGCAGCCAGAAGCACCGCAGGCAGCCAGAGCTGTCCGGTTTGGGGCAGGCCGGGCTCGTCCGGGGTATTGGGCTCGTCCGGGGTGTCGGGCTCGTCTGGAACGTCCGGGTCGCCCGGAATGTCGGGGTCGTCCGGATCATCGGGGTCATCCGGGTCGTCCGGATCCAAGCGGTTGACAAATTCCGCGTATGCAGTTCCCTTAGGAATGGTCCCCACGGCTCCGGAGGCTGTCACCACATAGCCGTCTGCGTTCAGCTCCTCCACCTGATAGCGGGTCCCGGTGGGAAGATTCTGGATGGTGGCAGACTGTCCATGGTGCAGGGTAACCGTGTCCCCGCTTCCGATCGTTCCGGTTTTATCCCCGCTATAGTGGAAATTGTTGGTCAGCGCGTCTCCGTCCTCGTCCGTAAAGGTCACACGGAAGGTAAACTCCTCTGTCCGGCTGACATCCCCCTGCACGGTCTTGGAGATGGTCAGATTTCCGGTCGGGTCGTCATCCCCGCCGGGATCGGAGGACTTTGCGTTGTACACAGTGGCGGTGACAGTCGCTCCCTCTGTGATCGTCTCGCTCTGATTCTGGTAAGTAACAGTATATTCTCCCGAGTTCAGCTCCGTCACGGAATATCGGGTACCGTCGGGCAATCCGGTAATGGTGACGGACTGACCGCTCTGGAGGGAGATCGTTCCTCCGTCCGAAATGGTACCGCTCTGACTGCCGGTGTAAGCGTAGGAGCCAGTCAGTGGATTTCCGGCGGCGTCCTTCAGGTTCACCTGAATTTCAAACGCGGCAGACCCGGCGTCTCCGCTGGTGACCTGCTTTTTGATGGTCAGGCTTCCGGTCCCCGGCGTGGGATCAGGGTCGGGGCCAGGGTTAATAGGCTCATTTTCCACTGTCACCAGCATCACGGACGAGAACAAGTGGCTGATGTCTTGGTCATCCAGATCTTGACGGAGGCTTCCATTTTTAGTGATATAGCTACCGTTGGGCTCAGAGATAGCTTCGTGCTCCAGGCACTGCCGGACCGCCAGCTTGTTCCAGCCGGTCTCTGTTTTGGCGGTCAACGTTATCTTGTCGTCCGTGGGGCTGTACTCCATGCCGTATGGGCCTGTACTCCGATTTCCGTTGTAGTAGAGGTGCTGTTCCTCTTCCCCTGATGCGTCAGCATCCCAGTCGCTCCACTGCCATTCTTCGTCCTCAGAAGGTTCCTCATCCGCAGTCAGGATCTGCACCTTAATGTTGTTCAGGGTCGCGTCCACTCCGTCGTCCCGCACAAAGCGGAGCATGCTCTTCAGCACACTGCCCACCAGGCGGTCGGTGGAGACGCTGTCGTCGTCCGTTCCGGCATCCGCATAGACGCCGGTCTCGTCCACAATCACCTTGACGGCGGTGGGATTGACCTTGTACTCCTTATTCCCGGAATCTGTCTCCACCAGGTAGTAGGTGCCCTGTTCCAAAACCTTACCCTCAGTTGGGAACAGAAGCAAGCCTTCGCCGCTGACATTGCCGGATAACTCGCCGGTCGTTCCGCTGTCATGGGGAGTTACGTCCTTCAACGCCTCCAAATCCACAGTGCCATCATCGTTTAGATATCCAGTTAAATCCTCCGCCTTGTAGAGGGCGAATTTGGCGCCATTCATGGGCTCGTTGTCCTCGTTCACCTTCTCCACCAGCAGGTAGTCCTTGATGTTGGACATATAGATGTGGGTGGAGAACCGGCGGGTAAAGTCGTCTGTGCTGAGCCGGTGGAGGGTTCCATTTTCATAATAGTAATAGTTGACTGTGTAGGCCACCTGGCTTTCCTGATCTTCAGAGAGCTGACCGCTACCTGCTTTTTGCGCCTGATACCAGTAGTAGGACGTCACATCGCCGGGGAGGTCCTCCACCGTCACCTGGAAGGCGCCGCCGGTGCCGAAGGCAAAGGTGTTCTTGAACGCCTCATCTTCATCCGTGCTATCACGGGCGGCGTTCAGGATACGAGTCGTCATGTACCCCTCGCCGTCCCATACGGTCCAGCCGTCCTCCAAGCTCCCGCTGATGGGGGCCCAGTTAGCAGGATTATCAATTTCCCCTGTCATATCCAGCCGCTTGAACACCACGGCAAAGACGGTGGGGGGATTTAACGGGTCAATGTCTTCATCAGTAAGATCCAGCGCTCCACCCCCATTCTCGTAGTGAAGCTGCCCTTTGGCCGTGGCCATTACCTTGGGGGCGGCGTAGGAGCCTGTTGTCCAATAATTGCGTGACAGGATGACCCCGGTGTCCGGGTCGTACTCCAAATGGGTCTCGCCCTTCGAGCGGTAGCCGTCCGGGACCTCGCTCTCCTTGAGCACAAAGTAGTTCGTATCATGTTCCTGCGCAAATTCTCCGAAGGCGATGGCGGAGCGGCTCTCCTCATCCAAAATCTTCAGATTGCCGTATTCATCGGTCGTGCCAGACCAGATGGGCTGATCGCCCTCTTCGATGGAGAAGTTGTCGTCATGAACGGCATACAGGTCAAACGTAATACCCTCCATGGGATTCCCGACCTGATCCACCTTTGTGATCTCGCTCTCCGGAATGGGCGTCAGGTTGAACTTCAGGCTCAGGTTGGAGTCTGTATGGCCCCGCTCCAGATAGAAAAATTTCAAGGTGTGGTAGGTGCCGTCGGCGAAGGTGTTGCCGTCCCAGTCATCCATATTGGAAATATCTTTACCCGCCGCCTCAAACATATCCTTCAGGGTCGTAAAGCTGCCGTCATCTTGCTCATTATAGACTTCCTCGCCGTTGTCGTACTGGTTATTTCTCTGGATGCCCGCATTGTCAGTCTGGTCGTCATAGACAATGACCCTTCCGGTGGAGAAGTCGATCTCCAGGCTGAGCATATCGTGGATACCGCCCAGGTCCGCCACCAGCACATCGTCGATGAACACCCACACATCGTCATCACCGGAGAAGTTGTAGGTGACTGCGTTCCCTCCCGGCGTCTTGCCGCCCTCCTCCTGGACAAAGCGGGTGGACATACTTAGACCAAAGAAGTGGTTCAGGCTTCCATCGTCGGAAAGCACTTCTGTCTGGGTTAATTTGTTGCTGGTTTCATCTATCGTAAATACCCTTTCCGGGGAGGCAAAGGGGAAAAACTGCCCATTCGGACTCGATCCCCTGGCCGTCACCCCCCAAGTATCATACAGGATGAATTTGTTCGTACCTTCATCAAAATAGGCGTAGTTCTCCTGGCTGTTGTAATAATAATAGCCATCCTCGTCCGTCTGAAGCAGGCCCTCCACATTGGAAAAAGCGGCTTTGCCATTTCCCTCATCACTTTCCGGATCGAATAGATAACTGAGCGATTCATCGGATGTTGTTTCACTCTCATTGACCGGCTTACTAGCGCTCCAATTCTTTCCTGCTGTTAGCATTGGGAATCCGTCGGTTCCGAGGGTGTTCTGAACGATTTCGGTATGGGGTTTTGCGGATGCGTTGTAATAGGCGTTGATACTATCAGTATCGGTTGCCAGCCCCCGACCAAATTTAAGAAAGTGCCCCTCGTTAATGCCAGCGTTTGCCTGATACTCAGTATCCTCCGCATTTCGCTCGTCCGCGGTCCAGTAGTCGAACAGGTTGATCACCGTGCCCTGGGGGGCTTCAGGCTCCGACACCACGAAGTCCGCGAAAGCAACCTGGTCAAGCGCAGGATCATCCGTCGTCTCCGCCGGGACGGCAGTGACCGCCACAGTCAGCGGCGGGACATCCTGCCCCAAGGTATATCCATCGGGCAGCAGCCTGGCCGTTACCGTTATGGTGTCAGAATCTCCGGTCCTACTGCTGGACTGAGTCCATATAAGCGCGAGCTCCACATTGCTCTCGACGGTGTTGGAATTCCCATTGTTTCCGTCAGTGGTGGGGTCCCCGCTGGGGGTAGTATCCTCGCCGGAGCTGTTGTCACCGCCGTCCGTGCTGGGGGTGGTGCCCGCGTTGCCCGTGACGTTGGCGGCGTCTGCGCTGTCCCCGCCGGTGGCGTCACCCTCGCTGTAGGTGGAAATCAGGCCGGTTTCGTCTCCCGTTCTGGAGGCGGGAGCTGGGTCGTTCCCGCTGTCTGTGCCGGCAGAAGTTTCCAAGTCAGTCCCGTTGGTGGTGGGCTCGCCGCTCTCCTGGGGTCCAGAAGTCCCATCCTCCTGGGGCTGCTGGACCCGCGCAATGATGTATTGGGGCAGCTGGTCCTGGACATCATCCCAGGTGAGCGCGCTGTCCTCCTCCACCGGAACCGTCATTGTCCAATTGTTATTCTCGCTCGACCTCGTAATACCGCTGCCCTCCGGCCACTCATAGGAGAGCACAACGCCCCCTTCGCCGTTCTGACTGCCGCCCAAATCCACGGCATTGACCCCCAGCCCAGTGGTGGACAAAAGCAGGGTGCCGCTTAAAACCAAGGCCATGATCTTCCCGCCGCAGGGCCGAATGCGCCGGAAGGCCCTTTTCATAACCGGAATATCCGCTCTACCACGTCTCATATTATCTTCCTCCTGTTACAGTTCTGAACGTCTCTCCTAAACGAGACGGTACGGCACGGCACTGTCAAGGGCCGGACTCTGCTGCACCATTCCAAGCCTGCATGGCGATTCCCCCTATTTTGCGGTATTGATCTGCTGGTCTGACAGCTGTCCCCCGCGCTGCGATCCAGCGGGCTCTTCCTGCCATCCCACAAGCATCTGCTCTCGTTCCAAAAGCTGCTCATGGCTTTGCTCTGCCAAAATACGCACTGTGGTCTCAATTTCGTCCATGGTAGCCTGGTACAGCTTGTGCAGACAGCGTGGGTTACATTTTTCCGGCGCCACCCGGGCAGTCTGGGCCAGGCTCTGGATGTACGCCGTCACCGCCGTGCGGCTGAGCGGTCTGCCCGTGCGGGTCACAAAAATGGGTCCGGACACAATGTTCGATCTTCCGGCATACTCCAGCAGTTCCTTTCGGATGCAGAACGGTATGGCTGACAAATACCGAATGCCATTAGCGGTAAATCCCACCTGATTCTCACGCACCGATTCAACGGTCAGATGGGGCAGTTCCAGCACGGTGATGTTCACAGCCGTGAACACCTTGACCAGCAGATAGGTCCGCTCCTTGTTCAAATGGCGGGCCGCGGAAAGAAGCCGCAGGTACTCGTTCCGTGTCAGCTCCGGCTGATCGTCCGCGATCTCAAGCTGCCCCATCAGCTGCAGCTCCCGGTGTCCAAGCCACTTCAGAAAGCTGTTTGCGACAGAGACCATGCAGTTGACAGTCCGCGGTGCGTATCCCTGTCCCAGCAGCGTCTCCCTCCACTGGATCAGGGTCTCTGGCCGTATCCGCTTCTCCTCGGGCAGGAAGCTGTACAGGGCCCGCAGATCACGGGCGTATTTCCGGACCGACTCAGGCGTGCGGTTCTCCTCCCGCTGGTGGGCGATATAGTCCTCGATCTGCTCCCGGGTCATGGCGACTCCTGTATGCCGCCTTCCCGCCCCGTGCGCCGCGGAGCCGACCGGATGAAGCTCAGATCCCGCCATGTGACCACCCCTCTTTTCTGTTTTAGGCTAAATCTGTGTTTCATTGAGTTTGCGAAAGGGAGCTCCCCGATCCGCAGCTGCATGAGCCCGGAAATTGGGGCCATATTTCATGGAGAGCCAGGATCAGGGCGCAAAAACCAGGGCCGTAAACGTTCCCTATTTTTACGGCCCAAGTTTGTATGCTCAAAATGGATGACTACTTGTTTTCTCAGCGCAGTCATGCTATACTAACTTAAATATATGTAAGTTTTTGTCAGTCCAAGTTCTTTTCCTCCAAGCAAAACACAGATTTTGTCTATGATATCAATCCGAGCTTTTCCAGCAGGCGGACGTGTTCCGTGCCGGTGGTCACCAGATAGAGGCGGGTCGTCTCGATGGAGCTGTGCCCCAGCACGTCAGCCAGGCGTGCAATGTCCTTGCAGGCCCTGTAAAACGTGGTGGCAAACAGATGCCGCAGGTTGTGGGGGAATACTTTGCTGGGGGAGACCCCTGCCCGCCGGCACAGCCGCTTCAGCTCCGCCCAGATTTGCCGGCGGCTCAGGCCGGTTCCGTTTCTGGTGAGAAAGATCTCACCGGAGACGGTTTTTTGTTTCTTCGCATACTTCAGCAGCTTGCGGCACAGCTTGCCGGGCAGCAGGATGGTCCGGATCTTCCCCTTGAGGCGGATCTCCGCCCGCCCCCGCCGGACGGCCTCCACAGTGAGATACTTCACCTCACTCACCCGGACCCCCGTGGCACAGATGGTCTCCATCAGCAGCGCCAGGCGCTCCTGGCCCGCGGCCTGGGCCGCCTCCAGCAGGCGGCCGTACTCCGCCCGGGTCAGCTCACGGTCCGGCTCCCGGAACAGACGGCGCTGGATCTTCAGAAATCTGACCCGGCACTCCTCCCACTCCAGATAGTGGAACAGGCTGTTCAGCGCGGCCAGCATGGAATTTACCGTCACCGGGGCATAGCCCTGCGCCACCAGATGCTCTCTCCAGGCAGCGGCCGCTTCCTTGGTGACCGCCCGTTCACCCAGCCAGGCGCGAAAGCACCTGAGGTCTCGAAGATATTTTTCTCTGGTCCCGGCCGCTTTTTCCTCTTGCCTGAGGTGGTTCTCATAGCTCTGAACTGCTTCCGCATCCAGTCTGTGCTCTCTCATAAACGCGTCATCCTTTCCGAATTTCGTAAGCCTATTTTACCGGAAAAGGGTGGAACTATGTGAAGCGGCGGAGGAGCGGGACCTCAAAGCGCCCGGCATTTCCCTGCCAAAGCTGCGGCTTGCCCAGCTGGCATCGCCTTTGTTGCCCTTAGTGTAGATTTGTTGGGATTCCAAAAAGCAGATCGGCATTCTGAATACTCAAAATTCAAAAGGGGTGTGGCATCTGAGGCGTTATTTATAATTGCATTTTTAATTTCTTTCGGTTTCCTCGCCGACTGCTGTGGCAGAAATCAAATTTCGCGGTTGATCTCTAGTGGCATCTGGTGGATTTGGGAAAACTTCCGCTGATGAAGAACATATTTGTGCGATTTATTACTTACAATGAAAGTCTTAAACTCCATAATGCAATATGATAAGATTGCAGGGGCATTTTTCGACTGCGGGGATTTGTCGAACTTATTTTACTGTTTCGGCATTTTACAAAGTAAATCAAGATTTTTGAGCGCGAATAAATCCTCCGGTGTATTCATTTGAATATGCAACTACTCCCCGCTCTTGATCTACCATCCCGGTTCCAGTTCATTCCAGTGGGAAATCCGTACCGCAGGAAAAAATGATTTTGTTGCGATTGGTGTCTGGTGGTATTCATGCAACGGTTGGTCATTAGACGGAGTTATCTCCATGTCACGCTAATAATGAGACCCCCTGCATCGTTTCAGAGTTTCTCTTTGGGCCCCAGAGTGCAACAAATGGGCGCCGATTGAAGCATTCGTGATTTTGTATAAAGAAACAGACCGTCAGCGCCTTGAACAACGCCTTAAAAATGACTTTAACCCCGCAGGTACCTGCGGGGTCTCCTTTCAGAAAAGGCACTCATTTTTACCGCCATATGGGTGTCATACGGGGGTCACAGGGGGTCCAGAAGGGTGTCCTGCGGGGTTTTCATTTTCAAAACCCCGTATGACACCGGTTTACGGGGTCTCTGAGGGTGCTCTGACACCCATTTGGCGGTTTTCGGCCCCCGTCTCAAGGGGGCCGCAGGTAATCCCAACGCCTCAAAATCCCCAAAACCTGCTCTGAGGGTGCTCTCACCATGGTTTGCGGGGTCGCTCGCGGCCATTTCATGGATTTTGTGCAATTTCACAATGATTTGCTGGATTTCAGCCAGTTCCACTCCATTTTTCAGGAAAATCCAAAGACCAGCCCGGCCCCCTATGGGAGAATTCCTTTATCCAAGTTCTTCACCACTGGCCGGGCGTCCCCATTCAACCACAGGCAGGCTTGCGGGGTTTCCCCAAAACAGATGCCGTCTCCTACTTGTCAACACCCCAAAACCAAGGTATCACCACGGCGGCATCCCCCAATCACCAACAGGCCCATTTGGGAAAATTCTCACAGCATTGTGGCTTTCCCACAACGGCCGCCTGTGTTGAGTAAATAAAAATTCTCATGTATGGAAAATCTCCACACGCCATTTTTGATAACCCCGAAGTGGGAATGCGGGGGCGCATATCCTGTGCCCTGCATAGGATATGCGGTTCGAACACTGGTTTTCTCCAGCCGACGGCGAAATTGGATTTTTCCAGTCATATTTGTATATAAGCCCAATTTTCAAATGGCGGCCATTGGAATTCCCCCATGTCGTACCGGCCGTTCTGCGAACTTCCCATATACGCGCCTGTGGTCTTGGCAATTTAACCTTGGTTTTTTGGATATATCCCAATTCTTTTATGTGTTCCCGCCCCCGCAGGAGACGGGAACACCAAGAAAAAATACGGCGTTGGGAACACAAAGCGGAATTGGGAGTTGGATATAGGGCTTCCCGACAAGTACATGGAGATCCCCAGAGGGCCGCTGATTTTCTGGGGCTTCCTGTTCGGAATCCGCATATAAGGATACCTTTTTGGTCTTTATTCCCATATAACTCGTCCTCTGAGTCAACTCTTTCACCTGCCGGTTTATGGTCTTTGTCCACAATTTCTTTATAATGAACTCATCACGAAAATATTGACTTTGCGGAGAGGGACGACCACATGGGCACTTATCTAGGATACTTCGGAGACCGGACTATCCCGGCGAACAGACAGGAAGAATTTACCCGGCGGGTTCTGACGATCTTGGATCAGGGCGGCATGATGGACTTGGAAGAGGTCAGTATGTTCGGCAAGAAGATCTATCTGATGAAGCCGCTCCAAATCCAGCCCGGCCAGGAGTCTCTGACCTTCTGCTACAACTACTTCGAGAACGACATCTGGGAAACGGCCGGCTACCGCCCCGGCTCCTGCCGCTTCTACACCAATAAGGTGGGCTGGCGGCAGTTTGACCTGGTCTGCTCCGCCGTGTATGTGCTCCACGAGT
>ERZ1090880.1686-NODE-1688-length-10574-cov-3.977469_pt1 | contig 10574 bp, 9 predicted proteins | sample MGYA00478471_ERZ1090880 | MGnify/ENA primary metagenome ERZ1090880 (study PRJEB33644, sample SAMEA5815734) | chicken gut metagenome | biome: Chicken; feature: Gastrointestinal Tract; material: Caecum | place: Ireland | collected 2019-01-01 | study: A study of the... | reverse complement strand
ATCTCGCGCTGTTCATGGAGGGCTACGAGCATCTTCAGGTCGGTCAGGCGGTTCGCGTCAGGTCGGTCCCCCATGATGTGGACGAGTACCTCATGGTGTCTTCTATAGACCTAGACTTGCAGAATCCTGGACAGACTGAGTACGTCTTCGGAGCCAGCTACGACAGCCTCACCGGACAGCAGTCAGGCTATCTCAAGTCCCTGAACGCTGGTATCAACTCATCCCTCGACTCGGTGGCCTCCCTTGATCAATCGGTCAAGGACCAGGCGGTTCAGATCGGATCCGTCGAGCAGATCGCAAACGATGCGAAGGATACTGCTGACAACGCTCAGAACACCGCCAATAGCGCCCAGCAAGCAGCCCAGGACGCCCAGAACTCGGCTTCAAGCGCTCTTGACAAGGCCGAAGCGGTCGAGGGCGCCGTAAGCGAGATCCAGGAGATGATTGACGACATCGACTCCGGGGCGGAGCAAGCAAAGCAGGACGCGGCTCAGGCCAAGGCAGACGCCCAGCAAGCAGCCGCCAAAGCCGATGCGGCGTCCCAGGCGGCTCAGGCGGCAGCGAACAAAGCCGACGCACTCGAAGGATCCATCACCGACGTAACAACAACCGTCAACGGTGTGGTCCAGGACATCGAAGAGATCACCACCAGCGTCACCGGCGCCATCTCGACCGCCAACGAGGCTCTCTCGGCGGCGTCGAGCGCGTCCCAGGACCTCGAGGGCTTCAAGACCACGGTCTCCCAGACCTACCAGCTTAAAGGCGACTACGCGACCAACACCGATCTTGACGAGGCCATCGCAGAGGAGGTCTTGAACCGAAACAGCGCCATCGAGCAGAGCGCGTCTTCTATCACCTCGACCGTGTCCCAGACCTACGCCACCAAGACCGATTTGGCGGTGACCGACGGAAAGGCCGCGCAAGCCCAGTCGGCGGCCCAACAGGCTCAGACGTCGGCCTCTAACGCCCAATCCACGGCCAACGCCGCCAACAACACGGCCAACGGCGTGGCTGAGGACCTCACCGACTACATGGAGACGGTCGCGACCACTTATGCGTCGAAATCAGAGCTCGAGCAGACTTCCGAGTCCATCACCGCTACGGTCGAGGCCAACTACACCGAGGTCAAACAGCTAGCGAACACTGCTCAATCTACGGCAGATAGCGCGCTTTCTAAAGCGAATGAAGCTTCCGGGGAACTGGCCGATTTCACTGAGTCCGTCACAAGCGACCTATCCGACCTCCAAAGCCAGATCGACGGCAACATCGCCACCTGGTTCTACGCGGGGGCCCCGACGCTTACCAACGAGCCCGCGGTCAACTGGACCACGACCGAGGAGAAAAACCAGCATCTGGGAGACCTCTACTACGACACGAATACCGGCTACGCTTGGCGGTTCATGGTTCAAAATGGATCTTATTCCTGGGGCCGCATCACCGATTCTGACGTGACCAAGGCGCTTGAGGACGCCGCCAACGCCCAGGACACCGCCGACAGCAAGCGACGTGTTTTCGTATCCCAGCCAACGCCTCCCTACGATGTCGGAGACCTTTGGGTGCAGGGCGAAAACGGCGATATCCTGCGCTGCGCAACGGCCAGGACGTCTGGAAGCTACAACGCATCCGACTGGATGCTCGCTTCCAAGTACACCGACGACTCGGCGCTCGAGATCTTCGAGGGCCAGGTGGCCGATATCTACTCCACCAAGGCCGAACTTGAGACCGCGACCGACTCCATCACCGCCACTGTAGAGGAGAACTTCGAGAAGTCCGTGCTGGTGAAGGAAGGCGACGGAGGCGTGGTGGATTGCGGAGACACCGCGGGCATGCCCCTGGCGGGCCTCACCGTCTACGGCCAGACGAGGCAGAACCTGTGGGTGAATCCGAGCTACGAAACAGGTACGGTCAACGGCATTACCTATACCATTAACTCTAACGGCACTATGACGTTTAGCGGAACCGCGACAGCAAGTCGTACGATTTATAGTGGCCGTAAATATATTCTTAAACCTGGAACTCAGTATACCGTGCAAGTGGATAGAAAACTTGCGGATACGTACGTACCAGGGAATGCCGATGGTGCTTGTTTCTTCATAACTAACTATACATCCGAAGGAGCTTATATAAAGGATGTGGCTTTTGGATACGGTACTCTATTACGCACAACGTTCACTACTCCTTCAAATCTGGGATACTGCACTTTCAATATAAACATTTCTCAGGGCGTTACCGTCTCCGGCACCTACCGCGTCATGCTCAACGAGGGCAGCGAACCCGAGCCGTGGTGCCCGCCGGGGTTGAATAGCGTGGAGGGGCTGAGCTTGATGACGGCGGGGAAGAACCTGCTGGCGAGGATGGGGTCTTCGCTCCCGTACACGATCGCAGGAATCACGTTCTCGGACAACGGAGATGGCGGCATCCGAGTCATCGGTACCGCCACAGCAACCGCGTACTACAACTTCTTTAGTAATAGACCTGCGAAAGCACTTCGCATCACGCCCGGTGAATACACTGCGAGCTTGATTGGAGGAGGCAGTGGTCTTAACTTAAGCGTTGGGTACTTCAACGGCGAGATAGGCGCCGACTTCACGGGTTCATGGATAGCGACGAACATAGCCGGTGTGCCCAGAACCAACAGCATCGACCGACCAGTATATATTCGAGCCTTCATTTCCGTTGCGAGCGGACTAACCGTCAACACCGTCGTCTATCCCCAGCTCGAACTCGGCTCCACCGCCACGGAATACGAGCCGCCCAACGTCAACACCGTGCCGATCCCCCTCCTCGGCAACAAGGTCTCCTCGCTTCCCGACGGGACCCGCGACGAGCTTGTGGTCGATGCTGGTGGGAATGTGGTGCTGAGGAAGAAGACTCATCAACAAGTGATTGTTGGAGATGACCTCCTTGATCAATATACGTCTAATACAGATTGGATAACGTTATGCAAGAACCCGATACTCGATTATGAGCATCCGTATGATGGTTCGCTCTCAATTGAAGATAACGCTGCGTTCTCAGATAAGATTCCATATTATCCGATTGGTAACACCGGAGCACTTCCTGTATTTTACACTAGTCGTATCGGAATCAGCACAACCAGTCAAAATGCTCCTCAGGCCGTGTATGTTAACACTCCACTTAATACAACCGTTGCCGAAGCAAGGGAGTGGCTCAACGATAATCCTGTGCAGTTCCTCTATGCGCTTAAAGATCCATACGATATCCCCCTCGGCACCGTCGACCTTCCCGACCTACCGGAAACCAACGCCCATGTCTGGGTTTCCACGTCCACTCAGGGCCTCGACCCGGATATCCACGCTACGTGGTACGGCGAGAACGCGTCAGCCCTCAAGGACTTCGCGTCCAAGGCCGAGCTCAAGGTCGAATCCGACCAGATCAAGGCCACGGTCGAGGAGACATACTCCACCAAGGAAGAGGTGTCTGCGGTCGAGGACAAAGCCGATGCGGCTCAGGATGCCCTGGACTCCTATAAGAACACCGTGTCGACCACCTACGCCACCAAGTCGGAAGTCACCCAGACGGCGAACTCCATCAAGTCAGAGGTCAGCGAGACCTATACAACGAAGACCGAGTTCGAGGGGCTGGAGATCGGAGGGCGGAATCTGGTGCTGGACTCGTACGTCGACTTGACCAGCAACGCCTACGGTTTCGCCACCAGGCAGCTTTCCATGAAGCTCGAGAATGGTGTCGAATACACTCTCTCGTTCAACGGCAGGGTGGTCGACGGGGACGGGAGCATCGCCGTCATCATCTACACCCCCGACTGGTCCGATTCCAGGATGATCGCCAAGAAGGTCTCGGTCGACACGACCTTCAGCAAGACCTTCGTCCCGAAGTCGACCACGACGTACGTCGTGACGTGCTACAGCTACCTGTCGTATAGCACTCACGGCGGGAACGTCCATATCAACTGGTACAAGCTCGAAAAAGGCAACAAAGCCACCGACTGGTCCCCCGCTCCGGAGGATATGCTGTCGACGGCCGACGCCTCGGCGACGTATGCGACGAAGACGAGCGTCTCCACGGTCGAGCAGACGGTTGACGGGCTCAAGTCCACGGTTAGCTCTAATTATACGACGCTGAACAACAAGTTCTCCTCGTACTACACGAAGACCGAGGTCGACCAGAAGGATTCCTCGATCACCCTCACGGCCCAAGCCGCCCAAAAGACCGCCAATACGGCGGTTCAATACGCTCTTAGGAAATCAACCGTCGACCTCTCTTCGCTGAACGGCGATACCTGGTATCCGGTTGTTGGGAGTATGATTCCCTATGACGGCTATAGAACGTTTCAATGCAATGTTCAGCTGAATTCGGGGACGAAACCTTCATGGTCTACGCATAGCTCTGGCTTCACCGTCAACCTGCAAGCGAAGATGAAAGCGTCTGGTTGGGGTACTGTGTCAAACGATGGCATAGGCTGGATCGAGGACGATTCTTTCTTCTATTGCGGCACAAGCCCCGCGTCCATCAATCAGATGACGAATTCGTCTAAACCGGTGTTCTATCTTCGCGGCGGAGGGAAGTATTTTCTGTTTACGGATTACGAGACAACGTGGACCATCCACACGAGTTCCTACACGGCATCGAGCCAAACTGTCTCTCCGCAGTCGTCTCGTCCGGCTAACTTTACAAACTTGATAAACCAACAGCAGGACCACAAAGACCTGGCATCGCTGAAAGTCTCTGTAGATTCTATCGAAGGTCGTGTCCAGGATGCCGAGGGCAACATCTCTACCCTCGAACAGACCTCGAGCGGGCTGGAAGTAAGGCTCACCCAGGCGGAGAAGGATGTGGATACGGCCCAGTCAACAGCCAACACAGCCAAGACGAACGCCGCCACGGCCCAATCAACTGCCAACACCGCGAATTCGACAGCTAACACGGCTAAGACCAATGCTGCTACGGCGCAAAATACCGCAAACGCAGCTCAGGATGCAGCAGAGGCAGCCCAGTCAACTGCCAACGCAGCCAAGACCGCCGCCGCGACTGCCCAGACGACAGCCACCAACGCAGCCAAGACCGCAACCAACTATCTCAAGTTCGACTCGAGTGGCCTGGTTGTGGGTAACCATACGACGACCCTTACTGGTAACACCCAGATTACTTCGAGTGGCGTGAATATTCGAAATGGCACATCGGTGTTAGCGAGTTTTGGGGCTGACGCCATTGAACTTGGAAGGAATTCAGACACATCAAAGCTCACACTAGCAAACGGGATGGCAACGTTTGGAAAGGTTGATTACGGAGAAGCATCAGAAGGACTTGACATTATGGTCAGACCTTCATCTTCATCTAGGTATCATTCAGAGATATTTATGGATGAAGACGGTGATTACACGAAGTTCCATCAATATTCCGCAACTTACAAAAATCAGATTGGACTTTCGATGATTGCCGGTCAGACTCCTATGTACGAATTCTCTTATGCTATGAACGGTGTAGGAAGATCAGGGCTGTGCCATGCAGGTCGTTTTGCTGCTGCGGCTAAGACATTTAGTTATGGATATAAGGGATCTGTTAATGGTGCGAATGGATGTTCTCCTAACAATCCCTATTTTTATAGGTTTGGGCCTGTTGTGTTTACTGGCGGGTGGTGCGAGTTGTCAGGTTCGGGAGATGTGATATTCGCAACAGGACTACCTGGACATCCTCTTCCGGATCAGTATGGAGACGATGTTTTTCGTATTGTAGGATTTTTTAGACAAGACTCTGATGCTTACGTTAATTGGATTGGTTGTGATGAATGGGGTAACCTGAAAGTTCATAATTGCACTTCGAATTTTGTGTATTGGGTGTGTTATATGTCGAAAGACATAAACGTTATGGAACTCTATCAGTAAAGGAGGAGGTATGGCAATCTATGGTATTAAAGCTGGAGACGCTGTAATTGTAACGGATGGGAGTACGGGTTATCCAGTAGTTGAAACTGCGAAACCGTCGGTTCCTTTCGGATACAAAGCTGAGTACAAATGGCTAGAATATGGAGGGCAAATCGTTCAGCAGTGGAATTTAGTTCCTATTGAAGGAACCGCCACAGAAGCGGCGCTTAAGCTCTCCAAGCTTCAGGCCAAATCCCTTCCCGATGATTACGCGCTTGAGGTTTCCGCTTTGTACGATGAGTGGATCGCTGGTCAGACCTACTACGGTCCCGATCAGAAAGCGGGGTATGCAGGCGACCGCATTCGCTACAAAGGCGTCCTCTACAAAGTCCTTCAAGGTCATGTATCCCAGGCTGATTGGACGCCGGATGCCGCTCCGTCACTTTACTCGAAGGTTCTTCCGGGCCAGGAGGGCAACGAACCCGAGGAAGGCTACGGCGAGTGGGTGCAGCCAGACTCGACCAACGGATACGCCTTGGGCGACCGAGTGAGTCATAACGGCAAGATCTGGGAGTCGACCTTCAACGGCGCTAACGTCTGGGAGCCGGGTGTGCAGGGCACCGAGGCTTTGTGGAAGGATGTCACCGACGAGGTCTCTTCCGATGACCAAGGAGGCGTCGAGGAGTAAATGGATCAGACAGGGGCTGCATTTGTCAAAGCGGTAGAACCCTATGGGCTGTGGCCCCTGCTTCTTGTCGGGGCTGGGATCGCGCTCATCGGAGTTCTATGTGTGTTCGTGCTTCCGACTTGGAGGAAAAACCTCGAAGCTCAGCAAGAGCTCGAGAGCATGAAGGCGAAGGCGCAGATCGAAATCGAGCGTGAGCGTGAGACTAGGAAGGCCGAGGAGGCGAAGGCCAGAGACGAGCGCGACAAGGAGCGAGCCGCCCTGGACGCGAAGACCACCGTGATCCTCGAAGGCCTCAAGACCACGATCGACACGCTGGTGTCCAATCAAGAGAAGGTCGACGCCGAGATCCGCGCAAGCCGTCAAGGGTCGCAGAAGATGGGCGGGACCGTCGAGGATACCAACGCTAAAACGACCGAGGTTTTGAAGGAATCCCATCAGATCCACGCGCTCGTCGAGAACACCAACCGCCTCGTCAACGAAATGCATAATACATGGCGATCGTGAGGTAGAGCTTGTTTGAAAGGAGATTCAAAATGGCAATGACACCTATGGGGCAGTATCCTTACGCCGGGGCTCCGATGTATTCTGCGCCTTACCAGGCGGCGAATCGGGCGTATCCGACTCAGTACCAGCCTCAGGTGGGATATTCTTACGTCTCGCCTCAGGCAAATCAGGCAGCCGCCCAGCCGCAACAGCAAACCTTCACCATCAACGGGCGGATCGTCGGCGATATTTCGGAGGTGGCGCCGCAAGAGGTTCCGATGGACCGCTCCGTCAGCCTGTTCCCTTTGGCGGATTGGTCTAAGATCTACGCCAAGGCTTGGAACGCCAATGGGACCATCGATACGTTCGTGTTCGTCCCGGACAAAGGCGCTGCCGAGCAGGCTCGGCAAAACCCTTACGACGCGATCATGGCCCGTCTCGATGAGATCGAGAGGAAGATCGATTCCCGCCATACGGGAAAGCGCCCGCAGAGGCAGCAGATCCAGCAGAAGGAGATGAACGAGAATGAATCCTAGAGAATTCGCCTTGAACCTCCTTCGCAACAACCCTCAGGTGAGAAACAACCCAAACGCATCTGAGCTTATCTCCGTTATCGAAAGTGGAGACGCGACAAGAGGAGCGCAAATCGCAGAGAACCTATGCAAAACCTACGGAGTCACCCCGCAAGAGGCTCTAAACCAAGCCTCCGGGTTCTTCGGTCTACCGAGAAGGTAGGAAACCAAAGGCGTCTACGGGATCGCGCGCATATCCTAGGAAGTCCCGTGGAGCATATTCTATCCGTTTCTTTCTAAGGAGGAAACAATGTTCAATTCGGCAGTTCCAAGCGTTGCTGACATCGCAGCTGTCACCGACGGCAACAACCGTTACGACGGCTACGGCTTCGGCGAGGGATGGTGGGCGATCATCATCATTCTGGCCCTGTTCGGCGGCTTCGGTCGCGGCGGTCTGTGGGGCAACGGCGGCGGTTCCGGTTGCGACGGAGCGTGCGCCACGGTGGGCGATATCGAGCGCGGCTTCAACAACCAGTCGACCCAGCAGCGCTTCAACGGGATCGACCAGGGTCTGTGCCAGCTGGGCTATGACAACCTCGCTCAAATCACCAGCCTGCAAAACACCGTGATGCAGGGTAACTTCGCGCTTCAGCAGGCCATCAACAACGCCTCCGTCGCCAGCATGCAGGACACCAACTCGATCTCCCGTCAGCTGGCCGATTGCTGCTGCGAGACCCGAGAGGCTATCCAGGGCGTTAACTTCAACATGTCCCAGGGCTTCGCAAACCAGTCCTTCCAGCTCCAGCAATGTTGCTGCGATCTTCAGAACACGATGAACGCCAACACCCAGACGATCATCAACCAGCTCAACGCTTATCGCATGGAGGACAAGAACGAGACGATCGCCCAGCTTCGCGCCGAGGTGCAGCAGCTCAACCTCGCGGCGTCCCAGGCTGCCCAGAACGCGTTCATCGCGGCGAACCAGGAGGCTCAGACCGCCGAGATCCTGCGCCGCACCGGCCATTATTGCCCGACGGCAGCCTACATCGTTCAGCCGCCCACTCCGGTGACGTTTTCCACCAACAATTGCTGTTGCTAACATTCGTATTTTAGTTTAGGGGATATCGGGGAGGCGGTTAAAAGTAACTGCAAACCATCCCGTTGGGCATTGCTGCTTTGATGGTAACTTCGGCAAAGTCGCTTCCCCGTTTCCTATATCTTTGGAGGTATGTTATGATCGAACTGTCAAATACCGCTGCCCAGCCCATCGCTCCGGGGCAGTCGCTTACCTTCGACACCGTCCTTTTGAAGACCGGCTGCGCGGAGGCTCATCGATCCAATTCGGGCATCGTCACGCTCAAGGCTGACTGCGCGGTCTACGAGATCCATTTCGCAGCGAATATCTCAGCGACCGCTGCGGGCACGGCTCAGCTTGCCATCTCCCTTGACGGGGAACCGCTGATCGAGACGACTATGATCAACACGATTGGCACGGCGGGAGATCCTGATAACGCGGCCACCGCTACGCTTGTCAAGACCGGCTGCGGATGCTGCGGTAAGATCTCTGTCACCAACACGGGAACCACGTCGGTCATCGTGTCGGCCAACCCCGCCCTCTTCGTCAAACGCGTTGCTTAAAGGAGGCTTCTCATGTCGCATATCAAGCAAACCGAGAAGTGCTTCGACAAGCTCGACGAAATGAAGAAGACCTTGTGCTGCTGGGTCGAAGGCGCCATCTCGTCGGGCGAGTCCAACGTCAACGCCGCAGAGCTCGGAGCCGCGGTGGACATGATCAAGGATATCGCCTGCGCTCAGAAGGATATTTGGGAGTCGTGCTACTACAAGACCGTCGTCGATGCCATGACAGAAGGCGAAGAGGACGGCGGTTGGGAGAACCATCGCATGGGGTATAATCCTAATCGCAACTCCTTGGGACAATATTCTCGCGGATACGAGCATCCTCGAACCGATATCATGCGATGGCCAGAAACCATGATGGGATATTCCCCGTCGGGTGCCGGTACACGCTCGCAATCGGGTTCCCGCATGGGATACGAGGATGTCTACGCCCGTATGATGCCTCCTGCAAACGATGACGATGAGGATAACGAGCGCTACGGTCGAGAGTTCGGGCGTTACCGTCAAGCAAGGCGTCATTACACCGAGACCAAAAGCCCGGAGAAGAAGCGCGAAATGGAGGAGCACGCCGAGCACCATATGAACGAGGCCATCGCCACCTTCAAAGAGATCTGGCGAGAGGCCGATCCCGAGCTTCGTCAGAAGATGAAGACCGATCTTACCAAGCTCATGGGCGAGATGAACTAAGATGGGCGGCTTCACCCTTAACGGATATTTCTGGGCGGTGGAATTCGTGGATCCGATGGATTCGTTGCTTATCGACCGAGAAGGAGACCATACTCTCGCCACAACGGATCCGACCGATCGTACGGTGCGAATCTCCAGCGATCTGACAGGAGGCATGCTGCTTCGAGTCCTTTTGCACGAGATCGGGCACTGCGCGCTGTTCAGCTTCGGTCTCTTGGAGGATATTCGCAGAATGGCCAGACCGGAATATCGAGCCGAGATGGAGGAGTGGGCCTGCAATCTCATCGCGGATTACGGGCTCGCTATATTCTCGGCTGCGTATTCTGTTTTGGGTGAGGCAGCAATCGAGGTCGTGCCGTATCGCATCGAGCAAATCATGAGAGGAGCCGCATGACGCAAGACGTGGTCAACCATCCGCCCCATTACGAGACGGAAGGCATCGAGTGCATAGACGCCATGGTCGTATCGCAAGGAGCGGTAGAGACCATGGACTTCTGCCTGTGCAACGCTTTCAAGTACATCTGGAGGCATTCGCGTAAAAACGGCGTCGAGGACATCCGAAAAGCCAAATGGTATATTGACAAGTACCTTGAGCTCGCGGACGGAAACGAGCCTGGCGCGAAAAGCTATATTTACGGAAAAGGAGAATGATCTATGGAATGGGTCACACCCGCGGCAGCGGTCGTAGTCTGCGTCGTGCTGCCCTATGTCGTCAACCTCTGC
>ERZ1090880.1684-NODE-1686-length-10586-cov-10.345361_pt1 | contig 10586 bp, 5 predicted proteins | sample MGYA00478471_ERZ1090880 | MGnify/ENA primary metagenome ERZ1090880 (study PRJEB33644, sample SAMEA5815734) | chicken gut metagenome | biome: Chicken; feature: Gastrointestinal Tract; material: Caecum | place: Ireland | collected 2019-01-01 | study: A study of... | reverse complement strand
ATTCTTATTCAAATAAAATTTTAGCTGATATTTTAAATTGTGAAATTTATAAAATTTGGCAAAATAAAACAGATTTAAAAACATCTGATATTGTAGAATTAGACAAAGCAAAAGAAATATTTAATGTTTTTGAACAAAATAAGCTTTATATTTTAGCTTTGGAATCAATTTTTTACATAAAAGCACCCTTTAAAAATGATTTTGAAATATATGAATTTTTCAAAAACTTTAATAATGTTCAATTAGAGCTTTACTATTTTAAAACCAAAGATGAAAGCGCGCTTAAATATTTAAAAATTAAAAATATAAAACCCGAAATTAACGGGCATGATTTAAAAAAACTTGGATTTAACGAGGGAAAATTTATAGGAATAATTTTAAAAGATATTTTAAAAGAAAAAATTTTAAACCCAAACGCATTTATGACAAAACAAAATGAAATTGACTTTGTATTAAAAAATTATTCACCTGATTAAAAAGGCCCTGCAATTTGCAGAGCCTTTTATTATTATTTATCTTCTTCTTTTTCTTCTTTGTCATTTTCTTTTTCATCAACGTTTTTATTGTCGAAATATTCTTTTGTAACTTGTTCGTGGGCTTCTTCTGCCTTGTTTGCAGCCTCTGTCGGATTGTTTCTTTCAGCTTCCGCTTCAGAATTTCTTCTTGCCGCATCTCGAACCGCATAAACATATTCGCCCGATTGGCCGTCAGTTCCCACAAGTTCGATAAACTGTTCAAATGACATAGGCAAAATATCATTGTCTTCATTTGCTTTGGCATCTTCAAGTTTATCTTCCAAGCTATCAGCTAGCGCACCCAATTTTTCATAAGCCGCTTTTGCTTCAGGGCCTGATAATGACCAGTCGTCAAAGGCATTTTCAAATTGTTCACTTGAAATATTTGAAGAAATAGTTCCTGCTTTATCTGCAATTTGGCCATAGAAAGTTTCAAGGTTTTCTGCAGTGTTCAAAGTTTCATTTGCAGTAATTTCTTCGCCGTCTTTTGTAATTGTGAATTGATTTATGATATTTGAACCGTTAATGTCTGAAAATCCTTCATCAACGTTATCTTCGCCATTTATATTGCCTGATTCTTTAATTTGTCTTAAATCTATATTTGTAATTCCTGCTTGGGAAGCTGATGTATATGAAACATCAAAATCTACAGAGTTTGTATATGCGCCTTTTCCTTTGTAATTTGAGCCGTCTTTATATCCGTCAACATCTTCCGAACCAAGTTCGCCAACAGATTCAATTTGATTGTTAGATATAAGCGTTAATTTATCAAGAGCTTTTGTGCCATCTTTATCAACGTCTTTTGAGTCAATAATACCGTCATTGTTGTAATCATAAGCAAGAAGTTCTGATATACCGTCTTTAGAACCCAATAAATCGTTATTGTTACCATCGGTATAATCGAATTTGCCATTATTATCTCTGTCTGTTATGAATGAATAAGTAATATTTCCGTCTTGGAATGTAATCGGGTCATAATGGCCTCTTGAAGTTTCAATTGTGCCATCACCGTCTTCTGTTGCGGCTTTTGCACCAACATTCCAATAATCTAAGATTTTAGCTGAAATATCTTTATATAATGTGCCGGTTGCAGAAGTATCCTGAACAATTTGATAGTTTCTTTCAGATGTTTGGTTTGATAAATTATATTCAATACCTGAATTTGGGAAAGCTTTTGTCATAACATACATTGCTTCTTTAAATGTAAAGCCTGCTTTGTACATTTTATCCAATGAACTTAAACCAAATTGTTGCAATTTTTCAATGTTTCCGGAATCAACACTTTCTGCCGTTTTTTGAACACCGGATGTTGCAAGAGCATTTAATTTTGAATAAACGGCTTCATCAGAACCTGAGTTATTGGGGATAACGTATGATATTGTGCCATCGCCTTGCACGCTTCTTTTAATGCCGCAATTCCAAGTGTTCATAACAAATGTCATAATTTCATCAGGCGTTGCACCAAGGTTTTGCAAATCTTGAAGCATTCCTTCGTTATTAATTCTTTCGCTTAAATTTTGAAGTTGCGGGTTTTTATCTATTGTGGCATACCATGTTGCATTATAGCCTGTGCCTTCGTTTTTAGCAGCGTAAGCCGCCATTGCATCATCAATTTGTTTTTGCTGCTCAGGAGTTCTTTCAGTTGCAACATTTTCATTATTGGCAGGTTGTCCGCTTGTTTTAAATGCTGCGGCATCTGCCAGAATTTCATCTGCAACTTCCGCTTTTGCACCTGAATAAACAGGAACTTTATTGTCTAAATCTTTGTTTTGATATGCACCTGTTATTGTATCTGTCATATTATTTTTTGTAATTGTCAAAAGGTTAATTGTTGCATTTGTTGAATTTAATTGATTTTGCAAGCCCTTAACCTGATCAAGGTCTGTTTGAATTTCTTGCATAACAGGGCTTAATTGGCCTTTAATTCCTTCATATTGAGCATATAAATTTTTAATTGTGCCCATATTGCCGCCTGCAACGCTTCTGATTCTTTTTTCAAAAGCTTGGTTATAGCAGCTTTCATACGAATCGCCGCTATCAGTATTATATGAAGCAACAGCATCTCTTGCGGCAAGTCTTGCAGCATCTTTAACGCCTTGCTGATATTCCATCGTTTCATCTGAAATTTGAGATATAATCTCAACCAAATCTTCATTTTTGCCGTTTACTTCGTAATTTTTTTCTTCTATTTCTTTATTAATTTTTTCGGCTTCTTCTGTCAGTTCATCAATTTTTGCTTGAAGTGCATCAATTTGTTTTTGAATTTGTTCTTTGCCTTTTTCACCTGCATTAAAATAGCCCGTATCTTCAAACAGGGTTTGAAGCTCATCTTTTGAATAAGTTACACCGCCATTTACAGAATTTTGTGCGATGTTTTCACAAAGTTTTGATACACTGTTGTTAATAGCTGACATACAATTTCCTTTCCGTAATATATACGAATAACTATAGCCCGATAAAAATATATACGGATAGAGGATAAGAAAAATTTAATTTTTTCCTTAGTTATGTTAAAAAATATTAACCAAAGTTTATACTGTTTGGTTATCATCATCGGAATCTATAAATTGAACTCCAAATCTGACTCTAAAAATGTGTTTAACTGTTTCGGATTGAATATCAAACATCATTTGGTTAAAATAATCAAACGCCTTTTTCTTATATTCCAATAACGGGTCTTTTTGCCCGTATGCAACCAAACCTATTGAATCTTTAAGGTCGTCTATATTGTTCAGGTGATCAATCCATTTTTGATCAACCACTTGTAATAAAATATCTTTTTCAATATGGCGAAGCATATTATCATCAGAAAAAGGTACTTGCGGCTCATCAATTTGCCCGTATTTTGTCATAACTTCATTAAATGCATCAATGGTTGATTTTTCATGGTCTTTATAAGCGTTAATAGATTCCTTTTTCATAAGGTCTAATATATCGGGATATCTTAATTTTTTGATGTCATTTATTTGGATTTTATCCGTTAATTGCGGAAAAACAGTGTGAATTTCAGTTGCTAAAAGCTTAATATCTTCATCCACGTATTCTGCAGGCGACATATCTTTTGAGATATATTGCCTCAACAACCTTTCACATTCTTTTTCTATCATATATATAATATCTTCATATAAAGATTTGCTGGATAAAACTTTCTTTCTTTGAGTGTAGAATTTTTCCCTTTGTATATTAATTACATCGTCATATTCTAAAACAGATTTTCTTATATCAAAGTTTCTTGTTTCAACTTTTTTCTGCGCAGATTGAATTTGTTTTGAAATTAAAGGCGATTCAAGCGGAACATCATCCGGCATAATTGTTGCAATAATATTACCGCCAAAAATTCTCATTAAATCATCTTCCAAAGAAAGATAAAACCTTGTAGACCCTGGGTCGCCTTGGCGAGCGGCACGCCCCCTTAATTGGTTATCAATACGTCTTGATTCGTGGCGTTCTGTTCCAATAACATGCAAGCCGCCAAGTTTTACAACTTCATCGTGTTCCTTTTCGGTTATTTTTCTGGCTTCTAAAAGCGCTTTTTCTTTTGCTGATTCATAATCCGGGTGCTCATATGTTATACCCATTGAATCAAGCTTTTCTTTTGCTAAATATTCGGGGTTACCGCCAAGAAGAATATCCGTTCCGCGGCCTGCCATATTGGTTGCAATGGTAACAGAGCCAAGCCTTCCCGCTTGCGCAATAATAAAGGCTTCTTTTTCATGGTGCTTGGCGTTTAAGACATTATGCTTAATGCCTTTTTTCTTCAACATTTTAGATAACAATTCGGATTTTTCAATGCTTATTGTGCCGCAAAGAACGGGGCGGCCGATTTTAGATAATTCTTCAATTTCTTTAACAACATTTTCAAACTTTGCCCTTTGGGTTTTATATATTATATCGGGGTAATTAATTCTGATATCAGGCTTATTTGTTGGTATTGCCGTAACTTCCAAGTTATAAATTTTGCCAAATTCAGCTTCTTCTGTCATGGCTGTACCTGTCATACCTGATAATTTGGGGTACAACCTAAATAAGTTTTGAAATGTAATGCTTGCTAATGTTTGGGTTTCATCTTGAATTTTAACCCCTTCTTTAGCTTCAATAGATTGATGTAACCCTTCAGACCATCTTCTGCCCTGCATAAGCCTGCCTGTAAATTCATCAACTATCATAATTTCACCGTTTCTGACAACATAATCGGTATCTTTTATGAAAAGTTCTTTTGCCCTTAGAGCTTGGGTTAAATAATGTGCATATTGGGTTTTAATGTCGTATAAGTCATCTGTATGAAGCAATTCTTGGGCTTTATCAATGCCTTCTTCCGTAAAAATTATGTTTTTTGCTTTTTCATCAACTTCATAATGGACATTTTTTTCCAATAAAGGCGCAATTTTTGCCATTAAAATATATGTTTCTGCCGATTGCTCCAAACGCCCCGATATTATCAAAGGAGTTCTAGCTTCATCAATTAAAATGCTGTCAACTTCATCTATAATTGCATAATTATATGGCCTTTGAACAAGCATATCCAAAGATTTTGCCATATTATCTCTAAGGTAATCAAAGCCGAATTCATTATTTGTGCCATACGTTATATCGCAATTATAAGCCTGTTTTTTTTCTTCAAAGTCATAACCGCCTGCTGAAGATAAAATAACACCGACAGTTAAGCCTAAAAATTCAAAAATTTTGCCCATCCAATCACGGTCACGTTTTGCAAGGTAATCATTCACGGTAATTATATGAACACCTTTGCCTGTCAGGGCGTTTAGATATGCAGGCAAAGTTGCAACAAGGGTTTTACCTTCACCTGTTCTCATTTCTGCAATATGGCCTTCATGAAGAAAAATACCGCCTATTAATTGAACATCAAAATGGCGCATGTTTAAAACTCTTTTGCCTGCTTCTCTCACTGTTGCAAATGCTTCAGGCAAGATTTTATCCAAAGCGGCCTTTTCAAGCGCAAGGTCTGTTTTATAATCCGGTGAAGTTTCTCTTTCAGATAAAATCTTTTTAAATTCAGCCGTTTTTGCCTTTAATTCTTCATCGGATAATGCAGCAAATTCGGGTTCCAGATTGTTTATGTGGTCTACAATGGGCAAAACCTTCTTTATTTTTCTGTCATTAGGGTCTTTAAAAATTTTAAGCAATACGTCGACAACGCCCATTATATTTATCCTCATCCTCTATAATCTACTTTTAATTATGATAATACCACAAAAAGAAAATTCGTGAAGTAGTTAATTTAACTACATTATAACGATTTATGTAAAGAAATGTAACAGAATTAAACAAAATTGAAATTCAATACTTTTTATATACTTTATATATACGTAAGTAACGTAGAATTATGAAAGGTATTGGTTATGACAATTGATGTAGCAGCACTCGGATCACAATATACAAACTGGTCAGCAGCAGAAGGCGCAACAGCAGGCAATGGCGGCGCTCTTGAAATTTCTTATGAAGACAGCATTTTAACATTCACGGAAGCAGACGGTGATTCATATCAAGTAAACGCTGCAGACCTTACAGATGCAGATCTTGAAGCCCTTGCTAAAGAAGTTGGCGGAACAATTAAAGGGGCAGATGAAACTGAAGGCGCTGCCGCAACAGCAGAAGATGCAGAATTAGAAGCTAACAAAGAAAAGAAAGCTGAACTTCAAGCACAATGGGATGCTCTTAATTCATCAGCTGAAACAATTAAAGAAACAGTTGAAAAATTAAGCGAAGAAATTAAAACATCTTTAGATGAAGCAATTGAAGCTCAAAAAGAAATTACAGAAGAAGAACAAGAAAGAGTTAAAGAATTAGTTTCAACACAAATTGAACAATTCAAAAAAGATAAAGAAGCAGGCAAAGACGTTAAAATGAGCGACCTTCAAGCTAATATTAAAGCAGGTCTTGCAGAAGGCGGCTTCGACGAAGAAATGTCAACAATCTTATCAGATTTAGTTGTTACAAATACAAAAATGGTTACAATGGATTCATTATTAGACGAACTCGGCGTAATTAACGGACAAATGAAAATGTTAGACACAGAAATGGCAAATCTTGACAAAGTTATTGAAGAACAAGAAAAAGCAGCAGCAGAAGCAGCAGCAAACTGCAACCCATGCGATCCTATCGGTTTCAAAGATGAAGACGGCACAACTTATGAATTTGTAGTTGATAAAGACGGCAACGGCGAACTTTCAAACTTCTCAGAATTCTTAGGTTCAGAAAACTTCTTTGATGAAATGGTTGCACTTGATGAAGACGGCTCAGGCGATGTAACAAACGACGAATTAAACCAAGCAGGCGTTATGGTTCTTGTTAAAGATGCTAACGGCAACCAAGAATTAAAATCAATTGAAGAAGCATTCGGCGGCGAAGATGTAAATGTTAACTTAGGCAGCTACCAAGAAGCAGGCGAAGGTGCAGTTGCAGAAAACGGCCAAACACTTCTCGGCAACTTCGACATCTCAGTTGGTGATGAAACATTCGATGGCTATTCAACATTAGATTCAGCTGAATATTTACAAGAAAACTACACATTCACAGATGAAAACCCAAATAACTTAACAGCAGATGGTGCTATAGCAGCTGAAGATGCAGAAAACGTTGAAGGCGATCCTGAAAGAGCAAAAATTACTGAAGACATTGATAACTTCATTGCTGAATACGAATCAAAATTAGAAGAATATGAAGCTCAATTCGAAAGCTTAACAGAATTAATGGGCTTAGATGAAGAATTAATCGCAACAATCCACGAATTTGCAGAAACTCAAGGTGTTGCAGCAGCTCAATCAATCATTAAAGAAACTGAAGCACAACAAGCTGAAGAAAATGAAGCAGTTGAAGCTGAAGACGAACAAGCAGCAGTTGAAGGTGCTGAAGGCGCTGAAAATGAAGAAGCTGATGACGAAGAAAAAGAAGAAAAAGAAGCAGCATAATCAATACCAATTCTACATAATAAAAGAACGGATTAAATCCGTTCTTTTTTTTTGACAAAAAAAATTCACCCCGTTAAAATTAAACTGATTAGTTTAATTTTGATTGGAGGTTACGTGGAAGCATTACACGAAATAATTCAGCAGAATGCTGTTATGGCAAGTGCAATAATTCTTATTGTCGCATACATTTTTATTGCATGGGAAAAAATTTCTAAAGTTACGGTTGCGCTTTTAGGTGCATCTTTAACGCTGTTTTTGGGGCTTTTATCTTCCGATAAAAACCCAAACGATTTAGCACATTACTTTGCAAATTATATTGATTTTAATGTAATATTTTTGCTTGTTTCAATGATGATTATTGTGCATATTTCTGCAAGTTCCGGTGTTTTCAGGTGGCTTGCAAACGAAATTTTAAAATTAACAAAAGGAAAGCCAAAACTTGTTTTATTCTCTCTTGCAATTTTTACGGCCGTTGCAAGTGCATTTTTAGATAACGTTACAACAGTTATTCTTGTTATGCCCGTTACATTTGCTGCTTGCAAAAAACTGGATGTAAACCCGATACCGTTTTTGATAACAGAAATTTTATGTTCAAACATTGGCGGCACGGCAACTTTAATTGGCGACCCGCCAAATATAATTATCGGCTCTGCAGCAGGCCTTTCATTTATGGATTTTGTAAGAGAATTAACAGGCATTGTTGTTCTAATCATGCTTGTTACAATTGCAATTATGGTTTTTGTTTTCAGAAAACAATTAAAAAGTACACCTGAAAAAATGGCCGAAGTGGCGCAAATTGACAACTCAAACACAATTGCAAGCAAAACTCTTGCAATTCGCTCTGTTGTTGTTTTAGCGCTTGTAATTTTAGGCTTTGTAACACATGATATCACCCACATTCCGACATATCTTGTTGCTATGATTGGTGCCAGCTTCTTATTAATTTTTGAAAAACCGCACAAAATTTTAATGGATGTTGAATGGAATACAATTTTCTTTTTCATCGGTTTGTTTATAATTATTGGCGGTTTAGAAGCTTCGGGCGGTATAGATTTAATGGCAAAATGGCTTTTAAATGTCGCAAACGGTTCAAAAGAAGTTATGGCAATGATTATTCTTTGGGCTTCAGGCATTTTATCGGGCATTATTGATAACATTCCATATACTGCAACAATGGCGCCCATGCTTGCTACAATTCAAACAATAGAAGGTGCCGAATATACTCACCCTCTTTGGTGGTGCTTAGCTTTAGGAGCATGCTTGGGCGGCAACATGACAATAATTGGTGCTGCCGCAAACGTTATTGTTTGTGAAACCGCAAACAAAGACGGCTTTAAAATTTCATTTATGGAATATTTAAAATATGGTGTTACAATAACATTAGTTTCATTATTAATGAGCACAGCTTATATATACATCAGATTTTTAAGATAAATGATTTTAAACGACAACGACAACAAAAGAAATAAAGAAAATTTCAAGCCGCTTCAAAAACCATTGGAACTTGAGGCGGCTGAAATTGAATTAGACCGCACTTATGATAAAAATATTCGCCCGAAAACTTTTGATGAATATATAGGGCAAAGTTCAATTAAAGAAACCTTAAAAATTACAATTGAAGCTGCTAAAAAAAGAAATGTTCAATTAGACCACATTTTGCTATATGGCCCGCCGGGGCTTGGAAAAACAACTTTAGCAAACATTATTGCAAATGAATGTAACGTTAATATAAAAATAACATCAGCCCCAGCCTTAGAGCGTCCTAGGGATATAATCGGCATTTTAATGAATTTAAAAGAAGGGGAAATTCTTTTTATAGATGAAATTCACCGTTTAAATAAAATTGCGGAAGAAATTTTATATCCTGCCATGGAAGATTTTACGCTTGACCTTACAACGGGAAAAAGCCAAACAGTTAAAACAATGAGGGTGCCTTTGCAAAAATTCACGCTTATTGGTGCAACAACAAAAGCAGGAGCACTTTCAGGCCCTTTAAGAGACAGATTTGGCGTTATTCACAGGCTGGAATTTTACACAATTGAAGAATTAAAACAAGTTATAAAAAGAAGTGCAAAAATTTTGAACATTAAAATTGATGAAGAAGGCGCACTTGAAATTGCAAGAAGAAGCCGCCAAACCCCAAGAATTGCAAACAGGCTTATAAAACGTGCTTCTGATTGGGCAATTGTTAAAGGGAACGGAACAATTACAAAACAAGATGCAAACAATGCGCTAAATGCATTAAATATCGATGATAAAGGCCTTGATACAACAGATAGAGAACTTTTAAAGTTAATTATAAATAACTATAATGGCGGCCCTGTGGGTATTGAAACTTTGGGCGTTGCACTTGGCGAAGATATCAGAACAATTGAAGATGTTATTGAACCGTATCTTTTGCAATCAGGCATGCTAAAACGTACTCAAAGAGGCAGAATGGCAACGGAACTTGCATACAAACATTTAGGGATAAAAACCGGAGCTATAAACGGCCAAATGGGGCTTTTTAATTAATATCCAGAATTTCATAAAAAGGAATTAATTTTTTCATGCCGCCCATAGAATATGGCATGATTTGAGTTTTAGAAAGCTGCATATATTGGAAAACTTTTTGACTTTCTTTTGATAATTTTGTGTTTTTGTGAGCCAAAATATCGGATAAATAAATAATCGAAGCAGCTTGAGGAAGCATTGCATCCAACGGAAAATGATGATACCTGATAGAATCAGTTACAACAATAGGTAAATTCCAACATCTGCAAATATATTCGCTTAAATCCGCATGGCAATATCCAAATTCGGCCAGTTCCTCTTCTTGGGTATAAATTTTAACTTCTTTATCATCTTCAATAGATGTTATAAGATATTTTGAGCCAAATTTATTCTTCATTGCTATTTTGCCGATATCATGCAAAAAGCCCAAAAGAAAAGCATCATGGGGGTTTATTAATTTAAATTGGGAAGCAATGTCTTTACAATAATATGCAGTTAAAAGAGAATATTTAAAAAGTTCAACGCATTCTGCTTCCTGAAAAACAGGAAACAAGGAAAAAGCCAAAACAACATTTTTAAATTTGTGCAGCCCCATTAAAGAAACACCCCTATTTACAGATATATACCCTGCTTTTGAAGGGTTTAGAAC
>ERZ1090880.1681-NODE-1683-length-10592-cov-6.998861_pt1 | contig 10592 bp, 8 predicted proteins | sample MGYA00478471_ERZ1090880 | MGnify/ENA primary metagenome ERZ1090880 (study PRJEB33644, sample SAMEA5815734) | chicken gut metagenome | biome: Chicken; feature: Gastrointestinal Tract; material: Caecum | place: Ireland | collected 2019-01-01 | study: A study of the... | reverse complement strand
GCCTCTGCCTGGGAGAGCAAAAAGGCCGTGTCCGGCACCCGCTTGCGCAGGTAAGAGGCCAAAAACTCCCCAAAGACCTTCTCGGTGTGATAGTGCCCCGCCGCCACGCAGGTCAGACGGGACTGGGCAGCCTCCAGCTCCTCGTGGTGCTTCATCTCCCCGGTGAGGTAGGCGTCCGCCCCCCGGCAGGCCGCCTGGTGGACGTACCCCCCGCCGGCGCCGCTGCAGAAGAACACCCGCTGCACCTTGCCCTGCCCGGGGCAGAACTTCACCGCCGGGGCGGAGAGCTTCTCCTTTACCAAGGCGGCGAAGGCCTGGGGCTCCAGGGGCTCCTCCAAATCGCCGGAGAAGAGCACGCAGTCCGCACCGAACACGTCCTCCCGGCGGACGTTGCGCAGCCCCAGCTTGCTGCCCAGGGCCACGTTGACCCCGCACACCGGGGACAAATCCAAATTGGTGTGGCAGCACAGGGCGGCAATGCCCCGGCTGGCCAGCTGGTAGGGCACGTCCTGGGGGCCCAGGGATTTGAGGGGGTGGAAAATCACCGGGTGGTGGGAGAGGATGAGGTTGGCGTTCATAGAGGCCGCCTCCGCCACCACGGCGGGGGTGATGTCCAAGGCCAGCAGGGCCCGGGTGACGATAGTGTTGCCGTCGCCCACCAGCAGACCGGCGTTGTCGAAGTCCAAGGCGGTGGAAAAGGGCGCCACCGCGTCGATGATGTCGTAGATGTCACGAATCCTTGCCATAAGTATGTTCTCCTTTTCCGTTTGAGAAGTGTGGGACCGCACCTTGTTCCCCTTCTCAAAGGAGAGGCTCAAGCCTGGGGCAGATAGATTTGCCCTATCTGGGAGAGGAGCTCCTCCAGCTGGGCGGCCCGCTGGCTGTCCCCCTGGTGAAGGGCGCCCTGGCGCTGGGCCTCCAGGCCCCGGAGCACCTTGCGGGCGTAGTCCTCCACATGGGGGGCGCCGGGGATAAGCTTGCCCAGGTAGGGGTAGAGGGGGCCGTTCTTCACGGGGGCCCCTTGGTAGGCGGCGGAAAAGGCCGAGTAGACCTTGCCGCCGTCCACCACGGCCTGCTCCTGGAGCACCTGGAAGCCCAGCTCCGCCAGGCCCCGGCGCAGCTCCGCCACGGAGCTCATGGGCTGGAGCACCAGCCGCTTGGCCCCATCCCGCAGCCAGGGGGTCTCCCCCACAATGCGCAGGATGAGCTCGCCGCCCATGCCCGCCAGCACCACGTCCCCGGCCTCCTGGGGCAAGACAGCCCGCAGGCCGTCGGACAGGCGGAAGGAGAGCTCCTCCCCCACCTCGTACTTGGCGCCGTCCCGGCGGGCGGCCTCCAGGGGGCCGGGGTTGATGTCGCAGGCCAGGGCCCGGGGGATTTTCCCCGTTTTTAGCAGCCAGATGGGCAGATAGGCGTGGTCGGTGCCCACGTCGCAGAGGGGGCTGCCCTCCCGGACAAGGGCGGCACACAGGGCCAGCCGTGGGCCCAGGGAAAACAGCGGTCGCATAGAAACCTCCCCAGATACAGCGCTGCCGCCCGGCAGGACCTGTCGCGCGGCAGTGGAATTTCCTTCTTACTTGTTCTGCAAATGCTCGTTGAGCTTTGCCACCAGCTCATCCGCGTTGACGCCGTGGACCATGCAGGCCTGCTCCACTGTTTCCCCGCGCGAAGAGGGGCAGCCCAAGCAGTGCATGCCCATCTCCAGGAAGAAGGGGGCTGTGGTCTGGTCCATATCCAGGATATCGCCGATGATGGTATCTTTTGTAATGGAAGCCATTGGTACATTCCTCCGTTTGCTATTTTTATGGATACTAGTATTATAATACCCTTTTCGCCCCACCGCAATACAAAAATGATAAAAAAAGGCCCCACCCGCAGGTGGAGCGCTGGGGCTTATTCCCATTCTGCCTTCATCTGGGCGTAGCACTGGCTGCAGTAGACCAGGCGGTCGTCCCGGGGCTGGAAGGGCACCCGGGCCTCTTTGCCGCAGGCGGCGCACACGCCGGTGTACATCTCCCGCTGGGGCGCGGCGTTGCCTTTGCGGGCCTGGCGGCACGGGCGGCAGCGCTGGGGCTGGTTCTGAAAGCCCTTTTCCGCGTAGAATTCCTGCTCGCCGGCGGTGAACACAAACTCCTTGCCGCAGTCTTTGCAGATGAGCGTCTTGTCTTCGTACATGGTCTTTCCCTCACTTTTTGCTTTGTTGCGCGCCCTGGACGGAGTTGCACCGTGCCGGCAGAAGCCGCCGCGGGGCAGGGCGGAAAGTCACATCCGTTTCAGCTTGGAGCGCACCCGGTGCAGGGCGTTGTCGTAGGAGCGCAGAGGCAGCCCGGCCCGCTTGGCGCCCTCCACCCGGCGGTAGCCGCTGAGGTACAGCGCCAGCACCCGCCGTTCCAGGGGGGACAGGGAGACGTCCATCTGGCGGCACAGGGCGCCAAATTCCTCCCGCAGCTCCAGCAGCGCCTCGGGGCCGGCCTCCACAGCGGCCTCCCCGGCGTCCTCCAGGGGCACGGATTCATTTAAGGGGCGGTTTCCGCTGCTGCCGTGGCGGCGCACGGCGCTGGCCATCTGGTTGTAGACGCACACCCCCGCGTAGGTGGGGAACGAGGCCCCCCGCCCCTGCCGGTAGGAGATGGCGGCGGCGTACAGGCCCAGCAGGCCCTCTTGCCACAAGTCCTCTTTCTCCGGGGCGCTGGCGCCCTCGAAGAGCTTGGCCTTGGCCCGGATGAGCCCCAGGTACCGGGCGGAGAGCTCGGCAAAGGCCTCCCCCTGACCAGCGCGCACCAGGGCGGCCAGCTGGGCGTCGCCGCAAGCTTGATAGTCCATGGCCAGCCCTCCCCTCTCTTTGCCCATATCATAGCCCAAAAGGCCCCGGTTCGTCAAGATGCGTTTCTCTCACCCTATTTCTCCATGTTTTTTTAACAATCCGTTGTATATATAGGGATTTCGTCGTATAATGAAGAAAACCACGCCTGCTTTGGCGGAAAGGGGTAAACACTATGGTGGAAAAGACCTACAGCATGGGCCTGTACGGCCTGGAGGCCTTCCCGGTGGAGGTGGAGGCCGACCTCTCCCAGGGGCTGCCCGCCTTTGAGCTGGTGGGCCTGCCCGACGCCGCGGTGAAGGAATCCCGGGACAGGGTGCGCTCTGCCCTGAAGAACTGTGGGTTCGAGTTCCCCGTCAGCCGCATCACCATGAACCTGGCCCCGGCGGACAAAAAGAAGGAGGGGCCCATCTACGACCTGCCCCTGCTGGTGTCTCTGCTCAAGGCCTCCCGGCAGCTGTGCTGCCACACCGAGGACGCCATCTTTTTGGGGGAGCTCTCCCTCTCTGGGGAGCTGCGGCCCATCCGCGGCCTGCTGCCCATGGCGGACAAGGCCCGGGAAGAGGGCTTTAAGCGGCTGTACGTCCCCGCGGAGAACGCCGGGGAGGGCGCCGTCATCCAGGGGCTTACGGTGTACGGCATCCGGGACGTGCGCCAGCTGGTGGACCACCTGCAAGGCATGCTGGAGCTCTCTCCCGCCGTGCCCTCCTACGGGGAGCCGGAAGCCATGGAATCCCTGGACTTTGCCGACGTAAAGGGCCAGCCAGAGGCCAAGCGCGCCCTGGAAATTGCCGCCAGCGGCTGCCACAACGTGCTGCTCATCGGACCGCCGGGCTCGGGCAAGAGCATGCTGGCCAAGCGCCTGCCCACCATCTTGCCGGAGATGACCTTTGAGGAATCCTTGGAGACCACCAAGATACACTCCATCCGGGGGAAGCTGCCCGCCGGGGTGTCTCTCCTACGCACCAGGCCCTTCCGCGCGCCCCACCACACCATCTCCACCGCGGGGCTGGCAGGCGGCGGGCCCTCCCCGCAGCCGGGGGAGATCTCCCTGGCCCACAACGGCGTGCTGTTTTTAGATGAGCTGCCAGAGTTCGCCCGGCCCGCTATGGAAGTGCTGCGCCAGCCCTTGGAGGACGGCAAGGTGACCATCTCCCGGGTGGGCGGCACTACCTCCTATCCCAGCCGGTTTATGCTGGTTGCCGCCATGAACCCCTGCCCCTGCGGCTACTTTGGGCACCCCACCCATCCCTGTTTGTGCCATCCCCACGCGGTGGAGCGCTACATGGGGAAGGTCTCCGGGCCGCTGCTGGACCGCATCGACCTGCACATCGAGGTGGACCCGGTGGCCTTTTCGGAGCTTTCCTCCACCAAAAAAGAGGAGAGCTCCGCCCAGATTCGGGAGCGGGTCAGCGCCGCCCGGAAACGCCAGCAGCAGCGCTTCGCTGGCAGGGGCTACGCCTGCAACGGGGACATCCCCGACTCCCAGCTGCAGGAGATGTGCCAGACCACCGAGGCCGCCGACCGACTGCTCCAGCTGGCCTTTGAGCGCTTTGGCTTCTCGGCGCGCACCTACAGCCGGGTGCTGAAAGTGGCCCGCACCATCGCCGACCTGGAGGGCAGCGAGAAGATAGACTCCTCCCACGCGGCGGAGGCGGTGCAGTACCGCACCCTGGACAGGAAATACTGGCTGCAAAAATAGGCGCGAAAAAGCCGCCCCCTCCTGGCATGGAGCGGGCGGCTTTCGTGCGCTTAGCTTTAGTTGTCGTAGTCCGACAGGTAGTCGGGGAAGGGGAAATCGTAGGTATTCTTGGACCACCCGCTGGAGCTGTTGTCATCGTCGTAGTTGCCGAAGAAGAAAATCTTGGACTCACACAGGCGGCGGTACACCAGGCCGGCGTAGACGTGGCCGCCGGCGATGTTCCACTGGAGGAGGTTGTTGGGCACCACATTGGAGTCGGCATAGGTCAAATCGGTACCGGCGCCCTCCAGGGTGACATAGCCCGCGGGCATCCAGCCCACCTTGCCGCCGCTGCTCACATGGTACCACACCCGGTCGCCAACGGTGACCTTCGCCCCGTCGGAGGAGGTGACCTCCCGGCTGAGGATTTTATAACCGTCCACGGTGACCGGGGTGTCGCTGGCAAGGGCCATCACCAGCGCGCTGTTCAAATCCGTGGTGGCATACACCGGCGCGCCGTTGACGCCGGAGGCGTTGGTGGCAGCGGTGTCAATGTCCGTGACGGTGACGGTGCCCGCCTTGGGGTTCGCCGTGGAGATGCCGGTGGGGTCCGCGGCGTTGAGGATGGCCCGGCAGAAGCCGTAATCGGGATCCAGGGTGCCGGCGCCCAGGTTATAGACAAAGCTGGTCAGGGCGTCGAACTGGCCCTGGCTCATGCGGATGCTGTGGTTCGAGCGGAAACGCTCCACCGCGCCGCCAAAGGAGCTGGAATTGACCTTGTCCACCAGCTGGGCGTAGGCCTCCTCCTCCGTCATGTTGTTGTAGAAGGCCACGTTCTTCTGGACCACATAGCCGTGGCCCACCGTGGGGTTGCCGGAGGCCAGCAGGTCGTCCTTGATTTCCGGCCAGAAGCCCTCGATGTTGGCCAGGGCGGTGATAATCCTGCCGCTGGGCTGGCGGGCGTCGTAGGAGGTGGTAGTCAGGGTGTTGTGGGTCGCGGTGACGGCCAGGGTGAACTCGTAGCCGTCGGTGGACCAGCCGCTGCCGGTCTGGGAGGTGGCTCGGATGGTGTAGGTCCCGGCTTTACCGAAGCTGACCTCCGTTTTGAAAATCTTCACCGTATTGGTGGGCAGGCCAAAGGAGGAGGCCTGGCTCTTGGTGGTGGCGGAGGTGGCCACATACTCGCCGGTGGCGCCGGAGGTGCTGTCCACAATGGTGAACTTCACGGCGGTCTTGGCGGTGTCGGTGAGGGCAATCAGGTTGAATTTCTGTCCCGCGGCCACGATGTTGCCCTCGCCGTAGGCAAAGCGCACGGGCTCCGCCGCAGTGACGGTGACGGTGCAGGTGGCCTTGGTGGTGCCGGACCCATCGGTGAAGGTGATGGTGGCCGTGCCGGGGCTGACGCCGTAGAGCATGGCCCCCTGGCTGTTGCCGCCGTAATTCACGGTGTAGCCGGTGGAGACTACGTTCTCGTTGCTGCTCTCCCAGTGCATGGCGGACAGGTTCTGGGAGACCGAGCCGTCCAGCCGGATGCTCTGGTACTGGGCCAGGGTCAGCTTGGTGGCGCTCAGGCTGGCCCCGGAGGCCACGCCGGTGTTAGGGTCGTAAGCCGCCACGAACTCGCCGCTGACAAAGCCGGTGGTGCCGCCGCTGGTGCGCACCCCCAGCCAGCCGTTGCTCTCAACGGAGGTGATGGTCAGCAGCACACCGGTGGTCAAAGAGGTGATGGCCTCGTAGCTGGTGCCGGGGCCTGCCCGCAAATTCAGGCTGGGCTCGGCGGTGACCTGGACGGTCTGGCCCACCTGGAACCCGCTGGGATCGTCGGAAGGCTCCTCCTCATCGAGCCGCACATACTGGCTGCTGACGTAGCCCACAATGCCGTCCACGGTGCGGATTTGCACCCAGTCCCCAGAGGGGTCCGCCAGCACATAGACAAGGTCTCCCGCATTCACATACCCCAAAATGGTATATGTGGTGTCCGGGCCGGAGCGAACCCGCACCTCATTCCCGGTGATGGTGGCGGTGGGGTCATCGTATACAGGGTCGGCGGCCTCGGCGATATGTTCATAGGCCCAGTGGCTGCTGGGCACGTCCACAAACTCCTGGGTGCCGGCGTCGTCGGCAAAGCCGGAGCCGGTGCGCTCCAGGGCTTTGTTCAAAATGGCTGTCACCTGGCAGCGCTGGATGCTCTCGTCCGGCCGGAAGGTGCCGTCGGGAAAGCCGCTGATCCAATCCTCGGCCACGGCCTGGTTGATAAAGCCCTCGGCCCAGTGGCCGGACACGTCGGAAAAGCCCGCGCTGCCGGTGGAGAGGCTGTCAAAGCACTTGCACACGGCGGTGACGAACTCCGCCCGGGTGACGGCGTTGTTGGGCCGGAAGGTGCCATCTTCATAGCCGCTGAGGACGTCCAGCTCCACCAAGGTGTTCACCGCGGTGGCGTACCAGGCGCCTGCGCTGACATCGGAGAAGCTGCCGCCTGTCACCGGCGGGTAAGAGGCCAGCAGGTTGTAGAGCACCTGTGCCATCTCGGCGCGGGTCATGGCCCGGTCGGGATAGAAGCGTGCGCCCTCTTCACCGGACATGTACGCTTCGTGGCCGCCCACCACCAGCAGGGGGTAGGAGGCGAAGGTCTCCTGCTGGCTGTCCTCCATGGAGATGCCGCTCTCCTCCCCGGAGCTCTCGTCCTCCGGCTCCTGGGAGGAGGACTCCTCCTGGCTGGAAGAGGGCTCTTGGCTGGAGGGTTCCTCCTGGGAGCTCTCCCCTTCCCCGGGCTGGCTCTCCTCCCCGGCGGGCTGGGAGCTCTCCGGCGCGGAGCTTTCCTCCGCCGGCTGGGCGGCGCTCTCCTCCCCGGAGCTTTCCCCCTCTGGGGCTTGGCTGGAAGCGCTGGAGGCGCTTTCAAGGGCGGACTCCGCCGCCAAGGCGCTGGGTGCCGGCAAGGTGAGCAGCAGCGACAGCAGCAGCGCCGCAATCCTTCTGGTTCGCTTTTTTCCCACGGTAAACCTCCCATACATTGCAAAGGCAGTTGCCCTGGTTTACAAAACATACGGCATCATTATACCGGAAAGATTACAAATTTGCAACCTTTTGCCCCCAGAATTCACAATTTGCCACAAAATGCCAACAAAAAAGGCCGCCAGGTTTTGGCTGGCAGCCTTTGTTTCTATGGGAATTTTTACAGCTTTTCCACCAGGGCCTTGGTGTCCCGGGCGATGACTAGCTCCTCGTTGGTGGGGATGACGTACACCTCCATGGAGGAATCGGGGGTGGAGATTTTGCCCTCTTTGCCCAGCACCATCTTCTCGTTGAGCGCGGGGTCAATCTTCACGCCCAGGAACTTCAGGTACTCGCCCACAACCTGGCGGTGGTGGGACTGGTTCTCGCCCACGCCGGCGGTGAAGACAATGGCGTCGCAGCCGCCCAGGGCCACCAGGTAGCCGCCGATGAACTTGGAAATCTGGTACTCCAGGATGTCGTGGGCCAGCTGGGCGCGCTGGTTGCCCTCGGCAGCGGCCTTGGTCACGTCACGGTCGTCGCTGGAGACGCCGGAAATGCCCAGCAGGCCGGACTTCTTGTTGAGAATCTGGTCCATCTCAGAGGGGGTCAGGTGCTCCTTCTCCATGATGAAGGTGACCACAGAGGGGTCCAGGGTGCCGGTGCGGCTGCCCATCATAAAGCCGTCCAGGGGGGTCAGGCCCATGCTGGTGTCGATGACCTTGCCGCCGTCAATGGCGGTGATGGAGGAGCCGTTGCCCAGGTGGCAGGTAATCATCTTCAGGTCTTTGATGTCCTTGCCCATCAGCTGGGCGCAGCGGTGGCTCACATAGCGGTGGGAGGTACCGTGGAAGCCGTAGCGGCGCACGGCGTACTTCTCGTAATACTCATAGGGGACGTTGAACATGTAGGCCTTGGGGGGCATGGTGGCGTGGAAGGCGGTGTCGAACACCACCACCTCGGGGACCTGCTCGCCGAAGACCTCGCGGCAGGCGCGGATGCCCTGGCTGTGGGCCTTGTTGTGAAGGGGGGCCAGGGGGATAAGGCTCTCAATATCCTCAATGACCTTCTCGTCCACCAGCACGGACTCGTGGAAGATAGAGCCGCCCTGCACGATGCGGTGGCCCACGGCGGCAACCTCATCCAGGCTGTTGATAACGCCGTACTCCCCGTCGATAAGGGCGTTTTTCACCTGCATAAAGGCGGCGGCGTGGTCCAGCATGTTCACGTTCTTCTTCAGCTCACGGCCGTCGGCGGTCTTGTGGGTGAAGATGCCCCCGGGCATGCCGATGCGCTCGCAGTTGCCCTTGCACACCATCTGTTCGTTGTCCATGTCGATGAGCTGGTACTTCAAAGAAGAGCTGCCCGCGTTGATGACGAGAATTTTCATGGTTCGAATCTTTCCTTTCCTCTTTCCCCAAAAAGCCTGCGGACCCGCGTTTCCCGGCGGGCGCCTTTTGGGATGGTGGTTATTTCGCCCGCCCTCTTGCGAACAGGCGGGTGCTTCGTGTAAAATGATTTAGAAAAAGTCGCAGTCCCATTTTAGACCATTTCCCCTGTAAATTCAAGGAGTTTCAAAGGAAAATGCGAGAGAAAATGAAGATTTCCGCCATCATCTGCGAGCTGAACCCCCTACACAGCGGCCACCAGGCCCTGTTCGCCCACGCGAAAGCCCGCTTTGGGGGCCTGGTGTGCGTGCTCTCCGGGAATTTCGTCCAGCGGGGGGAGCCCGCCCTGCTGGACAAGTGGGCCCGCACCCGCCTGGCCTTGGAGAGCGGCGCGGACCTGGTGCTGGAGCTGCCCCTGCCCTGGGCCCTGGCCGGGGCGGAGCGCTTTGCTGCGGGAGGCGTGGCCCTGGCCCGTGCCCTGGGCTGCGTGGACACACTGCTCTTTGGCAGCGAGGAAGGGGACATCCAGCCCCTGTGGCAGCTGGCGGAAGCCTTGCTCTCCCCGGCGTTCCCCCAGGCGCTCCAACAGGTGGACGCCACCCTCCCCTTTGCCCAGCGGCGGCCGCGGGCGGCGGCCCGCCTGGTGGGGGGGGGCACCGCCGCCCTGCTGGAAAAGCCCAACTGCATTTTGGGGGTGGAGTACCTGAAGGCCATCCTGTCCCAGGGGGGCGGGCTAAAGGCGGAGACGTTCCCCCGCCAAGGCGCCGGCCACGACCAGCCGGACCACCAGGGGCCCCTGCTCTCCGCCAGCCACGCCAGGGCCCTTCTCTGCCAGGGGGCGGATTTGACCGGCCGCCTGCCCCAGGCCACCCTGTCCCTGTGGGAGGAGCTGCGGGCCCAGGGGAGGTGCCCGGCCTCTTTGGGGCGGCTGGAGGTGGCCGTGCTGTGCAGGCTGCGCTCCCTCACCGTGGAGGGCTTCGCCCAGCTGCCGGACATCAGCGAGGGCCTGGAGAACCGGCTGTACCAGGCGGCCCGCCAGGCGGGAAGCCTGGAGGAGTTCTACGCCCTGGTGAAGTCCAAGCGGTACTCCCACGCCAGGGTGCGGCGGCTGGCTATGAGCGCCTTCCTGGGGGTGGCAAGGGATACGCCTTGCCTGCCCCCCTACCTGCGGGTGCTGGGCATGACCCCCACCGGCCAGACCATTCTCCGCCAAGCACAGCCCAGCCTGCCCCTGGCGCTGCGGGCGGCGGACTTCCAAAGGCTGGGCGGGCAGGCCCTGTCCCTGTTCCAGCTGGAGGCCCACGCCGGCGACCTCTACGGCCTGGCGCTGCCCTCCCCCGCCCCCTGCGGCCGGGACTATACCCAGGGGCTTATCAAGGTGGGATTTTAAGGGAAAGGGAGGGTCCGCTGTGGGCTTTTCCCCAGGAGAACTGAGAGAAAACGCCCCGCCCAGCTGTAAATCGCGGACACTTGGCTAAAAGTCCGCGCAAGTTAAGCGGCGGCTTGCGCCGCGCCCCGCGAAATAAAAGTTCTTTGGTTACTTTCTTTCAAGAAAGTAACCGCAAGCCCTTGGGATAGTGGTTCTTCAACCGGCCGCCGGAGGCCTTGCCGAAGCCGGTGGGCACGCCGCCGGCACAGACAGCGGTGTAGCCCTTTCCCCCGCAGGGGATCTCCTCCCCCCGCAGGAAGCTGAGAAGTTCCGGGGCGTCCC
>ERZ1090880.1678-NODE-1680-length-10619-cov-7.981352_pt1 | contig 10619 bp, 10 predicted proteins | sample MGYA00478471_ERZ1090880 | MGnify/ENA primary metagenome ERZ1090880 (study PRJEB33644, sample SAMEA5815734) | chicken gut metagenome | biome: Chicken; feature: Gastrointestinal Tract; material: Caecum | place: Ireland | collected 2019-01-01 | study: A study of... | reverse complement strand
GTATTGAACCCCTTAATATTGAAGAATATGACAAAAACGACCTTGCAGTTGTTTGCGCTACAACAAATACGGGTGTAAATGAATATGAAATAACAAAAAACCCTAAACATTTTGAAATCGGAAACCCTGCAGAATTTATTCATAATTTTTTTAAACTTAAAAATTTTTATACCTCTGTTTCAACCGCCTGTTCATCCGGAATAAAAGCTTTTATAATTGCAGATGAAATTTTAAATTCAAACCTTGCAAAAACCGTTCTTGTAATTAATACTGACGCTATCTCAAAGCTTCCATTATATGGGTTTGATTCTCTTGAAATATTGGATAAAAACCAAACAAACCCTTTTAGCAAAAATAGAAAAGGCATTAATATTGGTGAAGCTGCAGCTGCTTTTATTCTTCAAAAACAAGGGGGTAAAATTAAAGTAAAAGGAATGGGCGAAACAACGGATTGCTACCATTCAACGACACCTGACCCAAAAGGAATTGAAGCAATAAGGGCAATCAAAGAAGCCCTGAATGATAATTTTGATGTTGATTACATTAATTTGCACGGTACAGGAACAATTGCAAACGATTTAATGGAAGCTGTTGCAATAAGTTCAATTTTTAAAAATAAAGTTCCTGCAAGCTCAACTAAACCTCTAACGGGGCATTGTTTGGGGGCAGCAGCAGGAATTGAAATAGCACTTTGTGCTAAACTTTTAGAAAACGGGGGAAATAAAGTTTTTCCGCATATTTATGACGGGCTTTATGATGAAACAATGCCAAAAATATTTTTAGCAGATAAAAACACGGTAACAGAAAAATTAAAAACCTGCCTTTGCACATCTTTTGGTTTTGGCGGCACAAACACTGCCATTTTATTGGGGGTGGATGATGAATAAAAAATACGATTTAGAAAAAATTCTTCCTCATAAAGCGCCAATGATTTTATTAGATGATATTTTAGATATTGATATTGAAAATAATTCACTGACATCAACCTTTAGTGTTTACCCTGAAAAAGTTTTTTTTGAAAAAGATAAAGGGATAAATTCTTTAGCAGGCATTGAATTTATGGCACAGACCATTGGCTGTTATTCTTATTTTAAAAACGGCTGCAAAAGCCCAAAACCGGGGCTTTTGTTAGGTTCAAGGCTTTATAACAACAACATTGATTATTTTATTGAAGGAATTGATTATAAAGTTAAAACCCATGAGGTTTTTAGTGATAATGAAATTGTTGTTTTTGATTGTTTAATATATGATAATAATGATAACGAGGTTTTAAGCGCCACCGTTAATGTTTATCAGGGCGAAAACATTGAGGAATTATTAAAAAGTGAGTGAAGTTTTAATAACAGGAAGTTCAAGAGGAATTGGAAAAGCTTGTGCAATCTACCTTGCAAAAAACGGGTTCAATATAGTTTTGCATTGTTCAAAAAATATAGAAAGGCTAAACCCCATAAAAAAAGAAATTTTAAAATTAGGGGTAAATGCAAGAACCCTTTCTTTTGATGTTTCAAACAGAGTTGAGTGCGAGAAAATTTTACTTGATGACATTGAAAAAAACGGGGTTTATTATGGAATTATTTTAAATGCAGGAATTGCAAAAGATAACCCGTTTCCTTCTATGGAAAACTTTGAATGGGATGATGTTATTAATGTAAACTTAAATAGTTTTTATAATGTGCTAAAACCATTAATTATGCCCTTAATTCAAAAAAGAGAAGGAAGAATTATTGTAATGTCATCAATTTCAGGCCAAACGGGAAATAGAGGCCAAGTTAACTATAGCGCATCTAAAGCAGGGTTAATAGGAGCTGCAAAGGCTCTAAGCCGTGAAGTTGCAAAAAGAAATATAACGGTAAATTGCATTGCGCCAGGGGTTATTGAAAGCGATATGACAGAAGAATTACCATCTGAAATTGTGAAATCGATTCCAATGAAAAGAATGGGCAAAACCTATGAAGTTGCAAGCCTTGCAAATTACCTTTTATCAAAAGAAGCAAGCTATATTACAGGCCAAGTAATAGGGGTAAACGGGGGGCTTTACATTTGAAAAAAAGAGTTGTAATAACCGGCTTAGGAATAGCATCGCCCTTAGGGTCAACCATAGATAGCGCATTTAACAGGCTTAAAACGTATAAAAATTGCGTTCAATTTTGGGAAAAATTAACCGAATACGACAGGTTAAATACGGCATTAGGCGCCCCTGTTATTGGTTTTGAAGTACCAAGCCATTTTACAAGAAAAATTACAAGAACAATGGGCAGAATTTCTGTTATGGCAGTAAAAACTGCAGAAGATGCCTTGATAGATGCAAATTTAATGGGAGATGAAATTGTAAAAACCGCAGGTGTAAGCTATGGTTCATCTATGGGCTCAATGGATGCTCTATTAGATTTTTATTCAATGTGCATTGATAAAAAAGTTAAGCTCTTAAATTCAGGCTCATACATTAAAATGATGCCTCAAACGGCCGCTGTTAATATTTCGCTTTATTTTAAAACAAACGGAAGGCTGATTCCCACATCCACCGCCTGCACATCAGGCTCTATGGGAATTGGTTATGCTTATGAAGCAATTAAAGACGGCTATCAAAACATTATGATTGCAGGGGGAGCAGAAGAAATTCACCCCACACAAGTCGGCGTTTTTGATACTTTATATGCAACAAGCTCTAAAAATTCAACTCCAAATCTTACCCCAAGGCCTTTTGACAAAGAAAGAGACGGGCTTGTAATAGGCGAAGGCGCAGGAACTTTAATTTTAGAAGAATATGAAAGCGCAATTAAAAGGGGTGCTAAAATTTACGCTGAAATTGCGGGCTTTGCAACTAATACGGATGGCGACCACATAACAAACCCAAATAAAGACAAAATGGCAGATGTTATGAAACTTGCCCTAAATTCCGCCAATTTAAAGCCTTCTGATATAGGATATATAAATGCCCATGGAACAGGCACAATTAATGGCGATATAGCTGAATCAAAGGCTGTGGAAGATGTTTTTGGAAAAAATAATGTTCCAATAAGCACAATTAAAAGCTATACAGGGCACACTTTAGGCGCATGCGGCGCTATTGAAGCAATTTTAAGCATTATGATGATGAACAACAAATGGTTTTCACCAAATTTGAATTTAAAAAATGTTGATGAAAACTGCGGCGAGCTTGATTATATAATGAGTGAAGGCAGAAACCTTGATGTCAACTACATTATGACAAATAATTTTGCCTTTGGCGGAATAAATACATCTTTAATTTTAAAAAGAATATAAAAATGACAAAATTTGATCTTCACATACATAGCAATAATTCTGACGGCAGCGACACGGTTTTTGAACTTTCTGAAATAATTAAAAAAGAAAAAATTGAAATTTTCGCCTTAACTGACCATGATACAGTGGATGGCTGTTTTGAAATGCAAAAATATTTTGATAAAGGCTTTATTTGCGGGGTTGAGCTCACTTGCCTTTTAGATGTCATAAAATGCCACATTCTAGGCTATTTTGTAGATATAAACAATGAAGGTTTAAAAAAATTAATTGAAGAAGGAAAAATTTTAAGAAGAAAAAAGCTTGAAACAAGAATTAAATATCTAAAAGATGTTCATAACTTTGAATTTACAATTGATGAGCTAAATTGGCTATATTCAAGACATAGTGTGGTTAAAACCCACCTTGCAAACATTTTGGTTAAAAGGGGTTTAGCACCTGATAACATTTCAGCTATGAAAAAATATTTAGATGGCTGCAAAACAGGAAACACAAGGTTTGATGGAATTAAAGCCATTCAAACAATTAAAAACGCAGGCGGCATCCCTATTTGGGCGCACCCTTTGGGCGGCGAAGGCGAAAGCCATTTAAGCAAAGAAGAATTTCTTTTAAAACTTGATACAATGGTTCAAAACGGCATTATGGGGCTTGAATGTTATTATTCAAGATATAATCAAGATGAAATTAATTTTCTTCTCTCTTGCGCTAAAAAATATAACCTAAAAACAACAGGCGGAAGCGATTACCACGGCTCAAACAAAACAGTAAAAATTGCAAATTTAAACACCGAAAACTCCCCCGTTGATTTTGAACAACTGAATTTTAATTTGTAATTTTTCCTATATAAATTCTTGAAAATGAATTTAAAATATCGCTTAAATTTATATCAGAATAAAATGCCGAATTTGAAGAATTATACAGCCTGAATTTTATTCTTCCATCTTCCATATAAGGTTCAATGACATAAGCATGGTTTGGTTTTGTTGTTATTCCGTTTTGTAATTTTGTCGGCGATTGATTTGATGCTGCAACAAAAATTTTATCTTCAAAACCGTTAAGGTTATATAAAGAATCCATAATTTTATTTTGCCCGTTTGGGGTTTTTAAATTGCATTTTTCAATATCTTCTAAACCCATAGTTTGCATGAATTTTCCTATGGAACCGTTTTTATCCCTCAGGTAATCTGCAGTATTTAAATATTTAGGGTAATATGGGGGCAGCATTGAATTAGCATGGCTTAAAGTTTCTTTTTCGCCATACCTTAGGTTTTTTTCTTCAAGTTCAACTCCATAAGCGCATTCAAACATTTTTATTCCCGATGAACCGTTTGCAAGCCTTAGAAAATCAACATCATCGGGCAAATTGCCGCCTTTAAATTCGTGCTCTATGTTGCCATTTTCAAATTTAAGATAGATATTGCCATTTTTTTCTTCAAACATTGAAAGAATTTTAGCTTTTCCTTTGGGGTTATTCATCATGGCGTTTAAAACCCCTAATAAATAACAATCAGATGAAAATTTTGTGTTGTAACTTTGCCTTTAACCGGCGGGAAAAGCTTTTTATAACTTTCAGGGGTAATTTTTAAGGGGGAAATTTCACTATCCGATGTTTTAATTGAAATGAAATCTTCATCAGCTAAACAAAAAACTTCCCCGGTTTTAGAATTTTGAATTGCATCTTTTTTATTTTTAAAGGTTTTTATTTCAACATCTTTCGCCTTTAATTCTTCCGTTATGGAAGGGTTTAATTTTGGGCTGGTTAATAAATCCATCATAAAATCTGATGTCATATTGTTTTTAGATGCATAATCAATTAATGCCGCTATATTTCTTGAATTTTCATCATTTTTTGAAAGCGCAATGCAAATATTAGGCAAATATTTTGCCATTTTTTCTGTATCTTGAAACCTGGCTTTTATGTAGCTCATCGGGTCATCTGCAAAAGTTTCATCTTTTTGAAATTTATCTTCATTTAACTGCCCCATAAAATGTAAGTTTAAAAAAGGCTTGCAATTTATAGGTTCAACTGTTTTAAAATTTAAATTATTTGAAAATATTTTCAAACTATTCTACCCTTTTTTCTTTTATTTTTCCGTCTTTATGTTTTATTAAAAAACAGCAGCAGAAAGATAAACAAAAATTGTTTTTTGAGGTTAACGAATTTTAACTTTAACAATTTCTATTCTGCGATATTATCAAGTTCTGTTTCGATGACGGCGGTATTAACCGTATTTTTTGCGCTGTCAACAGCTAAATTATTCGGTTTTAATGTAATATCCGATAAAATATTTTTAGATTCAAATTTAGAAACAGGCTGAACGTATGGGTTACCCTCAACATCTATTGCTACAATTTCACCTTTTTGCACCGTTCTTGGCCCTTCAAGCGTTTGCACCTTTGTTCCTTCAGGAAGTGTAATTCCTTTGGTTTGAGCCTGTTTTGTAGCGTTTATATAAGCGTCCGATTTAAGAGAATCTACCGTTGAATATTGGAAGTTGCCTGAATTATAACTTTCCGTTGTTCCGTATGATTTTTCAAATATATTTTTTGCACAAACCGCAAAGTCATCGGTATCATATTTCATAAGAACATTTCCGTCTTTTGCAAGATAAGGTTCATTTGCGCTCCATTTATTTGGAATATAATAGTTGCCGTCATCGCCTACGAACATGCCTGAATCACTGTATCTTGCAAGCACTTCTTCCTGTGTGCCGCTTAAATCAAGCTTTTTAACATCGGCAGAAGTTGCTTTGCTCACGCCTTCCTTGCCGCCTTGAAGTTTGTTTGAGCCTTTATGAACCGTGCCTGTTGCAAGCGTTAAGATGTTACCTTTAGCATTAGAAGCGCTTACTTTTAAGGCTTCGGGCACTGATTTAAAACATTGCACTGTTGCTTGAAGCGCATTCATATTTTCTGCACCTTGAGCACTTTTAACACCTGCTGCACTTGCTGAATTTAGCGCTGTTTTTGCACCAAACACCGAAAGAACAGCGCCCGTTGTGCCAGTTCCCATTTGGCGTGCGGCAGTTTTGGCATCGCCGTCTGTTTCTGCCGTTGCATAATCATAAGCGCCTTTGCCTATTGCAAACCCTGAACTTACAATGCCTGCACCAATTAAAAACGGCGCAATTGCACCCCCTGTAAGAACCGTAGCAGCTACCGTGCCTGCAACTGCAAGCCCTGTCATAACAGGGTGTTCAACAACCGTGTCTGCAATTCCCAAAAACAAACCTTTTGCATATTCTTCAACAAATTCGCCCGCTTTTAATTCGCCGTCATCATTTGTATCGGTGCATTCTTTGTCATTATACCAATCGGTAAATTGCGTAAATATACTTTCATTTTGTTCAGCTTTTTTAATTTGCCCTGATGTTGCATTATTATTATATTCATTAACATAAACTCGGCCTGAAACAGATTCTATACCCATATTTTCTTTCCTAACTTATAATGTTAACTATATAAAGTACTGGTTTTATTTATAATTGTTGTTTTTTTGTTTTTTAACGTAACAATTATTAACATGGAATGTATAAAAAAAGAAAATAATGATTATTATTAATTATTTTTTAAATAATTAATAACTTCATCAACATGCCCTTTTACTTTAACTTTGCGCCATTCTTTTTGAATATTGCCTTTTTCATCTAAAATAAAAGTCGACCTTTCAATTCCCATATATTTTCTGCCATACATAGATTTTTCTTTCCATACTTCAAACTTTTCAGCTAAAGTGTGCTCCGGGTCAGATAATAAAATAAAATTTAAGCCTTGTTTTTCTCTAAAATTTTTGTGGCTTTTAATACTGTCGGGGCTAACCCCAACAACTGTTGCAAAAGGGGTTAAGCGGTTAAAATTATCTCTAAAATCGCAGGCTTCTTGGGTGCAACCTTTTGTGTTATCTTTTGGGTAAAAATATAAAACAACTTTTTTGCCTAAAAAATCATCTAAATTAAATTGTTTTTCATTGCCGTTTTCATCTAAACCTTCAAAAATCATTTTGCCCCCTTTTTTTATTTAAAATAGCATAAAATAGAAGTTTTTAATTGCCTAAATTACCTATAACTTCCCCTTTTAACGCCATATTTATCATATTCTGTTATATTTCCCATTGAATCTTTTTTATATGAACCTGTTCTTGTCCCATATTTATCATATTTTATAACGGTGCCATTGCTTGTTTCTTTGTAGCTTCCAACCTTTGAGCCATATTTATCATATTGGCTATACCCTGAAGGCGTTTTTTTGAAGCTTCCCGTTTTTACTCCGTATTTATCATATACATTGTAGCCCGAATTTGTTTTTTTAAAGCTTCCTGTTTTTACACCATATTTGTCATAAGCATTAATGCCTGTTGAAGTTTCCCTGTAAATTCCTGTTCTTTGGCCGTATCTGTCATAGGAATTAACCGCAAACGCCTGCATTATGCCTAAAAAAACAAAACTAATAAGCATAAAAATATAAAACGATTTTTTCATAAAAACCCCCTCCTGCAAGCTAAAACGACAAACAAAACAAATTGTTCAAAAAATCGGCTTATTTTTTTAATAAGCCGATTTTTGTTTATTTTTAAACGCTTAAGGGTTTAAAAGCTTCTTCAAACCTTTTCATTGCTTCAATTGTATTTTCTTTTGAACCGAATGAAGTTAACCTGAAAAAGCCTTCGCCGTTTTTGCCAAAGCCTGAACCCGGAGTTCCCACCACTTGAATTTTTTCAAGAAGAAGGTCAAAAAATTCCCAAGATTTCATATTATTTGGGCATTTTAACCAAATATAAGGTGAATGTTTGCCGCCCACATGCCAGATATTGCACCTATCAAGTGTTTCAGAAATTATTTTTGCATTTTCTTTGTAATAGTTAATGTTTTCTTTAATTTCATCAAGCCCTTTTTCTGTGAAAACTGCTTCTGCGCCCCTTTGGATGATGTATGGAACGCCATTAAATTTTGTTGTTTGGCGTCTTAACCAGAATTTGTTTAATTTGCCCAAAAGCTTTGGAACAATAGTATAACCGCACCTTGTGCCCGTGAAGCCTGCTGTTTTTGACAGTGAACAAAATTCTATTGCGCAATTTTTAGCGCCTTCAATTTCAAAAATGCTTCTTGGAAGGCTTTCATCCGATATAAAGCATTCATAAGCAGCATCAAATAAAATAATTGCATTATTTTTAATTGCATAATCAACCCATTTTTTCAACTGTTCCCTGTTATAAACAGCCCCTGTCGGGTTATTTGGCGAACAAATATAAATAATATCTGCTTTTTGATTGTTATCTGGCAATGGCAAAAAGCCGTTTTCTTCGTTTGCATTTGCAAAAATAACTTTTCTGCCTGCCATAATGTTTGTATCAACATAAACAGGGTAAACAGGGTCCGGAACCAAAATAACATTATCTTTTGAAAAAATATCCAAAATATTTCCAATGTCGCTTTTAGCACCATCTGATATAAAAATTTCATCAAGTTCAAGTTCAACATTTCTTTTTTTATAATAACCTTGAACTTTTTCTCTTAAAAAGTCATAGCCTTGTTCGGGGCCATAGCCTCTGAATGTTTCTTTTTTTGCCATTTCATCAACAGCTTTGTGCATAGCTTCAATTACAACCTTGCACAAAGGAAGGGTAACATCGCCTATTCCAAGCCTTATCACCTTTTTATCGGGGTTATTTTGAATAAATTCATTCACCTTTTTTGCAACTGTTGAAAAAAGGTAGCTTTCTTCCAAATTCAAATAGTTTTCGTTAATGTTCATCTTTTTTTCCTTGTTTAATAATCATAAAAAATTATAATTTAAGATAATTTATTTATAAAGTTTTATCTTATAAAATTTGTGTAAATTTTATCTTCCGAATTTTGTGGCGTAATTCCTTTTTCTTTTCCAAGTTCGATACATTTTAAAAGCCAAGCCATATTCTGCCCCAAAATTCTCATAATCTGCAAACCTTCTATATCTTGTTTAACATCATCAGGCGTATTTTGCCTGCCATGCACCATTGGCCAATAATTTGATGAAACAACGGGCATATTGTTTATTGTGAAATGTTTTGTCATTGCATCTATTGAAGCTGTTGTGCCTGCTCTTCTTGCAGAAACTATTGCAGCAGCAGGTTTGTATTTAAAAGCTGTTGAATTTGCATAAAAAATTCTATCCATAAAAGATAAAATTCTGCCTGAAGGGTGCGCATAATAAACGGGAGAGCCAAAAATAAACCCGTCTGCTTCTTTTGCTTTTTCTATTGCAATATTTACAATGTCATCATCAAAAATGCACTTGCCGCCGTTTTTTCTGCAGCCTGAACAACCTATACAATCTCTTATTGCGCCTTTTCCCACTTGAATTATTTCTGTTTCAACGCCTTCTTTATTAAGCGCATTTGCTGCTTCTAAAAGTGCAGTATATGTGCAGCCGCTTGCATTTGAGCTTCCGTTAAACAATAAAACCTTCATAAATTTACCCCCCCCTGTTATATTTATGCTAACACATAAATTTTAAAGAAGTAAATAAAAAGGTTTATACTCTTGATAGAATTTTTTGAGCGTAGCCGTTTACGGTTCCTGAAAAATGCCCCACGTTATATGCAGTTATTGCTGCCCCTAAGTTGTTACCGTATCTTTCATATTGATACGTCATTAAATAAACCATTGCTTCCAAGTTTTTAGCGGCATCATTCATATCATTAAATGTAAAATTCGTTCCAAATTGGTTGTTTACTTCTTGAACGGCAACTTCAGACATTTGCCCCAACCCCACAAAATCCGAAGTTGCAGTTGTTGAACAAGATTGAATGCCTGATGATTCGGAAAAAATTTGAGATAAAATAACTTTAGGGTCAAAATAGCCTTTTCCTACGGTATTACAAAGCGTTGTAATGTAATCTGCCGCTCCTTGCCTTGAAGTTCCAAGGCTGCTTGCAACTCTGTCCAAACAAATTGAAAGGTCGCCATCAACTGCGGCAAGTTCTGCGCCTGAACCTGCTTGAACGTTTAATGCGGTTGTTTGGCCGCTGCTTAAAGATGAAGCCCCGCTTGCATTGCTAATAGCAGGTGAATACAAGTTGGATGTATTTCCTGATGAAGAATTTGCAGCTTGGGTTTTAAGCTGAATAATTGAAGACGCAATATTTCCTATATTTTCCAAACATTGAATAATTTTTGAATTATATTCATCGATTTCACTTTGAATGCTATCTAATTTTGAAAGAAGCGAATTTTTTGTTTCATCTTCTGAAACACCTGCGATATTAACTCTTGTTTTATTTTTTAACACCATTAAATCGTTAATTCTTCTTTGATATTTTTCAATGTTTTTTTCTTCTGTTTCCTGTTGAAATTCTAAAGAAGCAATTTGCGGATTAGAAC
>ERZ1090880.1676-NODE-1678-length-10629-cov-4.818517_pt1 | contig 10629 bp, 4 predicted proteins | sample MGYA00478471_ERZ1090880 | MGnify/ENA primary metagenome ERZ1090880 (study PRJEB33644, sample SAMEA5815734) | chicken gut metagenome | biome: Chicken; feature: Gastrointestinal Tract; material: Caecum | place: Ireland | collected 2019-01-01 | study: A study of the... | reverse complement strand
TACGAGATTAGCTGCAGTCTCGTGGGCTCGGAGATGTGTATAAGAGACAGAACAGCGGTAGCGATAATGTCGGAGGTGACATTCTTGTCTTCACGCTCGGTGTTCTTCTGACCGTCGCTCCAACGAACGAACATCCATCCGTCGTCCGCAACAGCCACAACGGGTTCGGCATCTTCGCCGGGGGAGAGTATCTGCTCTTCGGACCCGTCAATAAATCCGCCTTCATCGACGGTATAGCTGACAAGTACAAACCTGTCGTTAGGGTCAGTTATTATACCGGGGCCGGGAATAACGCCTGCGCTTGTAAGGCCTGCGACAATTGTCATTCCTACGCCGAGTACAACGGCTACACAAAGCAGAACGGTGGTGGTAACGCCCACCGCAAATGCGGGAAATGCTGCTTTTATCTGACTTTCAGTCACGGCGTTAATTTTGTTTACCGTATCCGCTCTCTGCATCATTGCTATGGGGGTATCGGTGTTTCTCAGGTCCATCATGGTTATGGTACGTTCTTCAAGTCCCATAGCGTCTATTTTCCTTACAACATCGTGTTCAGTGGGACGGAACTTCACGAAGAAGAGAACTACCGTACCAATGACAAATAAGCCCAGGCCTATGCCGACGGGCACCCATATGCTGTCGTAATTGAAAAGCCAGCAAAATAACGCCGACACGAAAGCGGAAGCGCCTCCTGCTATAAGGCCGTAGCACAGTGATGTGACGATGGCCGTTATTGTCATGCGTTTTTTGTAAATTCTGAATAAGTTGTCGTTGTTTTCCATAATAATGGCTCCGTGATCTTTCTTTCAGCGGGGCGGCCAGCCGCCCCGCTTTCAGAAAAATTGCTTTAATTTTTTTTGTTATCGTTTGTGAAGATAACAGATGTTATTCTTCATGCGGTAACGGTGTCAGTGTAAACCATGGTTGCGTTGCCTGTCTGCCAATCCCAATAAGTGTGCCAACCGAATGAGGTCTGGGGGTCAACAGTCGAAGCAAACGGCCAGTATATTGTCTGTTCGCCTTCTCTGCCCCAGTACTGGAATGCAGAGTCGCCCACGTATTCAACAGAGTCAGTAACCACGAACGAGGATATGCCGTAGCAACTGTCGAATGCGTAGTTACCGATTTTTGTAAGCTGAGCGTTGCCGTAGCTGAAGGAAGTAATAGAGCTCATTTCTTTAAATGCATAGTTATCTATTACAGTTGTACGGTCAGGCAGCGAAACGTTCGTTAGGTTGTCAGCACCAGCAAACACGCTCTCAGAGCTGTAACCAGCAATTGTAAGGGCATCGCCCTCGCCTTCTTCAAATGTTACGGTTTCAATACTGGAACCTTCGAACAGACCGGAAGTTTCATATGTGCCGCCGAGCTGAGTTACTTCAACGGGAATGGTGAACGTGGTCATTGCCTTAGGAACAAAGAGCAGCGTCCATTCGCTGTCATACAGCGCGCCGAACTTCGCATTGAATGCAGTGTTGCCTTCTGCAACGGTTACAGCCTCAAGAGTGGATACGCCTTCGAGCAAGTCGATTATCGAATCATCGGTCATTGCTGCACCGATTTCGAAAGTCGTGATGCCGGAAGAAAGGAAGTATACTATCGAGCCGTCAGCCGTTTGGAAGATGCCACCTTCATATTTGAAGTTGTCGTTGTTGTTGAGAGTAACATTTATTACATCTGCGCCTGAGAATGCATCAGCATCAATTGTTTCCATAGTGGAAGGAATTGTTATGTTCTCAAGCGTTAAGCCGGAGAATGCGTCTGCATCTATCGAAATGTATCCTTCGGGGATAACAAGTTCGGTCAGCGCGGTGTTTGCAAATGCACTTGCGCCTATCGTTGCGTCTTCGCCTGCACTAAGGGTTACACTTGCAAGGTTACTGCAACCGGAGAATGCACTTTCACCTATTGAAGTGTATCCTTCGGGGATAACAATTTTTGTAAGTGCAGTGTTTGTAAATGCACTTGCGCCTATCGTTGCGTCTTCGCATGCAGTCAGCGTTACATTTGCAAGATTCTTGGAACCATAGAATGCATTTTGGCCGATTGACGTACCTGCGGGAAGTTCAACGCTGGTAAGATTGCTCATGTTTGCAAAGATACCGTAGTAAGAATACCTGTATCCGCCGATAGTGAACTGTTCGGTTCTGGGAGTTTGCTTATCGTAGGTTATGGTTTCAATCTTGGTATTGGCACCGTAAGAACCGCTGCCGAATACGTATTCGCCGGCCTCAATTGAGGTAAGCTGTGCGGGAATGGTGAACGTCTTCATTGCTGCAGGCACAAACATTATTCTCCAGTCGGTAGAATAAACTGCACCGAATGCAATGTTGAATTGACGTGTTGTAGTAGAACCTTCGCGTACAGAAACCGTATCGAGCTCGGTAGCTGCCATAAGTTCTGCTACGGAAGTTTCCGTAAGGGTTGTCAGTTCATCAGAGAATACAATGCTTGTGGTCGTCTTAGGAATATAAACAATTTCTAATACGCCCTCGTTAAGCTTGTAAAGTACGCCACTCTCTGCGCTGAATACGGGGTTGCCGTCTTCGACAGTTACTTCTTCAAGAGTTTCGCTTTCTTTGAGAACGCTGATGAATGAATCAGAGGTAAGAGTTGCGGGAACTTTGAATGTCGTAACGCCTGCGGGAAGCAGATACAAAGTATCCTTTTCAAGGTTGAACAGTGCGCCGCTCGTGTCATCTACAACAAAGTAATTGTTGCCGTCTGCAACGGTAATGTTGCGAATAGCGGTAGTGTTGGAGAATGCACTTTCATCGATTTCTTCAAGTGATTTGGGCAGAGAGATCGAAGTGAGCGATTTGCAGTTCTGGAACGTCAGTGCAGGAAGAACTTTTATGTTGGCTTCAACGTAAGCGACTTCGAGCGAAGAGCAGTTAGTGAATACGCCGTTACCGAGCGAGGTTACCGTTACGGGAATGGTTATCTCCTTGATTGCCGTATTGTAGAATGCATAGCTGCCTATGTAAGTTACAGATGCGGGAATCGTGAAGGAGCTTATGGGTGAACCGTGGAATGCGTAAGCGCCGATTTCAAGGCACTTGCTGCCTTCTTCGAATGTTACTGAAGTAAGGGAAGGAAGTTCCTCAAACAGACCGCGGTTATTATCGCTTGATGCTTCTGCAAAATCTTGACCAGCAATAGCGGTAAGGCTTGCGGGAAGCTGTATGCTTTCAAGTGCAACGCATCCGAGGAATGTATCGTTGGGAAGCGTTTCTAGCTGCGAATTTGCTGCAAAGTTTACATGCTTGAGCGAAACGCAGAGATAGAAGATTGAAGAGCCTACATTTTCAAGCGTGGAGGGTAAGGTTACCGTTTCGAGTACGGATTCAGAATCTTCAACATCATCGTAATCGTCGCCGTAAGCGAATACATTGTCGCCGATGGTGGTAAGACCTTCGTTTAAAGTAACGTTGGTCAGGTAGTCCATATCGGCAAATACTCTGTTGCCTATTTCGCGGACGCCGGAGGGAAGCGTAACCGTTGTAAGATCCGTGCCCGAGAATGCGCTGTCGCCTATGTAGTTGAGCATGCTGTCAGCGCCGCCGAAACTTACGTTCTTAAGGTTGAGGTTCGTGAATGCGTTAGATTCAATCGAGCTCAGACGGGAAGGAAGGCTGAGGCTTTCAAGAGCCGTGCCCATGAATGCCTGAGAACCGATTACAAGGGGTGCAGTACCGTTGTCAAACTTAACTTCTTTGAGCATTGAGCAGTTATAGAACGCATTTTCGCCTATCTGCTCGACAGATGCAGGAATTGTTATGCTCTTGAGGTGAGTGTTGTTCTGGAATACGGCGGAAGCAAGAATCTTTACCGTTGAAGGAATGGTGTAGCTTTCAGCGGTAGCGCTTGCAAGGTAGTAAACGAGTTCGGTCTTGTCTGCGGAAAGTATTGCCGCACCTTCAGCCGCATAGTTTACGCCGTTTACAATCTTAATCTCGTCAAGGTATTCGCAACCGAGCATATCTGAATTGAAATTCTCGAGGTTTGCGGGAAGCTGGAGAGATGTAAGGTAGTTGCAAGCCAAGAATACTTTTTCGCCGAGCGTGGTTACACTGTCGGGAATTACGAATGTCGTAAGACCGTAGCAGAAGTAGAATGCTTCAGAGCCAATTTCCTTGAGTTTGCTGTTCTGTTCAAAGTTTACAGCCGTTACGTCGGAGCAATGATAGAACGCAAGTTCATCAATCTTTTCTGTCCTGGCATCGACGGTTACTTCACCCTGTTTTGCCGTGGGGCAGAGGATGAGCTCCTTGAAGTCGCCGCTGTAAAGTACGCCATCCTTGGAGGCATATGCAGCGCAACCGGTTTCTACGGTTATGCTTTCAAGCGCATCGCAATAGTAAGAGCCTTCGCTGAATGCGTTTGCACCGAGAGATGTAAGTCTTGCGGGCAATGTAAGAGTAACAATGCCTGCGCCTACAAATGCCTTGGCGCCTATTTCAAGGTCAGCCGTGCCGCCTGTAGCAAAAGATATTGCGGTGGCGTTGGAGCTGTTGAATGCGCTTTCGCCTATCGTTGTAACGGAAGCGGGAATGGTTATTTCGGAAAGAGCAGAGGAGTAGAACGCGCCTGCGCCTATGGATTCAAGTTTGGACTGTGCCGCGAAGTTGACCATGATGTCAGAATCGCTGTAGCCGCCCATGTCTGCAAATGCAAGATTGCCTATAACTTCAAGCCTTGCAGGAAGGTTGAATTCCTTTATCTCCGTGCCGCCGAATACAGAGTAGGAAGAAGAATCATCCGTATCCGTGCTGCCGCTGGGATCGCCTATCGTAAGAGGGGTATTGCCATCGGCAAAGGTTATCGTTGTAAGGTTTGCGCAGTCATTGAATGCGCGGGCGCCAATGGTTTCAACCGTTGCGGGAACGGTGAAGCTGCTTATGCTGCTCGATGCAAATGCACCCGCGCCAATCGTCTTGAGCCTGGAGTCTGCAGCAATCGTTACAATGCTTACGCCCGTGGAGCTGCCCCAATACGAGTAGCCTTCAAATGCAGATTCGCCAATGGTTTCAACCGTTGCGGTCAGGTGAAGGGTTACGTCGCCGTCTTCAAGGTTACCGGTCATTTCAAATGCATGAGCGCCGATAGTCTTTGTACCGCCAAGTTCGATGGAGGTTACATATTCGTTCTCTGCAAAAGCATAGTCGCCTATGGTTATCTCTCTTGCGGGAAGCGCAATCGTGGTGAGTGCCATTCCTGCAAATGCGTAGTTGCCTATTGAAAGAGAAGCCGTGCCGCCTGCGGTGAACGTTACGGTATCAATCTCTGTGTTGCCGCGGAATGCTTCTTCGCCGATAGTGGTTACGCTTGCGGGTATTACTACCGCGGTGATGCCGTCTGCATTGGCGAATGCGCCTGCGGATATGGTGGTTACCGTATCAAGAACTTCTCCGTCGTTATTCTTGAACTCGAAAGACGTTGTATTGTGTCCGTAATAGAGAAGGAGGGTAACGGGAACGTTGTTTTCCTGAAGATAGATACCGCCTTCATCCGTTCCGAGGAGAGTGGGGTTGTTTTCAGTTACGATTGTGCCAGCTTCGAGACCGTTGAAGAAGCCCGTATTAAGTCTTGCGTTTGCAGGAATCACGAGCGTGTCGATTTCGCGGTTGTAGAAGAGCGAATCGCCGAGCTTCATTTCGGGAAGCGTTGCATCGTTGCCTGATTCAAAGGTGATGTCAAGGCTGTCGCTGTAGCTGAGTGCGAATGCCTTTTCGCCGATCGAAGTTACAGATGCGGGAATGGTGATTTCGTTCAGGTATTCATCTTCGTAGAACGCGCCCACGCCTATTACAGTTACATTGCTGTTTTCGGTTGCGGGAGTGGTTTCTGTTGCGTCAGCCTTCTTGTCAAAGGTTACTTTCTCAAGGTCGCCGCATTCATAGAACGCATAGTCGCCTACGGTTACGGGCTGAGCAAGTCTGTCGCCTGCAAATCTCAGTGTTTCGATGTTCGTGCCTGCGAAAGCGAAGTTGCCTATCGTAGTAACGGTTGCAGGAAGAACGAGGTCGCCTGAAAGAGAGGTGTTGAAGAATGCGCTTTCGCCGATGGCTGTAATGCCTGCGGGGATGGAGTAGTTTTCAGCACTCTTTGCTTCAGGGAAGTATACGAGGGTGTTGCCGCGGAAGAGTACGCCGTCAACCGACTTGTAAGTTGTGTTGTTGCCAACCGCAACGTTTACGGCTTCAAGCTGGGCTTTGAGGTCACCTTCGTTTTCTACATCGATGAGGTCTTTATTTATAAGGAATGCATCGCTCGAATTTGCCGTGATGTCGTCAATGGAGGAGAAGGAGCCGAGTACGGCGTCGTCAACTCTGTCAACGGCCAGGTCGGTAAGCCTTGCGGGGAAGGTTATCGAAACGAGCGAGAAGTTATTCATGAACGCCCTTGCACCTATCGTAAGAGAACCGGATGCGCCGGGGTTGGTGAATATTACGGTAGTAAGGTTGATGCAGTTTGCAAATGCTTCGGCCTGAATGGTCTCAACGCTTGCAGGGATAGTAACCTTGCTTATGTTGCTGTTAGCGAATGCCGAACGGGGAATAATTTTAACTCCGTCGGGGATTACGTACGAACCGGTCTTTGCGGAAGGCATGTAGGTAGGCTGAATTGCCTGCTGTGCGCCTATGCTGCCCTGGTCGTACAGAACGCCGTCATACGATACGTAGCGGGAGTAGGAAACGCCGGTGCTGTAAACGTTTACGTTTTCAAGAGCGGAGCATCCGTCGAATGCCGTTACGGGTATGGTGGTTACGGTATCGGGAATATTTATTTCGGTAAGATTCGTGCAGCCTGCAAATGCGGTAGCAGAAATTGCCGTAACGGGAGAGCCGTTATATTCCTTGGGAATGGTTATCGTATCAACGAGGGAGATACGGGGACCCTGACTTACGGTTGCCTGGTTATCGTAAACGGTGAACGAAAGCACTGAATCTACCCAGAATGCATATACCTTTACATTGTCTTTTGCAATGTTCCAGGGAGCAATCGAGTTGCCGTATGCATCCGTGTAAGCGATACCTGCGCCGTAAGGGGAGCTGAACCAGCCGCCGAACGCCTTGGTGCCCTCGGTAGAAGTGGGTACGTCAAGAGTGAAGTCTTCGCCGTAGGAAACAACTGTTCCGGTGAGCGAGCCGAGGTCATCGCCTTCGTAAACCACATTGTATTCCATGGGTTTGTAGTTGGCGTAGAGCACGAGTTCGCCGGGACCTGCAAAGAAAGGATTGCTGTATACAGCGCCGTTGGTTGCGGGACCGCTGGGGGTGTTGTACCATGCATCGAACTGATAGCCGAGCAGCGAATCAGCCTGGGGAGCGGTAAGTTCATCGCCTACAGCCTTGTAGAGCGTTACGCTGCTGTTTCCGCTGTTGAAGGTAACTGCCTGAGCGTTTACGGTGAGCGTTGCGGGTTCGGAAGCGATGCCGAGCTCGTTGAGGAATACAACTTCAATCTTGTTTGCGCCTTCTGCTTCAAGACTTGTCAGCTTCAGGGATGTGGAGCCGTCTTCAAGAGTAGCAACAAGCGAGCCGTTGATTCTCACCTGATAGCCTGCTGCGCCTGCAACCGCATTCCAGGAAAGAACGCTGTTCTTATAAGTGAGGGTGGGTTTGAGTGCATTGTATACGAATGTGAACGCGTCGCTGAGGGCGGAAACGTTGTTCTTCGTAACTTCAAGCTGAACGGAATATTCAGCTTCTTCCGACCAGGTAAGACCGGAAATAGTAGCGAGGTCTATGCTTGTTGTTCCTGCGGCAACTTCGGTGGAAGTTCCGTTGTATACAACTTTGTATGTAGCGCCTTCGTCCGTGTCAGTCCAGCTGAGGGTAGTGTCTTTGAGCACTATGTCAGAGGGAAGCGCGGGAGTGGTCTTTTCATACTCGAGTACCTGTGCATCGGGGGAGTTGAATCCGCTTGCAACGGGGGTAACCTTTAAGGTGTACTTGCCTGCGGGCATCTCCTTGAAGGAGAACTTTGTATCGGTTATGTTGTACGTATTTTCGCCGCATTCTACTTTGTAGTAAGCAGCGCCGGGAACGCTGTCCCAGGTAGCAACGTCGTTCTCTATGTCAGCGTTGGTGACTGAGCTGAGGTTGCGCTCATATACGAAAGTCGTTTCTGAAGGAGCATAGCCTTCGCCTACGGCCTTAATCGTGAACTTGATGCCGCCCTTCTGCATATCGCAGTTTGCGAAGTTGAAGTAGAGGGAAGTTCCGTTGCTGAGCGCCGTGTGTTTGTGCCTCTTGTTGCCGCAGTCGATGGTAATCAGATACTGGTCTGCGCCCTCGACGCCGTCGTAAACAAGAGTGCTGGGCTCCATTACGTGTACGCCGGAAACTCTTTCGAGTCCGTTGTTTACGAAGTAGCGGACAGCCCTTTCGGAACCGTCGTTGCCGCCTGCATCTCTGGTAGCAACTTCAATTCTGTACACGCCGGTCTCGGTGAAGATGTCGCCTGCAGGAACGGTCGTGCTGGTCTGAACTTCGTTGTCATAGTAGCTGGTGCCGTCGGGGGTGATTACAGTGAGCAGATAACCCGAAGCGCCTGCAACCGACTGCCATGAGATTGCCTGCTTTGTAACGCTCACCGCGGGAGCGGCAGAGAGCTGGGAGTCATTTTTATTCCATACGGCAAAGAGGGTGGTGTCAGCGGTGAATACCGTGCCGTCACTTCCGTTTACCGATGAAGGCTGGAATGCATAGGTCAGTCTGTCTGCCTTGTTCTCCATGCTTATCCACCAGCCTGCAAAGGTGTAACCTTCTCTCTCGGCGGGAGTGGGAGCCGCATAGAGCTTGCCGTCTGCCGTCTTTTCGGAGGGAATGGTTTCAGCACCCTCGTAGCCGAGGTCATAGCTGATTTCGTATTCAATGCCGTCCGCAGAATATTCTGCCCAGCACGCATACAGCGTGGTGTTGGCAGTCACGGGCATAGCGTTGAACTGATAGGGGGTGGTGAATGCCTGGTCAGCATACCAACCGAGGAACTTATGTCCCGCATAGGTCGGGTCTGCCTGGGGCTTTGCAACCGTCCTGCCGTTTAATACGTTCTGGTCTGCCACTGCACTGCCGCCGTTGCTTTCGAATGTAACGGTGTATGTAATCTTTCTGAGCATGCGCATCTGCAAACCATTGTAGCTGATCGAAATTGTCTCGTCGTCGTTGTATGTCGCAGTCTGCGTCCATTCGCCGTCGGTCAGCGTCAGTGTGCCATCGGTAAGCGTGTAAGAACCAATGTGTCCTTCTCCGCTTTCAGGCAAAAATGTGAATTTAAGCCCTTCCGCAAGGATCAGCTGATATTCGCGATTCTGGTCGTCGTCATTGTAGAAGTAGTAAGTGCCTACTTCATCGCCGGATTCGGGAGTTTTCTTGTCGGAACAACCCGAAATGACGGAGACGATCATTGCGCAACAGATCAGTATGAGCGTTGCGAGAAAAAAGAACCGATGTGTACCATGTACTTTTTTCATTGTCTGCTCCTTTTTTGTATATTTTTACTGCCGTGAGTGTAACCGTTGCCGGCTGCATATCCGACAGCAAATCTCAACTGATATGTGTATAACTTTTCCATGATAAAATTCAATACCATAATATTATCATCTTTGAATGGCACTGTCAAAAAAAATAAGTGGCAGATTTTATAAATATACATAAATTTATGTATATCTAAACATTAGCGGAACTTATACATTGTATAAACTAACAAATAATGTTATTGCGTTTCATATTTGGCCTATATAATATAAGGTAACAAAACTTGCAAAAAAGTATGGACAAATAATTGACTGCGGAGCGGAAAAATACTATAATAGGCAGGTAGTGCGAGGCGTAGCGCAGTTGGTAGCGCGCTTGGTTCGGGACCAAGAGGTCGTGGGTTCGAATCCCGTCGCCTCGACCAGACAAAAAGGGAACGGTTATTCCGTTCCCTTTTTGCTGTTTAAAATCAGATAAAACCCTTGTAAAAAGCTTAAACAGCTTAACATATGCAAGAGGCCGTATCATGTTTGCTTTTACGGCGTAGCGGCAGAAGGACAGAAAATTTTTCATCCTGGCCTGAGAGTTTTTAATGTTATTTTATCCACATTGGCCGTTTCATTCGGCAAAAAATTGCCATTTTGGCGAAATTTACCGCGTTTTGTCGCTTTATCCACAATCATTTATAAAATATGTTAATATAGTTGCTATTATTGTGCGGGTATGATATAATTAACTTACATTTTAAATTTTTATTGTTCATAGGAGGAAAGTGTATGAACAAAAGTGAATTGGTGGCAAAGCTCGCCGAAGATACCGAACTTAAAAAGAGCGATGCCGAAAAGTTTCTCGATGCATTTGTTGCAACAGTAAAGGATGTAATAGCAAACGGCGATAAGCTTCAGCTTGTAGGTTTCGGTACGTTCGAAGCTAAGGAGCGCGAAGAGAGGTCGGGCGTAAATCCCGCGACCGGTGAAAAAATTACCATTGCGGCATGCAAAATTCCCTCGTTCAAGCCTGGCAAGGGCTTTAAGGATGAACTGAATAAGTAATCTTGAGTCATAAAATCCGCCGTTCCACGGCGGATTTTTTTTTGTATAAGTAAAACCACGCGATAGTCGCGTGGTTCAGGAAAGGTTTACCG
>ERZ1090880.1669-NODE-1671-length-10643-cov-6.517850_pt1 | contig 10643 bp, 5 predicted proteins | sample MGYA00478471_ERZ1090880 | MGnify/ENA primary metagenome ERZ1090880 (study PRJEB33644, sample SAMEA5815734) | chicken gut metagenome | biome: Chicken; feature: Gastrointestinal Tract; material: Caecum | place: Ireland | collected 2019-01-01 | study: A study of the... | reverse complement strand
GCATCTGAATTGCGTGCCGCTGTATAGATTGCGCCCGTCAGCGTTCCGGAACGGATTACTATTCCGTTGGCCACCCTTATGGTTATATACCCCTCAGCTTTGCCGTTTATGGCGGTACAGGTAACCGTAAATTCAGCTCCCGGACTTACATTACCCAATTCAACCGTGCCGTTGGGGCGCACGTTCACTCCTGAAGGTAATCTTTCTGCTGTGTACCTTACGTCAACAACAAGGAGATTATAAATGAAACGCTGTGTAAGATCCGCCTCAAGACGAACGGTATCACCGGGAGCATAGACATATGTATAGCTTTCTTCAGGTGTGCTCGGAGAAATTACAGCACGGGGCGGCGTATCTTCCGCAGGCTGTACGCCTATGCCTGTTATGGCATTGGGCACTACCTCTATTATTACATAATAAAATTGGTTATCCCCAGTCTCATATTCCAGCACTAGCGCCGCGCCCGTAGTTTTGCCGAGTATGGGCGAAACGGATATAGTCTTGCCGTCGTCTGAAAGAGTAGCTTTGAAGTAAGACTGAATGGCGCTCAGGCTTGTGGAGTTACCGAGCACCTGAGAAGTCTGAAGCCCGCTTACCACATCCCCAAGCCCATGTCCATACTCCCCATTAAAGCCATATAGATATGCACTATTAGTTACAAGGTAAACTTCAGGACTATATACATTGGCAGACGCAATATTTATATTCTGGGCATAAGTAGTGCCATTCACTTCATTCTCGCCGGCATAAATCTGAAAGTAGGTATAACCTGAAGTACCAGCAGTTGCGTCCTGCACAAAGTTATGGGAATTATCCTTATCAACTTCAGCAGGGGTGTTGTTTTCAATAATGTCGGGAGTTGTTACAGTTACTCCTGAGGACATAGTTGCAGGACTTACAGTTATGGGGTAAGAACACAACATTACGTATTCATTGCTATTGGTAGGATTTTTTACCCAAAGCTGGGCATATGAAGTGCCCGAAAAGGCATTCAATGTGGTATTATTAACTTTAACAGTATCACCCACTATACGGAATTTTACATTAAATCCTCCTTGCGTATATGCATTAATCTCCTTATCATTACTATAACTTAAGTCAGTAAAAGTATTGTTATCGCTATACACACTTAAGTTGTATAGTGCTTCATCAGATACCACAGATGTCTGCCCATTGTTCGTTTTACTATTTGAACTTCCTTGAAGCGCCACTGCATAATTAGCGAGATCTGTTATGTCTTCAACAGTATAATATAATCCCCAAATATGAAAATCGCTTCGCCCATACTTTGAAATTTCTACAAGTGAATACCCATCATCAGCAATACCCATAAATGCAACAGCAGAATCAATATCCACGCCAACATTCGAAGCAATAAAATAATTATTTTTTAGCACATCGGTACTCTTTGCATAATAACCTTTTTTAGCTGGGTCCCTACCATCTTCTAAATGACTATAATAACTATCACCTGATAGAAATGCAATTCCTGCGACAGTCGGACTATTATTGTACTCTGAATTTGTATTTACAACTGCATTGGAAATATTGTTTATTATTTTTGCACCATTGGAAGCAAGCGCGCAGACGCCCGCCGCATATGAAGAATAACCATCCGCGTAGCTGATTGCCTCGATAGTGCTGTCTATTACAAGGCAGCCTTCTATATAGCTGTCTCCAGGGCAACTGTTCAGCCCTGCAATGCCCGCCGAATAGGCGCTGAATGAAGCTGACGAGGATATTACGCTGTTATCGCGACCGACGCAGTTGCGTACTTGTATAGTATTTCTGTACCAAACACCGCCAAATACGCCGCCTGCATAAGTGAGCATATATTCTTCGCCGACGGCCTCCACTGCACAATCTTCTGCAACTATGCCTTCAAACAAATGAGTTGCGCCATTCTCTGCTGCGCCACCTACGCCCACAGCACCGCCGACATAAATATCAAATTCGGCCAACTCACTGTTTACACCTTTCTGAATATTAGTGAAGGCTCTGCCAGTCACATGGACATTTTTTACCGTGCTTGATGTAACTGCATAGCTGTTTGAAGAACTATTCTGAAATATTCTTGTTGCGCCTATAAGGCCGCCAACGCACGCCGTATTGGGGTTGTTGGTGCCGTTCATATATATATTTGTCTGCGAAACGGAACCGCCGTCTACGTGCAACTCTGTTGCCGTGCCTCCGTTCATCATGCCGAACATTCCTCCGACATAATTTTCGGCGCAGTAGTCGCGGTTGCCCGAGACTGCGTTCTGAATGCCGCGGACGGTATAGCCATTTTCATGCAGACCACTGAAGTTCACATTTATATCTGAAACCTTATAAGTAACACCGTTAGTACCGTTACCGTAATTACCATAATTTTCGATATAGCCTATAAAGCCGCCGACATACACATTATTACTGTGGTCACCCCAATCATAGGAGACATTGCTGTTTGCAGTATTGAGGTCGTCGTCTGCATAATACAGGTTAGAATCGAAAGAATAGCCCAGTCCGTTTACAGAGCAGGAATTAAGATTTAATGTAATACCAGATATGGTGTTACTGTCTGCACCTATACCGTGAAGCTTGCCTGCCATTGCTCCTGCGGCAATATCACCGACAGCCGTAGAACCGCTGAACCTTTGCGCGGAAACATAGCCGTTATTTACCGTAAAAGTAAATTCGCTTATTCCGAAATTATCGGGCAATACAGATGTATAAAAACCTGCACACACATCATATAAGTCTGTTCTTTGCGGCAAATCAGTATGCCCATAAGAGGAGCTGCTGCTCTGTTCGGCAACCACCTCTATTGAATAGTGCTCTTCTGTAAGAGTAAAATCCTCTCCGCCATTGAGCGCAAAAGTGTTGTAACCGAAAATGCCGCCTGCGTATGCAGGGCCGGTACCGTTCTGTGTAGAGGTAACGGATACATTCGTACTGAACACAACCGCCTCATCCGCACCTAAGCCATTGGGCGCATACACGACGCCGCCCTGAGTGGACGAAACATAGCCTATTACGCCGCCTGCAAACGGTATGCCCCAGCTGCCTGCCTCGGCTGTGGACGCAGAGATATTCAACGCGCCGCTAGCCGCCGCGGTGGTGAAATCTATATCCGATATGGTAAGTTCAGCTATCTGAGCCGCCGTCCCTGAAGCGCTCTGTTCGGCATGAGCCAGACCGATAAGTCCGCCCGCAAGTGCAATCCTGGTACCGCGACTTTCATTCAGCGTGTCAGGATTGAGAGAAGCATTTGTGTCACTGTCAAGTTTTGTTGCCGTTATGCTTGCCGCAAGGTTGCTGCCCGAAGCGGAAATATCTACGCCGCTTATAGTGCAGGAGACGTTTTCCGTTGCAACGCCTTCAAACGGTGTGGAAGTGCTCTGAACTACGCCCGCAAGTCCGCCGACTATAGCGCTGCCGTTCGTGATGGCGTCGGCAAGAATATTCGCGCCGTTGAACGTGGCTGAAAAAGCATCTACATAGGCATTGTTAATGACACCTGCAAGCGCACCGACGCTGACTATTTCGGTCGGAGAGGCATTGCGGCTGGTTATTGAAATTTCTGAATAGTTGCCGCGGTAGGAAACGCCCGACCAGCTATCTATATTCGCGCCTGAGTAGCCGAAAATGCCGCCGGCATACATATTGACGCCGTCGTCGGTTTTGCCGTTAACTCCGCCCGTCTGTGCGGAAATGGATACGGAAGAGTTTACGTTGTGAAGGACTACCTTCTCACCTATGCTGCCCGCAATGCCGCCGACAAGGGCATAATAATTTTTGGTAGTATCGTCAACTCCCGCGGTGAGCGCTATCGTGCCGCGCACATCGGCATCGAGTATGGCGCAGGCGTGTGTGCCGTCGCCATAAATATGGTTGAAGAAGCCAAGGCTGAGAATGTAATTATCGGTACTACCGTCCTGAATGAAGTTTGAAGGAGTTGCCTCCACTACCTGCACGTTCATTGTGGCGGAATAGCCGTTGAAATCGAACACGCCCTGAAAAGGTACGCCACGGCGCGAACCGAGGCCGAAATAACCATGCGAGAAATTTGCAGCATTGCTTAAGTCGGTGCTCTCATTGACCATAATATCGTCGGTAAGTCTGTAATAGGCCGTGGAGAGAGAGCTGCGCGCAGAATTTGCCGCCGAAGATATTTCAGTGAGAACAACTTTGGTTGTGCCAGCCTCGTCAGTATAACTTTCTTTAAGATTGCCATTCTCATCATACCAGTTGCTGTTATCGAGACCGAAATAGCCGAGGTATTGGGCAAAAATTGAGGCAGTGGTTGCAGTCACATCACCCGCCGCCGAAGCGAGAATTTTTGAAAGACCGAGCAGCTGTGAAGAATTGGAAATTGAATAGGCCGTGGAAAGGCTTCTGCCGCGCTCGTTGGAGAGCGCAGTTACAACGGAAATCTCAATATTTTCTGTATTGCTATCGGTTATGCCTGAATAAAAATTTGGCGAAGATTCAAGCTGCGTTTCGGCGCCATTGACGGTGAGCGAAGTACTTACAGCCGTATCATTAATTACGGTCACTTCAAATTTTGTGTCTGAAGGTATGGTATAGTTGCCGCTTTCATCACGGGTTACGCCGTCGCCCGATACATACACCTGCACGCCCGCCTGCACGCCGCTCATATTCACCTTTGCCGTAGAATACGTTACGGGGAGAACGAACGACGCAAGAGAGAGCGCCGCAACTACCGCAACTATAAATATTATTAATAATGCTAAAGCTGTGATGCCCATCACCCGCTTTTTTATGCGTGTTTTCAAGTTATGTATCCTCCGCGCGAACCTGCCGCGTGATTTTTTATTTTATGCCGTGCCTGTGTCAGATTGAAACTACCAGTCCGTTTTCAGCAGCGCCTGCAATCTCTTTATAGGAAAGGAGGTCGCCACCCTCGTTTACAAAACTTGCCGTAATTGTACAACTGAAGCCTGCGGGGACATAGAAATACAAGTCGGTATCGCTGCCCTGCGGCAGGTAGAGCGTTACAACTGTGTTGCCGCCTTCCGTGGCCGCATGCCAGCCGTAGCGCCAAGCCTGTGGATTATCGTCTGTGGGCAAAGTCTCGAGCCGCTCCAGATTTTTCTCTGTTTCGGTAATATATCTGTCAGTATCAAATATTACTCCGCTGCCCGTTCCGCTCCAGGTGAGCGTTATCTTGACGGGGCAGGAAGAAAGTATCTGATTGCTGCCGTCGATTGTAGTATCAAAGCTGCGCGCAGTCTGGATATTGACGGCTACCTGGTCGTAGCCGAAATACTGCGAAGAGGGCGCGCCGCCAAAGACATCGGTTGAAACGGCTATAAGCCTCTGCGATGCCTGTATGGTAAAGAACATGAGCTCGCGGTAGGGCTCGACTATTTCAATTACTATATATATGGTTTCGGGAACGCTGAACTCTCCCCCGCCGCGGACAAGCTCAATCATATCGTGGCGGGTGTCGCTTACGGGGTCGGGCGCGCTCTCGGTTACGGACGAACCGAAGGCGAGGGTTACATTGCCCTCTCCGTCCACCTGCACTCCCTTGCCGCTGTTGAAAATATTGGTATCGGTATTGTCTGCCGTTGTATAGTAAGAGCCGTCCGACCTGACGGGCGTGACGGTATATTTTTTGGAATTTGCCACTATTGAGGCGTCAAGCTCGGTGCGCACGCCCCACATATCGGTGAAGTAGTAAGTGCCGCTTGTCTTGTCGTAGACATAGTTGCCGTCTGCAACATTGTCGTTCGGGATGGTGTCCTCCACCAGTCCGCTCACGCGGAATTTTATGTGACGGGAAGAGACGGCGTTTTCTACGCCCGCAAGATAGTTGAATGTATTTAAAGAGAGATAGCCCTGATATATGTCTTCATCACCGCTTTCGACCTGACGCGAAGTGCTGTACATTATGGCAGACGAGTTTTCGCCGTCGTGGCTGAAATAGAGGTTGGTGAAACTGCCGGTGATGTTGTCTTCATTTTCAAAAACATAGCGCGAAACAGACGTGCCCGCAACCATTACGGCGAGCATGACAAGCACAAGCAACAGTATTAAGCTGATAAATTTTTTTCTTTCTTTTACCATATAACTTTAGCCTGAACCGTGCGGCAAATGCCGCAAATCTGTTATGCGTATTCTGTGCTGAAAAGCATTAAAATATTGTCTCGGCCGCGGATTGAGGGCCGCTACAAAAATTATCACGGAAAAATTTTTTAAAGGCGTGCAGATCAGTTGGTATCTGAACCGCTGTACTGCTCGGCCTTGATTTTTATGTCTATGCTGAGATTGAACATTTCGCTTAAAATTTCGTCGGGATTTTCGGAAGTGCCCTCCTGTTGGGGTATCTGGACGGTGAACGAAAGGTTCTGACGGGCACCTGCATCAGTCTGCGCGGATACGGGCGGAATAAAAAAGCCGAACCTTACCGTGTACATTACGGGGGCACTGCCGCTCTCCCTCTCTTCAAGGCGCCAGTCGTCACCCTGGACGGAGGGGTCGAAATAAATGTCTTCATTGCCCTGCTTAAAATAAATCTGGCTTGCCGAATCACCCGTGCCGTGACTGAATGTTACCTGATTTTGGCTGACAGAGAGATAGATATTTTCTCCGCCGCTTGCAACGGGGCGGGAATATAAAAATGTAAATTCGCAGGTCACGCGAAGGAGAACTTCGTTATAATGAATTTCTCTGTCGTCCTCCGAAAAGCCGTTGACGCCGAAGTTGTAAGTTACCAAGTCGCCGGGGGCAAGCTCGGAAATGTTCAGTCCGCTATCGGTACGCGAGGCGGATACAACCTCGTAATTCCTCAGCACCTCGCCGGGGACATACTCGGCGATAGCTCCCGCTACCTGCGCGTTGCTGTCGGCAAGCAAATCCTTGCGATAGCCCGCATAAGTGAAGGATATGGCCGCGATTGCCGATATTGCCGCAACAATGACCGCAACGGCGCACAGGATGAATTTTTTACCCTTTAAAAACAGCGGCATCGCCCGCCCTCCTTTTCTTTACGGCCAACGGCCGCGTACTTTTTGCGGCTGTAAGCCGCGCTTTAATCTACGGCAAAAAGCCGTATATTTCATTACGGCACAAGGCCGAAAGTTTTGTTTTTGTTTACTGTGCCACTTCAGAACGGTATGTTTTACAGCGCCGCGACGAGGCAAACAACTGAACGCAAAAACATTCTGCTCCTTTTAATAAGCAAATGAACGCTGTGCGCGCTTTAAGTTTTTACTATGTACACAAATGCTGCAATTACACATATAAAGAGCAGTATTGCCGTAATTCCCGCGGGAGTTTTGAGCCACTCGATAAAAGTGCCCAGCCCCGGAATTATCAGCACCACTTTCCCCTCTATCTGCGAAAAGACGATTGGAAAGTCCTCTGTATTGTTGTTGTCGCCCTTGGTCACATAGTAGGTAATGCCGCCTTCGGTGTAAATATCGACTATTCGGTGCGTCGTTGAGGTCTGACCCTGCATGCGCACATAGGTTATAATGTCGCCCTCTTCGTAGCTTTCTGCCTCTTGTATGACTATCATATCGCCGGGATAAATGACAGGTTCCATACTGCCGGTGAGAACGGTGAGCGGGGCAAAACCGAAGACTTTAGGAATGTTTTTACCCGCAATACGCTGAAACGCAAGCACCGACAGCACAAACAGCAGAAATATAAGAATGGCGAACACTACGCCGAGCGCTATGCGCTTGAACCATAGAAAGGCGGTTGAAACTTCACGCGGGGCGGCAAGCCGTGAATTTACTGTTCCCATTCAAATATCTGCCCCTCGCCCTCGTAAAGAGTGGCCGTAACTTTTACATTCAGACGGTATACTGCGTGAGCTATGCCCGCATCGGTATCCGCCTCGTCGTTTCCGCTCATAAACGGCCACTGCCATTCGATTATGAAGATGTGGCTGGAGTTTGCATCAAAACGCAGTCTTTCTATATTTATCTGCATTTCGTTGAGCGAAATCCATTCGTCCTCGTCGCCGAGGATATAGGCGTCGTTCATTCTTATTCTGTATACTATGGGTGAGCGGGCGTCTTCGCCCCAGCCCCTTTCGTCTGTCAGCGTGAGCGTATACAAAAGCTGGTAGTCGGTGGGGTTTATCACCCTGAATTCATAAACCCCCTCGGAACCAGGCATAATTGTTCCGGGGAAGATTTTAAGGTCCTCTTCAGCACTCCACTGCTCTTCGTCGCTTTCAAGGATAAGCTCGGGGGCGGCGTCGCCGGGGAGTATGTTTGTTGGAGCGGGAAAACCGAGAATGCAGACTATTATAAGCACTGCGGCAAGCACAACTCCGAGAACAGAGAACACGGGAACAAGGGCAGAGCGATCTTTTTTTACCTCTACCCTGCCCAATAAACTGCCGTTTTCCAGCATTAAATAGCCGCCATTCAAATGAAAGTTGCGGAAACCTTCGTAGCGGCGCATCTCGCCGCCTTCTGTGGGAATGACGCGCGCAAGACTTGCGATTTTTGTGCCGTTCAGGTCGTAAACATTGTACGCCGAAACGCCGCCTATGAGCGCGCCGTCTTTATCGAAAACGCGGCTGACCGATTTTTTAAGTTTAGGTTTGCCCTTGAAGGGCGAAAGTGTGAGTATGCCGTTAGTTTTCATAAATAAAATCCTTGACCGACAAAAATGCCGTATCGGCGCATTGCGTCTTTAAAAACAGTAATAGCGGTCTGCGGCAAAGCAGTTTTTAGCGGCTTGCCTTAAAAAACACAACCTATATTAAAAGACTGCGCCAAGGTGAATTTCCGTAACGCGATATGCGCCGCGGAATTAGCTTAAGTGAGTGCAATAGCACAAATTTCCCCTTTAATCATAATCGGGCATACAAAGGCAGATACGCCTTGTATGACTTAACCGCGGCGGGCTTGGACGCCCGCCGCGCGCCGTAATTATAATAAATCGGAGAGTTTAAATTTGTTGAGGAAAGTACTCCGTTGAGGAGCAGTTACGCTACAACAGTATTGATTTGTTCAATAGTAATTGAAAGCGCAAAACCTACATTAATGCTGTAACCGGTAACAATCCAATCATCTCCGCTTGCGTCCTTAGCAGTATAATCTGAAAAGTCTGAAACAGGCTGACTTTGCGCTGCCAACTTACCAAGCAAGGTATCGAGAGCGTCACAGTCAAGAGTACTGTCGCCAGCAGTTACCGGTGTTTCATTGTCGAAAGCCCATGCCCAGGAGAGGGTATATGTAGTTGCAGTTAACTCAGTACCCGCCTTAATTTCTTTCGTTAAACCTTCAAGATACTCTTGCACATCGTCAAGCGTTTCTGCATCAACCACATTAGTTTCGCCATCATTTAAAGTCCACTTTATGGGTTTATAGGTAACAGAAGCATCACCATTTTTCAAAGTCAAAGAAACATCGCTTATATCTTCAGCCTCCCCCACGGCAGAGAGAGCATAAGTAATTTTAGCGTTGACTTCAGCCTCACCGCCGACGGTAAATGTAACAGAACCTTTTGCGCCTGGAGCAACAACATTTTTATCGTTTGTCACACCAGCAATAACAGCAGCGGTATTGCCCTCAACTTCAGTACCCTGAGAACCATAGAACTGAGAAAAACCCATATCCTCATTTTCTGTGCCATCACCAATCGTAAGTGTATAACCCCACTTTGCCACAGTTGCACTGCCAGTGCCGTTGATTTCAGATATGTAGCGCGAGTAGGTGAATGCACCGAAGGCTACCGCTGCAATCAGCAGAAGAGCTACCAGGATAAGCGCAAGGCGCTTGCCGTTTTTTGACTTTTCATTGTTGGTCTGATTAGTCATAGTGTTTTAAATCCTCCAATAAATTTTTATATTTGCAATCGCAGAAAAATATCCGCGGTTTTGCCGTCTGATAACTGCTTTTTCAGCCTCTTTTTGTAAAGACCTCCTCCACTCCCTCTCACCCTGAATATGGCAACATAACAGTTTATATGCAGATGGACGAGGTCTATAAAATATCTTATTTTTATACACACGCGCATATACACCCGCACACGCGCGCAAAACAGGCTAAACTGTCAGAAAAAAAAGTTTTTTTCTGACACCGCCGTTTTAAATTTTAAAAAATTTTTGGAAAGCATTGTTAATGCAGTGTTTGGCGAACAGGCAAACACTGCAAAAAGGGCTGCCCTTTTTGCAAAAATTTATTATAAAAGTGTTTTATATGACTATGCCGCTGTGTTTTCAAGCGAAAACGCATTCGGCAGTTAACAGATAAATACAAACTCTCTCAAAGAAAAATGCAACAAAAGAATATTTAACTTTGTTACAAAGACGAAGCTTACGCAGCTTTTATCAGACTTGCGTTAAGCGCATATAAAAAAATATGCCCCCTCCCGTTAAAACTGCAAGCTACTAAAACTGACGCCGCGAATTTTTGCAGGGAGAAGGCCTCAAAAAAAGTTACATTACTGAAGATACTCAACAATAAGCAACGAATTTATATTTGTAATTACCCATATGGTAATCAACATTTTTAATTAACTATACCTTCAACGAATTGCCAAACCAGCAAAGCCGCCATTGCAATAATCTATCTCCCCTTATCGCCGTACAATGAAGGGCTTACCGTGGCTTTCAAATATAAGTATATTAATTTCCTTATATACTTTATTTTAACATAAATATTTGATTT
>ERZ1090880.1668-NODE-1670-length-10643-cov-10.355875_pt1 | contig 10643 bp, 11 predicted proteins | sample MGYA00478471_ERZ1090880 | MGnify/ENA primary metagenome ERZ1090880 (study PRJEB33644, sample SAMEA5815734) | chicken gut metagenome | biome: Chicken; feature: Gastrointestinal Tract; material: Caecum | place: Ireland | collected 2019-01-01 | study: A study of... | reverse complement strand
CCTGAAAATAAGGTTTATAATATCTCTGTAAATATTTTTTGTGCAAAATACTTGCACAAAAAATAAATATGTTGTATACTATAATAGTAGCTAAATTAGGAGGGGATATCTATGATCTTAGCAATCAGAGCAAATAATTATCTTGTGTATTCTGAGGAAGTTGAACTTTCTTTACGCGCTAATATGAAAATTAAGCGCATGGCTACCAATACTGTTTCAGTAGGAAATCTTCATGTTTTAAAATCTGTAGGTATTTATGGAGCAAATAACGTTGGTAAAACATGCTTGCTTCGTGCAATCAATTCTATAAAGAATGTACTCTTGAGTATAGTTGCGGAAGTACCTGCAAATCTTTATACAAACGATCCTGTTTGTTGTTTAGGAATCACGTTTACTGATGGTGAGCATATTTATAGTTATGATTTTAAATTTAATTCAGGAAGAAATAACGGCATTCCACAGGGATTTGTTTACGAGAACTTCAGCGAAATCAAAATAGATCGTTATGGCAACGAAAGTCAGACAACTATTTTTTTGAAAGATGCTGAAAAACAGGTTTACAGCTTTTCCGGAGATCAAAATATTGAGGAGCTGATGAAGTCCGTTGCTGTCAATAATATTTTGATTTATACGATCAATACAGATAAGTATGAAAAAGTTGGAAAGATTAAAGAAATTCTCCGTGCTTGTGCTGAAAGTATTGAAATTGTCGATCTTAATAATATTCCTTTAGAAAAAACTATACAGCTCCTAAAAGATAATAATACTGATAAATCTAAAGTTGTTGAACTTATCAAACATGCAGACCTCGATGTGCAAGATTTTCATTATGTTAAACCTGACTTTATCAACATTCCTGTACAGCCGATTCAGGGAATTCCTCAGGAAGTTGTATTACGCGCACAGAACTTTGCAACAGATATGTGCTGCTTAATGTCAAACCATCGTGGTAAAGAAGTTCCTAGTTTGACTTTTGATTCAACAGGAACAAAAAAGGTTGCCGCTTTGGCAAGTTATATTGTAGAAGCTTTAGAAAAAGGAAAGACGCTTGTCGTTGACGAGTTGGATAGTAGTCTTCACTTTAAATTAACGCGTGCAATAGTCTCCCTTTTCAATAATGAGTTGAATGGCAAAGCACAGTTAATTTTTACTGTTCATGATATTACTCTCCTTGATTGTAAGAAACTTTTCAGAAAAGATCAGATTTGGTTTGCGTCAAAAGAGGATGGAGTTGCTTATTTGTATTCTTTAGATGATTTTACTGCTCAGGACGGATTCCGAGCTGATAGCAGTGATGTTGCCGCTCTGTATCGAGACGGGATTTTGGGTGCAATGCCTGAACCGGATTTGATTTCAGTTTTGCTTCGGGGGGAATGAAATGAAACGTCGACTTCCACCAAAGCATAGCGGACATAAAATTTGCATTATTTGCGAGGGCGATGAAGAGTACGACTATTTGTCCCGATTAAAAGAATTGCAAGTTTGGAGTAAACAATATTCTGTAAAAATTAAAAATGCTGGTTCTATTGACAACATCAGTGCTGTATATCAAAATGAATATGCCAATGATAATTTTGAGGTCATTTTTATATTCTGCGATACAGAAATGAGTCCGTATGAACAGTATGCAAGGCTTAAACAATCTTTGACAAATTTATTCGGAACATTAAAAGCAGCTAAATCAGTTATTTTCTTTGCAAACCCGTGCACAATGCAGGTCGTGCTTTCACATTTTGATGTGGTGAATCTTACATCTAATCAAAAGAATAAGAATAGCACTATGATTAAAAAGCTAACATCGGTCGAAGAGTATCGTGCTGAAAAACGACAACGTGATGCTATCATGAAAAAGATAACAGTCGATAATTATGGGGCGCTTAAGGAAAATATTGCAGGCCTTTCAAAGGATGACAGAAAAATTCCGTCTACAAACTTTTTAAAACTTCTTAGCTTTTTAGAATCGGACAATACAGCATGGATCAAAACAATCGAAAAAGCTATTAGTAATGTAGATGTAGCAGAATAAAAAGTTATAAAAAGGCTATTTTATAGTTTCAGTCCGAATTTTTTGCCGTTTCGGGCAGGGAGTTTGGCACGGCGGGCGAGGAGTTCACAAAAAAATAATTCCTTTAAAATTGAATAAGTTGAATGTAGGAAAGCCGAGCAGGTCATAATGATATGCACCTCCAAAAGTGTCTAACTTTTGGGGTGCATATCAATAACCTGGTCGGTTTTTTCGAATTTAATGGGAATAGGACTTTAAGTAGCGAAAACTTTTAAATTGATTGCAACTCGTAAGTATTGCCCAAAATATATTGCAAGGCAGCAATGCAGCAAGGAGTTTTGCACAAGAGCGAAGGTTTATTCATTGAATGCTGCGGCAATTTCTGTATCGGAAGGTTTAAGATTTGTGCCATTCTTAGTGTTAATTCTATCAATTTCCGCTTTTATAATTTCGCCGAATGTATTTTTATCAAGCTCAAGACTTTCTTTCGCAGCGACTGATTTATCGGCGAAAGCATCAAAAATTGCCTGTTTCTCTTCTAATAGGGCGGTAATTTTTTCATCTATTGTTTCAGGACAAAGTAAACGATAAACCAATACATTGCGAACTTGTCCCATGCGGTAAGCTCTTGATATAGCCTGATTTTCAATAGAAGGTTTCAACTGTGGTTCACAGATCACCACAACGCTTGCCGCTTGTATGTTCAGACCTGTTCCTCCAGATTAGATCTGTGAAATCAAAACAGTACCAGGTTCTGCTTCGTTAAATTCGTCAATGATTTCCTGTCGCCTTTGCGGCGTTACGGAACCGTTTATAGGATTGAGGCATCTGTCTCCTAAGAAATCATAAAGCTTTCTGATTGTATCAAGAAAATAGGAGAAAACGAGAACTTTTCTGCCTTCAGATTCGGCTTCTTCAATAATTTCCAAAAGCCTGGTAGCTTTGGAAGAACGGATGAGATCGTTTACATTCCATGAAACCCGCCGTGCTTGCATATAATGCCCTGTCAGCAGTGAATCTTCGTAGGCTTTTTCTTCTTCTCGGGATAGCGTACACCATTCCTTTGATTCAATAAGTTCGGGCAGTTCCGCAAGAACGTCATTTCGTTTACGTCTATAATAAACGGGAGCAACTTTTTCACGAAACTGTGGGGCAGACGACATGAACGCAATTCTGTTGACGGCACGCGCAATGTTTGGCTGCAAATAACTGATCAGAGTTATCATTTCTTCCACGTTGTTTTCCAATGCAGTACCGGTCATAAAAAGAAGACGCGGAGAGTGAGAACATAAAGCAAGCGTGTTTTTTGTACGTTGGGCTTCCGGATTTTTAATATAGTGTGCTTCGTCTACGACAGTAAGCGTATGATGAAAATTTTCGTCTAATGCAAAATATTTTGTCGTTTCGTAGGTTGTGACGGCAACACCGCCGCGTTTTATCCAGTCTTTCAAGGCAGAAAGCCTTAAACTTCCGTGAATTTTAATAACACTGAGCTTGCTGTGTTTTACGATTTCTCTGCACCAATTCGTCAGGACACTTGCAGGACAAACGACTACGAAATGGGTCGCTCCGGTATTTTTTAAAGATACCATCGTTGCAATAGCCTGCACAGTCTTTCCTAGGCCCATTTCATCTCCTAACAACACCCTTTCCTGATGAAGTATATATTTTACACCCCATTCCTGATAGCGCCTAAGAGTGCAGAGCAGTCCGTCCGGGAAGAAACATTGTTCTTGTATATTCTGGGCCAGTTCTTCCGGGAGTCCGTAAACAGAGTCAGATGTTCCCAATAATCCTGGATTAACATCTTCAAGGATAGAAAAATAAGCAGGGGACTGTGCTGTAAAATCAGCCCAAGATTCGGCTGCGGTAGTTTGTTCAATATCTTTTAATTCTTTTATCAGCGTTTTTGTCTGAGTGCCGTAATTTCCCTGCCATAGTTCCATTAATTTTTTATAGGCAAGATTGGCGCGCTCCTTGGTGGTTTTTGAGGTAAACAGCCAGCGCAGCATATTTTTGCCGGGTTTGACAAGCTCGCATAAATCATCGATTTGTTCTTCGTATTCATTTATATACCGAGTACAAGAAGCAACAACAGGCAAGCTGAGTTTGTAAGCATGGATCCCTTGCACAAGAGCTGTAGCTTGTTTAGATTTATTGTCTGTACTCAGTTTTATATGTATTTCTTTGAGTGTTTTTTCTGCAAAATCTTTGGCGATCCTGGTAATCGTAAAAGCTGCATCCTGACTTATTCCGCGAACAGAGGCAAGTCTGTAGGGGGTCGATGAATATATGTCTGCCATGGTTCTGTAACCATACTCAAGCAGCGGCTTTATCTTCAGCCTCTTTTTATGTTTTGTCAGTTCTTCGACGGGCACACCTTGCAAAATTTTCATAACTTCTTGCATGGCAAGATTATCGGATGCGGTCCTTATTTGCGTTAAATATTGCTCAGAAATACTTTTTGCGGATTTCAGACTTTTAAGCCTTCGTTTATGTTGCTCTACAAGTAATTTTACTTCCTGAGCAGAAAAAAGTTTAGCCATTTGTTCCTCTTAGATAGCTCTGCTTTCATGGCAGGTGAAATAGATCAGTTGCATTTTTTCGGAAAGTTTTTTAAGCATTGTCTTTACTCTGTCCATATGTTTTTGATCAAGGTTGACAAACGGATCGTCTAAAATAAGAAACGGTTTTTCTTCCGTATACATATTTTCGATAAGTGCCATCCGGAAACAGAACGCGCAAATACTGCGCTGTCCCGCGCTCAAATGCTTTTCGCTGCGTTCTATGCCGTTCCGTTCATACCTGAGCTCAAAACTCGGTGTCATGGTGACCTTCTCGCCAAGTGTGTCTTCCAGTAATTCCGCGTAGCCTAAGAAATTATTTTTGATAGGGGCAATATATTTGTCTTTCAGGCGTTTGTCTGCTTCCTTAAGAAATTCGGAAGTAAGCATCAATAAATTGTAGTCAGACTTATATTTATCCAATAATTCTGTATGGCGTTGCCTTTCGATATGAAGGTTATCGAGTTTTTCTGCTTCCGATTCACACTCGGATATTTCGCTATTGAGTGTAGAGATGTCCTTGTTCAAGTCGTCAATTTTCTTATTGAGTTCTTCGGCGTCGTCGCTTTCCGATAGAAGGGGACGGACAGTAAGTCCCTTTTCCTCTTTCAGCTGACCTGCTTTTTTCAGGCTTTCTGTATAATCTCTGTCAGCTTGCTTATAGTCTGCAACATCCGCTTCAATATCGTGAAGTTGATCCAATTTTTGATCATCAAATTGATATTTTAAACAAAAATTGTTTATTGCTCTTTTGTGCTCGTCAAGCATTTTACTATTCTCGGCATTTTTTTGATTTAGATTATCCTGCATCTTTAAAAGCGTTATATAACAAGATATTTCATCTTGCAACGCTGAAATTCTGTGTTGAAAATCTCCGTCTATAAATCCGTAAGCAGAAAAATAATCATTGAGTTCTCCCTGTAATTTTGCATGATCGGCTTTCTTTTGTGCAAGCTTTTCTGCCTTGCTACGTTCTGTGCTGGTAAGTTCTTCGTATGCGGTAATATCGCTCTTCAGTTTGTCTACCAAATAATGAATGTTTTTATCGGATGAATAACCGTAAGGGGTGAGGAGCTTTTGTACCTCTAATTCCGCGTTGTTTTTGCTCCGTTCTTTAGCGGTTTTTTCGGGATTGATCTTTTGGATAGACTCGGAAACGGGTGCGGATGTTTTTTTGTTCAGGTAAGCAAATCCTGTCGCGATCAGACAAATGCCTCCTGTGGCGAGTAGTATTATTCCCGCTGTTGTCTGAACAAACAGAATAAAAATCCCTGTAATTACAACAATTGCTGCCAAAACAGCTATTATCAGATAATTCTTTTTGGACGCGGAACGGCTGACAGAGCTTTTGTCCGCGCGCTCAACAATATAATCCGGTGTTTCGGCATAAGCCTTTTCTGCCCGCTCATATTCGGCAACTGCATTATCTATTTGTGCCAGTGTCTGTTCTGTCGGTATGTGAACAGCAAATCTTTTTCGCAGTGATTTTTCATATTCGGTCGGCTGTCTGTCTTCTTCTGAGCGGATCGCTGCCTCTTCGTTGATGAGCAAGTTTATTTTATATCTTATTTCATTGATTTCTGTTTCAGTCGGCATTTTGACTGAATATTTCTTTTGCAATACAACAAGATTTTCAGCCTCTTCTTGCGTTAAACATTTATCGGTCTGGCGTTCCAACGTTAGTTTTGCAGAAAGGTGTTCTTTTATATTGGATAATTCTTCGGAGGAGGGGAGACCCACTGGGTATTTTTGTGTCAGTTTTTCAATAGTTTGTTTCGCGAGGTCAGCAGTTGACATGAGATTGTCATACTGTTCCCAATCTTTCAGTACAAGTTCCGCCTTCTGCTGTGCGGCTGATTTTTGGCGTAAGATTTTCAGCTCTTCATTGTAATCGGAAAGCTTTTCATATTTTTCAGGTAAACTTGCTTTTATCTTTTCAGCATTGCTGATTTTTTCATCAATCCGAAGAAGGCAATCTTTTTCTTTTGATATAAGGTCATTGCCCGACTTTGTTTTTTTATATTCTTTAGCTGCTTTATCAAGGTGCTCGAGTGCCTTTTCGATATTAGCATCTTCTGTACTGCCTTCAAGAAAATTGTTGAGTTTTGCGTTAATGCTGCCGGTAGAACCGATTTCAATTTCGTGTGCATTAATAAAAATCGTGCGTTCAAAAGACGGTTTATCGATACCGAAAATCTTTTCGCCTATTTTATCTCCGAATCCTGTGTATAACTCATTGTCTTTGTAGACGGTGAGGGTATCTTTTGCTTCGCTCTTTTCGTCAAAGTAGCGTTCGATCTTATATAAATTTTGTCCTGCGGAGAATACTACATTGCCGCCGAATTTGCCGCCCCCGAAAGGATTAAAGTGCCTGCGCATACCGAAGTCTTTACTGTTAGCTCTGTCAGAATCCATGCCGTAAAATACTGCTTCCAAAAAAGAAGCGAGTGTCGTTTTACCGAAGCCGTTTTCTTCGCATACGGATGTCAAATTTCTATCGAAAATGATTTCTTTCTTATTTATAGCTCCGAAGTTTTCTATATAACAAGAGATCAGCCTCATAATTCAATCTCCTTGTCTTCCAAAGCCTTTAGTCCGAAGTTGATTATCATCATCTTTTTTTGGCTGTCTAAATCTTTCTGTGCATAAACAGTCCTTATAAATTCGCCTCGCAAAGACAGGTCATTTTCATAACGGGAAATATCTATTTCTCTGTTCGTCTTGTCTTTTACGCTTACAAAATAGCAGGTATCGGTCAGTAATTTTTCAACGTCATCGGTAAGTCTGTCTACATCAAAATTGATTTCACCGGTAAGATTTATTCTGTAAAGGTCGCGTTTATTGAATTGAATGCTGTTGCAAACTTTTTTGTATGCCTCGAAGGCGCTTTTACATCCAGTAATATTTACATCAATTTCATGGATTGTCCTTTGCGCAAAAGGAATAAATGTATGTGTAATTTTACCTTCATCAACATTCAATAATACAAAGCCGTGTGTACCGGGTTCGTCAAAGCCACGACCTTCCAAACAACCGCAATAAACGTATTCGCCGCGTTCGTCTATTTTACCATGCGAAGGTTTATGAATATGCCCGAGTGCTAGGTAATCAATACTTTTGTTTTTTAGCTTTTTCAGATTTATATTTCCGCCGGAGATGCCGTCGCTTACCTGCCCGTGTAGCATGACGATATTAAGCTTTTGTTTGTCAAGAATAAGCGAAGAATAATACGAGGAGGCGTTTGCAGGGCAGATTTCTGTACCGCAAATCACTAAATTTCCATATGTGTAAGATGTCCATTGATCGGAAAACAATTTCAGATTTTCAGGTAATTCTTTAGTTACAATACCTTGCGTATCGTGATTGCCTTTTAAATATAAAAAATCAATATCAGGGGTTGTCGATACAATATTGTAAAAAAAGTCCTTATCTTTTTTGAAGGGGCTATCAGAGTCAAATATATCCCCGCAAAGCATTACAACAGAAATGCCATTTTTTTTCGCGTATTCAACTAAATCTTTGAAGGTTTTGCGAAGTTCAAACTTTCTTTCGTCGGAAGTTTCCTTATCGAATCTGGAGTCCATTTTAGAGCCTAAATGAATATCGGCAGTATGTATAATTTTCATGGTTAATCTCTCCATAATACTACAATCATAAATTCAGTGTTATATTCTCATCTTCAAACTCATTGCTATATCGTTTTTGCGTATAGTTGTTTATAATTTATTGAGTGCAGCGGAGTTTGAAAGCGGAAAATCATACTTCAATCTATTTTGCTGGCTTTGCTTACATTGGGATTATCACTTTACCTGTACATGCATGAATTTGCCTGCGGAGATCATAGTTTTCCCTTGATATTGTTATCTATCATATTATAGCAAATAAAGGGAGAGAAAGCAAGGTATAAGAATATTTTTGCTTAAAGATTCGCGAAATTAGGGTTTATATGATTCGTCTTACGCGTTTATTTAAAATACTATGTTATATTAGGTAACGTTTTTCCCGTTTCGGGCAGGGATTGTGGCACGGCGGGCGCGGAAGTCAACGCGAAAAATTATCGCTTAAAAATGAAATAATCATGGCATATATGCAGCCGAACAGGTCATTTCTGACTTGTTCGGCTTTTTTATTTCATCTGTTTTATATAACTTCAATGCAATAATTTTTCTTGTCTCGTTGACTTCCGTAATAGACAAAAAAGGATAGGCAAATAAGCTCCTGCTGTGCCCTTTTCGCCCTGCCGAAAGGCAAAAAATAAATAATTGGAGGTAGTTCCAAATGAAGAAAGTAGTTTATTCCGTTTCCAGAAACAATCGGTTCGGAAGCAACAAGCTGACCGGTCTCGGGTTTATCACCGAGAGTGACCTCGTTATCGCCTGTGTGAGCAAAAAGGGCAATGCGTATATCCGCGTATTTGAAGATTGCGTCAAGAATTGCCACGCCGTATCGGGACGTGACGGAGAGTTCAAGGGCGCTTACTACGAGATCCGCGAAATCGAATTTGAAAAGAAAACGTCGAGCGGCGAAAGCACCGGATATGAAACGAGAGAGATCGAAGTTGAGTATTCCATCTGGTACAAGTTGGTTGACTAAGGAGGCTTGCAATGAACAAATTTTATCTCAAAGAATTTCAGTTTTTCGACGGTGAAGATACCGTCGTTTTCAACATTGTTGCCCTTTACGAAGGAAGCGACAAAATTACCGTTGCCGTTACCAAAAACGGAAAAATAACCGTTACGGATTATGACCTTCTCTCCGACGAAAACGGATTGTACTTCGAGTACGGCGTTTCGGGTCAGGAACACATCCACATTGACGACTTTGAGGAGATCTGAAATGAAACTTACCCTTGCAAATATCAAAGAAATCAAACGCAAGTCAGAGAGCCCGCTGAAGCGCCGCGTCTGCAATTATGTAATTGAATGCTGGAGCGAATACAGCGATAAATCGGGCATATTCACGGACGTATTGTATCACGGCTGTCAGTCGGGCATTGTCGGGGAACTCATCTATTACACGGACACGGTGCGCTTTTACAAACAGTACCGTTCTGAAATCAATGAGCTTTTATACGACACGATGAACGGAACGGGGCTATATGCTCCGTCAGACCTCTTCGGCGAAAAGTGGGACAAAGAGGATCCGCTCGCGCAGGAGTGCCACAACCAGAACTTACTCGCATGGTTCGGCTTCGAAGAAACGCTGAGAAACATCGGCTACAACTTCGAGGCTTTAGAAAGTAAAATTTAAGGAGAAAAGACAATGAAAGATATGAATACCGCGAAGAAAGAAAAGGCGATTCAGCTTTTGAAAGAGATGGATATTTACAAACCGTACATAAAGGGCTTTGAGGAAAAAGGCACTGTATGCTTTTTTGAAAATTACGGCGGCTTCTGGATCGACCAGGAGCCTGAGTTGTATGCCAAAATGAAGGAAATTGAAAAGAAATTTAGCTGCCTCGTGTATGCCGTAACGCACGAATTTACGCCGTTCGGCGAATGCTATTCCTTCCTCATTGTAACGGACTACCGCTCGGAATGGAAAACTCTGATGTATACCGAAGGGAGCAAACATACCGCTTTTGCCTATGTATGGAACAAAGACGATGACTGGAGCAGCGAATTCGGCAGCGTCATGGTACAGAGCTTCGGCGGCGGGATCAGAAGAATCGCGTAAGGTGAACGGCATGAAAGTTTATCTGGTAGTATTTGAATGGTCAACTGAAGACGACTCGGACGTTGATATTGAAGCTTTCGACAGCTATGAAAAGGCGGCTGAAAGATTTAATGAACGCATACAAGAAGAGAAAACAGATATGTCTTGGGTACATGAAGCATTTGACGAAAGCGATAATATTCTTCCCGGATATGATTTTGACGAATGTCCGCCCGACAATCGCCTGGAAACGTATGCGTATTGGACTATTACGCAATGCACTAATTGGCTGATGAAAGATTATCTGGCGATCGTAAAATTGGAGGTGAAATGAATGCAACACTACAAGGCACAAGCTCATATCCATTCGCTGAACGGCAAAATGGATGAAATCACCGTGCTTGAAAAAGTCGGGGATA
>ERZ1090880.1664-NODE-1666-length-10657-cov-6.310507_pt1 | contig 10657 bp, 9 predicted proteins | sample MGYA00478471_ERZ1090880 | MGnify/ENA primary metagenome ERZ1090880 (study PRJEB33644, sample SAMEA5815734) | chicken gut metagenome | biome: Chicken; feature: Gastrointestinal Tract; material: Caecum | place: Ireland | collected 2019-01-01 | study: A study of the... | reverse complement strand
ACGGATATCCAATCCACCACCCGGCTGGGGGCGAATATAATTACAAAAAACAAAGGAGGTGAGCGAAATGGACGAAATCAAAAAAGCCTTGCAAGACTTGGCAAACGCGATTGAAAATCAAAAAGCCGTGGAAAGCGTCAGAATTTCAATCGTACTGAAAAAGCCGAAGTCCGACAAGGCAACCGACGATAAATAATCGTCGATAGGCAGAGCGGGGCGGGCGCAACCGCCCCCTCGTAAGTCCTATTGTAGCACAAACAAAAAATAATGTCAAACGAGGAGGACGCAAAATTGAAACAGGTAAAACACATTGTAGCAGAATGTACGGAGCGGGATATTGTTATTATCCGCGATCACGGCACAGAATTAAGGACGAGCAATATTGCACCGTATAAAAAGCCCTCGCTCCCTATTGGGAAAAGACCGTAAAGGACTATTGGCGCGAAGGCGACGCAATGATAATTGTATTGTAATCACGATTAAAACAACGCCGCACGGGCGGCGGCTATTCCGCCCGAAAGGAGGTACAAAATGACGATTGAAAAAAACGGCAAGGTGTACACGGTACGCGAGAACAAAAACTCGTGGACGGTATCAATCAAATTTGGGCGTGTGTCTTTGGTGTACAACGTACCAAAAGCGGATAGTCCGACATTTGACGACTTGAAGGCGTATGTCGTCGAAAGCGATCTATTTTAAGGGAGGCGGCGGATATGGCAAGGAGCGAGGCGCAGAAAGCCGCAGACAGGCGATACGCGGCGGCACATAAGGGCGAGTTTATAACTTGGACGACAAAGTTAAAACCCGCGGAGGCGGCGGAAATCGACGCGGTAATCAAAGCAAACAATATGTCCCGTGCGGACTTCTTACGTTGGGCGGCGGACAAAATAAAAGAGTAACACACAACAGGAAGGCGGCACTCGATATAATCGGGTGCCGCCGTTGCTTTACGGAGGCAATATATGAGAGGGCTAAAATTTAGCGCGAAAGAAAAAGAAAAGGCGTTGAAAATGTGGCTTGTGGAAAAGAAAGACATTTTTTACGTTTGTAAAAAGAGCAGATGTACGGAGCGCAGTTTGTGGCGGTGGAAGGCGCAGTACAACGGCACGCTTGAAAGTCTTGCAAACCGATCGTCCCGCCCGATAACGCCGCATAAGTTGTCGCACACCGAAAGCGAGCGCGCGGCGATAGTGGCGATTTTTACCGAACACCCCGACATCAGTTATACCGAGGCGTTGGGAATACTTCGGACTGAACACGCATACAAGCGCACATACGGCGGCTTTTATCGATACGTTGTTAAAAACCACCTTCGCGGCACTCCCGTAAAGCAAACCGAGGAATACATACCGCAACCATACGAAACACCCGAACACATCGGCGTAAAATGGCAAATGGACGTTAAGTACGTCCCGCGCGCGTGCAATTGCGGGAAGTTTGCCAAAGAGTGGATATATCAATATACAATCATTGACGAGGCAACCCGCGAAAGGTTTTTATTTCCATACAAGGAAAAGAGCGGATATTCGACGGTTGATTTTGTAAAGCGTGCAATCGTGTACTTCGGTTATGCCCCGCAGACTATACAGACGGACAACGGAACGGAATTTACAAACCCGAAAGGAACGGGGGAGGGAAAGAAACACGCGCTCGACATCTTGCTTGACCGCCTCGGAATAAGACACCAACTCATACGCGTTTATACGCCGCGCCACAACGGGAAAGTGGAGCGGTCGCACCGTACCGACTCGGAGTTTTTCTATAAAACATTGACGTTTGAAACCTACGAGGAATTAAAAGAAAAAATGGCGGCGTGGGTAGTGCGGTACAACAATCGCCCGCACTCGTCGTTGCGAAACAAAGAGGGCAAGCGTGCGTGGCTTACACCGTTGCAAAAACGCGAGCAGTTGATCGAATTATTACGCGAGGACGAGGACGCGCCGCATATACGATTTATAAAGAATAAATAGCGGAAAGCCGAACGGCGGAAAGGTCGGGCGGCGGCTCTCCGTCGAGCCGCCGCGATTTGCCGCGCCGTGCAATCATATACTTGACCTTTTACGGCAAAAATGTTATACTTATCCCACACTTCAAGCGGCAACATTGCCGCGTTTTTCGTTCGGAAGTTACGCGGTATAAAAAATTATCAAAGAATTTTCCAAAAACTTATGAAAAACGTTTGACAAATCAACATTCGGAGTGCGAAAAAACGATTGAAAGAGAAGGCGATCTGTGGTATCATATTATCGGTATATATTTTTAACTACGGACGGTGTTTTTATGAACAAATGGGATCAGAGATTCATGAGTATGGCGGAAGAAGTCGCGACATGGTCGAGCTGTTTCAAACTCGACAGACACGTAGGAGCTGTCATCGTCAAAGACAAACGTATCCTGACGACGGGCTACAACGGAGCGAGCAGCGGCATCAAAAGCTGCGCTGAGAAGGGCGAGTGCATTCGCGTCAAACTCGGGATCCCGTCGGGGACGAGGCATGAGATCTGCTGTGCCGTGCACGCGGAGCAGAACGCGATAATCCAGGCGGCGAAACTCGGCGTGAGCGTGGACGGAGCCACGCTGTACTGCACGCATCAGCCCTGCGTCATATGCGCCAAGATGATCATAAACGCCGGCATAAAGAGGGTGGTATATAAGTACGGTTATCCCGACGAGTTCAGCATGAAGCTGTTCGACGAAGCGGGGGTCAAGGTCGAAGATTACGCGTCGCTGGGCTGACGCGCATATGTGATAAGGAGAATTATGGAAGAAGAAAAGAACGTCGTCGTCAAAAAGGAAGGCAATTTCGAACTTACGCTCGAATGCGCCGATACGATGAGCTATTATTCGCTTGCCAACGGTATCAAGCCGATCAAGCGGTTCTATCTTAAAAACGTTTCCGAAAACGACGTCGAAAACATAAGGATAAAGGTGACGTCGCGTCCCGATTTCCTTGTGCCTTACGAATTCGTGCAGCAGGTGATACCTCGCAGGACGACGGCAAGGTTTGCTCTGGAGGTCAATTATTCGCCTACCTATCTTGTCGGCGCCGACGAGCGCACCGACGGCGACGTCGACGTGGAAGTGTACGTGGGCGACGACCTAGCGCTTTCCGCAACGGCGGGCACCGAGATACTCGCTTTCGACGAATGCGACTTTGCCGCTTCGCCCGAATCGCTCGCGGCTTTCGTAAGACGCACGTCCGAAGTCAACCGATTCATGAGCGAGGCGGAACAGAGGGCGAAGGACTGGAAACTGTCCGTGTCGAAGGGGTACGGCTCGCGCAACGGCGTGCGCAACTACTTTGCCGCCTGTTACAGCGTTATAGCGGAGGAGAAGTTCGTTCTCGAAGAGACCAAGGGCGATTCGGTCAGGATCGTGTCGCACAAGGAGCTGTTCGATTCGGGAATAGCGGCAGGTCCCGAACTGGCGTTGTTTATCGCCGCTCTTGCGGAAAACAACGGACACAACGCCGTTGTGGGAATAATAGGAGGCAGGTGGTACGTCGGAGTGTTTCTCACGGACGAATGCTGTCCGACCACAGTTTGGGAGGATCCCGATTTTCTTGCCAAGAAGGCTTCGAGCGGGGTCAACGACCTCACGCTGGTATGCGTAGACGACGTCGCCGAGGGCGTTTCGTTCGAAAAGGCGGAGAAGAACGCGAAAGCCGCGCTCAAAAAGGCGGACGAATGTCTGTTTATAGATATCAAACGCGCGCGTATCATCAATATACGCCCATTGCCCGAGCGTAAAAAGAGAACGGGCGGCGGGTACGATCTCGAAGAGAGCAAAGATTACGTCGCCGCGCTGCGTCCTTCGCAGATACGCGAGTTCAAGGGCAGCGTCGAGGGCGACAAGGAGACCGGCAGGATCGCGCAGTGGGAACGCAAGCTGCTCGACATGGATATGCGCAACGCGCTTCTCAATTTCAAGATATCGCGCACCGCATGCAAGCTGCTCACTCCGTCGATACAGGATCTGTTCGCCGCTTTGGACAAAAACAGGAGCTATACGGTCGAGCCGGGCGCCGCGGACGCCGCCCGCGCGGGTATCGAGGCGGCGAAAGATTTCGCACGTATATCTTATACCAAACCTTTTACCGATTTCGTCGGTTACGAATATTCGAACAAGCGCCTTCTCACAGTCTACGACCCGAAGGAACACGAGGGCACGCTGTTCCGTCTTTTCCGTAAGGAGAGCAGCGTACAGGAGGAAACGGGCACGACTTCGCTTTATCTCGCGGCGGGCTTTTTGCGTTGGAAGGAGGAGAACGCGACCGAGTTCAAATACGCGCCTCTGTTTCTTTTCCCGGTGTCCATGGCGAGGAAAGGACTTGCGTCGCCCGTCTATACCGTCGAGTTCAACACCGACGACGTCAGACTCAATTCCACCTTGCTCGAATTTCTTTACAGACAGTTCAATCTGGATATAAGGGGGCTGGGGTCGGTCGCGCTGTCGGGCGAACAGAGCTTTATGTCCGTAATGGCTCGCATCAAGCGCGAAACGGTCGAGATGAAGGGCTGGGAAGTGTTTTCCGACGCGTTTTTCGCAAGTCTTTCTTTCGCCAATTACCAGCTTTGGTACGACATCAAGTACAGGACGGAAAGTTTCAGGGAACATCCGATCGTACGTTCGCTGATAGATAACAGGCTCGAGCTGCCCGAAGGCGCGTTCGATCTGTCCGACCGCAGCAGCGACGAGGCGTATATAGGCGGCGACAGGATGTACCTGCCTATATCGGCGGATTCGTCGCAGTATTCGGCGATATACGACAGTCTTAGCAAGAGTTTCGTTCTGCACGGACCTCCGGGGACGGGCAAATCCCAGACCATAACCAACATTATCGCCAACAACATAGTGCGAGGCAGACGAGTGCTGTTCGTCGCCGAGAAAAAGGCGGCGTTGTCCGTCGTCCATTCAAGGTTGAAAGCGATCGGGCTTGCCGATTTCTGTCTTGAACTGCATTCCGGCAAGACCAACAAAAACGCGGTGCTCGGGCAGATAGTCAATACTCTCGCTCTGCGCGAAAACGCGCCCGAAGGCGACGCGGAAGAGAAGATAGAGGAGATAAAGGAGTGCGTCGGCGCCCTTTCGGGCGAATTGGAGGCGATGCACCGCAAGAGATATCTCGGGATATCTCTCTACGAGGGCATACTCGAATATTTCGAAAATCAGGACGCGCCCGATTGTCTGAGGATAGACAGTCTGTTCTACGAAAAACTGACCGCGGAATCTTTCCGCGGATATCTGCAGATACTCGCCGAACTTTCTCTCAGGGCGAAAGAGTGCGGGGACATACAGAAGTCGCCGTTCAAACATATAGGCGGTTTCGTTTACGACGACAAGTGGCGGGCGCGGGGCGAGGCGATCCTCGAGATATGTCTTAACCAACTGAAAAATCTGCGCTCCTGCGCACGGAATCTTCTGCCGTATTACAGCGTCCGCACCGTGTCGCTGACGGAGCAGAAACTGGACGCTCTGTACAAACTTTCGGCGGGACTCAACGAGGATTACGCTATCGCGTATTTCTCGGGAAAGGATCCGCGCAAAAAGGATCTGGCGGACAGCTATCTCAATCTGAGCGGAAAGGCGTCCATGATGATGACCGACTACCGCGCCAGATACGGGGCGTATCCGACCGACATCCCGTTCGACGAACTTACGGAAGCCGCTTCCGGCAAAAGTCCGGCGCGGAGACTGCGCAAGATATTGCCCGAGGGAGTGGACAAGGCGCAGAGGACGGGATTTTTCACATATCTCGCGAGGTGCGAGCAGACGCGCCGCATGGCGGGCAAGAACGCAAAGGAACTGCGTTTGCTGTTCGGCGATCCGAACGCGGACGCGGACAAGATAGCCCAATACTGCAAAGGCATAGAGGCTCTTTACGGCGCCGCAGCGGGGCTTTACGCCGATTTCGATCAGAAAGTGTTCGAAGAAGCCTGTGCCGAGATAGTCAAGTACGGCCCCAATCTGCACGGACAGTATTACGTCTACGCATACGAGGGCTACGACCGCGCGATGAAGACTTTCTGCGAGGTCTACCGCACGGGCGATTACCGCGGCGGCAACGAGATAGGTTCCAAGATAGATTACCTGACCAATATACAGAAGAACTTCGACTACGTGCCCAACTGGTGCCGTTATCAGGAGATCGTGGACAAGTGCCGCAGGAGCGGACTGGAATTCGTTCTGGGACCTCTCGGCAACGGCGAGATAACCGCGTCCGACGTGATGAGCTGTTTCAAGAAGTGCGTCTATTTCAACTTCGTCAGAAGCGAGCTGCTTCTGGACGAAACGCTCAGCCGTTTCTCGGGAATGACGTTGGAAGAGACCGCGAACAGATTCCGCGAGATCACCGACGAGTACGAACGTCTTACCAGAGCGGAGATATTCAACAGACTCGCGGCGCGCCTGCCGCGTCCCGAAAGCGAGGGCGACCACAGTACCGAACGCGTGCTGCTCATGCGCGCGGAAAAGACGAATATGAAAGGGATGACGTTGAGGTCGCTGTTCTCGAATATCCCGTCCATACTCAAAGTATGCTGTCCCTGCATGATGATGAGTCCGACGTCCGTCACGCAGTTTCTCGACGTGGACATGGACAAGTTCGATCTCGTCATATTCGACGAGGCGTCGCAGCTTCCTACCTGCAAAGCCGTGGGCAGTATCGTTCGCGGCAAAAACCTGATAGTCGTAGGCGACCCGCAGCAGCTCCCTCCGACGACGTTCTTCAATGCGGACGTCAAGGACGACGAGCATTACGAGTCGGAGGATCTGGAAAGCATTCTCGACGACTGCCTCGCGCTGGGTATGCCGGAAAACAGACTGCGCTGGCATTACCGTTCCCGTCACGAAAGCCTCATCGCGTTCTCCAACGCTACGTTCTACGACAACACTCTGCTCACGTTCCCGTCGCCGAACGAGCTCAACAGCAAGGTCAGATTCCGTTACGTAGACGGTATCTACGAGCGCGGCGGAGAGAAGTGCAACAAGAAGGAGGGCGACGAACTTGTCGCGGACGTCGTCCGCAGACTGAAAGACCCCGTGTTATCCAAAGAGAGCATAGGCGTGGTCACGTTCAACATCGCGCAGCAGAACTATATAGAGAACGCTCTCAACAAACAGATACACGAGGCGGGGCTGGATCAGGTCGCTTTCGAGAGGGAAGAGCCGCTCTTTGTCAAGAACCTCGAAAACGTCCAGGGCGACGAGCGCGACGTGATATTGTTCAGCGTGGGCTACGGTCCCGACAAGAACGGCAAGCTGTCGCTCAACTTCGGACCGATCAACCAGAGCGGCGGACAAAAGCGTCTTAACGTCGCCGTGACCCGCGCCCGCTCCGAGATGTGCGTGTTCAGCGCGATCCGAGGCAATATGATCGACCTCAGCCGCACCAACAGCAAGGGCGTGGAGTGTCTGAAATATTTCCTCGAATACGCCGAGAGAGGCAAGGATATGCTCGCGATAGGCAGCGCCGATATAGGGCGCACCGATACCGGCATAGGAGAACAGTTGGCGAGGGAGCTCAAAGACCGCGGCATAGCCTGCGACAGCAACGTGGGCGTTTCCGATTTCAAGATAGACGTTGCGGTGGTGGATCCCCGCGATCCCGACAGATACATCCTCGCGGTGCTCGCGGACAGCGAAAATTCGCTCAAACTCAAAGGTGTCAAGGACAGAGTGACGATGCATTCGCGTATATTGCGCCGTTTGGGTTGGAATACTTATCACGTCTGGTGCGTCAACTATTTCAACAACCCGAAGCGCGAGATCCAGCGTATAAAAGACGCCGTGGCGGTGCTGGTCGAAAAGCGCTCGCTCGGCAAGAAAGCCATCCGCGAGATCGTATCCAAATACAGAGAGCCTTACAAGGCGTTTGCGGTCAAGCCGTCCGCGAAAGCGTCTGGGCAGGATTACGTGCTGAATGCCGCCAACAAGGATAAGATAACCGAGAAGATACGCGCGATCATAGAGCGCGAATCTCCGATAGAGCAGCGCACCCTTCTGGCGAGGCTGTCCGCGCTGTATGCGTTGCAGCCGACCGCAAAGCGCGCGCTCGCTCAGCTCACGGCATATGCGGATTCGTTCGTTTCGTTCCGCAGGGAAACCGACGGAAAGGTGTTTTACGTGGATAAGCCCGTCGAAACGTTCCGCCCGAACGATACCAAGAACGTACGCGATCTGTCGCGCGTTTATCCGGACGAAGCGTTCGCCGCGATCAAATGCGCCCTGGAGGTGGGAGGAAAACTCAGCGTCGAGGACACCGTCAAGGAGACGCTGGCGCTGTTCGGCGGGAAAAAGACCAAAGCGGCGCAGGATTGGATAGCCAAGGTCCTGGACGACGCCGTTGCGGACAAGCGCGTGCTCGTCAACGTTGAGGGACTGCTGTCCGTATGACCGCGTCCGCGCAGGCGCGCCGCCGCGCTTGACTTGCAGCTTGCGTTTTGATAAACTTAAATAATAATAAGTCGGCGGAAGAATAACGGAGAATAAATGCTGATATCACTGTTTTCCATGATGAGAGCGATGGACGACAAGCTGCTCGGCTTCGTCGCCATCCTCGCCTATCTGATCGCGATACTCGGCGCGATAATCCTGCATGAGTTCGCGCACGGCGTCGTGGCGTACTGGAACGGCGATTACACCGCTAAGATGAGCGGCAGACTGTCGCTCAATCCCGCCAAACATTTCGACCCGATCGGGTTTCTGATGCTTGCGCTGATAGGTTTCGGTTGGGCAAAACCGGTGCCGATCGATTCGCGCAATTTCCGCAACTACAAGCGCGGCATGATCACTACGTCCATCGCGGGCGTGGTGTGCAACGTGATACAGGCGTTCCTCGCGATGTCGTGCATAGCTATACTGGCGGCGATCCTCGGCGACACGGTGGTGTTCGAATCGCGCAACTTCGCATACTATTTCGTCAATTTCACGGTCTATTTGCTGCAATATTCGGCGACGGTCAATCTTACGCTGTTTGCGTTCAACCTGATACCGATATATCCTCTCGACGGATTCAGAGTGGTGGAAACTCTCGCGAAGCCGTATAACAGATACGTGGAATTCAATTACAGATACGGCTCCTTTCTGCTGCTCGGTCTGCTCGTGCTCAGCAACGTGCTCGGTTATATCTCTCCGTATCTCGATATACTCGGACTGTATATGGGGGCGGTCAGTTCGGCGGTAAGACAACTCTTCTCGCTGATACTGGGGATGTGATATGGCAAACTTCTTCGACTATCACGCAAGCGATATAATACAACTCAAGCTGAGCGACTTCGAAGGTCCGCTCGATCTTCTGTACACGCTGATAGTCAAAGAGAACAAGATGGATATAGCCACCTGTCCGATATCGTCCGTCACGCAGCAGTATCTCGCTTATATGGATCAGATAGGCACTGTGGATATGGACGTGGCAAGCGATTTTCTCGTCATTGCGGCTACGCTTCTCGACATAAAGGCGCGCAGCCTGCTGCCCAAGCCCGAAGAGGACGATTGGGGAGAAGAGGACGAATACGATCCCGAAGAAGAACTCCGCCGTCAGCTTATGATCTTCCAGATGTTCAAGGAAGAGGCGGACGAGATAAGAAAGCAGGAAGTGCTCAACCAATTCTACAACGAGCCCAAATATACCGACGACGACGCGGAGATAGTCGTCAAGAGTTTCGACTTCAACAAGCTTATAGAAGCGTACGGCAAGGTGTTGCTCAAAATATCGCAGAAAGATAAGGAGATAGGCACCAAGAAGATACGCAAGGACAAGTTCACGGTAACGGAGAAGATAGCGCTCATATCCCTTGTCGTGAAGGAAAAGAAAAGGATAAAGTTTGCGGATCTTTTCGGCGACGACGCGAGCCGTACCGAAGTGATAACGACTTTCCAGGCGTTGTTGGAGCTGATGAAGAAACAGTTCGTAAAAGCCACGCAGGATACCTTCGAGTCGGATATATATATCGAGCTCAACGAAGAGGAAGAGGGCGGCAAAGAACTGGATCTGCAAAAGCTGACTCAGACGGAGGACAAGTATGACGAAGAGTGAGATATTACATACCGTGGAGGCGCTGATATTCGCTTCGGGCGTGCCGATAAAGAGGAGCGAATTGCTTGACAGTATGCCGTCCGACGTCACGCGCAAGGATATAAACGACGCGATAAAGGCGCTCGACCAGACTTACCGCGATCCGCGCGGTATAATATTGCTTACCATAGGCGACAAGGTGCAATTCGCGTCAAATCCCGCGTACGGCGATACAGTCGCGGCGGCTCTGCGCCCGATAAAGGAGCGGGAACTGTCCCGTACTTTGCTCGAAGTGCTTGCCATAATCGCTTACAAACAGCCTACGACCAGAGGCGAAATAGAAGAAGTCAGGGGCGGCGTAAGCTCGGATTACGCCATCACCACGCTGCTTCGCTTCGAGCTGATAGAGGCATGCGGCAAAAAGAACGCGCCGGGGCGACCCACGCTTTACCGCACTACCGATAACTTCCTCAAAAAATTCAAATTGCACAATATCGACGACCTGCCCGATTACAACGAAGTCATGCAGAGGCTCGTCGAATACGGCAACTACAACAATCTGTCCGAAGGTCTGTACCGCGAGATCAACGACGACGGTTCGGGCGCTTACGATACCGCCGCTCAGGAGAGGCTCGCGCGTGA
>ERZ1090880.1663-NODE-1665-length-10659-cov-7.632026_pt1 | contig 10659 bp, 5 predicted proteins | sample MGYA00478471_ERZ1090880 | MGnify/ENA primary metagenome ERZ1090880 (study PRJEB33644, sample SAMEA5815734) | chicken gut metagenome | biome: Chicken; feature: Gastrointestinal Tract; material: Caecum | place: Ireland | collected 2019-01-01 | study: A study of the... | reverse complement strand
TGATGGAACTGGGCGCGCCCGACATGATTGTCAAGAACGAAAAGCGCATGCTTCAGGAAGCAGTAGACGCCCTGATCGATAACGGCAGGCGCGGCAAGCCCCTTGCAGGCCCCTCCAACAGAGAGCTCAAATCTCTCTCGGGCATGCTCCGCGGCAAGCAGGGTCGTTTCCGTCAGAACCTCCTCGGCAAACGTGTCGACTATTCGGGCCGTTCGGTTATAGTCGTAGGCCCCGAACTCAAGCTTTACCAGTGCGGTCTGCCCAAGGAAATGGCCATAGAGCTGTTCAAGCCCTTCGTAATGAAGAGGCTGGTCGAAAGCGGTCAGTGCCACAATATCAAGAGCGCAAAGCGCACCGTGGAAAAGGCAAAGCCCTTCGTATGGGACGTGCTCGAGGACGTAATCAAGGAACACCCCGTACTTTTAAACCGTGCGCCCACGCTGCACAGACTTTCCATTCAGGCGTTCGAGCCCGTGCTCATCGAAGGCCGCGCAATCAAAATTCACCCGCTCGTATGTACGGCATTCAACGCCGACTTCGACGGCGACCAGATGGCTGTGCACGTACCTCTTTCCATAGAGGCGCAGGCCGAAGCAAGATTTTTAATGCTCTCCTCCAACAATATCCTCAAGCTCTCTGACGGCAAGCCCGTTATGCAGCCTTCGCAGGATATGGTTATGGGCGCTTACTACCTCACCATAATAAGGCGCGAGGACGGCAAGTACTACCGTTGGAGCGGCGACAGGTGCGTAAGCTGCAAAGAGGGCGACGAGGGCGCTCAGCAGTACCATGCAAACGCTTACATCTCCGAAGATGAGGCGCTCATGGCTTACCAGACCAACTATATCCACATGCAGGATGAAATTTTCGTCCGCAGAAAGTTAAAGATTGCCGATGAAAAATCGCCTTACTTCGGCGAAACGGTGGAAGGTACAGTAAAGACCACCGTCGGCAGAATAATATTCAACAACGAAATGCCTCAGGACCTCGGCTTTGTCAAGAGAAAGGAAAAGGAGGACTACCTCAAGTACGAAATCTCCTACGAATTCCTCGGCGACAACGTTGCGGTAGGCAAAAAACAACTCGGCAAGATAGTTGAACGCTGCTTCAAGACGGGCGGCGCTCCAAGGGCGGCTGATGTCCTCGATAAGATAAAGACGCTCGGCTACAAGTACTCCACGATAGGCGCTATCACCACGTCGGTATTCGATATGCACATCCCCGACGAAAAGAAGCAGATTGTCGCCGAGACCGAACAGAAAGTCTTCCAGATAGAGCGCAAGTACCAGCGCGGTCTCCTCAGGGAAGAGGAGCGTTACAACGCCGTAATCAAGGCGTGGGACGATGCGACCGACGCCGTTACCGACGCACTCAAAAAGTCGCTGGATAAGTTCAATCCCATATGGATGATGGCTAACTCGGGTGCCCGTGGTTCAATCGACCAGATGAAACAGCTCTCCGGCATGCGCGGACTGATGGTTAACCCCCAGGGTAAAAAGATAGAAGTACCCGTTAAGAGCTGCTTCCGTCAGGGCCTTTCCGTTCTGGAATACTTCATTTCTTCGCACGGCGGCCGTAAAGGTCTTGCGGATATCGCGCTTAAAACTGCGGACTCCGGCTACCTTACCCGTCGTCTCGTAGATGTCTCCCAGGACGTAATCGTGCGCGAAGAGGACTGCATGGCAGGCTCCAAAAAGCCCCGCGGCATGATTGTGAAGGCAATCATCGGACCCAACGGCGAAGTAATCGAAGGCCTTGAAGACAGAATTCAGGGCAGATTCGTTGCCGAGGACGTAAAGGACAAGGACGGCAACGTAATCATCGGTCAGAACGAATTCGTAACCGATGCCATCGCAAAGAAGATTGTCGATGCTGGCATAGAGCAGGTTTCCATACGTTCGATATTCAGCTGCAACTCGCGCTACGGCGTGTGCGCAAAGTGCTACGGCAAGAACATGGCCACCAACACACCCGTTCAGGTGGGCGAGGCTGTCGGCGTTATCGCGGCACAGTCCATAGGCGAACCCGGTACCCAGCTTACCATGCGTACCTTCCATACCGGCGGTATAGCGGCTACGGGCGATATTACCCAGGGTCTTCCCCGTGTAGAAGAACTTTTCGAAGCGCGTAAACCCAAGGGCTGCTCCACTCTGTGCGAAGTTTCGGGCGTCGTTTCCATCGATGACAGCGATAACCTCAAGCACATCTTCGTGCGCGACTCCGTGACCGGCGAAGTCAAGAAGGAATACACCCTTCCCTTCAACGCCGAACTCAGGGTAAGAACGGGCGACAAGGTAGAACCCGGCACCGTGCTCAACGCAGGTTCCGTATATCCCCAGGATATTCTCCGTATTTCGGGCGTGAAGGGCGTTCAGGACTATATCCTCGAACAGGTACAGTCCGTATACCGTTCGCAGGGCGTTGACATCAACGATAAACACGTTGAAATCATCGTTCGCCAGATGCTCAGAAAGGTAAGGATAGAGAGCGCAGGCTCCACCGACCTTCTTCCCGGCGAAACCGTGGATATGTTCGCGGTGGAAGAGGCAAACCAGAAGGCAATAGAGACGGGCGGCACTCCCGCACTTCAGAAGCGTGTCCTCCTCGGCATAACCAAGGCGGCACTCTCCACCGAATCTTTCCTTTCGGCGGCATCCTTCCAGGAGACGGCGCGCGTCCTCACCGATGCGGCTATCAAGAACAAGGTAGACCCTCTCATGGGCCTCAAGGAAAACGTTATCATAGGCAAGCTCATTCCAGCAGGTACCGGCGTAAAGGAGTACAAGAATATGTCTCCCGTAATCAACCCCGGCTACAACAGCGTTGTGAATAACCCCGCCGAAGATATAGCCAACAAGCAATAAATAAAAAAAGCCGCTTCAGCGGCTTTTTTTATGCAGTTTTTTGAAAAGGGGCGGGCGGCTTGGTCGCAGACAGTGAAAACTTCAAAGTTTTCCCGCAGTGAAAACCGTAAATTCAAGCGTAAAAAACTTAAATTCAGACCTGAAATTTTCATTGATTTTCTGTGCAGATTTTAAAATTGCCCCGCACATATGCCGCAACTAACGCAGTTTTAATGGTAAATGTGCGGATTAAAAAAGCGGCGGCGCCAGCAATAAGGCTGACGCCGCCACGCATATTAAAATTACATTTCAGCTTTTGAGAGGAAGAGATTTTTTGCGCTGTATTCTTACAAACACGTACGCTATTATAAAGCCCGCAACAAATAAAACTGTGCCCATTGCAAGGTCGGGGCCGAATCTTTCGCCTGCCGCCCAGCTCTGGTACTCCGCATACACTTCGGGGTTGAAGAACATGGTCACAATCGAACCGAGCGCAAGTCCCGCAACCATATGGTATGTCGCCGCGTGCCAGCGCTTAAGCAGCAGACTCATCAGCTTTGCAAAGCACAGCAGTCCCGCCACAAATCCCGCAATCAGGCAGGCATATATGGCGAATACTGCGGGGTTTGACTGCCAGTAAGTAAGGCTCACGGAGTCAACCAGCGGAATGTAGTGCCCCGTCGTCATAAGCAGCGCCGTTGCGCTCAGTCCCGGCACAAGCTGGGTTATGGCTACGGCAAAACCTATCACAAGGTAAATTATATACTGCCAGGCCTGCGTGTTTTCAAGGCTCTGCCTGCCGCCGCCCGCAAATATTGCTATCAGCGAAATTGCTACGGGAATCAGCAGTCCCGCAACAAACAGCAGCACTCTCGGCGCACTGTGGCGCGTACCTTTAAGCTCGTCTTTAACCGCGGGGAACGCGCCTGCCATCAGTCCCGCAAACAGCGCAATCACCGCAAACATCATAATTTCAAGCAGGACCTTTACAAGGAAAAATCCTACAACGAAACCGACTACCGCACCCAGAGCAATCGGCAATAAAAACAGCACGCACTTTTTGAACGAGTGCAGTATGTTGCCTATCGCGTAAAGCAGTTTTTCGTACAGTTTCATTATTATGGCAACCGCCGAACCGCTTACGCCGGGTATTATCACGGCCAGACCTATGAATATGCCAAGAACTCCGCCCTTGACCCGTTCGGTCATGCTGCCGTATTTCAGGTCGGGTTGGCTTTCATTCTGTCCGCCGTCTGCTGCGGCACCGTCTGCGCTTAAGTCGGCATTTTTGTCTGTCAGGCCGCCGTCCGCGCTTACGTCGGCATTTTTGTCTGCCGGGCCGCCGTCCGCGTCATAGGCATTTGTGCAGAGGTCAGCTTTTTCCGTCTCCCCGTCGGGTGGACAGTCACCGTACTGCCCGCTCTTATTATCTCTCTCAGAATTCATTCAATCACCGTTGCGGCCGTGCCGCGCGTCTTTGCAGTTATCTGCATACATTCAAATTGTACCATAGCGGCGGCAGAGTGTCAATAAAAAGCCGCAACATAGCCTTTTCTGCCCCGCCTTGTAAAATTTTCACGCATTATTATATGCGCATGCAGGGCGGCAAATTCGTATGGCTCACTCGTGAAAATGCTTACTTGTTGACATAGTGCCTCTGTATGACTATAATTATATTGTAGTGCGCGGGAGACAGACTTGCCCCGCGTAAAATGTCGTTTACTTATATGAAAAATTTAAAGCAATATAAAATATGTGTCGTTATTTCCTTTGTCGCTGTTCTTATTCTGGCCGCATTGTTTCTGGCCGATTTTATAACGTATATCGTTCTCGGCGAACTGGTTACGCTCGTAGCCGTAACGGCTGTCGATATTTTGTTCTTAACGTTTGCGCTCTTTGCGTGGCGACAGGGATTGCCCGTTCTGTGGCTTGCGGCTGGCGGAACAAGCATAGTTCTTTTAATGTGCATGAGCTATTCGGCCTTAAATTTCAGCTGGATAAGGCTCATTCAGATAATTTTGTGCTTTGCGGCGGGCATTTCCGCGCTTGTATTCCAGATAATTAAGAGAATTCCGCCCGAAAAACTGCAAATGAGTCTTCTTGCGGTGCTGGTGCTGTATGCGGTATTTCTCGGCGCGGTATGGGGCGGCAATGTTGCAACCGTCAAGGGCAGAATTGGTGCCGCACAGAACGAAATCTGGGGCGTGCCGAATGTGTACACTCAAAGCAAGTGTGCCGAGGGCGGTACTGTCGAAAAAATCACGTACGACACAAAGGCGTATGCCACAGACGGCCGCTCCGTCAAAAAGAGTGCGTACGTCTATCTGCCGTATAATTACAGCGAGAACGAAAAGTACAACATACTTTATCTGCTTCACGGCACGGGCGACAGGGAAGATTACTGGCTTGTAAAAAACTCTGACAATAAAACTATGGTGGACAACCTGATAAGCCGCGGCGACATTGCCCCGCTGATAATAGTAACGCCCACGTGGTATACCGAAGACGACTGTCTGAGCGACCCCGATAAACTTACGTATGCCTTCTGCGACGAATTCAGAAACGACCTCATGCCCGCCGTTGAGAGCAGATATTCCACATATTCTGATGGCGAAACGACGGCGGAGGCCTTTACTTCCAGCCGCGACCACCGCGCGTTTGCAGGACTTTCGCGCGGAGCGGCCACCACATACCGCAGTGCGTATAACAATTGCCTGGACTACGTAAGCTGGTTCGGTGCGTTCAGCGGCTGTCTGACCTCGGCGGAGGAGTTCAAGGATGGCGCGCTGTCCGCTGAAAACAGCGCATACAGCGTAAATTATTTCTACAACACAACGGGCAGTTTCGACTTTCTGTTTAAGGAACATCTGCTCTCATACAGATGGCTGCTTGAAAATGACGTCAGACTTACGGAGAACAAAAATTGCTCTTTCGATGTCTTTCCGCTCAGCTATCATTCAATGCAGTCCTGGCAGACAGCGCTGTATAACGCACTGCAACTGTTCTTTTAAAAAATAATGTCTGTGCGGGCGCGGCTATGCCGCGCCCGCATATTTTTGTCCGCATAAGGAAGGCAGTGGGGCTCTTCAAAAATTTTGTCTGCCAATATTTGCTTGACAAAGCCGTCCGCAACATATTAAAATAACAAAAACTGCAAAGCCGTGCAGGTACGCCCTGAATATGATAGGGGCGTTCAATAGGGAAGTCAGGGCCAATTGCCCCGCAGCCCCCGCTGCCGTTACTCAGACGCCGCCTTTCACTGCGCATCCGCGCGGGAAGGAATGCGGCACAAGAACAGTCTGTGTATTTTTAAGCCGGAAGACCTGCCCGCACGGTTAAATCTTTTTGCGTTTCCGAGGGGATGCGGAATGCAGAAACTTTTTTGTCCGCAATGCTCGTCGTGGAATATTTTCTCTGCGCTTTTTTTGGGGATAAGTTTTTGTATGCGCCGCAACCATAAATTTATTGCGGCGCTTTATTTTACGCCGCGTCAGAATGTCCCGCGGCGTTTTATATTGAAAAGTTTTATATGCTAAAAATAGAGAGTGATTGCTATTTTTGCAAATATATATTGTCAAAAGCGTCCGCGTTGCATAAAAATAAAAAAGGAGAACTAAAAATTGAAAAAACTTTTATTTTCACTCTTTGCGGCTACGGCAATCGCATTTTTTGCCGGCGCGGCGTGCACACACAGCGGTACGGCGGAAAATTATACCCTGACGGAAAATACGGCTACTCTTCTCGTGTTCACGGCGGAAGGAATAGAGGGGGATATGTCGCTTAAAGATTATCTGGACGGCCTGAAAGACCAGGGCGATATAACCTACTCCATAGCGGACGGAATGGTTACCGAAATCAACGGCAGCAAGAACCCCGCCGATTTTTCATACTGCTGGATGTTCTATACCGACCTCACCACCTATGAGGGCGCAACTTACGCCAATCCCGAGTGGGGCACATACGAATACGGCGGCAAGACGCTTGCAAGCTGTTCCAACGGCGTGGAACTTACGCCCGTAATCAGCGGCTACACTTATGCGGCCGTGTACCAGCAGTTTTAAAGTCGGTCAGTTGCTGATATGCACAGCTGAATCTGTGTGAATGTGCGCAACGGCGTAAGGAGGGTGCATGAAAAATCTAAACAGACATCACTCGCCTGCAAGGGAGATTGCGTGCATTGCCGTGGTTGTCGCGCTGCTTGTAGGCGGGCAGGTTGCGCTTTCGGCCGTATCCGGCGTGGAAGTGGTAACAATACTTCTGCTCACTTTTTCGTTTACATTCGGTTCGCGTGCGGGCGTGCTCGCCGCCGTGGCTTTTTCCCTTCTGCGCTGTTTTATCTTCGGCTTTTATCCCACCGCAATGGTGCTTTACCTCGTCTATTATCCTCTCTTTGCGCTTGCGTTCGGTGCGCTCGGAGCGGGCGGCATAAAAAGATTTGCCCGCTTTCCGCTCTGGGCGGCGATAGCCGTAAATATCCTGCTTGCGATAACGGCTGCGGCCTGCGCAGTACTTGCCGCCACTACAATTCTTAAAATTTCCCGCCTTGCAGTCGTTATGGTAAAAACGCTTTTGTGGGTAATTTTTGCACTTTGCACGGCGCTGCTTGTTGTGTTCAACGTGTTTTACGCATTGCAAAGGAGCGGCAGACTCAAAAGCGCGAATACGCTTTCAATTGTGGTCGTTGCCGCCGTTGCCGCATTGTTCACCATTTGCTTTACTTTGCTTGACGATGTTATAACCCCGCTTTTTATGGGGTGGGGCTTGTTTTCCGAAAGCTCGGCGCTGTATTTTTATACATCGTTCGTCGCACTCGCTCCGCAGACGGTGTGCGCAATCGTCACCGTGCTGTTGTTCTTTTTCCCGCTTACAACAATCTTTGCAAAAGTGCGTTAGTTTTGCTATATGTGCGGGGCAATCGGTTTTTGCAGCTTGGGTATAAGAACATTACAAGAGTTGGCTTTGCGCCTTTGACATATTTAATAGTTGCGGTATATATGCGGGGCAATCAGTGTTTTGCTCTGGCATATGTGCCGTTTTTTATTGTATGGCGGTATATGCAAGGAATATGGGTTGACTTTCGCGCCGTAAAGCTTTAAAATAAATATCGGCCTATTTATGCGGATATGTTGGAATTGGCAGACAAGATGGACTTAGAATCCATTGGGAGACCGTGCAGGTTCAAATCCTGTTATCCGCACCAAGTCTTAATAGCTTGAACTTCTTTGTCATAAAAAGAATGTTCGGGCTATTTTGTTATATTGAGGAATTTGAAAAGTTCCGAACATAAAAAAAGAGGGGCACGCGGAATTCCGCGTGCCCCTCGTGCCGTTGTTCAAGGTTTGTGATATTCGGCGCAACCTGTCTGATAAATGGAAAAAATCATATACGCAATCCGCTTATGCTATTTTGCGGATTGCAGTAAACCGTCAGAGCGGTCATCCCGTGATAATCAATGGGACGTTTCCTTAATCTTTGATATTTAATTGTCTTTGAGCGCGTTCAGCCCTCCATTCGGCATAGTCCTTTTGCCCTTGCTCGGACAGAAGATACTCCCTGATTTTTGGTAACAGAACTCTCGCAAGAGATTCTATCTGATAATCGGGAATATCAAAGTCAGTTTGAATTTGTTGTTTTTTTCTCGCCATCCCCCGTTGTTATGTAGTCTGTTCGATAACTTTCCTCCTTTTAAGCGTTTATTCAGTTTTACTTGCTCCAATGATTGTCCGACGGCTTGAAGGGCTTGGGGCGATACTTGTCCAACTTGCGCTGTCTGACCGTTTCCATAACTTCTTGTAACTTGTCAGGCGCGTGTTCCCTTATCTCTCGCAGAACGTCTGCGTCGCTTTGAAGAGATTGCTTTTCACGCTCTGTCTTTTGATAAAGATTGAACACGTCGTGCTGGTCGCGTGCGCTGATTTGCAGCCGTTCTTCGAGCTGCCCGTTTTCCGCTTTGAGCTTTGCTGCCACTGCCGCGATGACAGGCAAGTCCCTTTTATTGAGCTTTCGCTTTCCGTCGTTGTACTCCCGCAAAACATCTGCTGCGGCTTGCAGAGGAGCGGTGTCGCGCCGAAGTTGTTTCTGTCTATCTTCAAGCTGTTGCGTTTTCCGTTCGGCGTGGACTTGCCTGCTTTCGGCTATGAGTTTCTTCTTTTCAGCCTCGTCCGCTCGCAGTTCAGCTTGGTCTGCCGCCTCGCTCATCTTCTTTAACTTGTAAGCCGCCGTGTCAAGGTGCTTTGCCGTACTTCCCTCTTTGCCGCGTTGTAAATTCCATTTCTTGCCAACGACAGAGTGGAAGTCTGTTTGCAAGTTCTGTAACTCTTTTCTGTCAAAGAGAGTTTTCGCACATAACCTGCCGTCGGCTATCGGAATTAAATTCAGATGAAGATGAGGCGTGGTTTCGTCTATGTGGACGACCGCCGAGATGATATTCTCCTCGCCGTACCGCTCCGCAAAGAAACGAGTACAGTCGACAAAGAATTGCTGTTGCTCGCCCGACGACAGCCTACTGAAAAACTCTCTGTCCGAACCCACGACAAAGGAACACATAAGCACGGCGTCCTTGCGTACTTTCGTGGGCAGGTCGAGAGCCTCAATCTTATCGTTGACAAATTGCGTGTACGACCGCTGCCTTTTGATAATGTTGTAATTGTTCCGCGTGCGCGTGAAGTCTATCTGCGGGTTGACCGCCTGATAAGTTTCGTCGCGCTCGTTCTCCTGTTCGACGGGTGCAATGTCCGTCTTGTGATACTTTTCCATGTGACAAACTAAGTAGCTTATAATTTTCACCTCCTGTTACTTCTTGATAAAAAGCCTCGCAGAGCCCACTAAACTTCGGCACGAAGTATAGTGGGCTATACTTCTCGTCGAAACAAAAAGTGGTTGCTTGCTATTTGTACGCTGTTTGCTTCCTGAAATAAGGTTTTTATTGTGCCGTAAATCATCACTATGTTACAGCTATGTCCGAACTATTACGGCGGTCTGTTTGTTGGTTGTCTATTCATAATTCACCTCCAAGTTTGATTTATTTTTATCTTTACCCACGCCGAAGAGGTATGGGTGCGATAGCCGAATAATGGCATAAAAAAGTCGCTGACACCTTTGAAGTAATCACCGACTTGTACCTTATTTAGCAACTCCTCATTGCTCTATGGTGGTCAACCATTCTGTTAAGTTGTCGTTTGATTTTTCCTTGCTCGCCTCTACCTGAAAAATTGTACGCTGAAAAAACCCATCTTCGCTCGACGAAAAACTGACCTAAAACGTGGCTTTACACCTAAAAAAGCGTATACTTATAAAGCCCCGTTATGGCTCGTCTTTCAGACGGCTCGGGTTGGTTCCCGCCGCGCCTTTATTTCGCGCGGCAACTTCGGAGCATACAACTCCGCGGCGCAATCTTGTTATGCGCCCTCTCTCCCTCAGAGGGAGTAACGCCATACAAAAAATCAACGTACGGCAAAAGAGTACAGGCTAATTTCACGCCTGTACTCTTGCATTATAACATATCGTTCGCCACAAGTCAATAGAAATATAAACATTTGTTTGTGATATATTGTCGATTTCGATTATTTACAAAGCGCAATCGCCTGTTTGCCCGACAGATGCTCTATGGTAAATTCGAGAATGCACAGAGCCGGATATTCGCGTTCTATCTCTCTGCGCCTCGCCTCTGCGCTTTCGTCGGGGCAATACTTTATCGCCAGCTTATTTATAGCTTCAAGTTTTTCCTTTTCGTCTGAGGCAATGCGCACCTTTCCGAATGCAATGACGCTGCAAAAGTAGGTGGTAAACTTTTGCGGAACGATGTCGTCCTGCGCGA
>ERZ1090880.1662-NODE-1664-length-10661-cov-5.041486_pt1 | contig 10661 bp, 10 predicted proteins | sample MGYA00478471_ERZ1090880 | MGnify/ENA primary metagenome ERZ1090880 (study PRJEB33644, sample SAMEA5815734) | chicken gut metagenome | biome: Chicken; feature: Gastrointestinal Tract; material: Caecum | place: Ireland | collected 2019-01-01 | study: A study of... | reverse complement strand
CCAATAACTGCTTTTCTAAGTTGTTTGATCATAGTGATTTCTCCTTTTTGTTCCAATAAAAGCAAGCACGGCCGGCCGCTCTCTTTTTCTTTGCAGACATAGCTGCAAGCCGCGCACAAAGTACGCGGCTTGCGCGAGAGATGTCTTTATTTGTCATTCATTGCTGCGATACCCGGAAGCTCCTTACCCTCAAGGAATTCCAGAGATGCACCGCCGCCGGTAGAAATATGGCTCATTTTGTCGCCAAAGCCCAAAGTATTGACAGCAGCCGCAGAATCGCCGCCGCCGATAATTGTAATGGCATCCGTTTCAGCAAGCGCTTTCGCTACCGCAATGGTCCCTTTTGCAAGAACCGGGTTTTCAAATACGCCCATCGGGCCATTCCATACCACTGTTTTGGCGGATTTCACTTCATTTGCAAACAATTCAGCTGTAGCCGGACCAATATCCAAGCCCATATAGCCCTCCGGCATTGCGTCGGCTGGAACAACCTCTACGTCAATTTCAGCATCAATCGGATCCGGGAAAGCCTTGGCCACCACGCAATCGATTGGAAGCAAAATTTTAACGCCCTTCTCTTCTGCTTTTTCAAGCATATTTTTGCAATAATCGATCTTTTCATTATCCAGCAGAGAGGTTCCGACTTTATATCCCTTCGCTGCAAGGAACGTATAAGCCATACCGCCGCCGATAATCAGTGTATCCGCCTTGTTCAAAAGGTTTTCAATTACATTAAGCTTATCGGCAACTTTTGCACCACCCAAGATTGTAACAAACGGCCTTTTTGGGTTTTCCACGGCTTCACCCAAATACTTGAGCTCTTTTTGCATCAGATAGCCGACAGCTGCTTCATCAACATAGGAAGCAACGCCAACCGTAGAGCAATGTGCGCGATGTGCTGCGCCAAAGGCATCATTTACAAAAACATCGCAAAGCGAGCCCAGTTCCTTGCTGAACGCTTCGCCGTTTTTGGTTTCTTCTTTTCTATATCTGGTATTCTGGAGAAGCACAACGTCGCCGTCTTTCATCTCAGCGACTGCCTTTTTGGCGTTTTCTCCAACAACACAGTCGTCTGCTGCAAAAACAACCTCTTTCCCCAGCAGCTCAGACAAGCGTTTTGCCACAGGAGCGAGAGAGAGTTCCGGTTTTGGCTCGCCCTTCGGTTTGCCAAGGTGTGAACAAAGAATAACCTTTGCCCCGTCATTCATCAGCTTCTTAATCGTAGGCAATGCAGCAACAATACGGTTTTCATCCGTGATTACGCCGTTTTTCAGCGGCACATTGAAATCACAACGAACCAATACCCGCTTTCCTGCGGCATGAAGGTCATCTACTGTTTTTTTATTCAGTACGTTCATTGCAAATCTCCCTTTCAATTTGAGTATGTGATTGTGTTGTCAAGATGTTAACAACTTCAACTTTATTGTAGATGATTTTCCTCTTGTTTTCAAGAGCATTTTGCAAAAAATATGCACACCCGCGTCAAACTCTAAAAAGCTTTTCCGCCTTAAGACAGCTTGTCCATCTGCGGTCTACATGCATCCCGACCTCTAAAAAACGAGAAGCGCACCTCCATATCGCCGCAGGCGTTTATCAGCCCCTTTATTTTCTCCGTCTGTTCTGCCCTTTTACAATGACGCCAACCACTTTCGGCCCTGCATTAATCGATATCGCCGCACCAATATCATATTGGCCTATTGGGTCATACCCAACCCGCTTTTTAAACATTGAGGCAAGCTCTGCGCATTCGTTATTCTTTGTGCTTCTTACAAGCAAATACGGCGTCTGCGGTATCATTCTTTCCGCCGCACGCTGAAACAACGCCGGAAGGATAGCTTTGTCCCCGCGCACCTTTTCTATTACTTTTGTCTCGCCGTCTATAATAGAAATAATAGGCCTCAGTCCAATCAATTCGCCGACAAATGCTGCCGCAGCAGGAACGCGCCCGGATTTTTTGACAAACTCCAAGGTATACGGTGCAAAATAAATTTCAACGGAATCAAACCAATCTTCAAGATAAGCAACAATCTCCGTCGAAGACGCTCCGCGCGCCGCCTTTTTGGCAGCCTCTATTACTGGATACCCATATGCCATTGTGTAGGTTTTTGAGTCTACAATATGGATTTTAAAATGGTCTTTCGCCTCTGGGTGTGCATCATAAAAACGGGAACGGGCCATCTCTGCATTATCATGCGTACTGGAACCGCCCGAATAAATCGATATATAGATCAGTTCTTCATATCCTTCTTCGTAGAACGCTTTATATTCTTCTTCAAACTGGAAGACTGTGATCTGTGCGGTAGTTGGGATTTTCGATGTGTTTTGCAGTATTTCATAAAATTCTTCATTCGTAAAATCCACACGTTCCAAATAGCCTTTGTCCTCTACCGTTACCGGAAAAGATAAGATCCGGATATTATACTGCTCCTCGAGTTCCTTCGGTATGTCGCTTGCCGAATCAGTCATAATTTTAATACGGTTCATTGTATATCAATCCTTCCATTTATAATTCCTAAGTTGCCCCGCTACAGATAACGCAGGAAAATTCCATTGCCTAAGCACCTCATACACAGCAATTGCCACAGCATTGGAGAGGTTCAAACTGCGAGCGCCTTCAATCATCGGCAGGCGCATGCACCGGTCTGCATTATTAAACAGCAGCTCCTCCGGAAGCCCGGCGTCTTCTCTTCCAAATATGAGATACGCATTCTCCGGATAAGAGACTTCTGAATAAATATGCCGTCCTTTTGTAGTAAAATAGTAGAATGGTCCTTTGTTCTTACTATAAAAGTCCGAAAAATCCTTATAATATGTAATATCCAACAAATTCCAATAATCCAATCCCGCACGCTTTAATTTTTTGTCATCAATCGAAAACCCCATCGGCCCGATCAGATGGAGGCGCGCCCCTGTTACAGCACAGGTACGGGCAATATTCCCTGTATTTTGCGGGATCTGAGGCTCAGCCAATACAATATTTAAAACATGCTCCTGTTTTTCCTGCGGCTCTTTTGCTTTTTCTGAAAATGATGGCTCCAAATTTTGAAATTCCCCTTTCCCTTCTGGATAACAGACGATGACAATCGGCCGTACCTGCTCTTATAAATTCCTGTCAACATTATAACAGGCCCTGTCATTGATTTACACCGATAACCGAGTATTGTCCAAAAGGCAATCAAGCGGGCCAAACTGTATTTCATCTGCGCCGTCCCCATTATACAACAGGTATGGAAGTAAGGCAAGAATAGATAAGGATAAATCCTGTTTCTAAAAACAAGGCTGTTCATCAGAATTTTTAAAAGGCCCTAATTCTTACATTTCTCAATCGGAAACTGCCGATACATCTGGACAATCTTATTCTTTGTAGACAATGTTAAAAGCGGTGTGATACAATGGCATTAAAGCCCGCGGAATCCATCGTTCTGTTTACGCCCGCATTACGTGATTGACCTCTGATCCTCAAAAAGAGACATTCCGTTCAAAACCGCGCCGCAATCGAGCTGCATTTCGAGCATTTTCAGCAAAGAACCCTATATCTATTTACAATTTACAGTTTAGTAATCAAAACGCGGAAATCATCGGCTACAATAAGAAGAAGCAAATAAAAGACAGGAGGGCGCGCATTGTTTGGGTATATTAAACCCTATAAACCGGAAATGAAGGTACGTGAATTCGACACGTTTAAGGCAATTTACTGCGGCTTATGCAAACAGCTCTCCCATGTTTTCGGACCTTTTGCAAGCCTCACCCTCAGCTATGATTTCACTTTCATGGCGGCGGTTTCGCTTTCCATGCGGGATGAATGCGGCGGCTTTAAAAAATGTGCATGTGTTGCAAATCCGTTTAAAAAAAAAGCGTGTGCCGTTGCCAGCGACGATTTGACTTATTGTGCCAGCGCCGCTATGTTAATGCTTTATTATAAATTAAAAGACGACATGGCAGATGAACGCTTTCTAAAAAAAGCACGGGCTCTTCTGTTATTTCCATTTGCTGCGTTAGCACGAAAAAAGGCAAGAAAACTTTTTCCAGATGCAGATCGTACGCTATACGGGATGATGCAAAAACAATCGGCGCTTGAAAAAGATGGTTGCACAAGCATAGATCGGGCGGCGGATCCGACCGCCAGCGCACTGTCCGTTCTCTGCACAGTTTTTTCTGAGGACGCGCAGCAAAAAAAAGTTCTTTCCCGCTTTGGATATCTAATAGGGCGCTATGTCTATTTTGCCGATGCTTTCGACGATCTTGAAAAAGATGAAAAGCAAAAAAGCTTTAATCCGTTTCTCGCTGCATATCCCAATCTTTCACAGCAGCAACGCCGAATACGTGCCCGCGAGGTTTTAAACCTAACAGTAGGCGAAATTGCACCGGCTTATGAGCTTTTACACATTCGGCGGTATAAGCCGATTTTAGATAATATTATATACGACGGATTTCATGACACGATCCAGTCGATTCTGCAAAAAAAGGAGAAACCCGATGAAAAATCCATATGAAGTCTTAGGTGTAAGCCCTTCCGCAACAGATGAGGAGATCAAAGCGGCATATCGAACGTTGGCAAAAAAGTATCATCCTGATAATTATACAGACAGCCCTCTCGCTGACGTTGCAAGTGAAAAAATGAGTGAAATAAACGGCGCCTTCGACCAGATTATGAATGAACGCCGCGGTGGTGCACAACACACGCAGAATCCCTACGGCCAAGCACGCGGCGCATCCGGATTTGCCGACATCCGCGCTATGATACAAAGCGGGCGCTTAACAGAAGCAGAGGAGCTGTTAGACGGCACGCCGCTGAACGCACGCAATGCGGAATGGTACTTCCTGAAGGGTTCTGTCTATTATTCCCGCGGTTGGCTTGAGGATGCGGCCAATCATTTCGCTACCGCCTGCCGCATGGAGCCGAATAATGCGGAATATCGTGCGGCATACAACCGGATGGGCTGGCAGCGTCAAGGCAACACGGGCGGCTATGGGCAAGGTGCTTATCGTCAGCCAACCCATCCTGTTGGGGGATGCAGTGCCTGTGACGTCTGTCAGGGGCTTATCTGTGCCGACTGCTGCTGCGAGTGTATGGGCGGAGATTTGATCAGCTGCTGCTGACTTTTCCTTTCGTCAGTTGAATGGACGTGCGTTTTCTACGTTCTTTGCTATACTCAATCTGCATATACTGCCTCTTAGAGAAGGCCCATCTCTTTTTCAACCGATATCAATCCGGAGTATCTCTCCGGATTTCATTTTGAGGTGATAAATCCATGAAATTTTCTCCAAGGAAAGCGGCATTTGGCGGAATCGCTTGCGCATTAAGCCTTGCTTGCATGTTTTTGTCAGCGTTATTTCCCTTTGCAGAGTATACCTGCCCTGCACTGGCCGGCATTATATTGATCGCATTGGTGGTTGATTTTGGCAGGCGTACCGCTTGGATCGCTTATGCAGCGGTTGCGGTCTTGACAATTTTTATTACGCCTAATAAAGAAGCCGCCATGCTGTTTATCGCTTTTTTAGGCTATTATCCAATTGCCAAAAGCAGCATCGAGCGGCTGAAAAGCCGTATAGCCGAATGGGCGGTCAAGCTTTTGTTATTTAACACGGCATGCATATCCGGATATGCCGTAATCATTGTTTTTTTCAATATGACCCAGCTGCTCGAAGATATGAGCATGGGATTCGCTTGGGGAATCTATGCATTTTGGGTGCTCGCCAATATTACCTTTGTCGTCTATGATTTTGCTTTAACACGCCTTATTTACATCTACTGCAATACCATTCGTCCACGGCTGCGAATTCGATAAAATAACGAAATGTCCTTCGACTTTGCAGGCTTGTCCCGTTATGAATATACCAAAAGCGTCTTTTTCCCTAAGGGGAAAAGGACGCTTTTGGTTTCCTAACTTTTTTTTAAATAATACATGTCATACTCAATCCAGAAATGCTTGCTTATAGAAATCATACTTTTGCTTCAACGAACCATTTTGGCTCTTCATAAAACAGATACGTTATACTGCCTTTGACCCGTATTGTATATCGTGTCCCAACGCCGCCAGCTTTTAAAGAAGCCGCCTTTCGCATTTCCAACACGCGGTCTATTTCATATACCGTACCGTCTTTCCATTTGATCAAAAACGGGATTATTACTCCGTTTGTATAAAAATTTGCTGCCACCTCAACAAACATCTTTTTTCGCATCCTTGTCCTCCTCTCTTGCTATTTATAGTTCCAATGAAGATAGATTAACTGCCCTGTTTAAAAAAGCTCCCCGGATATATAGGAGAAGGACTCTGTTGGCTAAGATATGCCAGCGATTTATCCATAAGCATAATCCCTCTTTGTATGGCAAAGTATCCATACCGGCTGCGCAGCCAATCGATTGTCTTATCAAGCTGCTCTCTTTTTTGCATTTTTGGGACTTCAGGCAGCAAAGAAAGCTGTTCCTGCTCTTGAATTGCCAGCCTGCATGCGCGGACGCCAAGTGAACGGATAAGTACCTTTGAAAAATTTTGGCGGTACAATTTCAATGCAAGATTAAAAATGGAATCTGTAGCACAGCTGGGATAATCAAATTTTCCTTGCCGCTCATAAAAAATGAAATTTTGATCACGGACGCTCAGCTGTACGGTTTCGCACGATAAACAATGCTTCCGCAAACGTGCGGATACCTTTTCACAAAGTGCGTACAGTATTATTTTAACTTCCTCTTCGCTTTCGAGATCACGCGGCGTCGTAGTACTGTTTCCGATCGATTTGATCCATGTTTTTGTACCATATTGCGATACCGGAGAGATATCCATCCCATTGGCAAACCGCCAAAGCTTGTCCCCGTTTATTCCCAATAGCCTCACCAGTAATTGCGGGTCTGTTCTGGCCAGATCGCCAATGGTATTAATATAGTATCGCGATAGCTTTCTCCGTGTTGCCTGTCCGACAAAAAGCAAGTCACCTGCCGGCAGCGGCCAAATTTTCTCCCGAATGCTATTCGGTGCAATCACTGTCGTTGCATCCGGTTTTCTCATATCTGAACCGAGTTTTGCAAAAATTTTATTGTAAGAGACACCTATTGAAGCTGTTATGCCAAGTTCATCTTTTATCTGCCTGCGAATTTTATCTGCTATCGTCTTTCCACTTCCAAACAGACCGATACTGCCGGATACGTCAAGCCAGCATTCATCCAAACCAAATGGTTCAACCTGATCGGTATATCTACTATAGATTTCTTGTGCCATCCGCGAAAAAAGGAAATACCGTTCATAGTGGGGCGGAACAAATACAATCTCTTTGCATTTTTGTTCTGCCATCCAAAGCGGCTCTCCGGTTTGGACGCCATATTGCTTTGCAAGATCATTTTTCGCCAATACAATGCCGTGCCGTATCTTTGGATCGCCTGCTACAGCTATAGGTTTATTGCGAAGAGATGGATTATACAGGCATTCTACATTGGCATAAAAATTGTTCATATCACTGTGAAGAATAATGCGATTCAAAAAACCACCTCTTTACCCTCTCTGTGAGGGAATAAAAAAATAGAGAAAGAACAATTGTTCTTTCTCTATTTTAAATCTTTTTCTTGTAAAAATCCACAGGAAATGTATGGGGCTTTTTATCCGGCAATATAAAGTATCTCCACAGTTGATGCCGAGTTCCGATTTTGTTAAACACTATAGCGGACACCGATATATCTCCAATATCAAGTAATCCGCAAGTATCTTACAAAACATAGAATCGTAAACCACAGAAGGCTGCGCAAATATTATTTACAGCCTATTTTTGTTATAGAAGCATCCAAAGCCTTACTGTCTTTTAAAATTTTTATAAACAAACCGCCTTGTACGGTACGATTCTGAAAGCCGACCCGCTCCGCAGTTTTGGAGTCATACCAATCGGTAAGCGGCACACGAGAAGGAGATTCGTGGTAACAAAGCCATACCGGATGTACCATTTTTTGAAAAAAAGCAGGATCCTCTAAAACAGAGGCACACCACAAAATCCAATCCGATTTTGTATAATCAGCCCGATTATCAAGCGGCATGCCATAGCGGTTTAAGTGCCGTGACACATACGAAGAAAATTCGCTGTTTATCATATCTTTATCGAAAAGGCCGGTGCCAAACAAGACGTCCCACAGCATATTGTATTTCATACTAAAGGTGCCGGGCTGGTCAAAAGCCAGACGATATGTCCCATCCCCATTAGCAGCTGTTCGTTCCCAAGTTTTTGCCATAGAACGCGCAATTCCCATCCAGTATGCCGCATCTTTCTCCATTCCACGCATGCGGCAAAGAATAGCAAACGATGCAATGCCCATAATGGCTTTCACCGAAAGATTGCAGTTATGCGCAAGATGCCCGGCGAAATCATCCGTACAGAGTTGGTTCTGAGGATCCATCCCTTGTTCTTGCAAATAGCAGCACCACTGTCCCAATGTTTCCCACTGCTTTTCAGCAAAGGATAGATTTTTGGAACATACCGCAACAGCCGCCGTCATAATTAGCATATTCCCGCATTCTTCCACTGGCATTTGCCCTTCTGGATCCGTGCCATTGCTGTACTTTTGTCCATTAACCAGAGGATACTGGCCCGCATCATGGGGGGCAAAAGGATAGGGCCACGCTTCAGACTGTGCATAATGGAAAACCGGCCGCATCATCCCATTTATCAATTCCGGGCAGTACAGCAAAAATAAAGGCGTAGAAGGATAGCTTACATCTGCTGTCGCCGCAAAACCACCGCTGTAGCATTCTTTGGATAGGAAAAGGATATCCCCATTCTCATCACATACCAGCTTATGGGCAGCCACCACTTGACGATAAGCAAGCGTGATAAGTTCGGCATATTCTTGGCCTCCGCTTTTTTGTGCTTTTGCGATCAGTTCTTTGGAAAAAGCCTTGCATTTTTTTAAAACCAGATAATATTCTTCATACGCCGCCAAAAGAATATCTCGGATATCCGGGCTCTCCCTGTGCCAGTATCCCGGAAGCTTTTTCCCAAAATATTCAATTGCAAACACATCATCATAGCCAAAGAGTGCGAGCATCTCAGATGCTTGTACCCGAAGCCGTATGCCTGTTTCCTCTCTCAAAGCATCCGCATGGCTGGCAACCAAATAAAACCAGCCCCAATCAATCGGAATCTCATCCCCGCTCTCATAAAGCGGACGCTGATCCTTACGGCCAATTTTCCCGCCGGAAAGGCATCCGGCGGATACTGTGTCAAAATCCATCTCTTCCGGCTGTGGATTCCGGGCACAGATTTCCCATCCTGCCGATAGAGAGATGTCTGCCATAACAGGAATATTATTTTTTGTAACCTCGATATGAAGATAGGAAACCGGACGTGCCAGCCTTTTTAAATCATCCAGCAAAACAGGGGAGGTAAAAGTTGCCCTCACACAAACGCCATCCTTTTCCATTCGATAAGATGTTGAAAATACGTCGATTTCAATCTCTTTTTGCTCCATCAAGACGGCATTTTGGACTTGTCCCATAAAGCAGTATAAAATTCCATCCACCAAAACAGTCCCGGTTATGGGCTGTGGGGTTCCAGACCAATGGCGGGTACAATCTCCATTCAGCGTATCAGACATAGACCAGACATTAAAAAAGGGATCTATCGTAATCAGCGGAACAGCCGGTGCTCTTAATTTCATCTGAAACCTCTCCTATCAACGATTCAAAATAGATTACTTGCATCATTTACCTATTTGTATTATATTCTATTTATTCAAGAGAAAAAGGAGGAATATGCGCATTTTAATTGCTAAAAATGCGCATACCAAAACATTGAAAGAAAAAATCATCTGGGCTGCCCCCGCAGAAAGCGGCGCACTCTTAAACATCGAACTGGCCGGCACAACTTTTCCGGATGCTGAGTATCGTATTGCTCGCGGCGGAACATCTTTTTTCGTAATAGAAGCCGTCTTATCCGGAAAGGGTTTTATAGAAAGTGAAGATACCCGCCTGTGCGTTCAGGCAGGAGACTGCTATTTTTTAAACCGGGATATGCCGGTTACCTATTATGCAGACAGGAAAGATCCCTATCAAAAAATATGGGTTAATCTCTCTGGGAGGCTTGTGGATGGATTGGTTTTGTCCTATGGTATCCATGAAGCGGTTTTGGTTTCGCACGCCCCACTCTCCCCTCTTCTTTCAACGCTTCATTCCCTTTTAAAAAAAGAGGATTGCGAAGAAAGGAAAGCGCTGCTGATCCACCGAATGATCCGGATGTTTGCTGACGAAAAATTTTCTCAAAAGCACAGCGATCCGCCGCATGCATATGCAATACGGAATTGGTGCGACCGTCATTTTTCAAGCAAGGCCACACTTTCCGATGCAGCACAGGCACTTTTTTTGTCACGTGCGCAAATCATCCGCGTCTTCCGACAGGCGTACGGCGAAACGCCATACGCTTACATGCTTCGCCGCCGGATTGAAACGGCAAAGCAGCTTCTGCGGAACACATCTATGCCCCTTTCCCAAATTGCAGAACGACTTGCTTTTTCTGATCTGCATCATTTTTCGCATTCCTTTCGGCAGCAAGAGGGGATCGCCCCCGGAATTTATCGGAAAAGTAACCATATATCAGATAAAAATGAGAATACCTGTCCTTAAAATTGAATTTTTATAAGTTGCACTAGCAAAACCTTTATCTTATGAAATTCAACATATTAGAAT
>ERZ1090880.1659-NODE-1661-length-10670-cov-6.922186_pt1 | contig 10670 bp, 8 predicted proteins | sample MGYA00478471_ERZ1090880 | MGnify/ENA primary metagenome ERZ1090880 (study PRJEB33644, sample SAMEA5815734) | chicken gut metagenome | biome: Chicken; feature: Gastrointestinal Tract; material: Caecum | place: Ireland | collected 2019-01-01 | study: A study of the... | reverse complement strand
GTGTAATACAACTGAAAAAAAATCCTACATAGGAATATTTTACGCAGTTTCTCTTCGGTACATGATCATACCGCAAAACTCGAAGAAATCGGTAAATAATATAGGATTCACACCAGACAAATACATTAATAACAATCAATCCTGCTATGTAATATACCGGGCGTACAGAACGCATCACTTCCGTCAGCTGTGATAATTCTTTTCCCTTCAAAACAGCATAAGCCGTCAATCCAAAAAGAGCCAGGAAAAACACCGCGTTCCCAATCATCCTTTTCTTATTTTTCATAGGTGATCCTTTCTTTGCTTCTGATCATTGAGCAGCCCATCTTCGTTTGGCCAGCCTGAAAAAATGATAGATCCGTTCAAAAAACGCTTCAACATGCTGATACCACTGTGTTTTCTGTCCTATTAGGAAACAGCCTTCCGCCAATAAAATGCCTCCGAACACATCTATGATATAATGTTGTTTCGTTACCTGGGTCGAAACACAAACCAATACTGCAAAAATCAGAGAAAACCTCTGATACCACCTTGGTATCTGCTCTTGTCTGCGAATTCCCACATAACAGAACCAACTGACCAGACAATGAATCGACGGGAAAAGATTCGCAGACGAATCAACTGTATAAACCAGCTTCAGCATCTGATCCCAGAATCCATTTCCCAGAATCTCCGGACGAACCAGTGTCGTCGGCAGAAAAACATAAAAAAGTCCGCAAATGATCCTGGAAATATAATCACCTACAAGAAAACGATACATATGTTCCTTCCCGACCCTTGCGATCATAATATAATTTGCTGCCCAGAACAAATAGCAGATTAAATATATGCTCGTAAATTCCGGAATCAGCGGTACCGCCCGGTCAAAAGCCGTCGTAAAATCATAATGATGGAACCCTGCACATAACTTCATCGTCCCTGCATAGATCACCATATTAAGCGCAAAAGAAGAAATCAAAGGAAGAACCGCGTACCTAGGCACAACCTTAAGAACATAATCCTTTTTCATATCCGTCCTCCTGTTACCAAAAAATATTATGGATGAATTTCTCCCTAAATGCGAATGAGAATCATGCCATAACTGCGGCATGATTCTCATTTATTATATCTTTCCAATATTTAAAAGTAAAGCCAACGCCTTGATATTTAATACTTTTGTAAGATTTACTCTACACTATAGTTTGGTGCTTCTTTTGTAATATGTATATCGTGAGGATGACTCTCTTTCAAGGATGCCGCTGAGATTTTAACAAAACGTCCTGTTTCCTGCAGTGTTTTGATATCTTTTGCCCCGCAGTAACCCATTCCGGAACGAAGACCTCCCATCATCTGGAAGATCGTATCTTCTACGGTTCCTTTGTAGGCAACACGTCCCTCTACTCCTTCCGGTACCAGCTTCTTCGCGTTCGTCTGGAAATAACGGTCTTTGCTTCCGTTTTCCATTGCTGCTAAAGAGCCCATTCCACGGTATACTTTATATTTTCTTCCCTGATATAACTCAAATGCTCCAGGACTTTCGTCACAGCCGGCAAGCATACTTCCAAGCATGCAGACATCCGCTCCTGCAGCGATTGCTTTTGCGATCTCTCCTGAATATTTGATACCGCCATCGGCGATAATCGGAATTCCGGCTTTCTTTGCTTCCTCGTAAGCATTCATAATTGCTGTGATCTGAGGAACACCGATTCCTGCTACGACACGTGTTGTACAGATAGATCCAGGACCAATACCGATCTTTACACAGTCAGCTCCGGCTTCGATCAGTGCTTTTGCGCCTTCTCCAGTTGCCACATTACCGGCAATGATCTGGAGATCCGGATATTTTTCTTTGATCATTCTGACAACTCTCAGGACATTTGCAGAATGACCATGTGCAGAATCCACAACGATAACGTCTACATGCGCATTCACCAGGGCCTCTACTCGATCCAGAACGTCTGCTGTAATACCGACACCGGCACCGCATAAAAGTCTTCCCTGCTCATCCTTTGCCGCATTCGGATATTTGATCTGTTTCTCAATATCTTTGATCGTGATCAGACCTTTCAAATTAAAGTCATCATCAACAATCGGCAGTTTCTCTTTTCTGGCTTTGCCAAGGATCTGTTTGGCTTCCTCTAATGTAATTCCCTCTTTTGCCGTTACCAGTCCCTCTGATGTCATGGACTCCTTGATCTTTTTTGTAAAATCTGTCTCAAATTTCAAATCACGGTTCGTGATGATTCCAACCAGCTTTGTTCCTTCTGTAATCGGAACACCGGAAATACGATACTTTGCCATCAGATCATCTGCATCCTGAATCGTGTGCTCTGGTGATAATGAAAATGGGTCCGTGATGACTCCGTTTTCTGAACGTTTTACCTTATCTACTTCGTCCGCCTGCTGCTCGATCGTCATATTCTTGTGAATAATTCCGATTCCGCCCTGACGTGCCATGGCGATTGCCATCCTATGTTCTGTTACCGTGTCCATGCTGGCACTCATCAATGGAATGTTCAGCTGAATTTTATTGGTAAGACGAGTTCTCGTATCCACATCGTTCGCAATAATCTCTGAATACGCAGGTACCAACAATACATCGTCAAATGTGATTCCTTCACCAATTAACTTACCCATTTTCTTCCTCACTTTCTGATAATTTGTTCAAAATTTGTATTGTTAAACATGCTAACAAAAAATTTTTGCCATGTCAAGATGCTCTTTTATCTTCTGTCAAAAAATATCGTTTTTTATTTTATGTTTTGAAAAAAGGAATTGCTGTAATCCACAGCAACTCCTCTTCGTTCCATATATTCTAGTCTTCATCTTCAACGATGGAAAGCTTGCTGCCTACCTGCAATTTCGGCATTGGCTTCGATTCCACACAGATGCTTCCCGGAAGTCCTGCTTCCTTTGCACCGCTGAATACAACCGTCAAATGTCCTAAAGCTTCCAAGTTCGGCTGGGCAATATCTCCTACCGCAGTAATTAAAAATTTATTATCGTCAATTACCAGCCGATTCCCCGGCTTAATCGTTCCATCTACATCTTTTGTATCAATGAAATAGCAGAAATCTTTTAACGTATCCGGTACATTCTCTCCGAACAGCACAAACATTCCTTCTTCAAAAAACGCATCCACCTGTTCTCCCAGATCAATGACCTCTGTTTGAAATATTACCTTGCTCATGGAAATCCTCCTATTCACCTTGTAACTGTTTATCGATAGCGGCTGCAGCTTTCTTTCCTGCTCCCATGGCAAGAATAACGGTGGCAGCTCCTGTTACCGTATCTCCGCCGGCATAAACACCGTCTTTGCTTGTCTTCATCGTCTCTTCATCGACAATGATTCCTCCCCATTTCTGAGTTTCCAGTCCCGGTGTTGTCTTACGGATCAGCGGATTCGGGCTCTGTCCGATGGCAATGATAACAGTATCCACATCGAGATCATAATTAGATCCTTCGATCGGATGCGGAGATCTTCTTCCGGATTCATCCGGTTCTCCCAGTTCCTGTTTCACGATTTCCATCTGGCTGACCCATCCGTTTTCATCTGCCTTGATCGCAACCGGATTATTTAAGAATTTAAAAATAATTCCTTCTTCTTTTGCATGATGCAGTTCTTCCAGACGTGCCGGTGCCTCTTCTTCACTTCTTCGATACACAATGTATACTTCTTCTGCTCCAAGACGTTTTGCTGTTCTTGCGGCATCCATCGCAACGTTTCCTGCTCCGACAACAGCAACTTTATTTCCGACTTTAACCGGTGTCGGGCACTCTGGGAATTTGTAGCCTTTCATCAGGTTCACTCTGGTCAGGAACTCATTGGCAGAATATACGCCAAGGTGGTTCTCGCCAGGAATATTCAGAAATCTTGGAAGTCCTGCTCCGCTTCCTACGAAGACAGCTTCATATCCATTTTCCATCAGTTCATCGATGGTCACAGAACGTCCGACGATAACATTTGTCTCAATATCCACACCGAGTTTTTCCACAGTCTCAATCTCTTTTGCCACAAGATCTTTCGGCAGACGGAATTCAGGAATTCCATAGCTTAATACTCCGCCTGGCTTATGAAGAGCTTCAAAGACTGTTACGTCATATCCCTTCTTAATCAGTTCTCCGGCGCATGTGATACCTGCCGGTCCGCATCCTACAACAGCGACCTTTTTCCCGTTCTTCTCAATCTTAACTTCTGCAGGTTTTGCATTGGCCATATGCCAGTCTGCGACAAAACGTTCCATTCTTCCGATTCCCACCGGCTCGCCTTTAATGCCGCGGACACATTTTCCTTCACACTGGTTCTCCTGAGGACAGACACGTCCGCAGATCGCAGGAAGCGCATTCTCACTTGTAATGACTTCATACGCGCCTTCAAAATCTCCTGCCGCCACTTTCTGGATAAATTCCGGAATCGGCACATTGACAGGGCATCCGCTGACACAAGGTTTGTTCTTGCAGTTTAAACAGCGGGTTGCTTCTTCCATTGCCATCTCTTTTGTATATCCAAGGGCAACCTCATCAAAGTTTTTATTTCTGACGTTCGGATCCTGCTCCGGCATTGCCACTTTCTTAAGACTCATATTCGCCATGACTTACATCCCCCTTCCGATCTTGCACTGATGCTCTTCTTCTCTGAACATGCCCTGACGCTGCATGCACTCATCAAAATCAACCTTAAATCCGTCAAAATCAGGTCCGTCAACGCAGGCGAATTTTGTTTCTCCGCCGACTGTGACACGGCATCCGCCGCACATTCCTGTTCCATCGATCATGATCGGGTTCAGAGATACGGTGGTTGGGATATTATATTCTTTTGTGATCTTCACCACATTCTTCATCATGATAAGCGGTCCGATGGCGATCACTTCATCATATTTTGTTCCGGAATTGATTCTTTCTTCCAGAACATTGGTAACAAATCCTTTGGTTCCGAGACTTCCGTCATCGGTAGCGATATAAACATTGTCACAGAATTCTTCGAATAGTTCTTTCAGGATAACGAATTCCGCGCTCTTTCCTCCAATGATCACATCGACAGGAACTCCCATCCTGGATAATTTGCGCAGCTGAGGATACAGAGGAGCCGCTCCGACACCTCCGGCTACTCCGATCACGCGGTCACATTTATGTAACGGAGAAGGCTGTCCTAACGGTCCAACGAAATCCTGTACATAATCTCCTTCTTCTTTTTTGCTGAGCAATTCTGTACTATATCCGACGATCTGGTAAATGATCGTGACAGTTTCTTTTTCCCTGTCATAATCAGCGATCGTCAAAGGAACTCTTTCTCCGTCTTCGTCTACTCTTATGATAATAAACTGTCCTGGTTCGCATTTTCTCGCTACGTATGGAGCATGAATCTCCATCATCTCAACTAAGCTGTTCAGCTTGGTCTTTTTTACGATTTTATACACCACTTACACCTCTTTCTAAATTGTATCTTTGTTTATTATACCTTGTCACAACCTATTATGAAAGTACTTTTTTCTTTTTCATGCAAAAAAGGATTCCTGCCGATCTTAATATATTACATTTACCTGGCTTCCATCTTTGCGGCGGGTTACCTGAATTTTCTGATCGATCTGATCTTTCAGTTCATCCACGTGTGAGATGATCCCTACCAGTTTATTTCCTTCCATCGACAAATGCTGCATGATTTCCATTGCTTTGGCAAGAGATTCACTGTCAAGGGTTCCAAACCCTTCATCGATGAAGACCGTATCAATCTGGATACCGCCTTTTTGATTCTGTATCACATCACTAAGACCCAATGCCAGAGATAAGGCTGCCTTAAACGACTCTCCGCCGGACAGTGATTGAATGTTTCTGGTCTTTCCCGTCCACTGATCCATCACTTCCAGATCCAGTCCAGTCTGTACATTTTTATGATCCGCCTCTTCCTTTCTCATCAGCAGATATCTCTGGTCACTCATTCGAAGCATTCTCTGATTTGCCGCGTCAAGGACATAGCGAAAATACACGGATTGAACAAACCGTTCGAAGGTAATTTTTTCTTTTCCTGCGATCTCGCCATTGGCAGTATCGGAAAGTTTTTTCCAGGTGGTATATTTCTTCTCCATCACAGCACTTTCTTTTAGTTTTGCGCAAATTTCATCATAAAATTTCTGATGGACTGAAATCTCCCGGTCCAGAGCTTTTTGTTCCTCTTTTGTCTTCTTTTCTTCTGCCTCCATTTTGATGATCCGCTCATCATACAGAGAAATCTCTTCTTTTCTTTTGCCTGACAGTTCTTTTGCCAGTCTGTTTTTCTGTGCTTCTTTTACCTGAAGACTAACCCTGTAATCTTCCAGCTGCTTTCTGAATCCCTCTGTCTGACCGCGCGTCATGCGCACTTCATCTTCCTCTTTCAGATTCAGATTCTTTTTCTCTTTTTTCAGACGCTCTTCCAATTCCTTATAATCTGTTTTCTGTCTGCTTTGAGTTTCAGCCGCTTCCTCCAGGGCTTTTTCCGCTGCGATCTGAGCGCGGGCCGCTTCTTCTTCTCTTTCCCTGCTCTTTCTGACTGCTTCCTGAATCTGATTTTCTGATCGTCTGAGTCTTTCTGTTTCCTGCTTTGCTTCTTCGTAAGAAGGATATTCCAGCCGGCTGCGGATCTGACTGTATTTTGTCTTCCGGACCTGGAGCCTGATCTCTGTCTCCCCAGCTTCTCTGGTCAGAATTGTATTCTGCTTCTGAATTTCTTCCAGCCGGCGCTGCGCTTTTTCTTTTTCTTCATTCTCTTTATCCCGGCGTTTCGCCGTAAGAGTCAAAGCTGCCACATCTGTCTCATTGGCCAAACATTTTTCTTCCCATTTTTTCAGCATACCTCCGATTTCAGCATACGCTTCCATGGAAAATCCGCTTTCTTTCCTGATTTCCTTTTCTAATTCTTCTTTTCTGATCTTTCTTTCTCTCGTCTTATCAAAAATCTTCTGATACTCTTCCTCTTTTTTCTGGAGTCCTTTTTCCTTTTCGTCCAGCATCTCCTGTGTAATCTGCTCAAAAAGGATTTCTGCCTTTGCCGGATGATGGACAGCGCCGCAGACCGGACACGGCATTCCCTCTTCCAGTTTCTGCGCCAGAATTCCTGCCAGATTTGCGTCATACCTGCTGGAAAGTTCCGCATATTCCTGTTTCAGATCATCCCTCTCTTTTCGGATTTTTTCAAACCGGATCAAAAACTGCTGATATTCTTCTTCCTGTTTGTCCCATTTTTCTGCTTTTTCCTTTATCTTCTTCCATCTGCTGACTTCCTGTTCCAGTCTGATCTGAAGTTCACTCTTCTCTTTCAATTCCTGATGGACCTTTTTGTGCTTTTCCAGGAATTCTTCCGCTTCCTGTCTTCTGCCGGATACCGTTTTCTGTTCTTCCTGAAGTATTTTCTTTTTTTGTTCCGCCTGTTCCTGTTCTTTTCTGATCTCTTCCGTTTCTTTCCTTAAATTTTCCAGTTCTTTGTAATCATTCTGCTGCTGTTTCAGAATCTCAAGCTTTTGGCGGATCAATGCAAGTTCCGGTTCTTGTTCCCGGCAGATTTCTGCTTCTTTTTTCCTTTTTTCCAGCTGAATTTCCGCCTTCTCTTTCTTTTCCGTCAGTTCCCTGATCCGCTCCCTGTTTCTGGAAATCTGCCGGCCCGCTCTGTCTCTCTGCTCTTCAATCGGAACCAGTCTCTGAAGGATTTTCTCTGCTGTCTGAACTTTTTCTTCCAGCTTCTTCATTTCCGGCTCTTGTTTTAAAAGCCTGTTCCATTCTGCTTCTATTTCCTCTTTCTGAAGAAACTTCTGGTGAATGTTTCTGGCCTGCTCCCTGGCTGTCTTTTCTTTTTCCAGTTCAGCGTGGATTTTCTCTTCTGTACTTAAAATCTCCTGAAGAATCTTTTGTTTTCGATCCAGATATTTTTTCAGATTCCGGATAAAATCCTTTTTATGATAGGGTTCTCTTACATATGTTTCATAGGCTTCATATTCTTCTTCCTCAGGTCCGATCGCCGCCTGTTCCTCCAGCATAAAAATCGTCTCTTCAATCTGACGGTATCTTCGTCCGTATTCATGATATTTTTCTTTTAGTTTTTCCTGAACATAAAATAAGTTTTCGGTTCCAAAAATCTTTCGAAAGATTGCTTCTCTTTCCTTGCTTGAAGCATAAAGGAGTCTCAGAAATTCCCCCTGGGCAATCATGGCAATCTGTTTATACTGATTTCTGCTGACCCCCAAAATCTCTTCCGCTTTCTTTGTAACCTCCTTGCTGCCAGAAGCCAGAACTGTTCCTTCCTGATACAAAACCGCATCGGCTGACTGCCGAGTCATTCCGCTTCCTCTTTTGCTTTTTCGCATATAAGAAGGATTTCTTTCAATCTTATAGTTTTTCTCTTTATGCCGGAAAGAAAAAACCACTTTTGTGGCAGTGGATTCCCTGGCAAAATCACTCCGCATCATATCAGTCCGGCGGCTTTCTCCGCTGGCTTCTCCATACAGAGCAAAACAAATCCCATCAAAAATCGTTGTCTTTCCTGCTCCGGTTTCTCCGGAAATCAGAAAAATTCCCTGATCAAATTTTGAAAAATCAATTTCAATCTGACCGGCAAACGGACCAAATGCGGACAGCATAAGTTTCAGCGGTCTCATTGTCTCACCTCCTCGAATATTGTTTTTATCTTTTCTGCTTCTTCCTCTTCCAATTCTATATTATTCTGCATTTTATAAAACTCCGCAAACAGCTGCAGCGGATCCTGATGAAGAATGTCCTGCTCTTCTGCACGGATCTGCTGCTGCCTGGCATAACGGCGGTTTTCCAGACAAATCTGCATCACATTTGGAAAAACAGTTCTTACCTTTCCAATTGCGTCCAGGATCTCTTCTTCATCTGTCAGTGTCACCTGCATATAATCTTCCTGATTTCCCAGCCTGATCTCTCCCTCCATCAGCTGCCGGATCGTTCCTTTGATTTCTCTCATGTCCCGCAGAGGTTTCAGTTTTCGAAATGACATTTCCATCTTTTTATTTTCTTCTATATGGAGCAGGACCACTTCCTTTTCTTTCCGGATTTCCGAGAAAGAATATTTTAAAATAGAACCGCTGTAACGGACCTGAGGCCTTCCCATAGCCTGGGGCTTATGGATATGTCCCAGCGCCACATAATCAAATGGATCAAAGATCCTGTAATCTACATTGTCGATTCCTCCCAGACTGCTGGTCTCTGAATCAGATAATTCCGGATTTTCTTTTCCTGCCGTAACGAACTGGTGCGCCATCAGAAGATTCATTTCTTCCGGATCAATCTTTGTATGCTCGATCAGATAACGCAGACATTCCTGATAAGACTGCGTGTGTATTCCAAGACTCTGATTGACAATGACTGGTTTTACAAACGGAAGCATATAAAAATTCACCGGAAGATTCCCGCATGGTATGGTGATTTTTTCAATTTCTCCGCTAAACTGCGATACAATAAACAGATTGGAGTTCTGAAACAGATGTTTTCCAAATCCAAGCCGGTCTCCGGAATCATGATTCCCACTGATCATAAGCGTTCTGCAGTCTTTTTCAGCCAGTTTCCAGAGAAAATCATCCAGAAGCTCTATGGCATCAACCGGCGGAATTCCTTTGTCATATACATCTCCGCATATCATGACGACTTCCACGGCTTCCTCTTCCACAATATCCAGTATCTGATTTAAAATATAACGCTGATCCTCCAGCATGGAAAACTCATTGACCCTTTTTCCAAGATGCAGATCTGCCAAATGTAAAATCTTCATTGCTTAAACTCCTTTTTCCTGATTATCCGTCCGCCGCATTTTTCCTTTTGGCAGGGAAAAAGAATACCGCCGGCATTCTTCTTCTGCCCGCGGCATATCTGTTAATTTGGCTGACTTCTGAATTTATAATAATCTTCTGCGGTTTTCCCCATATCATCTTTTATCTTCGGATCGGCTCCCGCATCCAGTAAATATTGTATCACTTTCTTTGACGGGGTCCAGGGATCTTCTTCTCTTACATCGTATTCATCTTCTTTATCAAAATATCCGCTTGCCGCCATCAAAGGCGTTGCATGCTGGAAAAGCGCCTCTCTCTGATTGATATCTTCTCCGTGATCCAGTAAAATCTGAATGCACTGGCATTGTTCCCTGATATCTTCTTTATCACTTTCCTCTGTAAACTCGGCCAGCGTCACTAAAAACAGAGTGCCCCCGTCGGTCTCAAGAGACATCTCTGACCGCTTTGCGCCCGCATTCAGCAGAAGCTTAAGGTTTTCCGAATCATAGCAGTCATAAACGATCAGTTCATCGAAAATCGTATATCCATCCCCATTGACCTGATTGATATCGTCCGGATATTCCTCGATCAGTTCTTTCAGCTTCTCATGGTTCTCTCCATATTCACATTCGTATTCAAATTTCCAGCTGACCGGATATTCCTCTTTATACTCCTTTTCTTCCTGATTGATCTGCCTTTCATACTGAAGATCTTCATAAAAACTTCCGGCTGTCAGCATACCGAAAACAACCGGCACCATAAGGAATAAAACACTGACGCCGATCATGACTTTAAAGATGATATCTTTCCGGAATGCCGCTCCCACCAATCCGGCGGTCAGAAAAAGAAATCCGATCATTCCGCAAAAACCACATAGTACTACAATTCCAAAAATTACAACAATCCCGCCTGCTGCTGACATTAATCCTACCTCCT
>ERZ1090880.1657-NODE-1659-length-10686-cov-5.965572_pt1 | contig 10686 bp, 9 predicted proteins | sample MGYA00478471_ERZ1090880 | MGnify/ENA primary metagenome ERZ1090880 (study PRJEB33644, sample SAMEA5815734) | chicken gut metagenome | biome: Chicken; feature: Gastrointestinal Tract; material: Caecum | place: Ireland | collected 2019-01-01 | study: A study of the... | reverse complement strand
AGAAACTAATAAGAAATTATAAAATGAAAAAGATAATATTACTCATCGTATCTGTGTGGATGTGCGTTTCCTGTGGAAATCTGGAAGAGATGAACATTGATCCGGACAATGCCACCCAGACCCACCCCAAACTCCTGCTTACCCAAATCTGCATGAATGCTTTTAAAAGAGGGACTGACGGAATGTATGCTACCAAAAAAGTAATTCAAGCCGACGGAGAGAGTGCAGATCAATATTACAAATGGACCCGCGGAAGTTTTGGCTACTATGACAATCTCCGCAATGTACAAAAGATGGGTGAAGAGGCAGAACGTGTAAATGCTCCGGTGTATACGGCACTCACTAAGTTCTTCCGCGCCTACTACTTCTATGAACTGACTCTCCGTTTCGGAGATATCCCCTACAGTCAGGCCTTGAAAGGAGAAAAAGAAGAAATATACACTCCCGAATATGATGCACAAGAGGATGTTTTTGCAGGAATCCTCCAAGAATTGAGAGAAGCAGACGAAATACTGGCAAATGACGCATCTGTCATTGACGGAGACATCATCTATAACGGAAATAGCACCCAGTGGAGGAAACTGATCAACTCTTTTCGTCTGAAAGTGCTGATGACCCTCTCCAATCATACAACAGTCGGGAATATAAATATCGCTTCTGAGTTTAAAAACATTGCGACAAACAGCCCGTTGATGAATAGCCTGGCAGACAATGGACAGTTGGTTTACCTGGATCAGCAGGGCAACCGATATCCTCAATTCAATGCCCAATGGTCCGGCTATTATATGGATGATACATTTATCCAACGTATGCGCGAACGTCGGGACCCACGCCTGTTCATCTTCAGCGCACAGACCAACAAAGGAAAGACTGAAGGAAAACCTATCGACGACTTCAGCTCTTACGAAGGAGGAGACCCTGCCGCCCCTTATAGCGATGCTATTATCAAAGTTAGTGAGGGTACCATATCGCCCATCAACGACCGTTTCCGTACAGATCCGATTGTAGAGCCCACCATGCTGATGGGATATGCCGAACTACAACAAATTCTTGCTGAAGCTGTTGTACGGGGATGGATCAGTGGCAATGCACAAACGTATTACGAGAAAGGTATCCGCGCCTCATTCTCTTTCTACGAAACCCATGCAAAAGATTATGCCGGCTATCTGAACGAGAACGCAGTGGCCCAATATCTGAAAGAACCATTGGTTGACTTCACCCAAGCATCGGGTACTGAAGAGCAGATAGAACGCATTATCATGCAGAAATACCTGGTTACATTCTACCAAGGCAACTGGGATTCCTTTTACGAACAACTACGTACCGGCTACCCGGACTTCCGTCGCCCAGCCGGAACAGAAATCCCCAAACGCTGGATGTATCCGCAAGGAGAATATGATAACAACGGTACTAACGTAGAAACGGCTATTACACGCCAATTCGGTGCAGGAAATGACAAAATAAACCAAGCTACCTGGTGGCAAAAAAAATCATAGAATAAAATATATACTCTTAACCCATATTTATAATGAAAAAGATTATTTTAAGCAGCGTATTATTGCTATCCGGCTTCTTTATCCAAGCGCAACAAGCTCCCGATAAAATCAGCTTTAATTCCAATGGTGAATTTAAGATAGCACAATTTACCGATATGCACTTGGGACATGATCAGGAGAAAGACCGAATAGTGGGAGATATGATCAAAGAAGTACTTGATTCTGAAAAGCCTGACCTCGTGATATTTACAGGAGACAATACTACTATGAATGAAGTCCGGCAAGCTTGGGAAGCCATATCTGCCGAACTGTCGGCCCGCCGGATCCCCTGGACAGCCGTATTGGGAAATCATGATGACGAATATGCCGTAAAGCGTGATGAAATCATTCGTATCATCCGGGAACAACCGTATTGTATGATGAAACAAGTGGCAGAAGGAATAAAAGGAGAAGGTAACCATATTCTCCCTATTTACAGTTCGAAAGACGGAAATAAAACAGCCGCATTGCTTTATTGCCTGGACACAAATGCTTATTCGAAGATAAAAACAGTAAAAGGATATGACTGGATCGGACGATCTCAAATAGACTGGTACTCCCGCGAAAGCCGGAAGTACACAGAACGGAATGAGGGACAACCATTACCTGCATTGACCTTCCTCCATATTCCGCTACCGGAGTACACCCAAGCATGGGAATCGTTCGAAACCAAACGTTACGGAGACCGTAACGAAAAAGAATGCAGTCCCAATATAAACAGCGGTATGTTTGCCAATATGCTGGAATGCGGTGATGTTATGGGTGTTTTTGCCGGACACGACCACGTAAACGATTACATCGCTACTCTCTATAACATCGCTTTAGGATATGGACGAGCTTCGGGCGGAAAAAATACTTACGGAGATAAAACACCAGGCAGTCGTATCATCGTATTGAAAGAAGGTAAACGTGAATTCGATACTTGGCTTCGGGAAAAAGGAAATATGGCAAAACTGAATGTATGTACATATCCCGGCTCTTTTGTAAAAGAGAAATAGAAATCACTTTTATGAGTATTCAAAAAGAAACGGCTATAAAAACTTTTTAGGTGATTTACAGATTATCCCTCCAACCTATAATAAACACTTATCGAATTATAGTTGGAGGGATAAATCTATTTGGTAAAAAGTGAATCGTTACAAAACTCCTTTACTGGACGGCAATTCGAAATGATAGATATCCCTCTTCAACGCCATCTTCAACGCACGGGCCAGCGCTTTGAATATTCCCTCTATCTTGTGATGCTCATTCTGCCCCTCAGCCTTAATATTGAGGTTCATCTTGGCTGCATCACTCAGAGACTTAAAAAAGTGTAAAAACATCTCGGTAGGCATTTCTCCTATCTTTTCACGCTTAAACTCGGCATCCCATACCAACCACGGACGTCCTCCGAAATCCAGGCATACCCTGCAAAGGCAATCATCCATGGGCAAAGCATAACCGTAACGTTCAATTCCTCTTTTACTACCCAGCGCCTGATAGATACACTCACCCAATGCGATAGCCGTATCTTCGATGGTATGATGTTCGTCTACCTCGAGGTCCCCCTTCACCCGGATCGTTAAATCCATACCGGAATGTTTACCAATCTGCTCAAGCATATGGTCAAAGAAACCTAACCCGGTAGAAATGTCACAAGTACCCTTACCATCCAGATTGAGAGCTACTAGGATATCGGTTTCTTTCGTTGTCCTGCGTATTTCTGCTCTCCGCTCTCCTGCAAAAAGGAACTCAGCCACCCGATCCCAATCAGTAGTGGCAAGAGCACAATAAGTTTCCAGTCCCTTTTCTTTCAGCAAATCAATGGATTCCTGAAGGTAAATGGCACGGCAACCTATATTTTTGGCCAATTCTACATCTGTCGGACGATCTCCAATGACAAAGCTGCCCTCCAGATCATATTCCGGATTGGAAATATACTTAGTCAACATTCCTGTACGCGGCTTCCTCGTAGAAGCACAATCTTCGGGCATACTACGATCTATCAGGATATCATCGAACGTAATACCTTCTCCGGCCAGAGTTTTCAACATCAGATTGTGCGCCGGCCAAAAAGTTTCTTCCGGGAAAGAAGAGGTGCCCAAACCATCCTGATTGGTCACCATGACAAACTCAAAATCAAGTTTACTGCGAATAAAGCCCAAATTGCGGAAAACTTTAGGATAGAATTCAAGCTTCTCCAGTGAATCGAGCTGATAGTCGACAGGCGGCTCAATGACAAGCGTGCCATCACGGTCAATAAAAAGTACTTTCTTTTTCATTTTTCCTATTGATATTTTTTCAGTGCTCCAATCAGTTTGGCATTCTCAGCCCGTGTACCTACAGTCACACGAAGGCAGTTGCCACACAATGATATGGAATTTCGATTACGTACAATAATACCCTCTCCCACCAGATAATTATAAATTTTCACAGCATCGGTCACACGTGCCAGAAAGAAGTTGGCATTCGATGGAAATACCTGTAATACCCAAGGCAACTCTACGAAAGCTTCTTCCAGATACCCCCTCTCCTCCTTCAATGTTTTTACCCAGCGTTCTATCTCGTAGTATTTGTGGAGCATTTCTATAGCTTGTTGCTGAGTCAGCTGATTCACATTATACGGATACTTGATTTTATTCAAAACACCGATAATCCCCTCGGAGGCAAAAGCCATCCCCAAACGAATAGCTGCACAACCAAACGCTTTTGAGAAAGTCTGTAAGATAATCAGATTCGGATACTTACCCAACTCTGACAAAAATGAGGGTTCATCGGAAAAATCATTATAAGCCTCGTCCAGAATGACCAATCCTTCGAAATCATTGATCACCTTTATTATCTCAGACCGAAGCAGATCATTTCCCGTCGGATTATTGGGTGAACAAAGGAAAATCATCTTAGTCCGTTCATCCGCAACTGCCAACAACTCATCGGCAGAAAACTGAAAATCATCGTGAAGCAGCACTTTGCGGTATTCCACATCATTGACATCGGCACAAACCTGATACATGCCGTACGTAGGATCGATAGCAACCACATTGTCTCTGCCCGGCTCACAGAAAGCACGAAACACCAAATCAATAGCCTCATCACTGCCATTTCCCAGAAAGATATGGGCAGGAGCTACTTTTTTTATCTTGGACAATTCCAACTTCAGATCCCGTTGCATCGGATCCGGATAGCGATTGTGCGGCAGGTTATACGGGTTTTCGTTAGCATCCAGAAAAACAGATGCTGCCGCCCCACTATATTCATCACGGGCCGAAGAATAGGGTTTTAGTCTCCAGATATTCGGACGGGTTAATTCTTGCAATGTTTTCATTTTCTTATCTCCTCCAATCTAACAGTTACCGCATTTTTATGTGCATCCAGGTGTTCATTGGCAGCCATCACCTCGATAGCCGGGCCAATAGCCGACATTCCACTGGGAAGTATCTCTTGAAAAGTGATCTTACGGATGAAACTGTCCAAGCTCACTCCACTATAGGCTTTGGCATAGCCGTTGGTAGGTAAAGTATGGTTAGTTCCCGAAGCATAATCACCTGCGCTTTCGGGAGAGAAGGCACCCAAAAATACCGAACCGGCATTTACTATCTGTCCGGCTACTTCCATATAGTCCTTCGTCTCAATAATCAGGTGCTCAGGAGCGTAAGCATTGGTAAGTTCCAAAGCTTCCTCCATATCCTTCACCAATATCAACTTACTGCTGGCCAAAGATTTTTCGGCAATATCGCGACGGGTTAGATAGCCTAATTGGCGTTCGACCTCGTAAACGACTTCCGTTTGTAGCTTCTCAGAAGTCGTAACCAGCATCGCCTGGCTATCCACTCCATGTTCCGCCTGAGAAAGAAGATCGGCAGCCACAAACACCGGGTTGGCAGATTCGTCAGCCAGAACCTCTACCTCCGACGGGCCCGCAGGCATATCAATGGCGACATCCCGCAGGCTGACAAGTTGCTTGGCAGCGGTGACATACTGATTGCCGGGACCAAAGATCTTATAAACTTTAGGAATACTCTCTGTCCCGTAAGCCATAGCGGCAATGGCCTGTACTCCGCCTGCCTTGAAGATTTTGCTGACTCCAGCCAGACGAGCGGCAAACAGGATAGCAGGATGTACCTTTCCATTCTTATCAGGCGGTGTACAAAGTACAATCTCTTTACATCCGGCAATCTTAGCAGGTATAGCCAACATAAGCACAGTGGAGAATAGAGGGGCTGTCCCTCCAGGGATATACAATCCGACCTTTTCAATAGCAACAGCTTTTTGCCAGCAAGTAACACCTTCCATCGTGTCCACCTTTTTCCCCTCAAAACGCTGTGCAGAATGAAATGTCTCAATATTACGTTTAGCCAGATAAATAGCTGCCTTCAGTTCGATGGGTACCTCCTTTTCTGCTTCTTCTATTTCCGCAGAAGTAACAGCCAATGAGGTGAGTTCAGCTTTATCAAACACAGCCTCATATTCCATGACCACCCGGTCCCCTCCGGCTCTCACACGGTTAATAATATTGCGTACAGTATCGAAAAGATTTTCTGTCTCAAGCACAGGACGCTTCAAGATCTCATTCCATTGCGACCGGTCCGGATATTTAATCAGTTTCATAATTTTTAACTTAAGAGTTCAACCAACAGATTTTCCTATATAATCATCTTCTCAATAGGCAACACCAAAATACCTTCCGCTCCCAGCGCTTTCAGCTTACCTATGATCTCCCAAAACCGTTTCTCATCGAGCACTGTATGTACAGAGCACCAACCATCTTGTGCCAACGGCATCACAGTAGGACTCTTCATACCCGGTAGCACAGCAATAATATCTTCCAGTTTATCTTTAGGAGCATTCATCAGTACGTACTTTTTATCTTCAGCAGTCTTCACAGCATCCATGCGGAAAAGCAATTCGTCCAATATCTCTTTTTTCTCCTTACTCATATTCTTGTTGCCTATCAGCAAAGCTTCTGATCTCATTACGACCTCCACTTCTTTCAGGCGATTGCTGACTAGAGTAGAACCGGAACTGACAATATCGAAAATAGCATCCGCCAATCCGATGCCGGGAGCAACTTCTACAGAACCGGTAATGACATGCACTTCAGCCTTCACCCCGTTACTTTTCATAAAAGCATCTAAAATTCCGGGATAGGAAGTAGCTATCTTCTTTCCGTTAAACCAACTCAAACCAGGATATTCAATGTCTTTGGGCATAGCCAAAGACAAACGGCATTTGCTGAACCCGAGATGCTTAATGATTTCGGCATCTTCCTGCCTCTCTACAAATTCGTTTTCTCCTACTATACCCAAGTCGGCAACTCCTGTAGCTACAGATTGGGGAATATCATCGTCACGGAGAAAAAGTACCTCAACCGGAAAGTTGGACGATTGTACGAGTAAAGTACGTTTGGTTGTGCTCAGTTTGATGTCTGATTCTTCAAGAAGGGCCATCGTTTCTTCAAAAAGACGCCCTTTGGCTTGTACTGCGATTCTTAACATAATTACAATATCTTAATTTACAATTTATAATTCGATATATAGAAAATAAAAAAGGCTCACCTTATCGGTAAGCCTCGTATTCTATCATATATATACACAATACCATCTTGCCCACCGAGTTATTCGATTGAGTAATGATGATGGCGATGTGTAATAGTAATGTTCATATCTTTATTGTTTATGCGACAAAAATAAAGTATTAGTTCTGAATCACCAAACAATTATCAGAAATTCTTCTATTTTTCTTTCAAATTAAAGGAAGAATCTCTTCATCTTCTACTTCGCATGACAAAAAATGCATCTCTTCTCTGGCTTTCTCCTTCGGAAAAGTGAAGTAAGTGCAGAGAGCTTCTGTACACAATTCCTCATCTTTATTATAAAGACGTGCCTCAATTATCACAATGTTACGCTTCACTTCTTTAATATGCGCTTTGAGCACTACATGTGAATCATTAGTACTGATCGACTTACGATAACGTGTCTCCATTTTTGATGTCACCCCCGTAGTCTGTAACTTCCGGAGAATAACCCATGCACAGATTTCATCCAAAAGTACGGCCTGGATACCTCCATGTAGTGTATCAATCCATCCCTGGTATTCGGGACGGGGACGCCAGATGCTAATCACTTCATCGTTATCCTCATAAAGTTCCATTTTCACACCGGCTTCATTGTTAGGGGCACAACCAAAGCAATTATATCCTTCCATCCCCTTCCACGGGTTAATAATCTTTTTCATACCTTTTTCGTTTTAGAATGCTCAAAGATATAAATCTTTTCGCAAAATGCACCCATCTCACCACCAGAACTTTATCTATAATCCGTTTGTTATACAGATGTTCTATTAAGAAGGGAAAAGTATGAAAACAGTAGTAGACAAAGCCTCTTCAAGGGGTTATTTCAATCATGGTTGGCTGAAAACCCACCATACATTTAGTTTTGCAAACTATTATAACCCGTCAAGAATGCATTTCGGCGTATTGAGGGTACTGAATGATGATAGCGTTGACCCTGAAATGGGATTCGATACACACCCTCACCAGAATATGGAAGTCATTTCTATCCCCCTGAAGGGGTATCTGAGACATGGCGACAGCGTAAAAAACACCCGGACAATCACACCCGGCGATATCCAGGTTATGAGTACGGGGAAAGGTATCTTCCACAGTGAATATAATGGAAGTGACAAAGAGCAATTGGAATTTTTGCAAATATGGGTATTCCCGAGAATTGAAAATACAGAGCCGGAATATAACAACTACGATATTCGTCCTTTACTGAAAAGAAACGAACTTGCTCTAATTATTTCACCGGACGGTAAAGTACCCGCTTCCATTAAGCAAGATGCATGGTTTTCTATGGGAACATTTGACGCAGGAAAGAGTTTCGAATACAAGTTGCATCAGGAAGGTAACGGAGTTTATCTTTTTATCATCGAAGGAGATGTGGAAGTTGCAGGCAACCGATTGTCACGACGTGACGGCATCGGTCTTTGGGATACAAAGAGCTTTAAAGTGGAAATAACCCAAGAAGCGACCTTATTGCTAATGGAAGTACCAATGCGATAAAAATGAGTATTCATTTCGCAAAAGAATAAAAGGCTGCCTCCAATAGCGAAGACAGCCCTTTATTTATTGAGAACACTGTATTATCTATTTCTCTTTCTGATAATTTTCAAGTCCTGTTTGCAAGAAATTGATATACTTGGATATATCCTCATCATAAGCATACGACTTGTTCAGCGGATTACCCTCATTGTCTATCAGAACATAGAAAGGCTGGGCATTGGCACCAAACTTCACACGCTGCAGATAACTCCATTTATCACCTACCGTACGCAAAGTGCGTTCTGTACCATTTTCCATGATCTTCACCGGTTCAGTAAGCGGAGTCTTATTGTCAACGTAAAGAGTAATCAGTACGTAATCATTATTGATGATGCTGCTAACCTTCGGATCGGTCCACACGGCAAGCTCCATTTTACGACAGTTCACACAACCATATCCTGTAAAATCGAGCATTACCGGCTTGTTATGCTGACGGGCATATTCCATACCTAAATCATAATCATCGAACTTGGCATGTACCTCATTGGTATAAAGATTAAAATCCTGGGTTTTCATAGGCGGTGCAAAAGCACTAACCGCTTTCAAGGGTGCTCCCCATAAGCCCGGAACCATATAAACAGCAAAAGCTAATGAAACCAGTGCCATGAAGAAACGAGATACACTTACTTTCGTATCATCGTCATCATGAGGAAATTTAATCTTACCCAACAGATAGAAACCAAGCAGAGCAAAAATAACAATCCACAAAGCAAGGAAAGTCTCACGATCCAGAATTCTCCATCCATAAGCCAAATCGGCAACAGACAGGAATTTTAAAGCAAAAGCTAATTCCAGGAAACCCAATGTCACTTTAATCACATTCATCCAACCGCCAGACTTAGGCATTGACTTCAGCCAAGACGGAAATAAAGCGAATAAAGTAAATGGCAGAGCCAATGCAATGGCAAAGCCCAACATACCAATCGCGGGAGCGACTACACTACCTGTAGTAGAAACCTGTACCAACAAAAATCCGATAATAGGACCTGTACAAGAAAAAGATACAAGCGATAATGTAAACGCCATCAAAAAAATACTCAATAATCCGCTTGTAGCTTCCGCCTTGCTATCCACTGCCGTACTCCATTTTGCGGGAAGTGTCAGTTCGAAAGCTCCGAAGAAAGAAGCAGCAAATACGATCAACATCAGACAGAACAAGATATTGAAAACAGCATTAGTGGAAAGGGCATTCAAAGCACTGGCACCAAATATCAAGGTAATGGCAAGGCCAAGCGCTACATAGATTACCACGATGGATGCCCCATAAGTCCATGCATCCCGGATACCTTTCTTTTTGTCCTTGCTTCGCTTCAGGAAGAAACTTACAGTCATCGGAATGATAGGCCATACACAAGGAGTGAACAAGGCCAGCAAACCTCCTAAAAATCCTGTAATAAAAATATAGATCCATGACATATCTTCCTGAGAGTTTGCCTCACCGAATTTCTTCAAATCATTAATTACAGGCTTCCATAAGTCAACACTGCCTATCGCAGTGGTAACAGTTGTAGCTGTCGGTTCTACAATACTGTCTGTAACAGTGGCGACTGGCTCTTTTACCGGAGTTGCAGGGGTTTCTTTTGCCGAGACTTCGGCAGTAGCAGCGGCTTTACCCGAAAATTTAAAGGGAACTTGTGTAGGAGGCAGACAATTTTCATCGTTGCATGCACCATATTCCAGATACCCTTCTATTGAATAGTCACTGCCGGTAAACTTTATCTTCTGTATAAATTGAGCCGTTTTTTCAAAATAGCGTACTTTCATTTCGAACAGTTTGTCAAAGTCCGAAACTTCTTTTCCCCGAGGGGTTAATTTACCAACAACTTCGGCACCTGACATCTTCTCTACATTAAAAGTAGCGGAGATAGGACCACCATCACCTAAATCGGTAGAATATACATGCCAACCGGCATCGATCGTACCTGTAAAAACGATTTCCGCTTCGGCTCCCGACAGGGTTTTCAGCTCCGTTTTAAACTTCACAGGCTCTTGTATCTGTGCCTGCGCCGTAAATACGACCAGCAACAAAAGCAGAAAAGAGGATAATTTCTTCATTCTTTAAAATTGTTT